>Ga0070727_10002628_pt1 | contig 17054 bp, 15 predicted proteins | sample tdAd472_FD_66722 | JGI IMG/M metagenome (GOLD analysis project Ga0070727, IMG submission 66722) | Marine sediment microbial communities from the Atlantic coast under amendment with organic carbon and nitrate - tdAd47.2 | ecosystem: Environmental > Aquatic > Marine > Coastal > Sediment | place...
GCTCGTGAGCGTATTGAACTGCTGGTGGATCCGGGTTCCTTTGAAGAATTCGATATGTTCAAAGAGCACCGCTGCACTGACTTTGGCATGGATAAGCAATCCATTCCGGGCGATGGCGTTGTCACCGGCCAGGGCACCATCAACGGTCGCTTGGTCTTTATCTTCAGCCAAGACTTCACGGTCCTCGGCGGTAGCCTCTCTGAAACCCATGCTGAAAAAATCTGCAAGGTGATGGACCACGCCATGAAAGTTGGCGCTCCGGTCATTGGCCTTAACGATTCTGGTGGTGCGCGAATTCAAGAGGGTGTGGCATCGTTGGCTGGCTATGCCGAAGTATTCCAGCGCAACGTGATGGCTTCTGGTGTTGTTCCACAAATTTCCATGATCATGGGCCCTTGTGCCGGTGGTGCGGTTTACTCACCTGCCATGACCGATTTTATCTTCATGGTTAAAGACACCTCCTACATGTTTGTCACCGGCCCCGATGTGGTGAAAACCGTGACCCATGAGGAAGTGACCCAAGAAGAGTTGGGTGGCGCAATCACCCATACCAGTAAGTCTGGCGTTGCTGATCGTGCGTTTGAAAACGATATTGATGCAATTTTACAGCTCCGTCGTTTCATGGACTTCCTGCCGTCCAACAACCGCGAGAAGCCGCCAATTCGTCCTACCGATGACGACGCCAACCGGGAAGACATGTCGCTTGATACGTTGATCCCAGACAATCCGAACAAGCCTTACGATATGAAAGAGCTGATCGAGAAGATGGTCGATGAAGGTGATTTCTTTGAAATCATGCCCGACTACGCTGGCAACATCATTGTCGGTCTGGCTCGCATTGAAGGCTCTACTGTGGGCATCGTTGCAAACCAACCAATGGTTCTGGCTGGTTGTCTCGATATTGATTCATCGAAAAAAGCAGGTCGTTTCGTTCGCTTCTGCGATGCGTTCAATATTCCTATCGTCACTCTGGTTGATGTTCCTGGCTTCCTGCCCGGCACGGCCCAGGAATACGGCGGAATCATCAAACACGGTGCAAAACTGCTTTATGCCTATGCTGAAGCGACCGTGCCTAAGGTGACTGTCATCACCCGTAAGGCCTATGGTGGCGCTTACGACGTGATGAGCTCCAAGCACCTGCGTGGCGACATGAACTTTGCCTGGCCGTCCGCTGAGATTGCTGTGATGGGGCCAAAGGGCGCTGTGGAAATCATTTTCCGCAAAGAAATTGGCGATGCAGAAAAGATTGAACAGCGTACCGAAGAGTACCGTCAGAAGTTCGCCAACCCGTTCATTGCGGGCCAAAAAGGCTTCATCGACGATGTGATCAGCCCGCACGGCACCCGTCGCCGGGTCAGCAAGGCACTGCGGATGCTAAAAAACAAAAAGCTCGAAAACCCTTGGAAGAAGCACGGAAACATTCCGCTTTAAGCTCTTCAGAGGCATAGCAAAAATAAAAACGGCGGCTCTATTAAGGCCGCCGTTTTTTTGTGTTCTGTCGTCTTACTTAGCTAAAACGCGTTCTAAGAAATCCAGGCGGTCTTGGCCCCAGAATATTTCTTCGCCCAGAACGTAAGAGGGGACCCCGAATACGCCGAGATCTTTGGCGTCTAGGGTGTTCTCATCATAGCGGATCAACACGTCGGCTGTTCCCGCCTTATCCATAAGGGCGATGCCGTCATGGCCAGTTTCTCTAGCAATCTCATAAATAATATCTTCGTCGGCAATATTGCGCTCTTCCGCCCAAACCGCGGCCATGAAGGCCTGGGTGAGTTTTCCTGGGTTCCAGCCCATCAAGTCTGCTGCGATTACGACGCGGGCCGCCAGGTCTTCATTGGCAGGGAAAAAGGCAGGCTTCAAAGTGAGCGGCACATCTAGGTGCATGCGCCAGCGTTCAAGCTCAACGAGACGATAGTCTTGCCGTTGTTTGGCCCGTTTTGCCAATGGTAGGCCACCAGAATCCTTGAAGATATCGGCGATTTTTACCGGCTTGTAGTTGATGGATGCGCTTTGGTTGAGCGCGACTTTGGCGAGCTGCTGATTTCCCAAGTATGACCAGGGAGAGTTGAGGCAATAGTAGTAGTCGATGGATCGTTCCATGGTTTGTTCCCAGCTTTCCCTACATAAATGAGTTTGACTCGTTCTAAACAGCGTAACATTTCCTTAACAGAGCTAATCATACGATTCTTCCCAAGAGCAAACAAAATCGAGGGGTAGTTTGAAATGTATGAGTTTCCAAGCAACGGTCGCAAAGCCTTTCGGGTCGACATCTACAACAAAGATGTCAGGGCTGCTCTAAAAGAAAATCAGAGCCATGCAGCGTTTAGAGATGATTGGGCCGATACCCAAACTCATGAAGTTCTCGCCGTTGACGAGGAAGATGCTCGACAGATCATGGGGCAGCGATATCGTCCGGAAGAGGGCTTTGTAATTGAGGGGGTTACCCCCGAGGCTCATTAGGCCTTTTTTGCCTTACAAAGGGTTTTTGGATCAATTGAACGGGGGTTTAGTTTCCCGTATTCAAACTTGAGCCCTTTGAGCCATGAGCCTCCGGTTGCTTTTCGAATTGTCCTTAAAAGACGTTTCTCGGTTTTGGCTGATGCCTTCACGTTTTTCTTAGTTGAGGGAAAAACCGGATGGCGACTAAAATGAAGACTGAGAGCGTCATTGATACGCGGAACCCAACTGCAAACCTTATCTTTTAGCATCTTGTTTTTGATTGTCAGCTGCGCCTGTGCAGGGACATAACGGGTTCGCTTGCTGTGCTTGGTGCGTGCAGAAATTGTCATCATAGGGAGGGTGACAGTTGCTGTTTCAACAGCAGGTGCGTCACTTGGTTTTGTTGGGCTGGCTGCTGCTAATTCCCAAGGCAGAAAACCGAAAGCAAATGCCATAGCCAAGGCGAAACCTTTACCAAGAACGCGCTTCTGCGCTTCGTTCAGCATTTCATGTTCCCTCAATCTTAATTGCGAGAACTATAAACAGGTTGTCATGCTTAAGCGTCACCCATTTGGGGGACAGAGACTCTAACCTTTGAGTAAAGGGAACCCGACGTCGCCTTCGGGGCAGGGAATAAAGTCCGATTTAGGAAGGAGCGATGCCGCATTACGGTCCTGTTGGTAGACAACCGTTACCTTGGTTACGAGGCCTTTTCCAACGATCCGGGCGATACCTTTACTAAGGCTTTGTTCGGATATGGGCGAGGTTACCAACCCTGCACGGGAATTAAGTTTCGCAGGTTTCTGGCTGAAACGTCGCAAGAGATAGTCTTGGATACGTGGGCTATTGCGGCAGACGTCCATCGACTTGTCGGGATTTGATATTTCCACAACCAATCGCATGTCAGTGCGGGTTGGAGCCAAGGTGCGGAAGTTAACTGCTGGAATAGTAAACTGAGGCGACCTGACAGTTGCTGAGCGAACCGTGGGTGCATTCAACATCCCATGGAACGGCCCTGTAGGGTACATAAAGCCAAGCCCGAAGGTTGCGGCTACCGCACCCGTACTTAGGGCAATCAACAATGTTGACGACTTAATCATATGTCACCGTTAAAGTTCCAACCTTGTGCCGCAAATGCCTTCTGCATATAGGCCGGCCCAGTCTTCCAGTTTAACGATGTGAGTCTTGAAAATGTGTAACGGCCATCACAGTTAGGTGGTTTTATTTTTAGCTATTTCGCGTTCTTTCAGCGTTTTACGGCGCACTTTTCCCGTTACTGTGAGAGGTAATTCATCAACGAATTCAATGAGCCGCGGGTATTCATGTGGTGAAAGCCGGGTCTTAACCTGATCGCGAATTTCCTGCTCCAATGCTTCACCTGGCTCTGCGCCGTCCTTGACCAAAATGAAGGCTTTGATGGTTTCTGTGCGAACAGGGTCGGGAACGCCGATAACAGCAGCCAAAGCCACTGCCGGGTGGCGGCGTAGGCAATCTTCAATTTCTGAGGGGCCAATACGATAGCCGGCCGACGTAATCACATCGTCATCGCGCCCAACAAACCATAGATAGCCATCCTCGTCGCGCCGCCCTTGGTCCCCGGTCAGCAACCAGTCGTCGAGATATTTGTCTTTCGTCGCTTCTGGGTTTTTCCAGTACTCGAGGAACATAACGGGGTCGGGGGCTTTGACGGCTATTTCGCCAAGTTCATTGTCGTCTGCCACGCTGCCATCGTCTCGAATAATTTCAACATGATGGCCGGGGATAGCCTTGCCCATGGAGCCCGGCTTGATATCCATGATTTGACTGCAGTTAGCCGCAACGAGATTACACTCGGTTTGGCCATAGAACTCATTGAAAGTGATACCCATGGCTTCGCGTCCCCAATCGAGCAGCTCGGCCCCCATGGGCTCGCCAGCCACCGCAATGGTGCGAAGGTTGAGGGATTTCACTTGATCCGTGAGGCCTGCTTGGCGGATGAAGTTCAGAGCCGTGGGCGGAATGAAGGTGTTGCGAACCTTGTGCCGAGTCATGATTGCTATGGCTTCTTCGGGCTCAAACTTCTTCATTCGATGGGCCAAGACAGGCACGCCATGGAACCATGCCCCCATCAAAATGTTCATCAAGCCGCCAATCCAAGCCCAGTCTGCCGGAGTCCAAAAGAGGTCATTCTGCTTGGGGAAAAACTCATGAGGAAACTCAATACCTGGCATATGGCCTATGAGCGTGCGGTGGGCGTGGAGTGCGCCTTTGGGGTTTCCTGTGGTGCCAGACGTATAGATGATTAGACCGGGATCATTGGCGAGGGTATCAAGGGGTGAAAAATCAACCGAAGCCCTATCAAGCGCCTTCCAAAGGTCAATGATACCCGCGCCTTCAGCAGTGTCATCGACCACGAAGATTTTATCGGGTGCCCCGACTTTTTCGCGGACGGCTAGAACCTTATCTAGGTTGGCCTTGTCGGTGATGATCCCTTTCGCGCCGCTATTTTCAAAGCGGTATTCCAGCGCATCTTCACCAAACAGCGTGAACATGGGAATGGAGATTAGGCCGGATTTCCAGGCCGCAACATGGGCCGCAGCGGTTTCAACCGCCTGGGAGAGAAGGATCGCTAGGCGGTCTCCTGGCTCAAACCCTTGGGCGACAAGCAGATTAGCAAGCTTGTTGGAAAGATCTCTGATGTCTTGAAAAGAATAGGTTGTTGTGCCGCCATTCTCATCAGCAACAAGCAGGGCTGGAGCGGTGGGAGTGGCAGCAGCCTGTCGGTCACATACAGCAACCCCCATGTTAAAACGCTCGGGAACATGCCAATGGAAAGCCTTATAGACGTCGTCGTAAGTTTTACTTTCCGTGAGCAATTTAGGGTCCCTTGCGACTACTCTTCTTCTTCGGCGCCCTCATGGTAGCGATAGGCTTCCAAGCCGTCGAGGACGATACCATCAAAGCCCAAATCTTTTACCAAGCCATAGACATAGGACTGACGGCCGCCAAACAAGAGTTGCTGCCATTCAGGACGCCAGTATTGAACGTGATGCACATCGGGCTGGCCCCGATAGGGGTAACCAATCCAGTCGGGGCTACCTGTTTTCCAATGGCCTTTCCAGTAATAGCGAAAGGCTTCTGCCGCAGCGATATTGATGTAAGCAAGAACGAGCCTTTTGCCGCCCATTTTTTTGTACTTCAGCGTATCAACAGTGCGGCGGCTCAAAAACTCATTTCTGTGATGGAAGGGGTCAACGATGAGCATATCAAAGTTGGTTTGGGCAGCTTTTACGGCGAATTCTTCCTGGGTGCCAAAAGCTGATGAGTCGCGCAATACAGCGTAGTTGCGAACCTGATTTAGCGAAATGATGCTTTTGGCATTCTCATTAATTGGGCGTTTTGGTGTTTTGGCAAAACCATTGAGCTCCACGCCCTTGCCGGGTGCTGCATAAGATACATAGCCATTCTTTTTGTTCTTTGCGTAGAACTCGGCGATTGCCTTCGGGTCTTTTAGATAATCTGTGACAAGCACACTAATGCCGCGCTTGGCGGCTTTGCCAAGCCATTCCTCTAGATATGTAGTTTGACTTTCTTCTCGCTTTTTATCGACCCCCTTCTTGCCGTAGTAGAGAGCCTCCTGAATAACGCCATCTATGGCTTGAAGGTAGGTTCTTGCAGGAACCCTCCGGTCTTCGTCGCCGTCCTCACGCTTTGTCAGCAGGTCCACGCCATTCATCGGCAGGACAATGAAATTCCGATTGTAGCGGCGGGCAAAGTTAGCGAGGTTTTGTATCAACTCTCGCATGTCTTCCCGGTAGTCGATGAACTCGGTGGGTTCAGGCGCTTTAGGAGCTTCTCCATCACCACTTTTGGTGCGTCCGTCAATTCGAACGGAGCCTTGAGCAAATGCATCGCCCAACAGCAAGGGCAATCCAACCAGTCCGGCAATAAGGGTTGCTGCAATCCAACGGCTAGGTTTCATAGTCCTTCAAATCCAGTGTAAAAATCCGCTCAATCTAACCTAAGCTATTGGGGTTACAGGAATCTTAAGTCGCTTCATCACTTCATCGGCAATGGCGATGCAAGACGTCAGGCCGGGTGACTCAATTCCGTGTAACGACACCAGTCCTTCAATGCCAAAGGTTTCTGGCCCAAGTATGGCAAAGTCGCCGGTTGGGTCGCCTGGGCCAGATATTTTTGGGCGCAAGCCTGCATAGTCTGGTTGAAGGCTGGAATCCGGCAATTCCGGCCAATAGCGACGGATTGCGGCATAGAACTTTTCGCCTCGCGCCGGATTAACCTGATAATCAGCCTCTTTAATCCATTCTACATCTGGCCCAAAACGGGCCTGTCCGCCTAAATCAAGGGTAAGATGAACGCCAAGGCCACCAGGTTCTGGCACAGGGTAAATGAGGCGCGAGAAGGGAGCTTTGCCCGAAAGAGAAAAATAGTTCCCCTTAGCGATGAAAGCAGCAGGGATACGCTCTTTTGGAATTCCCTCAATACTGAGTGCCACGTCTCGAGCAGCCAAACCTGCACAATTGATCAGAGTTAGACACTTAAGCGCCATGCGGTCAGGGCCGCCTGTTTGCAAAACAAATCCATCTGGCTCAATGGTTCCTGAGGCAATGGGGCTGTTAAGGGCAAGGAGAGCACCTGCATTCTCAGCATCGCCTAAAAGCGATAGCATCAAACCATGACTGTCGATAATCCCCGTAGAAGGAGAGAGAAGGGCAGCCATACAGGTGAGATTGGGTTCAAGGGTGAGGGCAGCTTCATTATCAAGCCATTCCAGGTCGTTTACACCATTGGCTTCAGCCTTGGCTCGGATGGCTTTTAATTCATCTGCCTGCTGCTCATCAGCAGCAACAATCAGTTTGCCCACCGCCTTATGGTCAATGCCCCGCTCGGAGCAATAGCGATAGAGCTGCTTTTTTCCTGCTACGCAAAGTCGGGCTTTGAGGCTGCCTTGGGGGTAGTAAATGCCAGCATGGATAACCTCGCTGTTTCGTGCCGAGGTTCCGGTTCCGTATGCATCAGCGGCTTCCAAGATCAAGGTTTCGCGCCCTGAAAGAGCTAAGGCACGGGCAACGGCAAGGCCGACGACACCTGCTCCAACAATGACAGCATCAACAGTTTCCATGGGATCCTCGGGTGACAGACTCGAAGGCGATTGTGGGCAAGGGGGAGAAGCCGGTCAAGGCTCACCAAAAGGTGAAGGAGCTTGAGTTTTCTTAGCGCTCATTCTCGGGGATGATAATGCAGGTCCAATGCTGAGGAGTTTTTAATGTCTCGTGCTGTCGTTCTTGCGCTAGTGGTTACGCTTTTTTCCATCTCCGGAGCTTGGGCCTCGCCTGAGCGTTGGAAAGCCGAATGGTCCAAAACAGATTTTTCCAAACATAGCATTGTGTTTGAAGAAATTATGTCAGGCGGACCACCGAAAGATGGCATTCCATCTATCGACGCACCAATTTTCAGCTCTGTAAAAGAGAACAGTCATCTGGGCGCGCAAGAGCCGGTCATTAGCCTTAGTATCAATGGAGATCACCGCGCCTACCCCTTGCGCATTCTTACCTGGCACGAGATCGTCAATGACAAGGTGGGCGGTAAGCCTGTCACGGTTACCTTCTGCCCGCTTTGCAATGCCGGAATCGTTTTTGATCGCCGCCTTGAAGGTGACGCTGTTCTAGATTTTGGGACGACAGGAAAACTCAGAAACTCCGATTTGGTTATGTATGATCGTCAGAGTGAAAGTTGGTGGCAGCAGTTTTCCGGAGAGGGCATCGTTGGTGCCCATACTGGCAAGCAATTGACCATGCTTCCTTCCCGTCTCGAATCGTTTGAAAAATTCGCCAAACGCCATCCCAACGGCAAGGTGCTTGTGCCCAATAACCCCAATATGCGGGACTATGGCAGAAACCCCTATGCAGGGTATGATTCTGCCAGCGCCCCGTTCCTTTATTTTGGCGACATGCCCAAAAATATCTCTCCGATGGCTCGGGTCGTTGTGGTTGATGATCGTGCCTGGAGTCTGGCTCTTTTGCGCAAGAACGGAACGATCCGATCTGGTGATCTGGAGCTTAAGTGGACCGAAGGCCAGAATTCAGCCCTAGATAGCACCCGCATTAATGAAGGTCGCGATGTCGGTAACGTGACCGTTAAGAATAAGGGGAAGGATGCTGTCTATCACGTTACATTCGCCTTTGTTTTCAAGGCGTTTAATGGAAAATCAGACATTATTCTAGGGGAGTAGTAGGGGCCAAATTCTACCAAAGTTGATCCTGGATATCCCTTAGTTGACGATAATCATTTCTGCGCCGCACAAAAATCTCTAAGAGGGGGCTGGTCCTAGAGGTCTGTTTGGGCTAAAAGGGCCACGAAATTTAAGGTCTGTGCGCCGGTTTGATCTGTGCGCCGGGTAGGATCCCCAGGGATGTACTGTGTTGCATCTGCGTTGTGGGGAGTGTTGGATGGGTCTGGTGAGGCCATCCGAAGTGTAGGGGTACATATCGTGATTAAGGCTTTGTGGAGTTGGTTCTGGGGACCCACAGCTCGTTTTGGCTGGGGCGCCATTTTTGTTGCTGGTGGTGTTGCCGGTGTTATCTTCTGGGGTGGTTTCAACACCTTCATGGAATACACCAACACTCTGGATTTCTGTATCTCGTGCCACGAGATGGAAGAAAACGTTTATCGGGAATACGAAGGCACCGTTCACTATACCAACGCCAGCGGTGTGCGGGCGGTTTGCTCTGATTGCCATGTGCCTAAGCCTTGGACAGCCAAGCTGGTGCGCAAAATCAAGGCTTCTCGCGAGGTCTATCACAAGATTCTCGGCACCATCGATACTCCTGAGAAATTTGATGAAAAACGTCTCCAATTGGCAACCAACGTGTGGAATGAAATGAAGGGCAATAATTCGCGGGAATGCCGCAACTGCCACGATTTTGAAGCGATGGATCTGACCAAGCAGGAACGCCGGGCACGCAAGAAGCACCCCAAGGCAATGAAGAAGGGTCAAACCTGTATTGATTGTCATAAGGGCATTGCTCACGAGCTTCCAGCAGGCATGGAAGACGAATAAACCGACCTTCTTCGGTTAGAGATTTTTGGAACGCGCTGCCTTTCAGGTGGCGCGTTTCTTTTTGGCCCCTTAACATCCAATGGATTCTTTTGGAGCCAATGCTATGTCCGAGTTCGTTCAGTCCGTTTGTCCCCACGATTGCCCCAGCACTTGCGCGCTGGAAGTTGAGCGGCTGGACGCCAAAACGATAGGAACTGTGCGAGGCGCGGCTGACAACGATTTTACCGACGGCGCCATATGCGCCAAGGTTGGGCGCTATGCAGAACGGGTTCATCATCCAGACCGTTTGATGCACCCTTTGAAACGCGTTGGGGCCAAGGGATCGGGCGAGTTTGAACGGATTTCCTGGGATGAAGCCATGGAAGCCGTCGCCGAATCCTTTCAGAAGGCAGAAGCCGAGCATGGCAAGGAGGCCGTTTGGCCCTACCGTTATGCCGGGACCATGGGATATGTGCAGCGCGACGGTATCGAGCGCCTTGTTAACGACCTAGGCTATTCCAAACAGCACAAAACAATTTGTTCGGCTCTTGCTGCAACGGGATGGAAAGTAGGCGTGGGCGCCGGATGGGGGGCGGACCCCCGCAATATGTCTGAAGCAGACATGATTATTTTCTGGGGTATTAACCCGGTCGCTAGCCATATCAATGCTGCCAACCATGCGCGTAAGGCCCGCAAGGATCGGGGGACCAAGATTGTCAGTATTGACCCCTATCGTGGTCATACCGCCAAGATGGCCGATCTGCATTTGGCTCCGAAGCCGGGTACCGACGGAGCTTTAGCCTGTGCGGTTATGCATGTGCTGTTCAAAGAAGGCTACGCGGATCGTGATTTTCTTGCAGAGTTTACAGATGTCCCTGAAGAGCTGGAAAAGCACTTAGAAAGCCGCGATCCTGCTTGGGCAGCTCAGATTACAGGGTTAACCGAAGAAGAAATAATTTCATTTGCGCGCCTTTATGGCGAAACCCCAAAGACTTTCTTGCGCGTTGGCTATGGCATGTCGCGCAATCGCAACGGAGCTTCAAACATTCATGCCGTTTCGTGCTTGCCTGCTGTTACAGGTTCGTGGAAGCACAAAGGCGGCGGTGCCATGCAAGCCAATGGCGGGCTTTACGCCATGGGCAAGGAGCTGATTGAAGGGGCCGATGTTGCAAAGCCCGGCGTGCGAAGCCTTGATATGTCGCAGATTGGCCCTGTACTAACGGGAGATGCCGCCGCACTTAAAAATGGTCCGCCAGTTAAGGCGATGATCATTCAGAACTGTAACCCAGTGGCAGTGGCCCCGGAATCGATCAAAGTTCGGGAAGGTTTTTTGCGTGACGATCTCTTTGTTTGTGTCCACGAGCAATTTATGACCGAAACTGCCGCCATGGCCGATATCGTTCTCCCGGCCACAACCTTCCTTGAGCATGATGATATCTATCAGGGTGGGGGGCATGTCTATTTGCAGGTGGCACGTCCCGTGATTGATGTGCCTGGTGAATGCCGTAGCAACCATGAGGTTATTTGCGATCTTGCCAAGCGCTTGGGCGGCACTCACCGTGCCTTTGATATGTCGGCTTGGGAAATAATCGATGGGTCGTTGAGGGAAGAAGGATTGCCAGGGGCTGATGAGCTTTATGAAGCTCGCTGGCTGGATTGTTCTAAACCGTTCGACGAACAACAATTCCGAAATGGCTTTGGTCACCCGGACGGAAAGTTCCGGTTTGCACCAGACTGGGCAGCCGCAGGGCCTGATGGAGGCAAACTTCCTCAGTTGCCAGATCATGCAGGGTTGGAAGATAGGGCAAATGACGAGCGCCCCTACCGTTTGGTGACGGCGCCTGCGCGCAATTTCCTAAATTCCACATTTACCGAGGTTGAAACTTCACGGAAGCAAGAAAAGGCCCCAGCGGTTTATCTCCATCCCGATGACTGCAGTTCTCTTGGTATTGAGCATGGCGGGCTTGTCCGCTTGGGCAATGCCTTGGGTGATGTTTTGCTGCCGGCAGAACCCTTTGACGGGCTACAGAGGGGCGTTGTCGTGGTTGAGAGCATCTGGCCCAATAGCGCCTTTATTGAGGGCAGGGGGATCAATACCTTGGTTTCGTCCGAACCAGGAGCGCCCAATGGTGGCGCTGTCTTCCACGACACAGCGGTTTGGATTAAACGCGAAGAGGCGACGTTATGACCATTCGTAAGGGCTGTCAGATCGTTGTTTTTGGCAACGAGAAGGGCGGGAGCGGTAAATCGACCACCGCCATGCATGTGGCCGTCTCTTTGATGAAAGAAGGCCTTCAGGTTGGAACGGTTGATCTTGATGCCCGCCAAGGCACTTTCACTCGGTTTATCGAGAATCGCTGTCGCTATGTGGAAGAAACAGGCATTGAGCTGACCCTGCCACACCATCGTTTCATTGAAACAAGCGCAGAAATGAACAAAGAAGATGCCATGGAAGAAGAGGAGGCCCAGTTAGTTGAGGTTCTCTCCGAGCTTTCTGAAATGTGCGATGTCATCATTATCGATAGCCCAGGAAGCGCTTCGCATCTTTCCCATGTGGGACACTCTTATGCCCATACCCTTGTTACGCCGATGAACGACAGCTTTATCGATTTGGATGTTTTAGCGCGAGTGAGCTCTGACCATAAAAAAGTCGAACATTTCAGCCACTATGCCTCAATGGTTTTTGAAGAGCGAAAAAGGAAAGCGGCGAGAAGCGGAGAGCAGGTTGACTGGATCGTGCTCAAGAATAGGTTGAGCTTCCACAAAAACGTTAGAAACCGTCGCGAAGTTGATGGGATTTTGCTCCAGCTTTCAAAGCTGGTCGGGTTTCGCATTGTTTCCGGGGTTGGTGAACGGGTGATTTACCGCGAATTGTTCCCTAGAGGCTTAACGGCTCTTGATTTGGAAGCCGGAGATCATGAAAAAATGAACATGTCGCACGTTGCTGCGGCGAGGGAAGTGCGAAATTTGGTCCGCTCTATCCGCATTGCAAAACTGTCTGCAGCCCGTTGATTCTGCTACACTTCGCTCTATCTCATAGTGAGACAATTGGTGCAGGGTAATGAGCAAGAGCGTGACGCCAGGCAAAGCCGGACAATCAGAGATTGATGCTTTCTTAGAGAAAGCAGCAGCAATTCCTGCCGTCCAAACATCGACCAAGGGTGGGCGTTTGTTGTTCGCTATGGATGCCACTGCTAGCCGCCGTCCAACCTGGGATGTCGCCTGCCAAATCCAAGGTGAGATGTTTGAAGTAACTAAAAATCTTGGTGGCCTTGACGTTCAACTTGCCTACTACCGTGGCTTCGGTGAGTTTAAGGCCACTCCTTGGACAAACGATACCCGGACACTTCTCAACCAGATGACAAATGTTTCATGCTTGGCTGGGGAAACCCAAATCGGCAGGGTGCTGCGCCAAGCGGTAAGTGAGACAAGGAGGCGCCGGATTAATGCGGTCGTTTTCATCGGAGATTGCTGTGAAGAAGATGTCGATCGCCTAGGGAAACTGGCAGGCGAACTTGGGTTGCTGGGTGTCCCGATATTTGTTTTCCACGAAGGAGAGGACGCTGTCGCAGGGTTTGTCTTTAGGCAAATCGCTAAACTCTCAGGCGGCGCATGCTGTTCATTTGACCGGGCTTCGGCGCAGGCCTTGAAAGATTTGCTGAGTGCTGTTGCGGTTTTTGCTGCAGGAGGCCCCCTCGCTTTGGATGATTATGCCAAAAAGAAAGGGGGCGAGGTCATGCGGATCGCCCAACAGGTGATGAAATGAGTTACCTGATTCTTGGAATTTCTTTGGCTGTCGGTTTTGCGCTTTTTCTGCGTTGGTTTGTCGTGGCCGATACTAAGGAACTTCTCAAGATACTAACTTGGATTTTGGTGCTCTTCCTTATTGGCGTCATTGTCTTTTTAGCTCTGACGGGAAAACTGGGCTGGGCACTGGCCATGCTGCCAGTGCTATTTCTGTGGGTCAGCCGTATTCGCAGCGCTTTTGGCTTTTATCGAATGTTCAAGAATTTCGGACGCATGGCGACGGGTAGTTCTTCGGGCCAAAGTTCGAAGGTTGAGACTCATTTTTTCCGTATGAATCTGGATCACGACAGTGGGGAAATGGATGGAGAGGTGATTGATGGCCCATTTTCCGGGCAAATTCTTTCGGAAATGGAGCTTCATGACCTGCTTAACTTGCTCTGCGAAGTGCAGAATGATGGCCAGTCCGTCCAGGTTCTGGAAGCCTATCTGGACAGGGTCTATGGGGTTGCTTGGCGGGTTGATGCGGAGATGGAAGAGCGGGCAGCCCGCGAAAAAGGCGGATTTCCTGGCGGTGACATGTCGCGCGAGGAAGCCTTGGAAATCTTGGGGCTCCCGCAAGATGCGACGAAACAGGAAATTAAAGCCACTTATCACCAGCTTATTGGCAAGCTTCACCCCGATCATGGTGGATCGACGTTTTTGGCGGCCAAAATCAACCAGGCAAAAGAAGTGTTGTTGGGGCCTAAATAATAACTTTCCTTGCGACCTAACGCGCCATGTGGCACAAAGCGCGCGGAGCGAAGCCAGCAGCCCGATTCGGGGTAGTTTTGAGCCTGTTTTTTGAAGGCCTCGTCAGGGGGGAACTCGATGAGCAAACCAATCCGTAAAGCGATCTTTCCTGTAGCCGGGTTGGGCACTCGATTTCTGCCCGCCACCAAGGCTATTCCGAAAGAGATGCTTCCGATCGTTGATCGTCCGCTGATCCAATACGCCGTGGAGGAAGCCTGCGCCGCAGGAATTGAAGAGTTCATCTTTGTCACAGGACGTGGCAAAACGGCACTTGAAGACCACTTCGATCATGCCTTCGAGCTTGAAAAAATCCTTGAAGAACGCGGAAAGACAGAAGCACTCTATAAACTTAAAGACGTGCTGATGGGGCCGGGCAAACTAGCCTATGTGCGCCAGCAAGACCCCTTGGGTCTTGGTCATGCAGTTTGGTGTGCCCGCAATTTTATTCACGATGAGCCTTTTGCCGTTATTCTGCCCGATGATTTGATTTTGGCTGAGCCAGGATGCTTGAAGCAGATGGTCGATGCCTACAAAGATTTGGGTGGCAACGTGGTCGCCGTTGAAGATGTGCCGCGTGAAATGACCAATAAGTATGGCATCATGGATGTTGTTTCAGACAATGGCAAAGTTGCCGAGGCTAAAGGGTTGGTCGAAAAGCCAGAGCCAGAGGTTGCTCCATCCACGCTCTCAATCATCGGTCGCTACATCCTCCAGCCAGAAGTCTTTGCCGAGCTAGAACGTCATGAGCGTGGTGCTGGCAATGAGATTCAGTTAACCGACGCAATGGCGCGGACTATTGGCACCGTACCATTCCATGGCCTGCGGTTCGATGGGCAGCGATTTGATTGTGGCTCGCGGCTTGGTTTTATTGAGGCGCAGCTTGGGTTTGCGCTGGCTGATGACGAGTTGAAAGATCGTGTCTCTGACATGATCAAGGAATTGATTTAGAGCCGCCAAGCGCGGCATTTTGCTTAGTGGAATAGGAAATAGTCCATGCGTGTTGCAATGATCGGAACCGGTTACGTTGGTTTGGTTACCGGAACGTGTTTTTCCGAGTTTGGTGTCGATGTGGTGTGTGTCGATGTCAATGAGGACAAGATCAAAAAACTTGAAGAAGGCATTATGCCGATTTTTGAGCCTGGACTTGATGATCTTGTTAAAAGCAATGTTGACGCAGGCCGACTGACCTTTTCCACGGACTTGGCTGCTTCTGTTAAGGGCGTAGATGCGGTTTTCATCGCAGTTGGCACGCCAACGACCAAAGGTGGCGGTCACGCTGATTTGAGCTACGTATATGGTGCGGCAGAAGAAATCGCAAAAGCCATCGACAGCTATACGGTGGTGGTTACCAAATCGACGGTTCCGGTTGGAACTGGCGACGAAGTCGAGCGGATCATTCGCGAAACCCGCCCAGATGCTGAGTTCGATGTGGTTTCAAACCCCGAGTTCCTTCGTGAAGGGGCTGCTATTAACGATTTCATGCGTCCTGACCGTGTCGTTATCGGCACTGCCAGCGAACGCGCGCAGGAAGTTATGCGTCGGCTTTATCGTCCGCTTTTCCTAATCGAAACCCCAATTCTCTTCACCGCTCGCCGGACTTCAGAGCTGATAAAGTATGCGGGCAATACCTTCCTTGCCACCAAGATCACCTTTATCAACGAAATGGCTGATCTCTGCGAGAAAGTCGGCGCCGATGTTCATGATGTCGCCAAAGGCATTGGCCTTGATGGACGGATTGGCCGGAAGTTCTTGCACCCAGGACCGGGCTACGGCGGATCTTGCTTCCCTAAAGATACATTGGCCTTGGTTCATACGGCTCAGGATCATGGCAGCCCACTGCGTATCGTTGAGACGGTTGTCGATGTAAATGATAAGCGCAAAAAGGCCATGGCTGGCAAAATTGTTGAAGCCTGTGGCGGCTCGGTTAAAGGCAAAACCATTGCTGTTCTTGGACTGGCCTTTAAGCCTAATACGGATGATATGCGCGACGCCCCGAGCCTCGATATCGTTCCTGCATTGATTGAGGCAGGAGCTACGGTTCGTGCTTACGACCCCGAGGCAATGGGCGAAGCGAAAGAAATGCTAGATGGTGTGGAATGGTGCGACAATGCATATGACACCATGCCCGAAGCCGATTGCTTGGCGATCATTACCGAGTGGAATGAGTTTAGAAACCTTGGTCTGCGCAAGATGCAGGACTTGATGAAAAAACCTGTCATGGTCGATCTGCGCAATATCTATAACCCCGACGAAATGATCGAAGCGGGCTTTGAATACAGCAGCATTGGGCGGCCTTTCCCGACCAATGGCGACAAGTAAGCGGAGATCAAGATCATGAGCGGCGGCCATACCTTCAAACCGACAATCCTTCGTGAGTACGACATTCGCGGCGTCGTCGGTGATACTTTGACCAAAGAAGATGTCTACGCTGCGGCTCGGGCTTTTGGAACGGTAGTCGTCAGCAAGGGCGGCGATTCTGTAGCCATTGGCTACGACGGTCGTTTGACTTCACCCGATTTAGAATCTGCTGCCGTTGATGGTTTGGGCGCTTGTGGCCTTAAGGTCTATCGTGTTGGTCTTGGTCCAACGCCGATGCTCTATCTCTCCACCTACCTGCTGGAGGCCGATGGTGGCATGATGATCACTGGATCACATAATCCACCGACCCATAACGGCATTAAGATGATGCTGGGAGGCAAGTCTTTTTTTGGTGGGTCAATTCAGGAATTGGGCCGCATTGCCAAAGAAGGCGCTTATGCTTCAGGCGGTGGGCGGATTATTGATCGGCCGATGCTTGAAGACTACGTGAGCCGTGTGCTCAAAGATTTCCGCCAGGGTAGGGATTTGAAAGTCGCCTGGGATGCAGGCAATGGTGCGGCCGGTGAGGCTATGGTGAAGGTAACCGATAAATTGCCGGGTACACATATCCTCATGTATGAAGATATCGACGGAATGTTCCCCAATCACCACCCAGACCCAACGGTTGAAAAGAACCTCGCTGAAATCAAAGAAGTGGTGCTCCGCGAAAACTGCGATCTAG
>Ga0070727_10002629_pt1 | contig 17054 bp, 13 predicted proteins | sample tdAd472_FD_66722 | JGI IMG/M metagenome (GOLD analysis project Ga0070727, IMG submission 66722) | Marine sediment microbial communities from the Atlantic coast under amendment with organic carbon and nitrate - tdAd47.2 | ecosystem: Environmental > Aquatic > Marine > Coastal > Sediment | place...
TCCGGGCGTAACATAGTCCCGCCCTTCCACCAAGGCCTTGGCCTGGCACACTTCGTAGTAGGTCAGCGAACCACGGGGACTCGCCCCCAGCTGTACCTGCTCGTGGGTGCGGGTGCCCTGTACAATACGAAGCAGGTAGTGGGCGACGGAGTCATCCACTTTCACCTCGCCCACCTTATCTTGCAGGGCCAGCACATCTTCCACGGAGAGCACGGGTTTCATATCATGGATCGCCTTCTGCGGGTCGCGTCGGCGCATTATACGAATCTCATCTTCAGAGGGGGGATAACCCATCTCCACCCGCAGGGCAAAGCGGTCCAACTGCGACTCCGGCAGAATATAGGTACCCTCGTGTTCGACGGGGTTCTGGGTCGCGAGCACCATGAAAGGCCGGGGCAATTCGTGGGTTGTCCCATCGACCGACACCTGAAATTCGCTCATGGCTTCCATAAGGGCACTCTGCGTCTTCGGCGGGGTGCGGTTGATCTCGTCGGCGAGGACGATGCTGGCAAAAATGGGGCCGCGCCGAAATTCGAAGTCGTTGGTCTTGTGATCGAGAATGGACACACCGAGGATATCGGAGGGTAGCATATCGCTGGTGAACTGGACCCGATTGAAGGAGCAATCCAGCGACCGCGCGATACTCTGGGCGATGGTGGTCTTGCCGATTCCCGGTACGTCTTCAATCAAGATATGCCCGCGTGCGAGCAAACCGATGACACAAAGCTGAACGACGTCGTGCTTACCATACACGACCTGTTCGATACTGCCCAATAACTGCTGAATCTTTGCCGTTACCTGTTCGTCCATTCTCGCTCCAGAGGCCAGGCTACGGGACTCCCCCCAAGGGTACGCCCGCGCCATTTGTGACTAATTGCTACAGCATGTCGATACGATACAAAAGAGAATTGGGGTTAGAGCCAACGTTCGAACCAATCGTCGGCCATATCCAAGGTTTCAAAGGTGACCTGGTGCCCATCGTCATGGCTGAAATGCTCAATCGCCTGGGGGGCACCGAAATATTTGTAGAGTCGTGCGACCTGTGAAACCGCGTCCTCACAACTTTCCGGGTTACTCACGGCCGCGTCCGCCATGGCGGTAATGACCAGAATTGCGCTGGGAGCCGCCATCGCCATGAGATGTTCCCAGTCAAAGGACAGCGAATCCCCATCGAGGGCCGCCTTCAATTTGGGCAAGAGATTTATGGGACCATCTTCCGACCAGCGACCGGCGTCTTTGTCCGTGCTGAATCGGGAAAAGCCACAGCTTGAAACGCAGCTTTGCACGCGACGGTCCATTGCGGCCAACAGGAGGGCGTTTGCCCCTCCCAGACCATGGCCGACGACGCCGATGCGTGCCCCATCGACCCGCTCTTCCTGCTCCAGCACATCCAGGGCATGTTGGTGATCCACCAGCATTTTTCCCAGCAACGACATGGTGGGATTATCCTGGTAGAACATGGTGGAGTCGTAGGCTTCTGATCGACTGGATATACGCTCGCCGGCCGTGATGCAATCGGGCGCGATCGTCACGTAGCCCCGATCAGCGTAATGCTGGGCCAGGGCCATCCGACCATTCCCCTCCAGCCCGGCGCATTCGTCTTTTCCCTGTCGGCACTCCTGATGGCAGCAGAGCATCGCCGGGGCCTCATCACGCCCTTCCGGGAGAAACATCCAGGCCGAAACCCGTGTCCAATCGTCCACAAAGTAATTTACCCGGCGGCGAACATAGTTTGGAAAGTCGACCTCGTCGGTAATGTTAAACTGCAGGTCAACGCGCTTTTCAGGGCGCTCCCCCAACATCTCATCCACGGCGGCGGCGATTTCCTTCCGCGCTTTGGACCAGCTGGCGGCACTTTCCAATGAACTCAAATCTACCATGCGTTGCTTTCTCCACACTTGCACTCGGTCAACTGAGTACGTTGTAACGCATGGCACCAACCTACTGCAAGCCGGAGGAGCTATGGTGCTCCGCATAAATCCGCCCATGATGACATTCCCGACCCCACACCTTCCGCAACGCTCCTGTGCGGCTTTCAGAGGCTCTATTCCCCCCGAACCGGCATCAATGTCACTATTGCCCCCCTTCCCGGCAGGGAATTTCGTGTAAATACGACAGCGAATACGCTACTACCAGCGACAGAACATCCGATATAATGCCGCCATGACTACCAGCAAAACCCTACCCACGCCCCAGATTGTCGCGGAATATAACGCGATGAAAGCGGATATTGAACACCACAGCCGCCTCTATTACCAGGAGGCTCGCAACGAGATAAGCGATCAGGACTTCGATGCCCGTCTTCGTGCTCTCGCGGAACTGGAGACGGCCTATCCGAGCCTCCGCACCCCCGACTCACCCACTCAGCGGGTCGGTGGGGCTCCAGTCGAGGGATTCGAAACAGTATCCCATCGCGTGCCCATGCTTTCCATCGACAACACCTACAATGCCGAAGAGCTGCGGGAATTTGATGCCCGCGTGCGGCGAGGGCTTGACGGAGACGTCCCCGCATACATGGTGGAATTGAAGCTGGATGGCGTGGCCATGGCGCTCCGCTATGAAAATCGCGTGCTGACCCAGGCCATTACGCGTGGCGACGGCGTGCAAGGGGACGACGTCACGCAGAATGTCCGCACGATTCGTGGAGTACCATTGAAGCTGTCCGAGTCGGCTCCCCCTTCCCTCGAGGTACGTGGGGAAGTCTTCATGACCATCGCCGAGCTCTCCCGACTCAACGAAATTCGGGAAGCGGCCGGCGAAGAGCCCTATCGCAACCCGCGCAATACCACGGCCGGGACCCTGAAATTGCTGGACTCCCGGGAGGTCGCCAAGCGCAACCTGTCAATATTTCTGTACAGTATGCTCGAAGACGAGGAGCGCCCACCCGTAACGCACGAAGAGACGCTCGGGCTGCTGAAATCCTATGGTTTTCCCGTGAACGAGCACCATACCCGTTGCGCTGATGTGGACGCCGTAATCGACACCTGTATGGGTTGGACGACCCGTCGCTTCGATCTGGACTACGAGATTGATGGCATGGTTATCAAAGTGGATGACCCACAGCAGCGTGCCCGGCTTGGGTTCACCTCCAAGTCGCCCCGATGGATAATCTCCTACAAGTTTCCGGCGGAGGTGCGCCAGACCAGACTCCGGGAAATCTCCGTGCAGGTTGGAAAGTCGGGTGCCCTTACCCCGGTGGCGGAGCTAGAACCGGTTCCTCTCGCGGGAACTATCGTAAAACGGGCTTCCCTTTACAATTTTGAAGACCTCGCTAAGAAAGACCTTCGGGTCGGTGATCTGGTGGAGGTCCAGAAGGCCGGTGAGATTATCCCGCAGGTATTGCGCTTTGTGCCCGAATCGCGCCCCGCCGATACCGTCCCTTATCCCGTTCCCACCGCGTGCCCGGTATGTGCGACACCGGCACATAAAGATCCCGATGACGCCATCCTCCGATGCGTCAACCTTTCCTGTCCCGCGCAATTGAAGGAGCGGCTGGCCCACTTTGCCACGCGCAAGGCCATGGATATCGACGGAATGGGCCCCGCCCTGATCGAGCAGGTCGTTTCCCGTGAATTGGTGCGCGATCCGGCCGATCTCTTTGATCTCACCGAAGAGACGTTAAGCAGTCTCGAGCGGATGGGCGAAAAGTCCGCGCGCAATCTGGTTGCCGCCTTGGAGGCCTGCAAGCAGAAGCGGAGCCTCAAGCACCTGCTCTTTGGCCTGGGCATCCGTCACGTGGGCAGCAGTACGGCGGAAGCGTTGGCCCAACACTTCGGCGCGATCGAAGCCTTGATGGCCGCCAGTCGGGAAGCCCTGGAAGACGTGGAAGACGTGGGCGCGGTGGTTGCGCAGAGTGTGTTAGACTTCTTTGACACGCTGGCGAATCAGGACCTCATCCGTCGCCTTCAGGAACGGGGGCTCAACACGACCGAAGCCCAACCGGTCGCGGTCGCTGATGATAGCAACCCCATCGCCGGCAAGAATTTTGTCGTAACTGGAAAATTGAGTATGTTCACCCGCGACGAAATACATGAGCACATCAAGGCATTGGGCGGGAAAGCTTCGGGCAGTGTCAGTAAGCGCACCGACTACCTCGTCGCCGGGGAGAAAGCAGGTTCTAAATTGGAGAAGGCCAATAGTCTCGGCGTAACGGTATTGACGGAAGCCGACTTTCAACAGCTTCTCGGGGACGCTACGTGAGCGAAAAACCGCTTCAGGCCCCCGCCACGCTGGACCAGAAGTCGGGCCGCTCACTCTGGGAGTCCCTTACCCAGCGCTCCGTGGAGCAAGGCAGCACGGTTGTCATTGCCTTTGACGAGACGGAAAAGATGGATTCCCTCGGTGGCGCGTGGCTGGTCAAGATTGCGGAGCATCTCCACAAATCGGGCAGCAGCCTGAAGTTGGAGGGCCAGCAGGGCTCCGTGGCAGAACTTCTGGAAATGGTCGCCCCGGCGCTACAAAAGCCGGTAAGGAAGCAAGGCGCAGAGGCTGGATTCTTCGAAAACCTGGGCGACACAACCCTGGCCTTTATCGCCGAATCCCGTGATTTCCTCGAACTGTGTGTAGATGCCATCTATTGGTCGGTGATCGCCCCCTTTGAAGGGCGGGGATTCCGCTGGGAAATCTTCATCGACGAAATGTATGAGATGGGCGTTCGGGCCATCAAGATCGTCTGTCTCATGAACTTCCTGCTAGGGCTCATCATCGCCATGCTGATGGCCAAGCAGGCCGAGTCCTACGGAATCTCCATCTTTGTAGCCGATATTATCATGATTGGCTTTGCCCGGGAGTTGGCGGCCATCATGACCGCTGTCGTGGTATCCGCGCGAACGGGCGCGGCCATCGCTGCCGAAATCGCCACCATGAAGGTGCAAGAGGAAATCGATGCCCTACGGGGTATGGGGCTAAACGTCAACCAATTCCTCGTGGCACCCAAGCTGATGGCCCTCCTTGTCGTTTTGCCCTGTCTCGTCACCCTGGGCGTCCTCTCGGGAATCGCCGGCGGCTCGGTCTGGGGCATCGGCGTGTTGGGTTTTCAGCCTTCGGTCTGGTTCACTCAGACGCTGAATTCTGCATTCCTGGAAGATCTGGCGCAGGGCTTTTTAAAGACCATCATTTTCGCGCTGGGCATCGTGCTCATCGGCTGTCACAACGGATTTCGCGTAAGCGGCGGCTCCCGGGGCGTGGGCCTCATGACCACCCGGGCCGTGGTGATGGATATCTTCATGCTTATCAGCTGTGATATCGTGTTTGCAGCTATTTTCTATTACGTCTTGGGATAATAGAGGAAATGATTGGATATCCAGGAACGCCACCAACTACCTCCCCAGCGCTTGAGGTGCACCCGTGAGTGAGCCGCTCGTCGCTGTACACAATCTGGTTGCCCACTATGGGGATACGCTGATCCTGGATAATGTTTCCTGCCAGGTAGAACCGGGTGAAATTTTCGTTATCGTGGGCGGTAGTGGCTGTGGGAAGACCACCCTGTTGCGCCATATGTGTGGCCTCCATGGGGCCACATCCGGCAGCATCATTTACCGCGACCAGGATATCACCCAACTCGATGAAGACGCATTGGCCCGGTTGCAGCGAACCATCGGAATCGCCTTCCAGTCCAGTGGATTGTTTAATTCCATGACGGTGGGTGATAACGTCGCCCTGCCTATTCGGGAATATGGCGACGTAGACGAACGCCTGATTGACGCCATCGTGCGCATGAAACTCAGCTTTGTCGGGCTTGGTGATTCCGGGCACCTCATGCCCAGCGAGTTGTCCGGCGGGATGCGCAAACGGGCCGGGCTGGCCCGGGCCATCGCGCTTGATCCCCCACTCGTATATTTCGACGAACCCTCGGCCGGGCTGGATCCCATTATGGCGGCCGGGCTGGATGAATTAATCTTAGACATGCGAGATTTGCTGGGAATCACGTTTGTCATCGTTACCCACGAATTGGACTCCATTCGGAAGGTCGCCGACAGAATCCTCATGCTCGACCGGGGAAAGGCCCTGTTTACCGGTACGGTGAAAGAAGCTGAGAACTCGGATGTGGAGCGGGTCAAGCAATTGTTTGAACGACGGCCCGATGAATTTATCGCTCAGCGCAATGTGTAATATGAAATTGGACAGGGCACTCGGTAGCAGCCTCGAAACGCCCTCAGGAGTATACTGTGGCAACTAAAAAAGTTAAGGCGAAGGTCGGCGTTTTCCTGACCATATGTCTCGCCATCATGGTGACCGGCATCGTCTATATATCCGGCCTGTATAATGACACGGGCATGCACTTCTGGCTCGAGTTCGAGGATTCGGTTCTCGGGGTCTATGAAGGGGGCATCGTCCAGTACCTGGGAGTGCCCGTCGGTAAGGTATCGGACATTTCGGTGACCCCCACCAATCGGGCGCATATCGAAATAACCATCAACCCTGAAAAAGTGACCCTCCATCGGGGGGTAGAAGCCCAGTTGGTGCTCTATAGTCTCGCGGCAGGCACCATGGCCATTGAGCTGTCCGGCGGCGAGCCTGCTGACGGCCCGCTACCCGCCAACAGTGAAATCCCCGCCAGGGCCTCGGCCTTCGCCGCTATCAGCACCAAGGTCGAAGAACTGATGGATGACGCTTCTTCCATCATAGACAAAGTCAACGTGGGGCTCAGTGGCATGGAGTCCGGTGACCTGGCCAAGATCGTCGACCGGGCCCAGAATGTCATGGAAGAAATTGAGGGGCTACTCTCGGAAACCCGCAACACCATGGGCACCACCCGGGAGTTGATTGCAAAAGTCGAGGACCGCATCGATCCGGTGCTCGATGAAGTGGTGGCCTTGAGCACCGAGCTCCGGAGCACCTCAGGTGACGCCAGTGATTTCCTGAAGGTTGCCACCAAGAAAGCCGAGGCCCTGGACGTCGAGGGTATTGGTGGTCAGGTTGATGATGTACTCACGCAGATTACCGAATTGGCGGTGCAATTGAATAAATCCGTTGATACGCTGGACAACTCCTCGGTCACCATGCTGCATAAGGCCGACAATCTTGAATTCACATTCCGCAGCACGTTACTGGAAACGACCGATACCCTGTTGGCGCTGGAGTCCCTGGTGAAGCAACTGAAGGAGAACCCCTCCTCGCTCCTGCGTGGTAAAGGGAGGATTAAGGAATGATAATGCGACGTTTATTGTGTGGATGCGTGGCTGCAGGATTGCTGCTTCCCGGATGCCTGACACCAAAAACCGTGGAACCCACCCGCTTTTACACCGTCTCGCCTGAACGCCTGGACGCCGGTGAAGCGGTTCACCCTGGAGCCCTCGGCATTCGCCCACTACTGGCCGCGCGACCCTACAAGCTGGAAGTCGCCTACCGGGCCGAAACGAATCGACTGGCCTACTTCCCGAAGTCCGAATGGGCGGAGTTACCGGGCACCCTGGTAAGTCGGGCTTTGGCCGACGGCATGGCTCGCAATCAACTCTTCGAGGACACGGGAGACGCGTCTACCATGTCGCGCCCTGACTATCTGTTTACCGGAGAGTTGCGTCGATTCGAAGCGGACTACGCCGGGGACGCCCCCGCGTTCGTGGTAGAAGCGTCGCTCAATATCCGCGCCGCAGTCACCGGGGAAGGGCTTTGGCGCGACGTTGTCGAAGTGCGCGTCCCCATCGGACCACGCTCCCCCTTGGGCGCAACGAATGAGACTTTGACCGAAATTGCCCAGGCCGCAAGCGACGCTATCACAGAACTGACGGTAGACGCCATCGCCTCGATTCGGACGCGCCTGAAAAATATGCCGGATGCTCCGGAGTAGCGCCCCATCCCCCAAACCGTGCGACGATTTTTTCCAGGTCGGAGCGTAGTACCTGAACACCAGGGCAGGGTAAGGGCATCAGGGCCGATGCCCGCACCGTCGCCATCCACCCGCGTTCCCCAGCGCGACCGGAGAATTCCGCACCCATCCAGGTCGGAGTCGTCAGGCCGTTACGGCGTCACGAGGTTGCTGATATCCGTGTCGCCTTGTGCGAGGATGTGCTGAATCAGCGATTGCCAGTCCGTAGAGGTGGCCTGCGGATTATTGACCACATCTTGTGCCGCCATGACGTAGTTCGTCACTTCCGCGATGCTCCCCGCCAGGATGTTGAGCGTTTCGCCCAACAGGGCGACATTTTCCGGCTGCTGGAGAATATCGGCAATTCCCTGCAAGGCGTAGATGGCGTCTTGCTGAGTCTCCAGACCGGTTTGCTGCAACAAGGCCATGTCGGCACCGTCGGTTACCTGGACCCCCAATTGGTTCACGGCGTTGTAGATCTGCTGCGCCGTTTCCAGGTCGCCCTGCTGCTCATAGAGGGCCCCATAGTCGAGCAATTCATTACGCAAGGCCGCAATATCCGCCGCTTCCGCCTGCCCGGCGGTTGAAACAGCCAGATAGCGGGCGACATCCGCATCGAGGCCACTGGCCCGCAAAACAGCTTCTCGTTCGCGCATCCGCGCCAGGGTATAGGGGTCGGCTTCCGCGCCGGCGGCACCTTCCGAAAGGGCATTCATCCCAGCCGCCACATCGCCACGGGCCATATGATCGGCGGCCAGTAGATAGTGGGGTAAGGCATTATCCTTGTTCAAGGCCAGAAGCCCTTCCAACTGAGCCTGCCGCTCGCCCGCCCCGTCCGGAATGCCCGCAAGACTCCGGGCCAGGGCGTATTTGAGGCTCTCGTTTTCCGGATCGTTGGCCACGGCGGCGCGTAGTACGGCCGCTGCGTCTTCCTGCGACAGAAACTGGGCTGCGCCCAGGAGGGCTTCATCACTCAGATCCAAATCCTGGAGTAATCGATTGGCCTCGTCGGCACTCAAACTTGCCAACTGCTCAAAGGCCGCCACATTGTTCACGAGTGAACGGCGGCGTGCGTTAATGGCTTCTTGCAACGTTAACGGCTGGTTGGGATCAGGGGTATGGGGCGCCACGTCGGGGCCCTCTTCTCCTGCTCCTTCATTCATTGCCAGCGTATCGTGGGGAACAACCCGTTCCATGGGTAGCGAATTTTCATCGACTGTCCGCCCCGAATTCTCTTCAGCACCTGGCAATTGGGTGCGCTGGTTGGTCGCCGGGTCGTTGAACGTCTGGCCCTGATAGACCATCCATGCGGCCGTAACGCAGAGCCCGGCGGCAACGGCCCAACCCACATAGGGCATCCAGGTACCCGACGACGGCGAGGCGACCGATGCGCCTCCCACCGGCCGGGCACGCATGGGCACCACATTGGAGGGTGACACGGCCGCTTTCTTTTCGGCAAGCCGACCCATGACTGAATCTCGAAGATCCACTTCGGGCGTCGCTTCCGTCCAGGAATCACCCAAGGCATTGAGGGATTGCGCCAAGGGACCAAAGCTCAAATCAAGTGCCCCATCGCTCTGACGGGCAGCCCGGGCGGCCTCAGTAACGGGATCCACCAAATCGACGGGGGGCATTGCCTCGTCAATCGCCTGGCCAGCGGATTCAAGCACCTGTTCCAAGTTATGGAAGGGGCGTTCTGCACCGTCACGTCCTTCCCAATTGAGATGACACACCGCGTCCTCCACGTCAGACCACAGGTTGACCGGGGGGATCTCATTCTGGAGGGCCTCACCGAGCCCCTCCAGCTTGGAAGCCACCACCTGCAACTCGGCGAAGCGCCCGGCAAAAACCGGGTCGTCGTTCAAACGGGCTTCGGCGTTGGCGCGCTCGGCACTTCCATCGGGCAGGTCCAGCAACAGGGCCAGATCCCGATCATCTCGTTCGGGCAAGGTAATCACATATCTTCTCGTGACAGGACAAAATCATTCCGCAGCTGTTTTAAAATGCGATGCAATCGGGTACGCACGGCGCCTTCCGTGCTACCGATCGTATCGGCAATCTCCCGGGCGGATAACTTTTGAAAGTAGCGAAGCACGACAATCTCGCGCGCCTCTTCCGCCAGGGCATCGAGCATTTCCAAGAGTGCACGATGTCGTTCTTTCGTCAGTAACTGCTCGTAAGGACCATCGGCCGGTGCCTGCATTACCTCGCCGGAGTCTTCACGGGCAGAACTTGCATATTCTTCCAGGGTCTCCATATGGACCGTCTTCCGCCGCTTCAACTCGTTGAGGCAGAGGTTTCGGGCAATACAGAGCATCCAGGGCTTAAATTTTCGATCTACTTCAAAACGTGCGCGGGCGGAGTAGATGCGCAGGAAGGTTTCCTGGGCCATCTCTTTCGCCACCTCGACGTTTTTCAAATAGTGAAGACAAAAGCGAAAAACATCGTTCTGATAGCGTTCCACAAGGGTCCCGAGGGCTTCATCATCGCCCCCGTCCAGCGCCGCCATCAGGGCCTCATCGGTCACTTCACCTGCGCTTGTCATGCAATTTTCCGCCTGGTTAAGCGCACGTATCGCCATCCTGTCTTCCTCAGCTTTAATCTCCGGATAGTAGTACAAGCCACGGGGCAAAACATCACATTTTCCTTGTAGACACGGGACTCTCCATGGCCCCTGATACATGGTAACCTATTGTAATAAAAGCGCTTGCAACTGAGCACAAGATCACCTAGCTGGCCGGCTGTCCGAACTGTATCGAGACCGGTGACCGCCCGGCGGACCGGGCCATGTCTATCGTCTCCAGGTAGGCGTTTACGGCTTCAATCGCCCGGCGCGCTTCCGTGAGGGCAGCTCGACGTAGCCCCAGATCTTCGGGATAGCGGGCCATGGTCGAACAACGTCGTACGGCGGCGCGCAGGGTCAGATAGCTTGGAATGGCGGGCATACCGTTGTTATCCATGCGCTGCTCCAGAAAACTCAGGTCACTCCGGTAGACCCGCTCAGACCACAAACGTGCGTCAGCCGAAGCCTGGCTGCCGTCCCCGGGAAAATGGTGTGCGTAGTCATTGCAGGCGCGGGTCAGATCATTGGCGAAGCCCCGGAGCAGAATCGCCCGCTGTTGCACGACGGGGTTCAACGGTATTTCATCGGCCATGCCCTGGGTGAGCCAGCGCACCATCCCATAAGACAAGAGCATGGCGACGCAACCAGCACTCAGGCCGACCAGGATAAGGAGCAGGCGCTGGCGAAACAGTGCAAATAAGGGAGACCGATTCGGTGATCGGTCCGTTGTAAGTCTATTTTCGGGGAGCACGGAGTAATCGTCGCAAATTGGCTTCGTTGTTCATCCAGGCAATGGCCCGATCGTAGTCGCCATACTTCTCTTCCCGGCGCCGGAATGCCGGTGGGTGAATTCGTCGGCGCCCCGTGGGCCCTTCCTCAATGCCCATATGGGCGTGCAGCATTTCGTGGAACACAATGTAACGTATAAAATACAGGGGCACGAATGCCTGGTCGAGGTAGGGATGAATACGAATCAGGTTGTCGTCGGGGGTAAAGCTCCCAAAGCGGATCGAACGTCGCAGCCTCCGGGTGGGCATCCTCCCCCACGTGATAGGTGTTTCAATGGTCCCATCGAATTCCGCCCCATTTACCTCATCATACAGGGTGCTAAGATCGACAAACTGCCCCTTCGTACGCAGGACAATTCGCCGTGACGTTTTCGTTTCAATAAGGTGACGGCGCTCTGCGATGAAGGCTTCCAGTTTCTTCCCGGCCGACTTGGTCCGGGGCCGCTGAATCCAGGTCCCCAAAGCCTTGCGTATAGGCTCTGGTGCATCGAGAAACATGTGATGCAGCCCCACGATAGCCCGCCCACTGGCCTGTTCATACCGGAGCGACATCATGGTAGACGTGTTGTTTGTAATTCGCAGGCGTATATCGACCCCCGTATCGGCCGTCAGGGCCCCGTGCAGGGCATCCGCCCGCTTCTGGGCGGAATTCTGCTCATTGGGGACCGTCATCGCCTGGGCGCGGCACGGCAACGGTGGTGCGGGAGCGAGCGCCTCCGGGGCTGTGCTGACCGGAGCGGCATGGGTATCGTCTGAGAGACCAAGGGGCAATTCGAGTTGATGATTCTCCACGTAAACTCCCTCTATCTCCGCATGTTGATTGCTGCCTACGTGTGGCCCGGGCTGCCATTTTGCACCAAGCCTGACGGGAGAAACGATAGCAGATCAGAACCCTGAACCCCAAGGCCGAAGACACGGGCAGCGGGAGGCGCCGACGTACCGTCATTGGCGTATCGCCGCACGAATGCTCTATGCTATGACCCCACGGTTAAATTGCAGGGAGTTGTAGCGGATGCGCATATTAGTCACGGGTGGCGCCGGTTACCTCGGATGCTGTCTGGTGCCAGTGTTAGCAGAGCGGGGCCACGAGGTGCGCGTTTTCGATCGGGGCTGTTTCGGTTTCGATGGACTCCCCGCTACCTCCCCCCACGTGAGGGGAGACATTCGGCGTCTCCAGGAACACCCGACCTTGATGGACGACATCGATGCGGTGATTCACCTGGCGGGCCTGGCCAACGACCCTTCCTGCGACCTGGACCCGGAAATGGCCTGGGATGTGAATGTGGAGAGCACCTTGGAGCTGGCCCATCTCGCCATCAAATCGGGGGTAAAACGTTTCGTGTTCGCATCCTCCTGTGCGGTCTACGGCCAGGGCGTTTTCAGTCGGCTCGATGAAGCGAGCCCGGCCAACCCGGTTTCTACTTTTGGGCGGAGCAAGCGGGCCGCCGAAGAGGGTTTACTCCGCCTCGCGTCCGCCAGCTTTCAGCCAATTCTAGTTCGCGCAGGCACACTCTTCGGCGTTTCGCCTCGGATGCGTTTTGATCTCGCCATCAACCAGATGGTCGCCACGGCCAAAAGGGACGGCCGTATTGAGGTGCGCGGCGGCGGCCAGCAATGGCGTCCCTTCATTCACGTACGCGATGCGGCACAAGCCTACGCCGATCTGGTCCATGCTCCTGACCTGACCGAGTCCATCTATAACCTCGGTTTTAACAGCCTGAATCTTCAAATCGGTGCCCTGGCGGAAAACGTCGCCGCGACGCTCGGCAATGTCCGCGTGGAATATGCCACGGACGATGCCGATCTGCGTGACTTTCGGGTGAATTTTGAACGAATAGAGCAGACGCTTGCCCTCGAAAACTCCCGTGATCTGGCCGCAGGACTCCAGGAGTTGGCCGAGTACGTGGACACCTTGACGCTGCCTCCCTTTTCCGAAGCCTTTTTCAACGCCGAACGTATGCGTCGCCTGCGAGAAACGCCCGTATCAGAAGGGGGCGATCCGGTGGCGGCCCGTTTCGTGCCGCTGAGTCGACCCAGTCTGGGCCCGGAAGAAGAGGAAGCCGTCGTCGAGATTCTACGGTCTGGCTGGCTCACTTCCGGTCATCAGATAGCAGCTTTTGAACAGGCCTTTTCCGAGGCCGTGGGTGCACGCCATACCGTGGCGGTAAATTCATGCACGGCCGCCATCCACCTGTGCCTGGCGGATTGTGGCGTAAAACCGGGGGACGAAGTCATTTCCACCCCTATTACGTGGGCCTCTACGGGCAACACCCTGGTGAACATGGGTGCGCGGGTAGTCTTTGTGGATGTAGAGCCAGATACGCTGAATCTCGACCCCGCCCAGGTGGAAGCGGCCATTACGGAACGGACACGGGCCATCATCCCGGTACATCTGGCAGGCCACCCCTGCGACATGACCGCCCTTCGCGCCGTGGCCCGAAAGCATGGGGTTGCCTTGATAGAGGACGCCGCCCACGCGCTCGGAGCCCGGTATGAGGATACGCCTATCGGCGGCGACAGTGACTATGCCTGTTTCAGTTTCTACTCGATTAAGAACATCACCACGATTGAGGGCGGCATGGTCGCACTGCGGGACCCCGAGCGTGCGGAGCACATCCGTCGTTTGGCCACCAATGGCATGCAGCAGACCGCGTGGGACCGCTATGGTCGCAGTGCCCTGGCCCGTCCCCTGGAGGTGCATGAACCCGGTTTCAAGTATCTGATCGGCAATGTCAGTGCGGCCATGGGGGTGGAGCAACTCAAGAAACTGGCCCATTTCAGCGCGTCGCGGCAACGGGTGGCCCGGATGTATCAAGAAGTACTTGCAGACATACCAGAGATTACGCTACCGTCACTACGTCCGGGCATCACCCACGCGTGGCACCTCTACATGATCAGATTGAATCCGGAGGGGCTCCGGTGCACCCGGGACGAGTTTGCCCATGCCCTGCGCCAGGAAAATATCGGTACGGGCGTTCATTTTTACGGCTTACACCTCCACCACTACTACCAAGGGGAACTGGGGTATCGCGAATCGGACTTTCCGGTTGCAACGGATGCGTCCCGCCGCATCCTTTCTCTTCCGCTCCATCCGCAATTGACGGATCGCAATGTCTATGAGGTTGCGACCGCGGTTCGGAAGGTTGTGGAACACCAACGACGCTAGTCTGGCTTTTCGGGGCACGTCTTTGATGGTATACTGTCATTGATAACGCAGGAGATAACACGTGGAATTCAAACTGGCAAAGTGCGTCCGGTGTACCAAGCTCTTCAGCAAGATACGCTCAGAGGTGTGTGATTCCTGCCAGCCCGATGAAGACGCGGATTTTAATAAAATTCACGATGTTATCTCGCGAAACAGGGGGATCACTGCCCAGGAAGTGGCCTCGGAAGCCGAGGTGCCGCTTGAGTGTGTCTATCGCATGCTGCGGGAAGGCCGAATCGATAATGTCGAAAGTGACGACGCGGCCACCTGTGGACGCTGTGGTGCACCGGCCATCAGCGCCACAAAGCGCCTGTGTGAACGGTGCCTGATTGCCCTGGATCGGGATTGTGCCCACGCGATGCTGGAAATGCGCCAACGCATTCGTTCGAAAGAAGAAAGCGACATGCATGACGTTCAGGCTGCCGTGTCCAAGAAACGGGCTTCTCGGAAGACCCTCCGGGACGTGGATCTGACGCCCCGTCCCGCCACCAAAACCGACGCGGGTCGCCGCATGGTGGTGCAGGAGCGCTTTGGTAAGAAGAACAAGTAAGCCTTGGGGGCTGGGGGAATGATGGTTGAAACCTGCCCGGGCTTTTCACCCTATTCATGTAACTTGCCGTCACCACGTCGGGATCGTTACTGTATAGCCAATCCCGCCACCCCGAATAACCGAACGCGTTGACGGGTATTCCGTATAGTGGATGGCAACAGGAGCCCGCAGGGCCGGGAAAGTTTTCGTAGTGAGTTCCCTTACACATACGAAGTGTTTCAATCATGGTGCACGTGAGGCGGTGGCCCGATGCCCCGAGTGTAAACGCCATTACTGTCGGGAATGTGTTACCGAACACGAACATCGGCTTTTGTGCGCCTCGTGTATAGCCGCCCATATTGGTGATTCGGACACCACCACGCGGCGAATTCCACTCCGGGGCTTAATCCAGTTTTTTGGGGCCCTTATCCTGCTCTGGCTTGGATTCTATACCATGGGCCACGGCCTGCTCATGGTGCCTTCCACCTACCACGAAAACCGAGACACCTTGCTCGAACGCATCCAGACCGAAATTGAGGAAGACGGAGAGGGAGATCGTGAAGACCTCGAGTTCCTCCGCGCTGCCCCGGCAGGGAGTTCGCAACGGTGAGTAGTTCGAAACGCCCGAAGAATCAGGCGTCCGCCTTTCTCCTTGCCGAAGAGGCCGTCCAACTGCTGTTTCGCAGCGGATTGCACAGTATGAGCCTCTACTGCATTGGCTCCGTACCCTTTGTCCTGGGACTGGTCGCTTATGTAGGCACCATGCTCCACAGCGGCTACGCCCATCTTTACCATGGGACCGGTGCGCTGGGTCTGGCCATCCTCTTTATGTGGATGAAAACGCTGCAAGCTCGTTTCGGCCAACATCTGGCCAACACATTGCGGGATGAGCCCCCGTCGCCGTGGCAGGTACGCGCTTTCATGACCACCTTCTGCCGCCAGGGCTTGCTCCATGGGACCTTCATGGTAGTCTACCCCGTCGCATTCATCACCGTCATTCCCATGGGGTTTGTGGCGTCCATGTATCAAAATATGTCGGTGCTGGACGATTGCAATACCCAATCGACCCGGAAGCTCGCGGAAGACGCTTTTTCTCAGGCCCGCCTGTGGCCCAAACAGAACCATTTCTTGCTCTGGCTCTGCAGTCCCTTCATGATTTGCCTGGGCGCGGGCATTCTGATTGGGACCATGCCCCTCTTAAACAGTGTCGAAGATGAGTTTTTTGTTTCGCTCGGTGGCGTATATGCCTTCCTTCTCCTCGCAGCGGCGATTCCTACGTCTCCGTTTGCGGTGTTCACCGTGGCGAATGTGGGGATCGGCATCTACTTTATCCTGGAAATGGCCCACGTGGTCACGGGAGCAGACACCCTTTTTGCGCGCAATCCAGGGGCGCTACTGGACAATGATTTTTTCATTTCGCTGGTGTGCGGCATCACCTATTTACTGCTTGACCCCGTGTTGAAGGCGGCCTACGCCATCCGCTGCCATGAAGGCACTTCGCTGCACACCGGAGCGGATCTGCGGGTGGCCCTGCGACGGATCAGCCGGATCGCACCCCTCTTGCTCGTGCTGACTACGACCGCCATCGCCCTGCCTGCGGCAGCGGATGTGCCGGTCGATTCGGCCCAGGTCGCCCCGCTGGAGCAAGCCCTCGATGAGGAACTCGCGGAGCGGCGCTACACGTGGCGTATGCCTCGGGCAGATCGTCCTGATGCGGAACTCCCGTGGTTATTACAACTGCTGCAAGACTTTGGAGAAAGTGTACGCGGGTGGATCAAGGCGGCCTTCGATTTCGCCTCGGATGTGATAAAGGCCATCTGGGACTGGTTCTTTGGGGATGGCAGCCGCGACGGCGGAGGCCTGGACGGCTCAGACCTCTCGGGGGCTTCGCGGACCTTTAGCCAGTCCTTCCGTATTCTGGCGGGAGTCCTGGCCGTCGTACTGATTGTGGCAACCCTCTACCTCGTGTGGCGCGCCTATCAACGGCGGGACAGCACCCTTACGGCAATGCCGGTCTCTGCGCCATCTGACCTGCCCGACATTCAGGACGAAGCCACAACCGCCGCGGATCTGCCTCAAGATGAGTGGACCCAGATGGCACGTGAGCTTGCGGGCAAGGGCGAATTCCGATTGGCATCCCGGGCGCTCTTTTTCTCTATTCT
>Ga0070727_10002631_pt1 | contig 17048 bp, 15 predicted proteins | sample tdAd472_FD_66722 | JGI IMG/M metagenome (GOLD analysis project Ga0070727, IMG submission 66722) | Marine sediment microbial communities from the Atlantic coast under amendment with organic carbon and nitrate - tdAd47.2 | ecosystem: Environmental > Aquatic > Marine > Coastal > Sediment | place...
ACCGCGGGCGCTTCATGGATGAAGCCACACTCCGCAAGCCAGGGAAGGCGACGATGCCACTCAAGGTCTACCGCGCACGCTCGATGACGGACGCCCTCGCCGAGGTCAAGAAGGACCTGGGCGCCGATGCTGTCATTCTGCACACACGCTCGTACAAGTCCCCCGGCATCCTGGGCCTCGGCTCACGCAGCATGTTCGAGATCACCGCGACCAACGACCAGCCCGAGCTCGCCAAACGACCCGAACGCAAGGCTCTCCGCGCTGGCAGCGAACGCCCCGCCATGCAGAGCGCCGCAGCCAAGCAGCTTTCCGGCTCGATCGCCTCGCGGGCTTACGCGGGTGCTGGTTCCGGCGGTCATTCTGGCGGTGGGGGGACAGCTTTGGCCGAGCCGCCACCAAAGGCCGAGGCTCACCACAACGCTCAACCCGATCTCAAAGTTGTCCGCGAATCCACTTCTGAGCCCTCGCGCGTGATGGCGGTCGCTGGCTCCCGGCAAGACAAAGTCGCTCCAAGCCACGCAGGCCCAGGGATCGAGGACGAGCTGGTTTCCATCAAACGCATGCTCGGCCGAGTGCTTGCCACCTCGAGCCAGTCGGCCTCCTCGCACCCGGGCTCGATGCCCGATGCGCTCTTTGAGCATTATCTCGCGCTCACCGAGCAGTCGGTGGCCTCCGAGATCGCCGACGAGATCGTCGGGCGTGTCCGCGACGAGCTCTCGGCCGCCGAGCTCGCCGATGCTGAGATCGTCCGCGAGACGATGCTGCGACAGATCGCCAAACTCGTCCCGGCCGCCGGCGACAGCCCGCTCCCGCGTCGCCCGGCCGACGGCCGCCCGCTCACGATCGCACTCATCGGACCGACAGGCGTCGGCAAAACCACGACGCTGGCCAAGCTCGCTGCGGTCGCCAAGCTGCGTCACGGGCGATCGGTCGGTCTCGTCACGACCGACACGTATCGCATCGCCGCCGTCGAGCAGCTGCGCACATACGCGGACATCATCGGCCTGCCTCTGAAGGTCGTCGCCTCGCCCGGCGAGATGCGGGGGGCGCTCGAATCGCTGGCAAATTGCGACGTGATCCTGATCGACACCGCCGGCCGGAGCCAGCACGACGGCGAACGCCTCGATGACCTGCGCGAGTACCTCGACGAGGCAGACCCGCACGAGACGCACCTGGTGCTGTCGACGACATCGGCCGAGGCGGTCATGCTCCGCGCCGCCGAGCGATTCGCCAAGCTGGGTCCGAACCGTTTGATCCTGACCAAGCTCGACGAGGCCGTGAACTTCGGCGTGCTGCTGAGCATCACACGCAGCGCCGAGATCAAGCTCAGCTACGTCACGACGGGTCAGGAAGTGCCCGATCACATCGAGGCGGGCAAGCCCGACCGGATCTCGCGTCTCATTCTGGGCGGTCCTCAGGCATGAGTGTGCTGCCGATCAGCCAGCGTTCCGGTCTCGACGATCAGGCATCTCGCCTGCGAGCGATGCTCGCCGACGAGAGCGATGCGCCGCCACGCCAGCAGCACCCGAGGCCCAGGGTCATCGCGCTCGCCTCGGGCAAGGGCGGCGTGGGCAAGACGTTCACCTCGATTTCGATCGCGTCGGCGATGGCGGGACTTGGCCGCAAGACCATGCTGATCGACGCGGACTTCGGTGCAGCCAACGCCGACATCATGCTGGGCCTGGCGCCGCTGCGCCGCCTCGACGAGTGCATGATCAAGGGCTTCGCCCGTGGGCACTCTTTGGCAGACATCGCCATCGATTCGGGCGCTGGCTTCCGCCTCGTGCCGGGTCCGGTCGGGATGGGGCGTCCGCCCTCGACCGCCGATCGTCAACGACTTATCCACAGTCTGTCCCAACTTCATGGTGTCGCGGATATCGCAATCATGGATTGCTCGGCCGGTGTGAGTTCGAGCGTGCTGGACGTTGTTGCCGCTGCGGATCTGTCGGTCGTGGTGCTCACGCCCGAGCCGACCTCGATCGCCGACGCCTATGCACTCATCAAATCGCTCGTGCGGACCCAGGGGCCCGAAGCGGGCGAGCGTGTGGGGCTGCTGGTCAATCAGACAGAATCACGGACCGAAGCCGAGCGCGTCCACCGGCGGATCGCGGCCGTGGCTCGCAAGTTCCTCGGGCTCGAACTCGCCCTGTTTGGGCACATCCCATCGGACCGGGCAGTCGTCAAGGGTGTCCGCGGTCAGTGCGTGGCGCGTGGCGGCAAACTCAAATCGCCCGCGGGCAGATCGGCCCGGAAAGCTGCGAGCCTGCTGCTGGCCCAGCTCGAGCGCCAGAGTTGTACGAAAGATGTTCGTACAGATTCTTGCGCCCCTTCGCTTGGACGCGTCTCAAGTGGGGATTTCGGGTTCGCTTCGGGTCGATAGTGAGGGTTGCGCCGACTGGCACAGGCGGTGCGGTGCAGTTATTTCTTGGGGCGAGTGAAGTCACCACAGCGGTTGGGCGATATCGAAGCGGGAGAACATCGGCTTGAGCGCGAGTGTGTCCGAAAGCTATGGCAAGATCCGCAGGCTGTCGGCGGGCGTGATGGGCCTTGCGGGGTTCGTCGTGGCGCTGCTGGCCGGTCTGCAGACTGGCAACGAGACCGGGCGTGTGATCGTCACCGCGCTTCTGGCGATGGTGATCTGCCACATCGCCGGCGTGCTGCTCGGGCTGGTGATCGAGCGTGTGGTCGAAGAGCACAAAGTCTCAATCGCGGCGCCGGCCGCTGATGATGATTCTGCGAGCAAAGAAGCCGAAAGGGACCAGTCGCCGAGACTGGCCGCATGATTTCGTGACAAGAGCGCTGGCGGAGCGTGCGCTCGGTCCGTATACTCAGCCCGTCCAAGGATGGACACCGTCGCAGGAGCTCTCGGGCGTTCGATTGAGACACGCCCGGTTCTTGCGGAATTCTGCGGCCAAGCCGCGTGATGAGAGAGGTCAAGGAGCCGACCATGCCCACGGAGAAGAAGGCCGCGCCGACGAAACGCCGCGTGTCGCCCTCGAAGCGATCCAAAGCAGACCTGCCGCTTTGTGAACGCCCCGCCGATGAACTCTGGGCCGACTACAGCAAGTCGCGCGATCAGAACATCCGCAACTTCTTCATGGAGAAGTACTATTCACTGGTGCGCTACCACGCCGAGCGTGTGCACGCTCGCCTGCCCGACGAGGTCAATGTTGACGACCTCATCCAGGCCGGCGTCTTCGGGCTCGCCGACGCGATCAACGCGTTCGACCTCGAGCGTCAGGTGAAGTTTGAGACCTACTGCGCCCCGCGTATCCGCGGCGCGATCCTCGACGAATTGCGCCTGATGGACTGGGTGCCCAGGCTCGTGCGTCACCGCTCGTCCAAGGTCGAGCAGGCGCGCCAGCGCATCGAGATGGATCAGGGAAGCCCGGCCACCCACGATCAGATCGCAGAGCACCTCGGCGTGGATCACGAGGAATACGAAAAGATCCAGCGCGACTCTTCCGCGGTCGGCACGTTCAGCCTCACCCGCAAGGCGTACCCGAGCGACGGCGACCGCGATGTCCGCGAGATCGATGTCATCCGTGACGACAACCAGGCCAGCCCCGTTCGCAACATCGAACGCCGGGACCTGCAGAATCTCATCACCAAGGGCCTGTCCCGTGCTGAGCGGCTGATCGTCATCCTCTACTACTTCGAGGGCATGACCATGAAAGAGATCGGCGCCACGCTGGATCTCTCCGAGAGCCGCGTCAGCCAGATGCACAGCTCCATCCTCGCCCGCGTCAAGGCTCAGGTGCAGCACCGCGTCCGCGAGCTCGAGCCCACCGGCTAAGCCGCGATTCAATCCGAACTCTGCAAGCCCGACCCAATGCAGGGGTCGGGCTTGTTTTTTGTCCGGTTCGAGCGCACCCTGTATCCATGACTGAGGCCTACATCGCGCTGGGTTCCAATCTCGGCGACCGCCGGCAGACGCTCAGAGAAGCTGTACGCGCCATCGGGGCGCTCGATTCCACATCAGTTGGCGCGCAGTCCTCACTGATCGAAACCGACCCGGTGGGCCCGATCGCCCAGGGCAAATACCTCAACGGCGTCATCCAGATCGAAACCGCGATGGGCGCCCAGTCGCTGCTCAAAGAGTTGCTCCGCATCGAAGCTTCACTCGGACGCGATCGGGCCGGGGCCGAGCGGTGGGGCCCCAGGACGGTGGATCTGGATCTTCTTCTCTTCGGCGATTCGAAAATCGACGAGCCGGGCCTGCATGTGCCGCACCCGCGGATCGCAGATCGCCGGTTCGTGCTCGCGCCGCTCTGCGAGATCGCCCCGGATCTGATCGTGCCGGGACAGGATCGCACGGTGCGCCAGCTGCTCGACGACCTTGTCAGAGCGGAGGACACGGCATGCTCGTGATCGCCGGCGTGCTTTGTGTCGCGCTCATGGCTCAGCCCGAGCCCTCGGCGATCGAAGCAGCAAGACAGTTCACCGAGGCATACACCGGCCCGCCATTCGCCGAGATCGCGCATGTGACGTTCTCGGTCAGCCAGGCCGGCTCCGGTGACTCTGCACATACGACCGAGTTCGATGCGATCATCAGGCAGGGCACGTTCGCGGGCGTTGCGCACTCGTCGCTCGAGTTGCCCGGCCTTCGGCTGCACTTTGCCGAGGGCGAGCTCACCGCCGAGCGCACGGGTGAACCCAACAAAGCCGTCGTCTTCCGTGTGGACGACGCGGGAGACGACTTTCTCTCGTCGATCGCGCCGCACGTGCCGGCGATGCCGATGCCCCAGCTCTGGAATTTCGACAACCAAGGCAAGTCCAACGACCCGGCGCTCGGCGTCATCGAGGTCGTCAGCTTTGACAAGGACCAATCGCTTCTGCACGCCCGGACGCAGGCGGGGTTGCTCGAACTCCGGTTGAACGATGACACATTCCGGGCCGTGTCACTGGATGCCCCGGTCGGCGATGGACGCTTTCACGCGTCTTATGAGACGACCGATCCGGGCGCGGTCGCGTCGTGGACGATCCCGACCGCGGGGCGCTGGATGGTTTCGAGGCTCGCGCAGCTGACGCCACCGCGCGAACCGATCGAGCCGGGCATTCAACTCGATGACCTGAACCTGATCTCGCCCACGTACCAGGGCTGGAAACTCAACGAGATCCAGGCCGACGAGCGGGTGCGGCAGTCGGGGCCCTGGGTGGTGCTGTTGATGTGCCGATTGGACGCCGAGCAAGCCGTCTTCGAGCTTGCGGGCAAGGTCGCCTCCGAGCTCTGGCATGCCGCGGCCGGTGAAGTCTCGGCTCTGGATGAATCGGATGTCGGGCGGTACTGGTTCGGACACCGATCGATTGTCGTAGCGGTCTCGGGCGAGCTCGAGGTCCTCCCCGAGCAGATGCAATCGCTCGCCAAGCGTTCACCTATGGGCGTGCCCGTCCTCGTCAGCACCGAGCCTCGCAAAACAATCGACCGCCTGACAATCCCCGCACAGCTCACTGCGGTCCTCATCGATCCGGCGCGCACCGTCGGGGCCGTCGTGCCTATAGAAAACGCCGAGACCGGGGTCTCGGCGGTGATGGAAGCTATGCGATCTTTCGTCAGACGTCCCGAGCCCGAGCCCGAGCCTAAACCCGAAGGCTCAGACGACGACACCGGCGAATAATCAACCCGCCTCGGCACGCGGGTGCGCATCGTCGTACGCGCTCCGCAGACGTTGCGTGGACAGGTGCGTGTAGACCTGCGTGGTGCTGAGCGACTGGTGACCCAGCAGTTCCTGCACGCTGCGGAGGTCCGCGCCGTTGTCCAGAAGATGCGTGGCAAAGCTGTGGCGCAGCGTGTGGGGGCTGATCGAGGGATCAAGGCCGACCTCACGCAGGTACTTGTCCAGCTTCCGGCGAACGGATCGGCTCGACAAACGCTGGGCGTGCTTGTTGAGGAACAAGGGCTTGGTCTTGGCGTTCTCGTCACTCCAGGTCGCTTGGAAGTGCGGATCGTTCTCGGCCATCTCGACGTAGGCTTGGATCGCGCCGACGGCGTGAGCACCTAGCGGCACGAGGCGCTCCTTCTTGCCCTTGCCGCGGACTTTCATCGCGCCGCTGGTCAGCTCCAGATCGCTCACCTCAAGGGACACAAGCTCGCTGACGCGTATACCCGTCGAGTAGAGCGTCTCGAGCATCGCGCGGTCACGCCGGCCCAGCACATCGCTGTCGCTCGGGGCCGAGAGGAGTCGCTCGATCTGCTCGATCGTGATCGCCTTGGGCAGTCGCTTCGACTGGCGGGGCGTGCGGATGAGCGTCATCGGGTTCGTCGAGGTCAGGCCCGTGCGCAGCGCCCACTTATAGAAGCTGCGGAGGGTGGCGATCTTCCGCGCCATGGTGGCGGGGGAGTATTCCTTTTCAGAGAGATGCTCCAGGAAGCCGCGGATCAGGTCCGCGTCGGCGGCGCAGATCACGCCCGTGAGCGTCTGCGGCCCGACGCTGCCGGCGACATCGGCGCCGGGCGCCTGACGGCGGCGGAGCTCCGCGGTCTCATCGGCCTCGTTCGGGTTGATGCCCGTCTCGGCCATGAGGTGTTCGATGTACTGACGCAGGTCCGCGCCGTAGCACCGCGCGGTGTACGGGCTGAACCGGCGCTCATCGACCAGGTAGCTACCGAAGCTTTCTGTAATCGGAAGTGAAGACATCGACCGAGCTCCTTCTCGCTGACATGCGGGGCCAACTGCCCCGAAGTTCACAACACTGCTGCCCGGCCCACCCCCGGGCGGGGATGTCAGCGGGACGACTCTGGGCGGCGAGCCCGGACGAGCCTGAGCCGCTCCTGATCGAGCAACCGGCCGACCGCGGCGTGAGCCACGAATTCCGTGTACAGAGGCATGCTCGCTAAATAAGTCTGCCACCCTCGGGCGGCCGTCGGATCGATCCGCCCCTCGGCGTACCGACGCACCTGCATCTGGACCGAGTGGTTCCGGCCATCAAACACTTCTGACATCGAGGCCACCGGCGAATCCACGTACCGCGAAGACGCGGGCATCTGCGGATCACTGACCGCGCCGCGGATCTCATCGAGCTCCGGGCCAGCAGCAAAGGACGGGTTCCCCGCGTGCAGCGCCAGGGAGAGCCCAAGCGTCGGCGGGTTGTACGGGTCGTAAGCCGTCACCGTCCCAACGATCAGCCCGTCGACGTTCATCGCATCGGCGAGCGCTTCGAGGTCGCTTGGGCTGGTGATCTCCCGCAGACCGAGACCCCGCATCTCTGCGATGGTTCGGTTCAGAGGCAGGCACCTGATGCCCGGCACCGATGAAGCCGCGCGCACAATCGCGTCGGTGACCTCATCGACCCTGAACACCGTCGTGCCCGACTCGTTTCGCAGCGGGGCCACCGCAAACAGCACGTCACCCCGTGAGGCGTCGTACGGCGAGCGGAGCACCGTCGGGTTAACCAGTTCCGGTCCTCGGGCACACCCAACCAGCAATGCCAGCAGTGTGAGCCCGACCATAGCGAGCAATTTCTCTGTACTTGTCATGGCGTCCTTGCCGCTCTGCGCCAGGCGTCCGTGCCGGGCTGATCTTTCCATTCAAAGCCGGTGGCGGGCCGTTGAGCCCGCCGCCGGGACAGATGCGTTTACTCGACGCCGATCGGGACCAGACCGGGCGGGAAGTCCGCAAAGTCCGGGGACTGATCCTGTGTGCGGGTCTGATTCGTGTTGCTGGGCGTCTTGGCCGTGCGGGGCGAACCGGGCAGGCCGACGAACGGCTCACCGGCTGCGATCACGGCCTTCTGAGCACCGAGCGCCCAGATGTTGTCCGTGCCCGAGCGGTTCGAGATGAAGTACACCGAGTTATCCGCGCCCCACGTCGGCATCAGGTTGATCGCGTCGTCGGCGGTCAGGTTCGTCGAACCCGTGCCGTCGATGTTGCTCATCCAGATGTCAGCGCGAGTGGGCTGACCGTTGCCGGTGGTTGCCGCCAGCGGCACACTTGCGTAGGCGACGCGCTTGCCGTCGCGGCTCCAGCTCGGGTTGATCAGCGCGTGATCAGAGCTCGAGGCGAGTTCGGTGAGGTTCAGCGCCTCGTTGCCGCCGACTAGGTCGATCGACCAGACACTGAAGAGGCGCGAGCCGCGTTCGCGTGCACGCTGGAAGACGATGCGGTCGCCGCCGTTGGCGCCCGTGCCGCCGACCGGCGAGAACTCGGGGAAGAGGCCGTAACCGATCTGGTGCTTGACCATGGGGTTGTTGACATCGACGAGCCACATCTCCCAGCGCTGGCTGACAGGGCCCAGGCGCGAGTAGACGAGCTGCGAGCCGTCGGGGCTGAACGAGGGGTGCAGCTCGTGCGAGCTGTCATCGGTGATCTGGCGAGCCTGGCCGCCTTCGGCATCGATGAGGTAGATGTTCCAGTTGCCCTGGCGGTTGCTGGAGAACGCGATGGTCTGCCCGTTTGGCGAGAGCGAGGGCATGACATCGTGACCCGGATCATTGGTGATCTGGCTGACGACGCTGCTGTTGACGTGCTTGCGGTAGATATCCGCGGTCTCGCGGTGCTGGGTCGAGGCGTAGAAGACGTACTGGCCGTCATCCGTGACCACCGGGTCAAAGTCCGAGCCGTAGGAGCTGAAGCTCACACGGTGCAGGTCGGCCGGGTCGTAGGCGGCCGGGGCGTTGGGGTTGCCCTGGGTCATCGCGCGACCGTTGATCGAGCCGAAGATATCGATCGGATTGCCAGCGCCGAACTCGTCGGCAGCGGCAGAGCCCTCGGTCTCGGGCTGCTCGAACAGACCATCCCAGAGCGACTCCTGCTCGTTCATCATCGTAATCTTGTACGTGTCGTCCGAGCGATTCGGGTTCTGGTTCTGGGCCTTGGCAAGAGGCTTGGCCTCTGCCGGGGTGGTGGACCACTCCGAATTCTGGTCGTACGAGCACCCGCCGGCAAAGCCGGAGGCAGCGAGGAGGGAAATCACACCCAGGCGAAGGGTCGTGCTGGTATTGGGCATCTTGAAGCTCCGAGCAGCGGCCGGTTTCATTTCGGCCAGGTTCGAATGTGCATCCACATCACGCATCCGCTGCTCCGCAGCTCCCGAGATCGTCGGTGCCTGCATGTCCTTTATCGGACGACTGGCAGGCCAACCATCGACCATCGCATCCCGCGACGATCAGCAAATCGGACCTTCCTTGGTCCGAGTTGAGTTGGTCCAGAAAAGTCGGCGAGATTCGTGCCCCAATCGGCAGCCATTGCGCCCAAAACGACCACCGCCCGAACAGGTCGGGCGGCAGGGTTCATTCGTAAAGATCGTTCCGCAGCGGATTTAGGCCACACTCCTGGCGCCCGTCACCGCCGGGGCATCTCCCGGGCGGACCCAGGGCCTGGCAGAGCGGCGGGGGGTCTCGATCGAGCGGAGGTGGTCCAGATAGAAGCGGAGCTGATCGTCCGAGAATTGATCGAGAAAGGCCGCCGACGCGGTCCGGTTGTGTTCGATGATCCGCGCGATCACCTGCGGGCGGACGAGCTCGGCCGATTCCTGGCTCGGGGCGATCTCGTACTTGGCGGGCTGGCGGTTCTCGGCGAGGTCATCGAATCCGAACAACGTGTCCATCGGGGGCTCCTGGCGCATGAGGGGTCTTCCACATCACAGCGCCGGCTCCGCCGACATGAACACCGACTTCGGAGGATCGACTTCGTGCCCAACAATGTGTAATCATTGTCGGACCATGCACCGCACTTTCATCCTCCCAACGCGCAACCTTGGCACCACCCAGGGCGACACCCCATACCACTTCACGCACCAGAACCCGCTGGCGCCCGATTTCGCCTCCGCGATCGTGCCGAGCGCCCACACCACAGCCTGGGCGGGGTGGCTCGATGAAGCAGCCGACCCGGCCCGGGGTCTGTTTCCCTCCGACCACCGCCTCTGGACCACCGGTCTCGAATCACTGCGCCAGTCGCTCGCTTCGTTCGACGCGGTTCTGAGCGAGCGCGATGCGTACCTCTCTTTACGTCCCGCCTGCGGGCTGGTCCTCTCGGATCCGCACAGCGTGGCGGCCCTGCTCAATGAATCACCCAGCGGCAGGCTCCACATCCTCGTCGACCCAGTCGCGATGCTTACCCCCGAAATGGCAGCCCACGCCGAAGTTCACCTGCCCCGCATGCTCGACAAGCTCGGCAACTTCGAGGCTGTCAGCGCAATCGTCCTCTCCGGTTATGAGCCAACCTCAGACGATCGCCTGACCCACCGCCCGCTGGCCGAGAACGAGTCATTCGACCGCGTGCTTATCGAGGCCTGGCAGCAATCCGCGTTTGCCCAGCGGGATGTCGTGGTCCTGTCGGATGCGTGCAAAGCCCTGATCGAGCGGGCGAGGATCGCCTAAGCTACCTTTCAGGCCTCGACTTTGGGAGACCACGATGACCGCCAAGCTCGATCACCCGACCTTTGCCCGCCTCAAGAGCGCGTTTGCGGACAAGAAGTTCCGCGCCACCGAGTTCCGGGGCGACGCGACGCTCATCGTCGAGCCGAGCGACCTCCACGAGGTGATGGCCTTTCTCAAGACCGACGAGGAGTCGAAGTACAACTTCCTCTCCGACGTGATCGGCATCGACTATGAGGGCTACCCCGCCGAGATGCCCGGGCGGTTCGCGGTCGTCTACAACCTCTGCTCGTACGATCTCGATCTGCGGTTCTTCGTCAAGACGTTCCTGGACCCCTCGATCCCGACCGTCGGCATCGAAGAGGACCCGGCTCTCTACCTCGACAGCGTGACCGATCTCTGGGCCGGCGCCGAGTGGACCGAGCGAGAGGTCTTCGACATGTTCGGCATCCGCTTCCGCAACCACCCGGACCTGCGCCGCATCCTGCTCTGGGAGGAATTCCCCGCCCACCCGCTCCGCAAGGACTACCCCGTCAAGGGCCGCGGCGAGCGCGAGATGTACAAGATCATCGACCGCACAGACGCGTAAACGACTCCAGGTGCCAAGGGTTGCTCTCAACCCGTGTCTTACCAATACATCGAGAAACATGGCTTGCCAAAGACGGACAAGCCGTGGCACCCATTCGGATAAGTGCTATCTCGGGATACTGACCGGGTTGGGCCGGACGACCTCGATGCGCCCGGACTTGAGCGACCAGATCAGCTCGGCCGCGGTCACCGGCGCGGGCTGGGTCGGATCGAAGAGGGTCACCCAGCCGCCGTTCTGCGCGGTCGCGCGGGCGGCCTGCGTCTCGGCGGCATAATTGAGCGCGTCGGCGATCATCTGCTGATTCCCCGAACGTGCCCACACCGCGCCCGACGCCAGCACGTTCTTGAGCTGGCCCTGTGCTGAGCCCGTGGTCAGATCACCGGCGGGCGATTCTTCGGTGAATGTCGCGTTGAGCGATTCGCACTCGAGCTCGGCTACAGCTCCATCGCCAGCCGGGCGGTGCACCATGCGGACGCGGCTTGTCATCGTGACCTCGCCCGCCGGGCGATCGAGCAGAAGCTCGCCCTCCCAGTCAAAGAGCGCCGAGCCTCGCATCGTTGAGGAATCGGTCGATTCGACCTCGATGCGCTCATCGGAAACCACAAGCTTGCCCGGTGTCGGCACGCGGACGATCCCGCCGATGTTGTCCAGCTCGATCCGGTTGCCAAGCAGCGCCATCACCCGCGAGGGCTTGTCGTCGCCCACGTTGGCGAACCGCAGCGACTCGACCGAGGCGTCCCGTCCGTCGGCGGCCGTGATCTCGGCGCTGATGAGCTGGCGATCCGCTCGGCTATCAAGCACCGACGAGCCGTCGGAAGGCTGCACAAGCGCGAACAGGCGATCCCCCGCCAGTGTGTCGCTGGCAAGGGCGCTCGGTGTCGAGACAGCGACCACTTCCCCGACCGCTTCGAGCATGCCCGATTCGTCGGTGTAGCTCATCGAATCGGACCACTTGGCGGTCGCGATCGTGAGCACGCCGTCCTCATCCATGAGCGTGAACTCGCCCGCGCCGGGGACGCTGATCGACCGGGCGCTGCCATCCAGCGTGATCGAACGGGCCGCGACGGTGGCGCTGTTGGCGCCCACCCGAGCAGGCGCACCCTCGACGAGCGCGTGCTCGGTTTCCAGCTCTGCCCGGAGCGAATCGCCCTCGGCGAACGCGCCGTCGGCCCGCGTGAACCGCACGGTCTCGGATGCACGCGCGACAGTCACCCGTGGCTTGCCGTCTTCATCGGGCGCGATATCAGCCTCGAGCATGCCCGCGGTGATGACCGCGTCATCCTGCTCGCCCCGCACCTGCCCCGAGGCCGTCACGGCTATCGGTTCGGATCGACCCGTTGACGTATCGAACCGCACATCGAACCGGTCGGCATCGAGGCTGCCGCTGGAGGTGCGTGCACGCACGCCGCCGGTCAGGACCGCGCGTTCGATAAGCGTCTCGTCGCCCGCTGCGAATCGCGTGTTGATCGTGTCGGCATAGACCTCGGTGTCCGTGTCACGCATCACGACCGTGCCCGACGCGATCGCCTGCTCGATCGAGCCGGTGATCCAGCCCTCTTCGGTGCGGAAGATCACGTCGGCCTGCTCGTTCCACGCGAGGCTGCGCCCCGACTCGGCCTCGGTCAGCATGCCCGCGCCCATCGCCTGGCCGATGCCCGTGGCCAGCCCGATCGTCAGCGACTCGCCGATGATCGAGCCCGTGCCCTCCACATCGAGCGTGGTCGGCTGGCCGTCGTAGCCCGTGAGCGCCAAAACCTTGTTCGTAAAGCCGTACTCGATCGCCGACGACTCACCCTTTGCAGCAAGGATCGAATCGCTGAAGGTGACCTTGCCGCCCGGGTTGGATTCAAAGCGGAGCGCGACATCATCGCCCGAGCCAAGAGCCGCCGGCCGCTCGTCCATCGGTCGCACCACGGTGGGGCCCACGCAGCGGAAGAGGACGTTGTCGCCCAGCTTCATGTCGCGATCGGTCGGAAGCTCGGGCTGGCTCGTCGCCACAACCATCGAGATGAGCGCCGCCTGCAATCCCACGGGATCATGAACGGGCATCGGGACAATGCCTGCCATCAGATCCTTCGAGGGCAGCTCGTTGTTGACGAGCCGGAGCCAGACCCGCGCGCGGTCGGCATCGATCTTCCGCGAGGGCTGCTCGACGTGCACCGAGCCCTCGAACGTGACCGCATAGAAAGTCTCTGGACCCGCCGGCTCGGTCGGTTTGGCCGCGGGCTTTGGTTGACCAGTCGCGTTGGCCTGCGCTGGCTTCGTGTCTGCCTTTGGTTCAGCAGCCGGGGCGGGCTTGCTCTTGGAATCACTGACACCCGGACGGATCGTCGCCACCAATGAGCCGGGGATTTCCAGCAGTTCCACCCGCTCGTCGACCTCGTTAAAGACAATGCGCAAACCCGAGCAGTCGGCATCGATCGATTCGCTGGCGATGAGCACCGTCTCGGTCGTCGAGAGCTCGCTGGCGACCGCGTCGAAATCGAGCCAGTTGGTGGTGATGCGGACCGACGAATCACCCGCGATCGGCGCCGGCAGCGAGCCGTCGGACTGACGCTCAAACTGCAGGACTTCCACGTTGCCCGTAAACCGCCCGGAGACGGGCTCGCTCGTGAAGTCGGGCATCAGGAACTCGGCCTTGTCCGATCGGATAAAGACGAGACTGCTCGAGCCGAGCAGATACCAGGCCCGCGGCTTGGTGAGTTCGACCAGATCGGAATTCGGATCCGACTTGCTGCTGGCAAAGTTGAGATCCCAGGCGGTTCGGCCCGGGTTGTTGCGATCCTTGAGCGTGATGTGCGCGTTGGTCGCATCACCCAGCGTGTTCTGACCACCGATGCTCGACACGCTTTCGGTTGGTGCCCCCAGCAAGTCGGGGACATCATCCGGGTTGAAATCGTCGATCGCCTCGCGTTTGGAGGGCCCAGAGCGCGTCGAGAAGATCAGAATAAACGAGACGAGGATGAGCGAGACACCAATGGCGATCAGGAGTGCCGATCGGCTGGCACCCGGGCGCGTGGTCATCACAATGCGTCGAAGCTCGGTCCTCATGGCGTCATGGTATCTCGCAAGGCCCAGTGGGTCAGATGTCGTAGAACTCGAGAGCCCGTTCCATGAGCCCCTTGGCGCTCAGGATCATCTCGATCCCCTCTCTGACCGCCCCGTGGCCGCCAGGCCGGACGCTTACAAAGTCTGCCAGTTCCCGGATCTGACCCGACGCATCCACCGGGCACATGGCGATTCCCACTCGTTTGAGGATGGGCAGGTCGTTCCAGTCATCTCCGAAGGCCGCCGCCTCGTGGGCCTCGCAACCGACAGCCTCGATCACCTCAAAGAACTTGGCACCCTTGTCCTTCACGCCCTGGTGAAGCTCCGTGATCCCCAGTTCCTCGCATCTTGCGATCAGCGAATCGCTCTTGCGGCCGGTGATCACCGCGATGTGGAATCCCAGCTTCATCCAGACCGCGATACCCAGCCCGTCCTTGATGTTGAACCGCTTGGTCTCGCGTCCCTCACCATCGAGGTACACCGAGCCGTCGGTCAGGCAGCCGTCGACATCGAGAATGATGAGGCGGATCTTGGCGGGGTCGGCCTTGGGCATGGGTGGCGTCTTTCAGTCAGTCGGTCAGTCGCGAACAAGCTTGAGCGCGATCAGGTCCTGCACATCGAGCATCCCGACTGGGCAGCCGTCGGCATCGACCACGGGGATCTCGTCCTGACGCTTCTCGCGGAAGAGCGTCAAGGCATCGCGGATGATCGCATCGTCGGGCAGCGTGCGCGGCGAACGGGTCATCACGCCGGCAATCGGAGTCTCGAGCGATGACGCCGAGCCGAGCACCAGCCTGCGAAGATCGCCATCGGTAAAGATCCCCGTCAGCTTGCCCGAGGCTTTCTCGATCAGCAGCATCGCGCCGGGGCGCCTGCCCGTGTGGTTCTCCGCCTCTTTGAGCGCTTCGCCGACAGTCAGATGATCGCCGATCAAGGGCAAGTTCTCGCCCGCCTTGAAACGCACGACATCCATCACAGGGCGCAACAGCCCGCCGAGTGAGCCCCCCGGGTGACGCTTGGCAAAGTCGGCATCGGTAAAGCGGATCCGGCGGGCAGCCGCGATCGCCAGGGCATCGCCCAGAGCGAGGGTGGCGGTGGTCGAACTCGTCGGCGCTGGCATGTCGCCCGCCTCGTGACCCACGCCGAAGGTGAGCATCACGGTCGAGACCCGCTCAAGGCTCGAAGGGTCGGCCCCGCCCGAGGTAATCGAGATGACCGGGACGCCGTCTTGTCGCAGGATGGCCGCCAGATTGGTGACTTCCTCGGTCTCGCCCGATTTGCTCAGGGCGATGACGACGTCCTGCTTGCGGAATTTGCCCAGGTCGCCGTGGGTCGCCTCGGTCGGGTGGACCGGGTGCGAGGGGACGCCCAGCGAGGCGAGGGTGGCCGAGATTTTGGCCCCGATGAGCCCGGATTTACCGAGCCCGGATACGAGGACCGTGCCCTGGTTCTTGGCGCAGTCGGCGATCAGCGTGACCGCCTCAGAGAAGCGTTCATCGATCAGCGTGGCCGCGTGGTCGAGGGCCCTTGCCTCCTCGGTCAGGACGCTCCGGGCGAGTTCCAGCTCTTTGGAAGGCTCCGTCATCGCGGTAGCGTACACTCTGCAAGAGGTTCAGGGCGAACACGGAGGTCGCATGATCGGCAGCGAATACACAGTTCGGCTCGAAGAATTCCACGGGCCGCTGGACCTGCTCCTGCACCTCATCCGGCGGACCGAACTGGACCCGGCCGAGATATCCATCTCGACGATCACCGACCAGTACCTGACACACCTCGAGCAGGCCCAGCGGATCGATGTGGACGTGGGCAGCGAGTTCCTCGTGATGGCCGCCACGCTCATGGAGATCAAGTCCCGCTCGCTCATGCCCCCCGAAGACCGGGCCCGCGCCGAGCGTGAAGCCAAGGACGAGGGCGACCCGCGGGCGAATCTGATCCGTCAGCTCCTCAGCTACCGCAAATTCCGCGACGCGGCCGAGGAACTGGGCGAACGGCGCGAGGCCTTCCAGAAGCGCTGGCCTTCGGCCCGGATCGGCGTCGACAAGGAAGCCCTCAAGGCCGTGATCGACGAGTCCGCCGAGCAGGACCTCGAAGACCTCGATGTGCTGGATCTGGTCGAGTCGTTCGTCCGCATCGCAGCCGCGGTCAACTTCGATCGGCTGGGCGAGCATCACATCCTGTTCGATGACACGCCTATCGAACTCCACGCCGCGGATCTGCTCGACCGCCTCGAACGTCAGGGCAAGAACACCGGCTCGAAAAAATTGACGACGCGCGAACTGTTCGATGGGGCATCACGTCTCCAGATCGTGGGCCTGTTCATGGCCATGCTGGAGTTGACCCGCCAGCGCAAGATCGAGGTCGAGCAGGATCCAGAGTCCGGCATCATCACGCTCGAAGCGCGTGTGCCCGACAACGTGGAGGAACGCGATGCGGTGGACAGTTCTCCCGATGCTGATGCTCGCGATGACGGCGTGCACGCACCCGAAGCCGTCGACAACGCCTGAAAACACGCAGTCCACTGCGCTTGAAAAGACACAAGTGCCAGAACAGCCCCTCTCGGACGAGCAGGTGCTCGCCCTACTTGAGCGGTTCCACTACCGCATGACAGACCTGACCTCAGCGCGTTGGTCGCCATTCTGGTGTCTGTTACCACCTCAGAGCGAACAGAGCGATGCAGACTCATCGGAGCACGGACGGAAGGCGTACTTCCTTTGGTCCAACATGCCCGGCGAGTATTACGAGATCGCTGCGGATGAATTAGCATTGGCACCGGTCGGGATGACGCTCGTAAAGGAATCCTGGACACCCACCGAGGGGATCGAGGGCGTGTTGCGTGGTCTTTCTTCAGAGAACATGCGATACACAACAGACCCAGAGGTCGAGGAATGGGGCGAACTAGCACTCGGCGAGCCCTACGGATTGTTCCTCATGCACAAACTCGATCCATCGACCCCCAACACTGACAAGGGGTGGGTGTACGCCACGACCAACTTTGAGGGGACTGAAGTGATCGAGGTCGGGATGATCGATTCGTGCATCTCGTGCCACGAATCAGCGCCTCGCGATCGCCTATACGGCGTGGTCACCGCGAACGAT
>Ga0070727_10002635_pt1 | contig 17041 bp, 15 predicted proteins | sample tdAd472_FD_66722 | JGI IMG/M metagenome (GOLD analysis project Ga0070727, IMG submission 66722) | Marine sediment microbial communities from the Atlantic coast under amendment with organic carbon and nitrate - tdAd47.2 | ecosystem: Environmental > Aquatic > Marine > Coastal > Sediment | place...
AAACCTCCTTGACCATCTGGAAGTACGATGACTCCCAGTTGGCCGAGTAAGTCCATTAGCTGAATTTTCTCTTCAATAATTCCTCCTTCCCAGTGGGCTGTGTTGGCATGAAAACGTTTTAAATACTCCCCTATAGTGGCTGGTGTATCACGCTCAGTATCAAAGCTGATACTGAGCAATTGAACCGAATGCTCAAGTCGTTTTTCTTGGAGCATGCGTTGCAGGCGCCCGAACTCATACCCCATTAATTGGCATACGGTCGGACAGCTTGTGTAGATAAAGTCCAGCAACACAATGGGTTTGTTTAACTTCGCCACACTACGTACTTCATGACTCTGGTTGCGCCAATTAAACTGCGGTAGCTGTTGCGGATGGTGAGCTACCTGCCAGCGGCGCTGTCCTTCTTGTGTCCAAACACTATAACCGTGCGTCCCAGCGGCAAGCACAAACAAGCCTATAGCCGTAATACACAAAGACAATAAGGCGCACAACCAGAGTTTCATGATCTACACCGTGCGCGCCTGAGGCAGTCGAGTGATAAACCTAAAGGCAAAAATAGCGGCGCCAACGACAATCAAAATAGCGAAGGCTGATGCGGTTTCACTGTAGCTAACCCATTCTGGCAAATGCGCAGCCCAACGTCTGGGCACACTATTCATGCCGCTGACCAAAAACATACCCGCAAAACCAGCGGAACCTGTCATATAAAGTAAGAATGCGGCACGGTCGATCAAACTGGTGCGCTGCCCTTCTTTATGTACCAAGTAGTACATGAAGCCAAACAACATTGCGACAAGACCCAGCAACAAATAGAAATGGAAATGCCCAGGTACCCACATGGTATTGTGCATAACATTGTTGACCGTGATAGTGGCATCAATAATGGCGGGAATAACCCCTGCCGTCCAACCAAACATGGACAGAAATAACAGCCCGGATGCAGGATCCCACTTAATACCTGACTTATGCACGATAGTGAGAGCACCGTACGCCGTCACTACAACTAACGGGATTCCATTGGCGTAGGATAAAATTTGCCCCATCACCGCTGCCCAAACCGGCATCGCGAAATCCATTAGTAAATGGTGTGGATATACCGCCATAACCATCAAGGATGACGCACTCCAGGCAGCCAGAAAAACCTTGTTCACTTTCCAGGGGCGCTTAGTGTATTCCGGCAATAATTCGTAAACCGCAATGACCGCTTGATAGATAGTCGCGTTAATAAATACATGACCAAAAAAATAGATCAGATTCTTCGTTAACAGGGCATCTACGGCAAACTCGGGCATGAACAGGTTAATCAGCATGATAACTATCACCACTGCACCTGCAACAATACCCATGGTATTTACAATGACCACCATTGTTGAGGCAACTATGGTGGCTGGCGGCATTGGAGCATCACTGTTTGCAAACAACTGCGGCCAACCCAGTGCTCTTGGAATACTACGATACTTGGTTAAAATTGCTCGTATAACATCCAAGTAGAAAAGTAAAAAACCAACACCAATGATCAACAAGCCCACCATGAACGATGCCGCAGCCCAGACGCCCCATACCCCCATCGACGTTGAAGGCAACGGAAAAAGGAAGGTCCAAGCTCCAGCATACCCACCGACAAATACCCCACCAAGAATACATACCACACCGACCAGAAATAAGACGAGATTTGCCCACAATATCCCTACGTTTAATTCCACGTAGCGACGCAAGAAATACCAGAGCACTGCGCTTGCTGCCAAAGCGGATATACCGACCATGCCAGCACCATGTGCGGTCATTAATTGATAAAAGAAATTCGGCGGCACTGCAATCAAACCTGCTTGGGCTAAGCGCATGACCAGTCCCGCCAGCATCATTAACAAATACACCACTGCGCTAATGCCTAAATAGGTAAGAATACCTTTACGGGCTAAACTGGGAAGTGGATTTAAGTTTAGGCTATTCATTCAATTCTCCTTAAAGCTCAGAGCCAGTTTTAACTTCGGTGACGGAGAAGTTTGAAATCATCGCGTGATGCACTAAACCGCAGTATTCCAAACACATCATTTGATAATTTCCTGCTTCTTTAAAGGTATGAACCAGCTTATTGGTATAACCTGGCATGGCCTGAGTCTGTGCAAGCAAGCGTAGATTACTGTCATAAATGCCAAAGCCGTGATTAACATCACCACTGGAAACATTAAAGGTTACTTGAGTGTTTACCGGAGCATGATCTTGGCTTAACACCCAATACCACTGCTTACCTTCAACAGCTATTTGTACCTCATCAACTTGGGTTTCTTGCTCACTAGCGTAAGGTAGCGGCGAAATAGTGCTAGCTGTTGCAACAACACCACCAATGAGAACTACACCGAACAAAAACCGTCTTAAGCGATAAGCCTTTGGCTGAACCCGCTGGTAATCCGTTTTGTCAGCTGAATACACAACGACAAAAACAAATGCCCCCAATACGCAAGTCATCAGAACAAGACTCAATATAAAAACGAAATCGTGAATTTGAACCATAAAACCTCCCGTGCTATACGCTAATATAAATGTATATTTAATACTTTTTTAATTGATGCATTTAATATACATATTTAGTATTATCCCTATAAGCTTGGCTTGTCAAACATTTTTGTAAGCTTTGCTTACAATTTATTAATGTATTTATTTTGCATGTTTTTTAATAACAGCCATTTGGAATATTGAATAAATCAACAATAAACAAAAGTCTGCTGATTAATAGGAATACCGTTATATGTATAACGATACGATCGACTCTTTTACTGGACTAGCAGTAAAGAAAGTCCAATTTTTTCGATCACACCCATTCGTTTTTACAATTGGCGTCATACTGGCGGGACTATATGTTGGTCTTAGTATTATCCTGATGTTATCGGCGGGAGGCACCGTTGACCTCGCTTACCAAAAGCTAGTTATGGGTAGTTCATTTTGCGCTGCGTTTATACTGGTGGTCCTCGCTGGCTCCGAATTATTTACCGGGCATACCATGTATATGATGTTCGGCTATTTGCAGCGACAGGTATGCTGGAAAAGAATCCCTCAAATATGGGGAACGGTCTGGTTTGGCAACTTGGTTGGTGCGTTACTCTTGACCGCTCTATTTTTGGTTGCGCGGGGTTGGGTTATTGGCTCTATACAGGTAAAAGCTGCCCAATAATCAAATCCAACCAAAAACTGGCTAATTGCTGCGTAAAACAAATAACGATCTGATCCATACCCGAAACTGTGTGGATATAAATTTCATCACCTCACACTAAAGGCTTAGCGGAGCTCGCATGACACTAGAACAACAATCACCAAAAAAGCAATCCTTACACTTATTGCTGGTTATCGCTGCGGTAGTAGGTTTCGGGTTTTTGTTCGCTTATTTTCAGCATGAGAATTTAGATAATCGAGTCAATTTTTCATTGACTGATGGCTCTGGCAAAGAAATGACAGAAACAGCATTTGGTGGAAAATGGATGATCGTTTATTTTGGATTCACTTCGTGTCCCGATATCTGCCCTACCCAGACGGCGAAAGTCGCACAGACTATCAGGCTGTTAGATAAGAAGCGATTAGGCAATGCCATTGTTCCGGTGTTCATCTCTGTTGATTACAAAAGGGATACACCAACAAACATCAATCATTACCTAAATAAATTTGACGACAGGATCGTTGGCCTAACGGGAAACAAAGCGCAACTGGATTATGTGGTTTCAAGGTTCCATACCCATTATGAGCTAAAAGCTGACCCCTCAGCGCATCATGGCGGTATTGATATTGTGCACTCAAGCATGACTTATATTGTGGATCCTTTCGGTAAAGTCGTTGATCAAATTGCGTTCGGTTATGACCCTTTGTTTTTAGCTAACCATATTGAAACACTACTTTGAACAGCAACGACAACTGCAGAATCAAAGATTCAATCAACCTAACAACGAAAGATAAACGTATAGAAGTTTCGTAGTTGGCAAGTCCGTTGGAGAAGATTGGTGCCCTACTATGAGCAGCGGGGCAGTTTGAAAGTAGCTCTGGTTAACGTCTTAATGTCTCTCATGCTAGCGGCGCCACATCCAAATAGGATAATAACTTTTTCATACTCCCTTCCGGGTCGCAAATATCAAACCAAAAGCTATACATCCCCACCGCTTCTGCACCACGGCAGTTAGCGTGCATATCATCAATAAACAGACATTCCTGTGGTTCGCAGTGGAGTGCTTTAATACAGGCGAGATAGGGCTCCGGTGCAGGTTTTCTAACGCCAACCGTTTTAACATCAACCACCTGCTCAAAAAGGTGTATATGAGGCCATTTTTCCCACCAGGATTCACCCAGCCACGCAGTGGCGTCATTGGTCAATAATGCTTGCCGAAATCCGGCTGTTTTTAAGTGAGCGATAACGTCCCATGTTTGCTTTCGTTCACCAGAGGAGAAATCCATATCCTGATATGGCGAAAACTCAATCCCTTCTTTTTCCAACGCAGCCGTCACACATTTCAGGTATTCAGGCTCACTCATTTCACCTTGATCCATTCTCGAGTAAAATGGGTCTTGTCCCGGCCCTGTAGGGCCAAGAGGCAGGCGCGCCAGAGGCCAGCCTTGCTGCCTCCCGATTTCAACCATTAACTCTGTAAAGAAGCGGTACATAATCCCGCCCATATCCCAGACAATCACTCTGGGCTTTTGATTAAGCATTTCCATTCTCCTGACTAATCAACAAAACGTTTCGGTAGCAAAAAAGTGAGGCGGATTTAAATTTAAACTGTCCCACAAATAGCCGTTTCTCAACTCTTCAAATTTATGAAGCACTGCTACCAAAAGGAGCCTAAACGAACCTCTCTGGCTCGACAATCAGGCATCATTTCGTTCAATAATTTTTACAATAGTATTCCCCCGCTTGCTGTATCGTCCAATCCGTTGCCGGTTTGCAGTCCACAATCACGAGAGATTCTTGAATACAAATTTTGCTGCCACTATTTAACGCCAGTAAAATAGCGCTTTTGCCATCGGTACAGGTCACCACTTTCTGAGAGCTAACGTCAACAAGGTCTGAAATAGATTTTACCGTTACTGGTGGTGTTTCCTGCTTTGCCACCCGGTCGAGATAAATAAGTGAGTTCTGAAATGAAAAAACCATACTTTCAGCCATGACTTCCTTAATTTCATACTCAGAACCGCCAAATGAGAGAGTTCTTTTCGACAAACGGAAAGGATATTTAGAAGGTGAATCAAAGGCTGTTACAATCGCTGTTCCCTCTTTACTGAACTCGTAAACGACTGCTATCTGGGCCATCTCGGTTTGCTGGGTCTTTAGGTCATAAGATTTAATCATTACCCAGGTGCCGAGTATGTCATCAATACGGATATCTGATCCATACACCAAGTGTGGTATCAACAACGCTAGAATTAAACACTTCCTCATCTAAAAACTCCTTTGTTAGGGACACTACTCTTAAGTGAAAAAAACCACGACTAAACTGCACCCACACCCTCAACCACCTTCGCTTCGCGAAGCATATCAGCCTTTCTAAACGTGCGCGACGAAAAGAAGTGTTAGGGTATTCTTCCCCCCTGATTAGAAAAGCCTTTTGAGAGTTAATAAGCCTTTGCCGCAGCGGATAGAGACATTTACGATGGATGTTCGGTCCAATTGATCGATATTCACCCACTGATAACCCATAAAAGTGACATGTTGGAGAACGATCAGCGGAAGCTCATTGTTAAACGGGATAAAGACTTCTTGCCAAGGTGTTTTGTTATTTTGGGTTTTTGTAGGTGTGTTTAGGTTGAGCGGTTTGTTCATTGGTTTCGGTCTTAACCCCGACCATTAACTGGTTTTCATGTGGGGTGATGAAACCAGCGCTTTAGCAATATTTGTAAAGCGCCCTGCAAGTTGCTTTTAAATCGGCGCTATGGCAAATGTTAACTTATCTCGTTGTTATGTCAATGGTTTAGATGCTTCAAGTATAGCGCAAACAAACCGTTCAGCCTTGTAGTGCGGTGTCTGTCCAATTTTCACTGAGCACCCAAGGAGGCACCCAACGAGACGGACAGAGTGGCTAGGCCTTGACCCTTTCAAATCCATCCGTGCTAATTATAACAAGTCACGCTCACTCGCTTTTATAAACTCACGCTGTAGCTCTTCGTAACTAGTCACGGAAGGAAACTGCGGGAATTCACGGATAACGTTCGCGGGCGCCCTAAAGAGGATACCGACATCCGCCTCAGAAAGCATACTGGTGTCGTTGTAGGAATCACCGGCAGCAATTACTCGGTAATTAAGCTGGTGGAAAGCCTTAACCGATTGCCTTTTCGGGTCAACTTGACGCAAAAAATAGTCATTGATATTACCGTGCTCATCAACACCCAAGCGATGACAAAAGAGCGTCGGATAGCCCAATTGGCGCATGAGCGGTTTGGCAAACTCATAAAAGGTGTCAGAAAGAATAATGACTTGGAAATTTTCATTGAGCCAGTCAACGAACTCTTTGGCACCTTCGAGTGGAGACATATTATCAATAACCGCTTGTAAATCCTTAATGCCAAGATTGTGCTCTTTAAGTAGCCCTAGGCGTTGCTTCATCAGCACGTCGTAGTCAGGGATATCGCGAGTCGTTGCTCTTAACTCTTCTATGCCAGTACGCTCTGCTAGGCCAATCCATATTTCAGGAATCAATACTCCCTCTAAATCTAGACATGCTAGTTCCACTTCTCATCTCCAACGGATTTAAAAAAAACGGCACTCTAACCTGTTATTTGGGCTGATTCAAGGAACAGCTGGGCTTTGAACATACAGAGTGGGCGCAATTAATGCACGGGGAGTTTTATATGGCTAAAGATTTCGTCCACTTCAGACTTATTCTGATGACGGAGACAATTATCAACCACTTCCGGTGTGAGGTGCGGCGCAAATAACGTAATGAAGTCGTACATAAATTTACGTAAAAAGGTACCCCGTCGAAATCCGATTTTAGTCGTGCTTGCCTGGAATAAGTGTTTTGCATCTAAAGAAACCAAATCCTGATCCAACACTGGGTCATGTGCCATACTTGCAATAATACCTACTCCTAGACCAAGCCTTACATAGGTTTTAATCACGTCAGCGTCAGTTGCGGTAAACACAACCTTAGGCACTAGCCCTTTGCTAGAAAAGGACTCGTCAAGCTTCGAGCGACCAGTAAATCCAAATACGTATGTCACAATAGGAAACTTGGCAAGATTTTCCAGTGTTAAAGCTGAAGGCTGAGCCAACGGGTGATTTTTAGGCACAATCACACTCCGGTTCCAGCGATAGCAAGGCATCATGACCAGATTACCGAACAACTCCAACGCCTCAGTAGCGATAGCGAAATCAACCTCTCCTTCAGAAGCCATTTCAGAAATTTGGATCGGAGTTCCTTGGTTCATGTGCAAGGACACTTCGGGATACGTATCAATAAACTTTTTTATCACGGGTGGCAATACGTATCTGGCTTGCGTATGCGTAGTGGCTATTGAAATACTGCCCTTTTTAGGATCACTATGCTCCTGTGCAACCCGCTTAATCGTGGCGACCTGTTTAAGCACTTCGCCTGCAAGTTTGAGTATATCTTCCCCAGCAGGCGTAACACTGGTCAGATGTTTACCGCTACGCGAAAACACCTCTATACCAAGTTCATCTTCCAATAGTCGAATTTGTTTACTAATGCCGGGTTGAGAGGTGTAGAGACTTTGAGCTGTCGCTGACACATTAAGATCATGGTGCGCAACTTCCCAAATATACTTTAACTGCTGTAACTTCATTGCAGTCTCCTGAGTAGCTACTACATATACGTATAGGGTATAAAAATATAAGCAAATATTACTTTAAAGAATACACCGAAACCGCTAACTTTACCACCAACAAACTATTTCACCATTATCTTTTTCTCACCGCAGCTTAATATAAGGGCGCTTAAAAAATATGGATTTCATTTTGTACGCTCTTGCTGGCGCTAGCGTCGGTTTCGCAGTAGGCATAACAGGCGTAGGCGGTGGTTCTTTAATGACCCCTTTGTTGTTGCTATTTGGGTTCCCCGCACACATCGCCATTGGTACCGATTTAGTCTATGCCGCAGTCACCAAAGCAGGAGGCGTAATTGTACATCGTCGCCTAAACACCATTCGATTACGTATCGTTCTTCTACTCGCTTCAGGCAGCATTCCAGCATCCCTATTCACCATCTGGATGCTTAAGAGTTTTTTCCCTAGCCCAGAACATTATTCTCATATTCTAACCAGTAGTTTAGGAGTTATGTTGATCATTACTGGCACGGTGGTACTGTTAAAGGATCAACTCCAGAGACATGTTGAACTGGAGCCCGCCCGCTGGCAACTCTGGATACAACGTCATTCGCTTCCCCTAACGGTTATTATGGGGGTTTTTCTAGGCGTGTTTGTAACACTATCATCTGTTGGCGCAGGCGCATTCGGTGCAGCGATATTGCTATTACTCTATCCCAGACTTCCTTCAATTCATGTAATAGGGACTGATTTAGCTCATGCTGTCCCGCTGACGCTCATTGCCGGAACGGGCCACTTATTTCTAGGTAATGTTAACTTAGTATTACTGGCCAGCTTACTGGCAGGGTCATTACCGGCGATCTACATCGGCACACGATTAGCAACCAAACTACCAGAAAAAGTTATTCGGTCACTACTGGCATCAATACTACTTTTGTTGGGAGCCAAGTATGCGTTTTTCTAAGTGGACGCGCTAACGATAGAGGTCAAAATTTTTCGGGTTTTGTAGTTTAATCATGGGAACTAGAAAAACCGGCACTGACGATCTGCTCAGTACATGTTGCGCCACGGAACCCAGGACCGGTGAATCGGTAGGCTGCGAGTTGGCACCAATAACAATTAAATCGGCCCGGCACCTCTGTGCAGTTTCAATAATGACATCCGCCGGTTTGCCATTAATGACCTGAATATCATTGATCAACTCCAGGTCGCAACTGCACTCTGCAAACTCATCTGCAAATGCATTTTCGACCTGCTCTCGAATTTTTTGCATGACATCATTAAAACCCCGATGCCTTAACTCAGCCACTTCACTAATCGACATGTAAGTAGTTAAAATGGATTCTGCGAAAACACCCATTGGTTCGATCGCATGCACTGCATGTACCTGGGCGTCGTGCTTACTGGCAAGAGACATTACATGTTCTAGTAAATAGGGCGCGTATAATCCTAAATCCGTCGCATAGAGTATATTTTTTATCATCGGCATTCTGCTTGATTACGTCTGGCGGGCTTTATATCAAGCATAGCAGCTGTCCCAAAATGCGCCTGAAATTCGTTACATTTTTTTTATATTTTCAGAGCGAATTCGGCGCGGATTAATGGTTATAAACTAGTCTTTTGATTTTAAACAAAATTTGATAATCGACTCTCCAGTATTCCTTCCACACAGGCTACGACAAATCCCAACTTCTTGTTTCATAGACTCCACCTTTACGATAATTTTGCCACAGAGGCAACGGCCCTTTCCTGTTACTGGGTTGAAGTTAAATTAGTCTCGTCTATGCATCATTGATATTTTTTGCCGTTATGAATTAGCCAACCGCCGACATGACGCCCAGCAGGATCATGGTGGGTCCAATGGATCACACCGCCCTTCTCATTCCATTCATATTCGCCATAAAAATTAATACTATCACCAATTTTGAGCGCATTTATACGCGGTGCTATATCGATATTATGAGCGACCAACAACGTCAACCCACTTTCTAGGGCCAGCAAAAACCGTTGATGCTGACTACCCTTAACATCGTCCTTAAGAATGCGTTGCACTGTACCGGTTCCTGTTACCTGATAATTGGTTTTACGGTTTTCGAATGCAGCGTCCAGCACCCCATCTTTGACTAATTCAGGAGCATTCGCTTTGTTCTCAAACAGCTCCTGATCAACAAATAAAGCAAAACTTGCCAGTAAAAAAAGGGCGACCAAGCCAATTCTTTTTTTCATATTTTCACGCTGACCCGTACATTTTCACTTGAATACCACAGCCGCCAATGAGCCAATTAATGCTCTCAAGGCTACTCTGAATAGATGCGAGGATGTTACCACGAAAGGGAGCGCGCACCCGAGAAGTAGATATGCACTCATATATCTATTTTCTAAACACTTATGCTCGTTGAAAGCACAAGATCGGGCAAGTTTAAAACGGGGACTTGGCTTCTTTTATTAGGACCTACCCAGTAAAATCGTCAAGCTTGCATCGAGCAACTCTCGGTGCAAGCCTTTAACGACTAAGGGAAATAGGGAGTATTTCGATTTTAAGACAAGGTTACTCTTTCACAAGCGATACATCGAACACGCCCGCTTCTCTAGCGGCATCCGCGACTGACACAAAGGATTTAGCGTGAGATTTGGCGTGTGCCCGAACGATAACGGGTGCTTTAGGCCGTTCCGCGTGTAGACGTTCGATATTAGAGCGAAGCGCTCTCACATCAATGCGACGCCTTTCAATATAAAAATCATTTGCTTCACCTACTGACACAACAATCGCTGCGTTATCATCGCTGGGGGGCGCATTAGATGAGTCGGGGCGATCCACTTCAATACCAATTTCCTTAACAAAGGACGCGGTGACAATGAAGAAAATCAGCATGATAAAAACCACATCCAGCATTGGGGTCAAATCTATCTCAGATTCTTCTTCAGTACTTTTATACATTGATCGGCGCATGTCCGACTCCTCTTATTTCTGTCTTATCTTTAATGTTCGACCGTTATCTAAACGACAGTCACGACACCTTTTATAAATTAAGTAGGCGATGATATACAAAAACTCGCCTCGAAGGCTACGTTTTTCTGAGGAATTAATCGCAGTTGATAGATTAAACTCATTAATTATTATCGCTGATGGCAGCCACAAAAACAAAACACCGTCTATTTTCAAACAATCGACGGCCAAACCCTTAAGGCAAACCTTTAAGATAATCGATCGACTCCCATTTACCGTTTCAGTTGTTCGCCACGCCATGGGGCACATGCCCGGTGGGCACATGTTCACGCGCCGAATGACAATGGCCTTCTTGATCATCAAAAAATACATCGGCATTAAAAGCTCTTAAAAATTCGCCTTTATCCATACCACCCAGAAAAATAGATTCATCGATGCGTACCTTCCATGCCCGCAGCGTTTTCACCACACGCTCATGCGTTGGTGCAGAACGCGCTGTAATAAGCGCCGTACGAATGGGACAATTACCCTCAGAGAACTCCGCTTGGATCGCGTGCAGCGCCGCTAAAAAGGGTTTAAATGGCCCACCGCTTAATGGCAGGTTAGCGGCTGCTCGTTCGCTCGCCGTAAAAGCGTCTAAACCCTGTGCTTTGTAGATTTTTTCTGCCTCATCGGAGAATAAAACAGCATCGCCATCAAAGGCGATACGTAATTTCCCATCACCCTTCACTTGTGTTTTTGAAGGTAAAATAGTGGCCGCCGCATAACCACTTTCTAATGCTTGTCTAACATCTTCAGCATGGGTCGATAGAAATAACTGACTACCAAATGAAGCAACATAACGATATGGACTCTCACCTCCACAAAAAGCAGCGCGAGTGATAGCCAGTTGATAATGCTGAATGGAATTGAAGATGCGTAGACCAGTATCGGCGCTATTACGTGATAACAGAATAACTTCAACGCGTGATTCACCTTCAAGTTTCTGGTTAATGCCCAGCAACTTCTGAACCAAAGGGTATGCGTCGCCAGGAGCCAAGGGTTCTTCTTCGTGCGCAATTTGATATTCGGCGTAGGCTTTTAAACCCTGTTTTTGATACACTTCGTGGCTTTCGTTAAGATCGAATAGGGCGCGTGAAGATATCGCCACCACGAGCTTTTTACTGTTGTCCATAAAGTAAGCTCGGCAAAGGATTACGTCCACCTTTTTAACATGAACCATGAAAAAATCATATAGCATCCTCACGGGTAATTGGAAACTGTCGTCGCAAGAATATTTTTCCTTTTACCCTTGGGAAGACAACACTACGCTACAGACAGGCAAGGCTCTTGAGGATATAAAATGAAAGGCGTTTTTTTGGATACCGATTCAATCGCTCCCACAGATTTAAATACCCTCGCCTTACAGAACAGTTTGGATGGCTGGACCTTTTATCCATCAACTCTAGCCGGCCAGCAACTAGAACGAATCAAAGATGCAGATGTGGTGATTACCAACAAAATCCAAATCAATGCTGAGTTAATGCAAGCAGCCACCAGATTAAAACTTATTTTAGTGGCCGCAACGGGTGCCAATAATATCGATTTAACCGCCGCTAAAAAGCATGGGATAGCCGTCGCCAATGTTCGCGGTTATGGGCCGGCAACTGTTGCACAACACACATTCGCCCTGATTCTTGCGCTATCCACTAACCTGATTAACTACGCAGAAAGCGTTAAGCAGGGGCGCTGGTCTAAAAATCATTTTTTTTGTTTGTTACATCACCCTATTACGGAGCTGGCCGGTAAAAACTTACTGATTGTTGGCTATGGCGAAATTGGCAAAGCCGTGGCTCAGGCGGCTAAAGGTTTTGGCATGCATATCATGATTGCGCAAAGCTTGCGGGAATCTGCACCTATTGATCAAACAAGAAAACCGTTAACCGAATTACTCCCTCTGGCTGATGTGGTTACTCTGCACTGTCCTCTGACGCCAGAAACCAACAACTTGCTAGACGCGAAGGCGCTTGCCAGCATGAAGCCTTCGGCACTTTTAATTAATGTTTCTCGTGGCGGACTCGTCAATGAAACGGCACTCGTCACGGCACTCAAAAACAAACAGATCGCTGGCGCAGGTGTGGATGTACTAACGGTCGAACCGCCAGCTAATGGTAACCCGTTAATAGATGACCCTCTCCCCAATCTCATCGTTACCCCCCATTGCGCCTGGGGTAGCCGGGAGGCCAGACAACGCTTAGTCGATGAAATGGCACTTAATCTTCAAGCCTTTTTAAATGATCAACCTCGCAATCGTTTGGTGTAATTTTGAGCTCATTAAAACCGCTGTTTGATTGGTCGATTATTGCACACCTGTTTAGCGAAGACTTTAGCGATGGGCTCATTATTACGCCTAACCAGCGTCTTGCAGCTCAAGTCAAAGCAGCATTTCACGATCAGCAAAATCGGTCAGGCGCGCTCGCCTGGAGCATTCCAAAGGTTTATCCCATAGAAGACTGGACGCAGCATTGCTGGCAAGAGTTAATCCTGCTTGGTGACAAGCGGGCTCTCGCCTTAACCCCGCTCACTCATGCACAAGAATTGCTGATTTGGGAACAAATCATCCGCCAGGATGGAGAAAGCCTTTTACTCAAATATCAGGCTACGGCAAAGTCAGCGATGGCCGCCTACCGGACACTGACCCTATGGCAAACAACCATTAACCAAGCCTTTCAGGAACATCCCGATTGTGCACGTTTCAGTGCTTGGGCGAGCAGTTTTAAAGCATATTGTCAGCAGCACAGTTATATCGATTCAAGCTCTATTATCACCTTTCTCGCAGAAGCTTTCACCCGAAAACTGCTTCCCTCCTGCAGCCGAATTTTACCGCTGGGTTTTCAGCAAATAGCACCGTTGTATGCAACGTTGCTAGAGAATACTGGCGCCAAACTACTTGAACCTGACCAACGTACAATGGCCGCCGAACACTTCGTGGTCGTCAGCGACAACACAGAGCAAGAATTACGAATTGCTGCGCACTGGATAAAGCAACAAATACAACAGCGCCCAGAGCAGCGCATTGCGCTGGTTGTTGCTGATTTAAAGCAACGTAGAGCACAAATTGAACGTATTTTTAATGCGGAGTTCGAACCGCAATACATACTTCCCGGCACAGCGCGTTATCAAGCTCCCTACAATATCAGTGCTGGGATTGCTTTAAGCAGTAATCCTCTCATCCATACGGCATTAACCCTGTTACAACTACAACAACAGGAAACACTTGCTGAGGATTGGTTCAACCTAATGCGTTCACCTTTTCTATTTGAACAGCACGTTTTTCAAGCATCCTTATGCCAAGCGGAACTCGCCATTCGAAAAACAGGGTTTCCCCGACTAACTGCCAGCCAGCTCCAAAAAATACTCGAAACGATCAAACAACCCGATGATGCAATTACTGCCTGGCTTAATGCGCTATCGCCCTTAGTGTCCTCGACGACACCACCAGTGCCCAAGGCACCATTAAGTCATTGGTTAAACACCTGGACCGAGCTCTTGGCGCTTTTTGGTTGGCCCGGCTGCCGCCATCTCGACAGTGTCGAGTACCAACAACTGAAACGCTGGCAAAGTGCATTAGATGAGTTCTCATCAATCGCTGATATTTGCGGCGAGCTGTCCCAGGAGAAAGCGATTCACCTATTAACCGCCTTTCTATCCAACATCGAGTTTCAGGCAGAATCGACACCGTCACCCATTCAAATTCTGGGCTTATTGGAAGGCGGTGGACTTTACTTTGATGCCATCTGGCTATTGGGCGTAAACGATCACTCCTGGCCACAACCACCAAACCCAAACCCCTTTATTCCAATAAGCCTACAGCGTGCAGCGGATATGCCTCACGCCAGCGCAAAGCGTGAATTAGCCTTTACGGAGGCACTCTTTAACGATTATCTGCATAGCACTAAAACACTGATCGCCAGTTATTCAATGCATGATCAGGATCAAACACTACTTCCCAGTCACCTGCTCAAAGATTTCCCTTCTCTAGACGCCGCAGCATCGTTAACTGAGCCATACTCGCACCCCTATTACCAAAGGATATTCCAAACGAAAAGTCTGGAAAATTCGACGGATACTCAAGCCTCACCGCTTGTAAATACCGATGATTCGCTCAGAGGCGGAACACAGATCCTGAAAAATCAGGCGGCCTGCCCTTTTAAAGCCTTCGCTGTACACCGATTAAATGCGTCCGAGTTAGAACTTTGCTCATATCATGTCAGCGCACAGCAACGCGGCATCATGCTCCATCGCGCACTTGAACTGCTGTGGCAACGACTCCAAAGCTTGGCAGGACTGAATAGTACGGAGCCCCTAGAACTCAGCCAGAGCATTAACAATGCAGCAACTAGCGCTGTACTGAGCCAGGCCCGACAACGCCCGGATTTATTCGGACGGGAGCTGATCAGACTGGAAATTGAGCGGTTACAAAGTTTAATCACGCAGTGGCTACTGGTTGAACAAGCGCGTAGTGATTTTACCGTACTTGAAACTGAGTCCGCGGTAATTATTAACATTGCCGACACGCCATTAAGGGTGCGTATTGACCGGATTGACCGACTGGCGGACGGCAGTCTGCTTTTAATTGATTACAAAACCGGTAGCTGCAGCACAAAGGGTTGGCAAGGAGAACGCATCGACGAACCACAGCTACCTCTCTACTGCGTCAGTCTAGAAACGAGTCACTGGGGTAGCGAAGTTAGCGCCCTGGCTTTTGCTCAAATTAATATAGATAAGCAGGGCTTTGTTGGTGTTGCACAACAGAGCGGTGTCGCACCCGGCATTTATAGCCTGGAGAAAACCCGTCACTGGGATATGCCTGTTGAATGGCCCGAGCTGGAAACGCAGTGGCGTTCCGGATTGGAAAAATTAATGCAGGATTTTAAAGCAGGTTGCGCCAGCGTCAATCCAAAATCGCCTAGTGTCTGTCAATATTGTCATCTATCGGCTTTATGTCGTATTCATGACTCACGCAGTTTCGGAAATCTTGACGCATGAACCAAGTCATTGACGCTCAACAACGCGCCCTCGCGCTAAGCCATCAACGTTCTTTCGCCGTCATTGCGCCAGCTGGCTCGGGTAAAACAGAATTGCTAACCAAGCGCGTGCTTACACTGCTAGCACATGTGCAAAGGCCAGAGGAAATATTAGCCATTACCTTTACCCGCAAAGCGGCTAACGAGATGCGCCAACGCATTATGGAAGCACTACAGGAGGCACGCAAAGAAGCGCCCCAAACGCCACACAAATTTGAACTTTGGCGACTGGCAAAAGCAGCCTTAGCGCAAGACCAACAACAGCAATGGCAGCTATTGCAAAACCCCGGCCGGTTGCGTCTTCAGACCATTGATAGTTTTTGTATGGCGCTGGTTCGTCAGATGCCGCTGATGAGTGGTATCGGCGGAGAAGCCGCTATTGCCGATGAGCCCGAACAACTTTATCAGCTGGCGGCCAGAAGTCTCCTCGCTCGTCTTGAGGAGAAGAGTATTGTTGGTGAAGATTTGGCAGATTTACTTAGTCACCTCGATAATAATACGGCGCGTATTGAAACACTTTTTTGCAATATTCTGGAAAAACGTGAACAGTGGCTTAGGCACCTGATGGGTAATCGAACGGATCTTGCCGCCTTCAAATCTTACCTAGAAAGCTGTCTGAATGAGTTGATCGAAGAAACCTTACAACAGGCGACAGCCAGTTTCCAACATTGGCAAGTACAACTAGCGGAAGTCGTGCAATTTGCCGCCAGCAATCTGCATGCTAGTGATGGTAGTGGCCAATCCAACGCCCTCAATCCTGATATGAGCAGCCTTCCCGGTACGGGCGCTAGCGCATTGGCGGAATGGCAGGCTATCGCCGACTTGTTACTAACAAAATCTGGTGCATGGCGGGCGCGTTTAACAAAAAATGAAGGCTTCCCCACAGCCACCAAAGCCCCTGAAAAGACAATCTATCAGCAAGCTAAAAAGAACGCTTTAGCGTTCATCGGTCAGCTAGCACAGCAACCGGATCACCTCCGCTGTCTGCTCGAAATTCGTGTGCTGCCAGCCCCTAGTTATAATCAGAAACAATGGCAATTATTAGGCCGCTTAGCGAATTTGCTGCCTATCCTCGCAGCTGAGCTATTGCTTATTTTTCGGGAAAAGGGGTTAGTGGATTACCCTCAAATCACCATCGCCGCGCAGGCAGCCTTGGGCCATGATCAGGCGCCATCAGATATCGCTTTACTACTGGATCATCAGCTTAAGCACATCCTCGTGGATGAGTTTCAGGATACCTCCTCCGCCCAATTTGGGTTGTTGTCCCGCCTCA
>Ga0070727_10002636_pt1 | contig 17039 bp, 7 predicted proteins | sample tdAd472_FD_66722 | JGI IMG/M metagenome (GOLD analysis project Ga0070727, IMG submission 66722) | Marine sediment microbial communities from the Atlantic coast under amendment with organic carbon and nitrate - tdAd47.2 | ecosystem: Environmental > Aquatic > Marine > Coastal > Sediment | place...
ACCGACCTATCCTTGCTCAAAGCGCCGCATCGGGTTGGAGCATTTTATGTCGAGCCGCCTGACTCGCCTGGCCCTCCTTGCAATCGGTCTGATTCTCGCGATCACACCGCCGGTATCTGCACAGACCGAAGTCCCCGCGGTCCCTGTCGTTTCCACGCGGTCATACACCGTCGAGATCGCCATCGTCGTCATCATGTTCGGCCTCGCCCTGTTCGCCGTCTGCCGATCAAGCCAGCGCCGCTGATTCTGCCGGCTGGTTTCGACAGATTCCTGGTACCGCCGCGTCGCCGAACGCGCAATTCACGCCGTTGCCGGGTAGTTTCGGTAGGCCGGATCAAGCGGAGCGCCGCTCCGGCATTCGTTCAATGATCGCAGCCGGAACGGCGCTCCGCTTGGTCCGGACTACTTCGGCTGCGAAACAGAACTCAGGCTAGCCGCAGTCGTGAGGCTGTGGGTTTTCGATGCCGTCGGAAACTCGTCGTCATGCTGACAACCGAGGCCTGACGGCCACGGCTCGCCTGAATTGGAATAGTTCGACACTCAAACTTCTTTTGTCACCTCCCGCGAGCCTCCTCATGACCAGCTTCCAGCTTTACGCACCGCCGCACGCTCCGTTTACTGCTTCGGGGGATCTGCATCTTGACGTTGTCGAGCGTCAGGCTGAGCGGCTGATTCGGGATGGGATCTCCGGCGTCTTCGTTTCGGGGACGACGGGGGAGAGCATGTCGCTCACGCTGCAGGAGCGGCTGGATCTGGCGCAGCGGTGGCTGGATGTGACGCGGTCGACCGAGCTGCGGGTCATCGTTCAGGTCGGCCAGAACTGCGTCGCCGATGCCGTCACGATGGCCGCACACGCTCAGCGGGAAGGGGCCGATGCGGTCGCAACGCTCGCGCCCAGCTTTCTGAAACCGGCCAGCGTCAACGATCTCATCGAGTGCTGCGTCCCCGTCGCGGCGGCGGCTCCGGACCTGCCGTTTTATCTGTACGACATCCCGGTGCTGACCAACGTCCGGCTGTCGATGTCCGAGTTCCTTGAGAAAGCCGCCGACCGGATTCCGAACCTGAAAGGCCTGAAGTTCACGAACCCGGATCTGGTCGAGCTGCAGGAGTGCCTGGCTCTACAGGACGGCCGCTTCGACATCATGTTCGGCTGCGACGAGATCCTGCTCGCGGGCGTACTGTTCGGTTGCGACGGAGCGGTCGGCACGACCTACAACTTCTGTGCTCAGCACGTCCTGTCGATGATCGACGCATTCGAGGCCGGCGACATTGCCACCGCCCGCCGCAAACAGCTCGAAAGCGTGCAGCTCATTCGCACCGTGCAGCGTTACTCGTTCGCCCCCGCCGCGAAAGCCGCGATGAATCTTGTCGGCATCGACTGCGGCCCGGTCCGAGCTCCATTGACGAACCTGACGCTGCCACAGAAAAGTGCCCTGCTGGAAGAGCTGCGATCGAGCCCCGTGTTTGCCGGTTCCGCAGCCGCCAGCGACGCCGTTCTCAGTGAGGCCTGAGACGCGGGTGCCACTGCTGGCTTGCCCAGCAGTGTGAGTGTGAATTCAGCAAGGCACTGCTGGGCAAGCCAGCAGTGGCACCCGGCGGCAAATCAGTAGCTGGATTCGCAGGAACTCAGTCGTTGCAGTGTCTGAATTCATGCGAATCCAGCTACGGGTAGTTTTCAATCTGAGTCACAACAGCCGCGAAGCGGCGACAGAGCATTCCGTATTGGGCATCCTCTGTCGCCGCTTCGCGGCTTAATTTCATTTTCGGCTCTGGTTCTGCGGGCTGACGCCCGCAGCTACATTCTGTCGCGGCTTCGCCGCTGCCGGTTTGGCGGCTCTGGCTTTCAAGCTACTTACGACTCCGGCAACATTCGTTGCTTACGAATGATCCAACTGGAGGAGAAGTCGCCATGCGAGTGACCAGCGTTACGACGTGGTTTGTTGAAGTTCCGCAGAAGGATCCGATCGCTCCGTACCGGTCGCACATTCGGACGAGTTCGACGACATCGAAGGGCATCGTACGGCTGAAGACCGACGAGGGACTCGAAGGCTGGGGCGAGTACAACGTCAACTTTCTGCCGGACCTCAATTACGCGCAGCTTCGTCGCGATGCCGATTGGATGCTCGGTCGCGATCCGCAGAACATCGCGGCGCTGCATCGCGACTTTCCTCGCGATGGCAACAGCCTGCTGCGGCTGCGTGTGAAGTGCGGCGTCGAGCTGGCCTGCTGGGACATCGCGGGTAAGGCTGCCGGCCAGCCGGTCGCCGTGCTGCTCGGCGGGATCATCCGCGAGGAGATTGAACTCGCCGCCTGCATGGGCATCCAATCGTACGAACGCTCGGGCGAGATCGCGTCGCTGTACGTCGAGCAGGGTTACACGACGATCAAGACGAAAGCCGGCTCGGACGCCGACGAAGACTTCGAGATGGTCCGCGGGATCTACGACGCCGTCGGTGACCGCTTGAAGATTCGCGTCGATCCCAACCGGGCGTACTCGCCGCAGGAAGCTGCCGATCTGGCAAGGCGGCTCGAACAGTTCGACCTGCAGTATTTCGAGCAGCCGATCATGGCCGAGCCACTCGCCGACGCCCGCTGGCTGCGCGAGCAGACGTCGATTCCGATCGCACTCAACGAGAGCGTCGTCGAGCCGGACTCGGTGATGCAGATCCTGCGTGAGGACGCGGCGTCGCACATTCTGCCGGACACTCACATCGCCGGCGGCGTTCTGCCCTGCGTGAAGATCGGCACGCTGTGCGAGGCCGCCGGCATCCCGTGCATCATGCACTGCGGCCACGACCTCGGGCCCAAGACCGCCGCGATGCTGCACGTCGCCGCGTCCTGCCCGTCGTACTCACTGGCCAACGACTGCACCTATTACGGCCTCGTCGACGACGTGATTACGGAGATGCTCCCGATCGAAAACGGTCGAATGCGCGTCCCAACCTCGCCTGGCCTGGGCATCGAGTGCGACGTCGAGAAGCTCGAACGCTACTCGCTCCGGGGAGCGTAACCAGGTGCCCGTGCAGCTGGGGGGATGAGCGGCTTTCGAGATCCGGACGCCCGGACTGAACTCAGCCGCCCTGCCTTTTCTATTTTCACATCTAAGTCGCCCGCTTTCCCAACCACGACTGCCGACACCGCTCAAGTCGGAAAAAACTGCGCATCCGGAAAAAGTTACCACGGCTTCCTGACCGATATGACCGATACGCGGTCGTCTCCGGACGGCGGCGGCTGAGATCTCGTTCGCAGTGACCTCGGTCGAGGCGGTGACGTGGCACGTTCCAGACAACTTCAATTCTGCAGGCAATCCCGGCGACGGTTCTGCGCGACAGAGCTGGTGGTCCTCGTCGCATTCTGCCTGACCAGCCCGAGTTCGAGTTTCAGTGCGGAAGAGTCTGTCCGCTCCACTCCGCAGGCTGCTGCAGGTCCCGCCGCCGCACCGTCAGCAGAAACTCCTCGACAGCAGATCATCAGACTGCTGACCGAGATCCATTCTGCCGATTCGTCCGTCGCGAGAGCGGCTCGCCAGACGCTGAGCAAACTGGGCATCGATTCTTCACAGTTGCGGTTCGCCCGCCTGCTGAAACATCCGCAGCGTGAAGCGCGACTGGAACTGGTCCACCTGCTGCCGGATGTGCCCGAGCCGTTACGGTCCGAACTGCACGATGAACTCCTGCGGGATTCCGATCCACAGGTGCGTACCGCGGCGCGTGGCGAATTCTCCGTCGTCACGTCCAGCAGCCCGGAGTTCTCGAACATCGAACCGCCGTTTGCGCTGACCGGCTTCGACGAATCGACAGGCCCTGAGACTCCCGGCGAACTCAAGCCAGAGATTCTCAACCGACCGATCGAGCCGCCGCAGTTGCCGCTGGCACCACCGGAGTTCAGCGACGAGTCGGAGCTGCTGACTCTCGAAATGGACCCGCCACGCGGCTTCACCGGGCCGTCCGGAATTCTGTCGCCGGAGGTCCAGGAGAACAGCCACTTCGTTCCTGTACCGGACCGCTGGCGGCTCGGCTATCCCCGAACGGACCGTTACGGAGCCAGCTATCCGTGGACCGTCGATTACATCGGCGTGCCAGGCCACTGGTGGGACCCGTACAACCAGAATGTGCTGAAGGGCGACTTCCCGATCATCGGGCAGCACACCTTCATGAACCTCACGGCGACCAGTCAGACGCTGTTCGACTTTCGCGAAGTGCCGACGCCCACGACACCGTTCGAAAGCACTCGAAACTCGAATCAGCAGGAGTTCTTCGGCAGGGCTTTGCAGCGCGGCATCCTGCAGAACTTCTTCCTGCGGTTTGATCTGTTCCACGGAAACCAGGCAGCCTTCAAGCCGCTCGACTGGCAGATCCGCGTGGCCCCGGCGTTTAACCTGAACGACCTGCAGGTCAGCGAATTGTCGATCGTGAACCCGAATACGCGTGCCGGTCGAACGCGTTTCAGAAATCACTCGATTCTGCTGCAGGAGTACTTCGTTGAGGCGAAGCTGGCCGACCTCAGCCCGGACTACGACTTCGTGTCGACGCGGGTCGGCAACCAGCTGTTTAACTCGGACTTTCGCGGCTTCATCTTCTTCGACACGAACCGGGCCGTGCGGCTGTTCGGCACACGAACTTCGAACCGGCACCAGTTCAACCTGCTCTTCTACGACATGGTCGAGAAGGACACGAACTCGGGCCTCAATACCTACGACGACCGTCACCAGAATGTGATGATCGCCAACTACTACATTCAGGATTTCGTCTTTCCCGGCTACACGTTCCAGACCAGCTTTCACTGGAACCACGACGAGCCAAGTATGGAGTTTGACCGGAACAACTTTCTGGTCCGCCCCGACCCGGCTGGCGTCTTTCAGCAGCACGGCGTCGACGCGTACTACTTCGGGATTGCCGGCGACGGGCACATGGGCCGTATTAACGTCAGCAACGCTCTGTACTGGGTGACCGGCAAGGACAGTCTGAACCCGATCGGTGGGCGGCCCATCGACATCAACGCGTTCATGGGCGCGCTGGAACTCTCGTACGACCGCGACTGGGCGCGGTTCCGCACCTCGATCTTCTTCGCGTCCGGCGACAACGATCCCAACGACCGAACCGGGACCGGCTTCGATTCCATCATGGACAACCCGGTCTTCGCGGGCGGCGAGTTCAGCTACTGGCAGCGTCAGGCGATTCAGCTCTTCGGCGTTCGGCTGGTCAATGACCGCAGTCTGGTACCCGACCTGCGATCCAGCAAAACGCAGGGGCAGAGCAACTTCACGAATCCCGGCCTGCTGCTGTTCAATGTGGGCTTCGACGCCGACATCACGCCGAAGCTGCGTATGATCACAAACGCGAACTACCTGATGTTCGACGAGACCGCCGTGCTGGAGACGTTCACGTTTCAGGGCGGCATCGACAAGCAGATCGGCCTGGACCTGAGTGTTGGATTCGAATGGCGACCGTTCCACAACGACAACATGATCGCCCTGTTCGGAGCGTCAACTCTGATCCCCGACCAGGGCTTCAAGAACCTGTACCGTCAGTTCAACACCGGCGACGTCGACGAACTCTACGCGGGCTTTTTCGAGTTGATTCTGACGTACTGATTGAAGTCCGGGTTTCAGCCTGCGACTGCGAGTCTCAAATGGTCGTTGCAAAAGACATACAGCACGATGATGAATCGCGGCGTGTCGTCGTGATCGGTGGCCCCAATGGTGCGGGCAAGACGACAATCGCGAAGCGGTTGATCCCGGAGAGATTTGGCATACTGGACTTCGTCAATGCTGATTTGATTGCCAGGGGGTTGTCGGTTCTGAATCCTGATCGTGCCGCGCTGGCGGCCGGCAGGGTTATGCTGGCTCACTTGCACGAACTGGCGGAAATCGGGGCGAGCTTCGCCTTCGAAACGACGCTGGCGAGTCGGACCTTCGCTCCCTGGCTGAAATCGATCATTGCAGAGGGATATCAGTTCAATCTGGTTGTCATTTTCGTGCCGTCTGCTGGCGTCTCTGTAAAGCGTGTCGAGCGACGAGTTGAGTTGGGGGGACACTTTGTCCCTGAAACCGTCGTTCGCCGACGGTACGATGCGTGCTTCAGAAATTTCTTCTCGCTGTATCGGCCCCTCGCGAATACGTGGGAGTTACTGGACAATTCACGTCTGGAAGGTCCACGTTTGATCGCTTGCGGTGTCCACGAAACAGTACAGAGTGTTGCTTCGGAAAACGTCTGGAATCAACTGGTGAGCGAGTACTGCGATGAAGTCTGATACTGCTTCAACTTTGGAACATCTTTCGGAAACTGAGCGAATTGCGGCAGACGCGGTTCGTGACGCGCTTCAATTACACCGAAAGCTTGGAGTACCCGCTGTCGTTGTTGAGGATGGAAAGATCATTGAGGTCCCCCCCGATGAGATTCCGGATGTCCAGGCAGCAGAAAGACTCCGTGATTGACCATAGGAATTGATGGACGAGCCGAGCCATAAACGGCATCGGCCACACAAACACTTCCGCTTGCCCTGACAGGGAGGTCAGCGAGCGATGACTCGACAGACACAATTTGCCGCAACCATTGTCGGTCTCGCGCTGTTTGCGTGTGGGGCTCTGGTGTTCGTTGGCACTGAGCGGCAGTCGCTTCATGCCGAGGAAGCCCCCGTCGCCCAGGCGGACCAGAGCAAAGTTCGGCCTAAACGGTCTCGGCTGTCTGCGCTGCTGAATTCTTTGCGACGCAAGCCCGGTCAGGCAATCGCCGAGCAACCGCAGACTGAATCGCCGCCCGAGGTCAGAGAAGTGTCGCGAACGGCTGAGTCACCGATTCAGCCAGCAGCGTTTGAGACAGAGGCGACGCGTTATCTGCTCCCGGATTCGTACCCCGTTCCGCCGGAGTTGCTGAATGTCGACCTGTCGAAGCAGACGCCGGAAGACGCTCATGCCAAGAGCTGGGGCTGCATGGAGTGTCACAAGGAGACGCACGAGCCGCATATGGCGGAGACCGTGCAACTCGGCTGCACCGACTGTCATGGCGGGAACGCCAACACGACGATGAAGGAGATTGGGCATGTGCATCCGAAGTTTCCGGACGCGTGGTGCTCGTCGGCGAATCCGATCCGCAGTTACACGCTGCTGAATCACGAGAAGCCGGAGTTCATTCGCTTTGTCAATCCGGGCGATTTGCGGATCGCTCACCTGAGCTGCGGCACGGCGGGTTGCCATCCGACGGAGACGCTACAGGTTAAGAAGAGCATGATGACTCACGGCTGCATGTTGTGGGGCGCGGCTCTGTACAACAACGGGGCCGTCACGCATAAGTGGTCGCGCTATGGCGAGAGCTACTCGATGCACGGCACGCCGCAGCGCGTGCAGACTGTGCCGCAGCCCACTCAGTTCGAGCGTGACTACAAAGGCGTCCTGCCGTTCCTTGAACCGTTGCCGCGTTTCCAGACGACGCACCCGAGTAACATTCTGCGAACGTTCGAACGAGGTGGCCGCTTCGCACCGGAGATCGGCATCCCTGAACGCACCGAGGAACCTGGCCGACCGCGACAGCGTTCGAGTAACCGCGGATTCGGGACGCTCAACCGCACCGACCCGGTATTCGTCGGTCTGCAGAAAACGCGACTGCTCGACCCGACCCTGAACTTCATCGGCACGAACGACCATCCGGGCGACTATCGCCAAAGCGGCTGCACGGCGTGCCATGTGATCTATGCCAACGATCGCTCGCCCGTGCATTCCGGGCCGTACGCGAAGTACGGCAACCGTGGCAAAGCGGCTTCCGAGGTCGACGACTTTGTGAAAGGTCTCGACCCGACGATTCCGAAGGACGAATCCGGGCATCCGATCACGCACCGCTTTACGACGGCGATCCCGACCAGCCAATGCATGATCTGCCACATGCACCCTGGCACGACCGTCATGAACTCGTACCTCGGCTACATGTGGCAGGATCAGGAAACTGATGGCGAGTTCCTTTATCCGAGTGAGTCTTCGAAGCCCTCGGCGGAAGAGTTCGTTCGCCGACAAATGTCGAACCCGAACGACATCGACACGAAAATGCTGACCGCCGACTACGAGTTTCTGGCGGACATCATCGAACTCAACCCGCAGCTCAAACACACGCTGGCCGACTTTCACGGCCACGGCTGGGCCTACCGGGCCGTGTTCAAGAAAGACCGGGAAGGCACGCTGCTGAATCATCGAGGTGAGCCGCTGCAGAACGTCACTCCGCAGCACAAAATGCTGGGCGTCAAAGTTCCGGAAGTTCATAAGGAGCTGTACCGCAACCGCGACTGGGTCTCGCCGAATGAGGAAGAACTCGCCCGCGTCCAGAAGCTGGAGAAGGCGCTCGAAGAAATGCAGGGCAACGTTCCCGTGCACATGCTCGACATCCATCTTGAGAAGGGGATGCATTGCGTCGATTGCCACTTCGTGCAGGACAGCCACGGCGACACGAAGCTGTATGGAGAAGTGCGAGCCGCGATCGAAATTACCTGCACCGACTGTCATGGCACGGTGACCGAGTACGCGCCGCTGCTGACTTCCGGCCCCGCCGCCAAAGGCAACGTCTGGAAGGGCATGGTCACCGAGCGTGAAGGCCGCGACGAAGTCAAAGACGTCGGTCGGAATCTCGCGGCCATGCGGACTCCGTTTGGCAAACGCCGCTTCGAGACGCTGCCGGACGGAACCGTCGTGCAGAACTCGATGGTCGAGGGCGATCTCTCGTGGAAGGTGACTCAGGTCAAGGACACGATTTCGCCGACGCATCCCGACTACAACGCGCTGTCAGCGCTGTCGAAGACGATCCGTTTCAAGGAGAACGCCGACGGATTCGACTGGGAATGGGGCGACGTTCCGGATGATCCGACGAAGTGTGCGCACTCGATTCAGGAGATGAACTGCATCACCTGTCACTCGTCCTGGAACCCGAGCTGCTTCGGCTGCCATCTGCCCCAGAAGGCGGATAAGAAGATGCCGGACCTGCACAACGAAGGTGACCTGACGAAAAATTACACCGCGTACTGCTTCCAGACGCTGCGTGACGACGTGTACATGCTCGCGAAAGACGGCAACGTGACCGGCAACCGGATCAACCCGGTCCGCTCGGCCTGCGCAATTCATGTCAGCTCGTACAACGCCAACCGCGAATCGATCTATTACCAGCAGCAGACGATCTCCGGCGAGGGCATGAGCGGCATCGCGTTCAGCACGAACGTACCGCACACCGTTCGCGGCAAGGGCGAAACAAAGATCTGTTCCGACTGCCACCTGTCCGGCGACGAAGACAACAACGCGATCATGTCGCAGTTGCTGATGCTCGGCACGAAGTACACGAACTTCATGGGCCGCTACGTCTGGATCGCCGCTGGCGACCACGGCGTCTGGTCACCCGTCGTGCAGGAACGAGGCGAACCGCAGGCGGTCATCGGCAGCACGCTGCACCGCGACGCCTATCCGGAGAAGTACGCCGAGCATGTTGAACGCGGCGGGCAGCTCGAAACCGCGTACGAGCATCCGGGGCTCGACATCTCCGACAACATCTTCCACCCGAAGATGCACCACAACATTCTCAATCTGCAGCATCGTGGCGAGTATCTGTACGCGGCGTGCGGCGAGGCGGGCTTCCGCATCTTCGACATCGCGTTCACCGACAGCAAAGCGTTTGCCGAGCGGTACACGACAGCTCCGGTCTCGCCACTCGGCCAGAAGTTCTACGTCCGGACGGAAGGCATCTGCACTGACGTCGCCTCGCCGACGACGATCGCTCCCGATCCGACGCGAACTCACGATCCGGCCAACTTTGAGGCCGCCGTTCCGCTGCAGTACGCGTTCCTCTACGTCACGGATACCTGCGAAGGGCTGATTCTGGTCCTCGCCGGCACACTGCTCGACGGCGACCCGAACAACAACTTCATCAAGAAGGATGTCGTGTTTAACCCGGACGGAATCCTCAACGGAGCCCGGCGGATTTCGACGTTCGGCAAGTACGCCTGGATCTCGTGCGACGCCGGCATCGTCATCGTCGACATCTCCGATCACTTGAACCTGCGGGTCGTCAAGGTGCTGCCGGAAGGCGAGTTCCTGCACGAACCGGGCGGTGTCGAATTCCAGTTCCGCTATGCATTCGTCTGCGATCACGACGGCGTCAAAGTTCTCGACGTGACCAATCCGGAAGACCCGCAGCCGGTCACGGGGATCGAGATTGAAGACGTCCACAACATTTACGTTGCTCGAACCTACGCGTACGTCGCAGCGGGACATCAGGGGCTGGTGATTCTCGACGTGAAGAATCCCCGGGAACCGAAGATCGATCAGATCTACAACGCCGACGGCTGCATCAACGATCTGCACGACGTCAAGCTGGCGATCACTTACGTGACCGAGTTCGCGTACCTAGCGGACGGCCACAACGGAATGCACGTCGTGCAGTTGACTGGTCCGGACACTCCAGGCAACGACGGCTTCTCACCGCGACCAACGCCGCAGCTTGTGGCCAGCTTCAAGATTCCGCACGAAGGTCACGCGCTCGCGCTGGCCGAGGCGGTCGAGCGTGACCGCGCCGTCGACGAAGCCGGCAACCAGATCGCGGTCTTTGGTCGAGTCGGAGCCCGGCCGCTGAATCTTGAAGAGATGCAGAAGCTGTATCTGCTTCCGGGAACCGGGACGACGCCCGGCAAGCTGCCGCCCGTCCCGTGGCACGTCCGCGATCCGCGTCGCAATTACGGCATCGAAGATCGACGGCTGCGGGAAATCGAACTGCACCGAACGGTCGAGGAACTGTACGGCCCGACGAAGCTGCGCTGAGGCAACGAAGCCGCTTTCCAGGTGAGGGGGCCGACGAAGCCCGGCTGTCTGCGGTTTTCGTCGCGTTCCTCGGATCGTTCGCGTCGCTCCAGTCTGGCAGCTCAAGAGGTCTGTCCCGGTCGATCTGCGCCGTGCTCAGCAAGTCGCGGTTTGCGTCAGCGCGCAGACGGAGACTCGTCGCAGTCTAAATCTGTGCGCTGTATTCTCGCAGCACCTTCGGGCTAATGCCTCCACCGACCGATCACGGGGAGGCCGAGCCTGCCGGGTCTTCGGGCATCCCCTGCTCGCCGAGCTGCTGACTGACCGAGCCGTGCCCACTGACAGGAGTCGGTGCGTGCGCCGTCGCGTGTCCCGAGTGGATACGCGCTTACCCGGCAGTCGAGATCCTGTTCTTCGGAGCCACTCGGCATGTCTGACCCTACGAATGATCCTCACGTCTCGCCCGAGCCATTGAGCTGGGAGCACGTCTGGAACGACGAACTCTCACAGATCGAAGTCCGCCGCCGGCTGGCGGAGCGTCGCGAATCCGGGCGGCACTGCGATGAGGATCACGCCGCCGCGAGCAGCGACCAGAACGCAGACCGTCCGCAACAGCCGCACGAGCATTCCGGAGCCTCGCTGGACGCCGTTACGAAAAAGGCGCTGTCGCTCAACCTGGTCGGTCTGGCTTTTTCCGGCGGCGGCATTCGCAGCGCCACATTCAATCTCGGCTTCCTGCAGGGACTTGCCGAACAGAAGCTGCTCAAACATGTCGACTACCTCTCGACGGTCTCCGGCGGCGGGTACATCGGTGCGTGGTTCGGGTCGTTGATCCGGCGACAGGGCGGCGACAACAGCGGGTTCGAGCGGACTGAAGAGCTGCTGCATCCGATCCGCAGACAGCAGCCACCGGGCATCGACGACGGTTCTGACATTGCCGCCGCCGAGAAGGAGCGGGAACCCGAGCCGATCGCTCACCTGCGTGCGTACAGCAATTTTCTGGCGCCGAAGGTCAGTCTCTTTTCGCAGGACTCGCTGTCACTGATCGCCGCCTACGTGCGCAATCTCGTGGCCAGTCTGCTGGTGCTGCTCCCGGCCCTGATCGGCTGCATTGCGGTCGTGCGGCTCGCCCACTCAGCGTTTGTCACCGAGGTCATTCCGACAATCTCGTGCAGCGCTGAAATCGCCGCGACACTGACCGTGATCTCGATGGTCGCAGCTCTGCTGCTGATGGGTATCGCGATCGGCCGAATCCGGGACATCAAGCGCCACCAGAAAAAAGAGCAGGTCCCCGCGTCGCACCGCGTGCATCTGTCACCGGCGATTTACTCCGTCATCGTCCTGCTGCTGATGATGTCGGCCGTGTGCGCTGTCTGGCTGCTCTCGTCATCAAGCCACCTGAGCCATCTGTGGTGTCTGAATCTGTCGAGTCTGCCCGAACATCCACTTGAGGTTTCCGGCTTCTTCGCGGTTCTCATCGGGACCTGCTATGTCCTGCAGGAACTCTCGCACGGGATGACGAGATTCCAGCTCAGTACGCTGGTGGCTCGAGCGATTGGCGGCGCCGCCGGCGGACTGCTGGTCTGGGGCGCCATCAAATGGCAATTCTGGAATGAAGGCGCCGTGAGTCAGTCTCTGGACTTCGTGATCGGCATTCCGCTGATCCTGTTCTCGTGGATCATCGCATCGATGATCGCTCTGGCACTGGCGGCCCGCGACATTGATGAGGACGAACGCGAATGGTGGGGACGCCTCGCAGCGACCGTCGCCCGCGCGGCACTCGCCTGGCTGGTCGGAACAGCCATCATCATCTTCGGCCCGCCCCTTGTTGAACACAGCGGCTACTGGCTTCGCGGAGCCGTGACGGCAGGCTGGATCGCGTCGACGACCGGCGGCCTGATCGCTGGCCGATCGCAGAGCACATCGAAAAGTGGACCGGTCCGTAAGCGGCTGCTGGGAGCTGTGCCCTATGTCTTTCTGGCTGGCCTGATCTGCGGCCTGGCACTGGCGGTCTCCAGCGGAGTTGATGCCGAAATCGACCGCGGGCAGCTCGGCGATTCACCCACGCTGATCGAACGCTTCAAACATTACGAGGACCGGCTCAGCCGTTCGTGCCCGTGGTCGCTGCTGACGCTGTTCGGCGTCTGTGTCGGTGTGGGGGCGTACGCGTCTCGCCGGATTGATGTGAACTCAACCTCGCTCAACAGCATGTACGCAAGCCGGCTCGCGCGCTGCTATCTCGGCGCGACACGGGCTAAAGAATTCGGATCGGAAGCGTTCGGTAAGCCGGTCAGCAGAGATCGGCCGCGCCGCCAGCCACATCCCTGGACGGACTTTGATGCGCTGGACGATCTGAATCTGAGCGAGTTACGGCTGACCGACGACAGCAACCGACCGCGATTCGACGGACCATTTCAACTCTTCAACACGGCGATCAATCTGGCGGGATCGAAAAGCCTGGCCCAGCAGGACCGCAAGGCAAACTCCTTCACGCTGACGCCACTGGCCTGTGGAAATCCGCGGCTGGGATTCCGGCCAACCGCCGACAGTGATCAGGGCCGTCGATCGGGATTTGCCGGCAACCTGACTGTCGGACGAGCCATCGCGATTTCCGGAGCGGCCGCCAACGCCAACATGGGCGAACGGACGACACCTGCCCTCGCCGCGCTGATGACACTGTTCAATGTCCGCCTGGGATGGTGGGTCGGCAATCCTCGCGACAGCCGCCGCTGGAATCTACCGGGGCCGATCTGGGCACTGGGCAGTCTGCTGGTCGAGATGATATCCGGCACGGACAACGAACACGGCTTCGTCAATCTGTCGGATGGCGGGCACTTTGAAAACATGGGGGTCTACGAACTCGTCCGTCGCCGCTGCCGTTACATCATCGCGACCGATTGCGGAGCCGATCCGAACTACGAGCTGGAGGATCTGGCCAATCTGGTCCGCAAATGCCGGATCGATTTGGGGATCGAAATTCAGATCAACTCGGATTCTGTGCGACCGGATCCGGTCACGGGAAAGGCAAAGTGGCACTGTGCCATTGGAGCCATTCGTTACGACTATCTCGACGTCAACGCGCCACTGGGAACGCTGGTCTTTATCAAACCCGTCATGACCGGTGACGAACCGCCGGACCTGGTGAACTACGCCGGCAAACACACGGACTTCCCGCAGCAGACCACCGCCGATCAGTTCTTCGATGAATCGCAGTTCGAAAGCTACCGCGAACTCGGCCACCACACCGCGTGGGCGGTCTTTACCGAAGCTGCCAAGTGGTCACGCGGCTCGAACGAACAGAGTTCGTCGGCAGAGTAATCCGACAGATCTGCCGGCCTCGCGCCCGCATCCGTTTCCGAGGACACGATCATGAGCAGACTTGGCCACGAAACCCGCAGGCTGTTTCAAGGCCTGCGCCGCCGCTGGCTGCCGGAACCCGATCTGCAGGAAGGTTTCCTGAAATCTCTGGACGGCTTCAGCAACCTGCAGGACCACCTGCGTCAGGATCGCGGACTCGATCGACTCTCGCGCCAGATGTACTTCGATCTGGACGGCCTGATCTGCGACGCCTCGCCGGACAGCAGCTCCAGCAACGCAGGAGCATCAACTGCCCCAGCGACAGCCGACGATCGACTGACCATCGCCGAAGTGCACGAGATGCTGCAAATCATTCAGACGATGGAGGTCGCCTGGTTGAACGCGCGGCTGGAGGACTTCGATGCTCACCCGTTGAATCGAGGCTGGGTCACCGTGTTTCATCGCTGGTCCATGATGCCGGCGTTTCGTCGCTTGTGGCCCGTCCTGCGCGCCGACTTCAGCCGAGCCTTCATTGAATATTGTGAGTCGCGTTTCGCGCTGCGCGTTGGCTACACGCCACTGAATCGGTTTCCGCAATCGTCCGCAGTCTCCAGCGCGCACGATGACTGTCTGGGGTGCCGCGACGAACTCGAGCAACTCAATGAACGGCTCGCGACGACTCGTCAGCGCGTCCGCAATCCGCAGAGCCCGCACGCGCAACGAACTCTCAAGAAGCGAACAAACGACCGCGATGCAAAGAAGAAAGAACTGGAACACCTCGAAGGCGTGCATCAGCAGCTGAAGCTGGCCCGCGAGTGTCTCAGGCAGGAGTTCGAATGCGAGTGGCCGGAAGTCGGACGCTCCTTCTTCGACGATCGTCACTGCCTGGTCTGGTACGTTCGCCCGGAGATTCGCGTGTTCGACGTCAGCGAATCGCGGTCGGTCGAGGGTGCCGATTCGGCTGCGGACCATTGGCAATCGACGGTCCCGCTGGGATTCGTCGCCCTGCTGCGCCCCTCGCCCGCGAAGGTGCCGTCCGAGGCTCATTGTGAGAAGCGGTCGTGCGACTCCGATGCTCCGGAACTTCGCTTCTGGGTCCGGCCACAGTATCGATTTCTTGGCGTCGGACGACACCTGCTCGATCAGTTCGCCGTTGAAGCGCTGAAGCGCGGCCTTCCGAAGAAGTTCCGACGCGCGGCGTCCCGGTCGGAGGCCGCCGATAACCCGTGGCAGGACACCGGCCCGCTGGTGACGCGCTACTTTGTCAGAACAGGCCAGGAAGCCGGGCTGGGCCTCCGGCGGCGCATGCAGCTGGGATTTCTGTACGAGTACAGCTTCGCGCGACAGGATGGCCGACCGTATGACGAGGTCGTTCCGACGTGCGACGACGACCAGCATCCATCGCTCTGCGGGATCGACAGATCCAGGGCGATCAGCCAGCAGTCGACCGTCGTCCCGACCATTCTCAGAACGACCTGGAATTCGTTCTTTGAAGCGGCACGCTCCATGTCGTCATCCCCGCAGCAATTCGACAGATTTATTGCAGCCGGGACGACCAGGTGAGGGTTTGCTCTCTGAGACAGCGCTGCTACCCTCAGACCTTCAACTTCCTCACCAACAGACGTTCCACAGGGAGCAGTGCCGTGAAGATTTCCATCACCTATTGCGTGCAGTGAAACTACACCCCTCAAGCCGCCAGTCTGGCGGACGCGATCAGAAGTAAGACAGGGATCGAGGCTCAGCTGATCAAGGGCGGCGGCGGCATCTTTGATGTCGAAGCCGACGGTCAGCTCATCTACTCGAAACACCAGACGGGCCGTTTCCCGACGCACAGTGAGATCCTGGAGCAGTTGTCCGGCTGAAGGGCCTCCGCCGCTGACAACCGGTTTCAGCGCTGGCGTTCAGAAGCACAGTTCTGCGTTCGGAGCGCACGATGCAGATTCGGGTTACCTGTCCGGAATGCGGAAAGTCGTTTCAGATTCCCGGCCGCTTTGCCGGACGCGACGGCGAGTGCAGTAACTGTCAGGCAGTGTTTCAGATCCCGAGACACGCCGAGCGAATCCCGGCGACAAACCGCAAACCCAATGCTGAGTCGTCGTCGGCAGAACGTCCGTCTGAAGACCGCCGTTCGCTCGGCACGGGTTCACGCGCGGCTCCGCTTCCCGGTGTGACCGAAGAGATTTCGATCTACTCCGTCGAGCCGTCTGATGAATTCGACGCGCGCGACGAAATCCACTTCGCCTCTGCCGAGCCGGTCGAACCTCCCGTCTTCGACATCACCGAGGCCGACCTGCTGCCGGATGACGAGGCGTCCGGCGGCGATGCGTCATTCCGCCAGCCCAATCTCGCGGACGGTCTTGACGACGCTCCCGACACATTCGACGAACGGCCTGCCGCTGCCGCTCAACCGAACGAGCCGCCCGCCAGCCGTCGCCATCGCCAACCGTCAGACGGCGGAGATGCGCAGCAGGGCACTCGCTGGGAACGACGGCGGCGGAAGGCGAAGGGCGAATCGTTCGCCGCCTCGGGGCAGTCGAGCGGCGATCATTCCAGGATTGCAGACGCCGACGACCTCGACGAAGGCGGGTCCGTTGGCCGAGACACTCCGACTCCAATGCTCCGACGACGAAGGTCCAACGAGGAAGACTCGCGTCCGGAATCCTCATCTCGGCGCGGCAGCTCGCGCAAAGCGGCTTTGACATCCGGCGACGACCAGCCGGCAGGCCGCCGACCAAAGCGGCAATCCAATCCGCGCCAACTCGCCATCGTCGGCGGTGCTGGAGCGGTCCTGCTGCTGGGAGCCGTTCTCTATTCGCACTTCAGCGCACCAGCAGCTCCCGTGCTTCCCGTCGTTCTCGACAGCCCCGCCCCGCCGTCTGAGAATCCGCCGCCTGAGAATCAGTCGCCCGACAATTTGCCGCCGAGAGATTCGACGGCTGAAACATCACCGGCTGCAACCGAGACTCAATCGAGTGACGCG
>Ga0070727_10002637_pt1 | contig 17037 bp, 12 predicted proteins | sample tdAd472_FD_66722 | JGI IMG/M metagenome (GOLD analysis project Ga0070727, IMG submission 66722) | Marine sediment microbial communities from the Atlantic coast under amendment with organic carbon and nitrate - tdAd47.2 | ecosystem: Environmental > Aquatic > Marine > Coastal > Sediment | place...
TCGGTGAACAGGCAGCAATCGAGGCGATGCAGCGGGCTGGCGATCATCCCGGAGTCCAGTACCTCGTCGCGGGTCAGGGGGTCGCGCCGGTAGGCCTTGGGGTTGAGCCCGGCCCATGCGCGGGTCGAGACCGCCAGATCGGCGAGCTGTTCGGACGTGGTGCCGTATTGGGCGAAATGCCGCGAGGCGGCCAGCGCGTAGGCGCCGACCGGGGTCGGCAGGCCGTAAGGCGCTTCATACTGATATCCGAGGTCGTTGCGAATCTGGAAGATGTACTTGTCCTGCTTGGAGCGCTGGGTGCTGCCATACAGAATCACCGCGACCCTGCAGAGCCCGGCCTGGATCGCCGCAGCGGCATGGCCGAGGTGAAACTCGAAGGAGGCGCCGCCGACCGAGGTGCTGTCGGCGTATTTGGGCTGGATACCCAGATATTCGCAGATCTGCAGCTGGGGCAGGCGGCCCCAGGCGCCGGAGACCAGGACCCCGTCCACATCGGACTTCTCCAGCCCGGCATCGGCCAGCGCTGCGGCGAAGGCTTCGGCCTGCAGCGTGAGGACGGTTGAATCGGGGACCACGCCGAGGCGGGATTCCGCCACACCGGCGATGGCGCATGCTTTTTTCAGGCTCAAATGCTTCCCCCACATCGCAGCGGCGCACTCTGTTTGGTTTGGCGGTGCGCGCGTCTGAATGGATTATGTCCAAGCACCGTCAGAAGTCCATGCATGTGGGCGCATGGCGAGCAAGCGATGATGGGATTTTGTGGCTACGCGCCGGCCAGCTTCCGGATCAGCCGTTCGGCGAGCCAATCCGTATAAATCTCGGCCCCGGACCGCAACACATGCCCGGCATCACGCCAATGTTCGGCTGTCAGCCGCTCCGGCAGGTCGGAGTCCGAGTATTCGATGCACCTGATGGCGGGTGTTCGCGCACAGATGGCGGCCTGGTGGGCGCGGCGGAAGACATCCAGAACCGGCGGGGTGAAGTACAGCGCGTTCTTGATTCCGCGTTTCGGCAGGGAGGCCGCCTGTTCCGCGCGCCAGCGCAGAGTTGCGTTGAGCACGTCGGCGCGCGCCACCATCACCGGGAAATCCTTCGCCGGCACGCTGGGAACCGAATTCGCGTCGAACCCGGGATCCGGCGTATCGAACGGCTGATAGGCGTTGCGGGGTAGAAGGAAATCGCGGTGTTTGGCATGACCGGCGAAACCGATGTTGAATATCCGGTAGAAGATATGGCGGGCGTAGGTCCGCAGGTCGTGGGTTTTCTCAATCAGTGGACCGTCCGATTCCATCAGATGTTCGAAAGCCAGCCAGGCGTGGTCGCCGTTCAGGAATCGAATGCCGTTGGCCTTGTTCTCCTTGTTTACATCCAGTGTGATCTTGGCTTCCGTGGAAATCTCGAACAAAACGGCGATCGGGACACGGCGGGTCTGACGGAGATACTCATCGAGGAGCACCTCATGCTCGAAGGCGAAGAACCCGCCGGCGGCAATGAACCGGACGTCGTAGGGAAACCCGGCCTTTTCCAGCGCCGCTTCCAGACGGCCATCGTCGATGGCGTTGGCCGAACGGCTTGAGCCGATGATCAGGACATCGAGCCGCTTTTCCGGCGGATTTCGCTCGAGTTCCGCCAACACCTCGTCGACATGGGTGGCGCGCACCAGGTTCAGGGCGACGGCGGTCACATCCGTGAAGCCCACGAAGACGAAAAACCCGACGATCGCGCCGGCGAAAATCTGGGCGGCCTGTGCCTGGGCCGGCAGTCGCGTGCGCAAAATCTGGATTGCGACCAGACTGATGGCGCCGAACAGGAGAATGGGTTCTATATTGCTCACGAACTCGATCTCTTCGCGGGTGTGCCTGTAGTTTACCCGATTACACCACTGGATGGATGGCGGCGCGCACAATGCTGTTTACCGACGCAAGGTTCGCCGTTTTCTTCCTGCTGTGTTTCGCAGTTTACTGGCTGTTGAGCCGGAACAGGCACCGTCATTATTTCCTGCTGGTGATGAGCTACCTGTTCTACGCCGCCTGGGACTACCGGTTCCTGGCGTTGATTATGTACGCATCGGCTGTCGCCTTTGTTGCCGCCAGGCTGATCGGTGCATGCGAGGACGCCAGACGACGGCGCAAGATTATGTTCGCCGCCGTCGGGCTCGAGCTCGCAAGTTTGTTCTTTTTCAAATACATCGGTTTCGTATTTGAGAATGTATCTTCGCTCGCGGAGCTGCTCTTCCAGGCGTCTGACTGGTCGGTCCCCGACATCCTCCTGCCGGTCGGGATCAGCTTCTTCACCTTCCAGGCGATCAGCTACATCGTCGATGTCGCGCGCGGGGATACGCGGGTGTCGTCCAACCCGTTGGACGTCGCACTGTATATCGCGTTCTTTCCGCAACTGGTCGCCGGTCCGATCGTGCGGTCCACCGACTTCGTGCCCCAACTCGCGGAGTACAAAATCCTCGACTGGGACCGCTTTATCCAGGGTGCGGCCGTTTTTCTGCTCGGTTTTTGTTACAAGGCCGCGATCGCCGACAATCTGGCGCTGGTCGTCGACCCGGTCTACGGCGCGCCGGAGGATTGGTCGCGGATGTCGCTGTGGGTCGCGACATTGGCGTTCCACAGCCAGATCTACTTCGATTTTGCGGGTTATTCCTGGATGGCCATCGGCGTGGCGCTGATGCTCGGCTTCGAATTGCCGCGCAACTTCAACTATCCCTATATCGCCCGGAATGTCCGGGATTTCTGGCAGCGCTGGCACATCTCGCTGTCCAGCTGGCTGCGCGACTATCTCTACATCCCGCTGGGCGGCAGCCGACACGGCCCGGGGCGGTTCGTGTTTGCCGCCATGGTCACCATGATCCTGGGCGGGATATGGCACGGCGCGTCATGGAACTTCGTCCTGTGGGGATTGCTGCACGGGGTCGCGATCGTGGTTTATCGCTACCGTGCGCTGATTCCGGGGTTCGGTGGCTGCCGCCGCGGGTCGCCGCGCCTTGGCCTGCTCCTGGGTGTCGCGGTCACGCAGGTCTGGGTATTGCTGCTCTGGGTGCCGTTTCGGGCCGATACGTTCGCAGACACAGCCTACATGGTCTCCGCGATGTTCGGGGGCAGCACTGCAGATGGCGAGAAGGGGTATCCGGTCTGGATGCTTGTCATGGTCATTCTGCCGGTCCTGGTCGACGCGATGGCGGGGGCAAAGGTCGAAAAACTGCGTTCGATGCGGCCGGGAACGCCTTTTTTATATGGCATGGTGGCCGGTGCGGCGTTTGCCCTGATGCTCGTGCTCCTGCCGCTCGACAGTTCGCCGTTTATTTACTTCCGTTTCTAGGCCTCCGGGCCGTGAAATCGCGTGCTTTGCGGCTTGCCGCAGCCGGAATTCAGCGTAGTTTACGGGCAACCGGATGGGAGAAGTCACGATGGCGATGCTGGTCGACGGCCAATGGGTCGAAGAGAACGAAACCAAGAACAAGACGGACAAGAGCGGCGCCTTCAAGCGAACCGATTCATCCTTCCGAAACTGGGTCACGGCCGACGGCGCGCCGGGGCCGAGCGGGGCGGGCGGGTTTGTGCCCGAACGCGACCGCTATCATCTCTACATTGCGATGAATTGCCCTTGGGCCCACCGCACCTTGCTGACCCGCACGCTCAAGGGCCTCGAAGACGTCATCAGCCTCGACAAGACGGTGCCGCGGCGCAACGACCAGGGCTGGTATTTCGACGATGACCATGTCGATACCGTGCTGGGCACCTCGGCGCTGCACCAGGTCTATACGGCGTCCGCCCCCTCGGCCACGACCCGCGTGACGGTGCCGGTGCTCTGGGACCGGGAAAGCGAGAGCATCGTCAGCAACGAATCAGCCGAAATCATCCGGATGATGAACGGCGCGTTCGATGCCTTCTCGAACAACGAGCGCGATCTGTATCCCGACGCGTTGGCCGGCCAGATCGACGAGTGGAACGATTTAATTTATCAAACGATCAATAACGGCGTGTATCGCGCCGGTTTCTCGATCGCCCAGGACGCCTACGAGGCGGCGGTGCGCGATGTCTTCGCGACGCTGGACAAGCTCGAGGCGCATCTGGCCGACAATCGCTACCTCTGCGGCGATCAGTTCACGGAGGCCGATGTGCGGCTGTTTCCGACGATGATCCGCTTCGATGTGGCCTATTACGGCGCGTTCAAATGCAATTTGCGGCGCCTGATCGATTATCCCAACCTGTGGGCCTACACGCGCGAGATCTACCAGATGCCCGGCATCGCCGACACGGTCGATCTGGATGTCTACAAGCGCGGCTATTACTCGAAGAGCCCGCAGCGCAACCCGTCCGGCGTCGTCCCGCTCGGCCCGGCCATCGACCCGAGCATTCCCCACGGCCGCGGCTAGGGAGCTCGCAATCCCGCCCGGATCATGAACGGTACGATCGAAAATTTGCCTCTCGTCATCGTCGTGATCGGCGCGACGGTCGTTGTGGCGATGATCTTGCGTGGGGGATGTCGAAGAATCGGAATCCCCGCGCTTGCCGGCTACATGGTTCTCGGGGTCGTGATGCGGGTCCTGGACGGGAAGGGGCACCTTCTGTCGGGCGAGGTGATGGCGGTATTCGAGTTTCTCGGAGGGATCGGCATCATCGCGCTGTTGTTCCGCGTTGGGCTGGAGGCAGAAGCCAAATCCATGCTCGGCCAGTTGCGGCGCGCGACCTGGATATGGATCGGGAATGTGGGGCTCAGCGGCATGTTGGGATTCGCCACGGCGCATTACATTCTGAACCTGGCGTTGGTGCCCAGTCTGTTCGCGGGTGTGGCGTTGACGGCGACCAGCCTCGGAATCTGCCTCGGCGTCTGGCGGGAGGCGGACCGGCTGCGGACCCCGGCAGGTGCGTTGCTGACAGATGTGGCCGAACTCGATGATATCTCGGGGATCATCTTGATGGTCCTGTTGATTTCGGTGGCCCCGGTTCTGGTCGCGGGCAATGGTGGGGTGGCCGCCGCTGTGGGCGCGGCCGGCTTCGAAGTGGCGCTCAAGATGGCCGTCTTCGCGGCGATCTGTATCGCCTTTGCGCACTATCTCGAACGGCCCATCACCAATCTGTTCCGGCGGCTCGAGCCAACACCGAACCCGATGCTTCCGATTGCCGGCATGGCACTGGTAATTGCGGCCATCGCCGGATGGCTTGGGTTTTCCCTTGCGGTCGGGGCGCTGTTCGCCGGGTTGATCTTCAGCCGGGAAAAGGCAGTGCGCGAAGTCGATCGGGCGTTCTCGCCACTCTATGACTTCTTCGCACCTTTCTTCTTCATCAACATCGGGCTGGCGCTCGATCCGGCAACGGCGATGACCGGGTTGGTGATCGGCGGGCCGCTATTGCTTGCAGCAGTCCTGGGCAAAGTTTTGGGCACGGTGATCCCGGCGTTGCCCATGACCTCGCTCCTGGGTGGCCTGGCATTGGGGATCAGCATGGTGCCGCGCGCGGAAATCTCGCTTGTTATTGCCGCGGAGGGGCGACGGCTGGGTGACTGGGCGATGCCGCCTGAGCTCTTCGGGGCGATTGTCCTGGTCAGCCTGGTAACATCGATTCTGAGCCCCGTACTTCTGGCGCGCATGCTGCGCAACTGGACTCCGGAACTGCGGGATGACCCGCCGCGCTGATTTCACTCGCGTGACCCGGCGCGAAATCCGACGAACGAACGCCTAGCCGATTGCCCCGCAGGCGTGGGTGATGCCTGTGCTGATCTTCTGGATCAGCGCGTAGGTTTCGCGCATCGGCTTGAAGATCGTGATGTGCTCGTCGATATACCCCTCGCGGCTGAGCTGGGCGTAGGAGGACGGCTCCCCGAAATCTTCCGCCGGCCGCTGGCTGCTGGGAACTGGAAAGGCGCGTTCAAGCACGACAAGCGCTCTGGGAATGCCGAGTTGCAGCAATTCAGCGACGACATCGTCGATCGTGACATCCGGCTCCCGGCTGAATCGGGGCACGCGCGTGACCAGACGGAACAGGTGCCCGATTAGCGCCACGCGGATGGCATGTAGCAACTCTACCGTGGCGTCGGGATCGGGGCGCGCGTCGGGTGACGGGGCAGGCGCCGTCGCGCCGTCCAGGCCCAGTTCCTCGAACGCCGTCCGGCGCGCGATACTGTCTTGCAGGAACAGGCGCAACATTCGGCTCAACCGCTCGTGACGCTGGTTGCGCTGGAGGGTTCCGGCCAGGCTTTCCATGGGTTCGCGGACGACCGGGTCTTCGCTGGCTTGTGCCCGCAGCAGCCATGCCACCGGGTCGAACAGGCCGACATAGGCGCGGAACGCCGCGAGCGAACCATAATTGTCCGCCCGGTGGACGAGATCGACGAGGCTCTGCAGACGCGGCGACTGATCGTAGATTGTGTGAAACCGCTCGGGGTCGATGGCGATGGCCGCGCCCAGCCCGCCGACGGAATTTGCGAGATAGCCAAGCTGTTGCAGGATCGCGTTGTTGGGAATGGCGCGAATTTGCGATGGATGTGACGAATCCGCCGGGCGTTGGCCCTCATGCGCGCGCTTGGTCGGGCGCGACCCGGACGAAGGCAGGAGGTTGGTCGCAAAAGTTGCGAGCAACGACGCATAATCCGGGTCTTCGACCAGCCGATCATGGAAACTCTTCACCCCGAGGAAGAATTCGAGCGAGAAATCCGTGTCGGCATAGAAACTGTCTTCGACAGCGGCGGCCGGTCCGTCCGTGTCAAACCGCTGTTCGACAAGCCGGCCGAGGGTTGCCAGTGCGATCTGCGGGTTGGCGAAGAAGACGTACCCGTCGCCGCCCTGGAAACTGAGTTCCTGCTTGGACGTGATGCCGGCGTTCGTGAACACGGAACGGCTGAACGGCGTGTCGACATAGTCGAGCCGCTGGGCGAACGAGGCCGGGTGAGCCCCGCGCCCGACGGATTCCCCATGGGTATCGAAGATCACCACTTCGATATCCGTCAATCCGGCCGCCGCCAGAACGCCGGCCAGCTTGATCCGGAATCGCTCGATCGCCAGCGATGCCGCGACCTGGCCCATGAAGCGTCCCGCATCGGAGAACCCGGTTTGTACGCAAAGCCGTTTGCGGGCGTGGACATGGGCCCTGAAATGCTCGTTCTCGACGAGCTCCGCGATCATGTCGTGGCCGTGTTCGAGTGCGTGGGGTGTCTCGAAAAGAGGGGAGATATCCAGCCGGTCGTCGATCCCGAACAGACGCGCGAAGTACAATGCGGTGAGAACCTCGAACGGGGATTCGCATTCCGCGATCAGCAGCCGGATCGGGGTTTCGGAATCAATATGTTTGAGAATCTGCGAGGCAATCATGAACAGGCGCCGCGCCGAGGCGGATTCCGCGATGACGTCGCCGAAATTGCTGGTCACGGGTGACGCGTTGGCAATCAGTTCATTCAGCGCACGCATATGGGAGCGCCGGGTCGCGGACACGTTGGGCGAGTGTTCGAGACCGACATCGCGGCGGATCGCATTAACCAGTTGGGACGCGTTCAGCCGGAGATGTACATGGGCGGCACCCAGCCCGCTGGTGGCCACGAGCGCGCGCAGATTGGCGACGGCGCCCGCCAGTTCAGTTGGCGCGATCTCGACGGCGCGGTCCAGCGGCGCACGCAACGCGGCCGCGCTGGTCTGGCGCGTGTCACTGCGTGACGCGATGTGCCGATTCAACTGCTGAACGGCGTCGCCATCCATCGTGTCCGTATCGAGGAAATCGAGGTCGGCGGCGATCAGGTCGCGCAAACCGGCCAGCCGCGCGGCCACCAGTTCGATCTGGGCACGAAATTCATCACTTTGATCCGCCGTCCCGGCGCTCGCGTCATTGATGGCGTTGGCGCGGCCGATCAGATAATCGACCTGATCGAGTTCGCTGCGCAGGCGCGCGGACAATGTGTCCGACCAGCCGATGTCGGCGCGACCATCGAGGTCGTATCCGACCCAGCTTGCGAGTGTCGCGATCTGCGGCACGAGTTCGCGCCATTCGTCGTGATAGGTGGCCCGGGCCACATCGAGAATGATCGCGTGGATCTGGCCGCGCGCGAGGCGCGCATTGGCGATCGCCCGGGCGGCGAATTCCTCTTCGAGCCGCAGATCAATGGGGGCCGGCGGCCCGAACAGATCGCCGTCAGACAGGGCCTGTATGACATCGCCAGATTCCGCCGGGTCGCCGGCAAGATCGGCCAGAGCGGTCATGGCGTCGCGCGACATGGAGAATGTGGGATGGGCGGTGAAGACAATTCCGAAGGTGGCGCGTTCGACACGTGCGCGGAATTCGGTGAACGCCGCGGTCTTTCCATCCGGGCCACGCGTCAGGGTCTCGAACAGATTGCGCAGGCGGGTCGCGTTTTCGTCGGGATCGACCTCGCCGAGATACTGACCCAGCCGGTCGGCGCGGACATGGAACGCGTCCCGGGTCAGACCGTCGACGGCGATCGTAAGATCGTCGAGCGCGATATCGCCGCGATCGAGCATGCGCGTAATCTCGTCGGAAACTTTCTGCACATGGTTCGCGAGCGGCTCGTCCCGCGCCGCATGTCGATACGCGCCATACAGAATGGAGAGTTGGCCGTATGTGTCTTCGGACGTCGTCCCGGCGCTCATCCGGCGGCGGCGGCCAATCGATCGAGCCCGGCCTCCAGGTCCGCGATCAGGTCATCGGGATGTTCGAGGCCCACATGCAGGCGCAGCAGCGTGCCGGTCGCCTCCCATTCGGTTGCGGTACGGATCGGCTTCGCCGGGAGAATCAGAGATTCATAGCCGCCCCAGCTGGCACCCATGGCGAACAGTTCCATGCCGTCGAGCATGGCGGCCAGAGCGGTGTCGTCATGGTCCCGGTCCAGGGTCAGGCCGAAGAGGCCGCAAGCGCCCTCGAAATCCCGCTTCCAGAGTTCATGCCCGGGATCATCGGGCAGGGCCGGGAACAGCACCCGCGTGACCTCGGGCCGTGTCTTCAGCCAGTTCGCGACCTTGAGTGCGTTTTCCTCATGCTGGCGCAGGCGCACCGCCATCGTGCGCAGGCCGCGCAAGCCGAGATAGCAATCGTCGGGTGCGGCGTGCTGACCCCAGTAGCGGAAGTTCATCAGGATCTTTTCGTAATGTTCTTCAGTCGTGACGATAATGCCCAGCATGGCGTCCGAATGACCGACGATATACTTGGTCGCGGCATGCACGGAGACATCGACGCCCTTCTCGAACGACTTGAAATTGAGCGGGGTGCCCCAGGTGTTGTCGTTGACGACAACGGCGCCACGTGCGTGCGCGGCGGCGGAAATCGCCGGAATGTCCTGAACCTCGAAGGTCTGGGAGCCGGGCGCTTCGGTAAGTACGACCTTGGTGTTGTCCTGAAGCAGATCTGCGATGCCGCCACCGATCAGCGGATCGTAATAGGTCGTCTCGACGCCGTATTTCGCCATGACATTGTTGCAGAAATTACGGGTCGGGAAGTAGGCGCTGTCGGAGACGAGGATATGGTCGCCGCTTTCGACGAAGGCGGAGATCGCCGTGGTGATCGACGCGAGACCGGACGAGACAGCAATCGCGTGATCGCCGCCCTCGACCAGCGCGACGGCCTCCTCGAGGGACTTCTGGGTCGGAGTGCCCATGCGGCCATAGGTGATGTGCTTGGTGAAATCGCGTGCGCGCCACTCGGCCAGGGTCGGGCTGGTCACGGTTGAGGCGTGATAGACCGGCGGATTGACGATCCCGAAGTTGTTTTCCGGGTCACGCCCGCCGCTGGCGAGCAGGGTCTCGTCGCGAACATTGTCTTTCTTGGTCATGCGGCGCCCTTTTCCTTTGGTGTTTCGTCATTGCCGCCCCATTCGGTCCAGGACCCGTCATAGAGGGCCCAGTTGTCACGACCAATCAAATGCATGCCGAGGCCCAGGATGCAGGCGGTGACGCCCGATCCGCAGGTCGTCGCCACCGTTTGCACACCGTCGGCTCCGACCCGGTCGAAGGCGGCGCGCAGGGTGTCGGCGTCACGGAAGGCGCCGGCTTCTGCGTCGACGATCTCAGAATATGGCAGGTTGGCCGAACCGGGGATGTGGCCGGGCTCCACGCCCGGGCGCGCCTCGGGCTGGCTACCGTCGAAACGATTGGCCGCGCGGGCATCCAGCACCAGTTCCTCGGCGCTCTCGATATTGCCCCGGATCTGTGCGATCGAGCGGAGTTTCGTCTCATCCAAATTCGCGTTGAAGGTGGCCGGTGAATATGACGGCGTTTCCGCGGTCACGGGGCGGCCTTCCGCCTGCCAGTTTCGGAACCCGCCGGTCATCACGGCTACATTCTTGTGGCCGAAGGCCCGGAACATCCACCAGACCCGCGGTGCGGAGAACAGGCCGTCGGCATCATAGACGATGACACGCTGATCATTGGAAATGCCCATGGCGCCCACCGCCGCGCCGAAATCTTCCGCGCTGGGGAACATATGGGGAGAGGGGGTCGGGGCCGGATCACATACGGTATCGATATCGAAATGCAGCGCGCCGGGGATATGCGCCTCGCGATACTCGGCCTTGGCGTCCCGGCCAGTCGCCGCGAGGTGATAGGAGCCGTCGAGAATTCGGACATTCGGGTCGTCAAGATGGTCGGCGACCCAGTCCGTGGAGACGAGGGAATCGGCATTCACATATTTCACGAGCAATACTCCCTATGTCGTTGTTTTAGATATCATTTAATGTGATCGCAACGCGCCGGTTCTGGCGACCCTTGCTCTCGATTTTGGTAACCGTAACAGGACCGATTTCGGAGGTGTTGGCGACGTGGGTGCCGCCGCAGGGTTGCAGATCCTGACCGGCGATCCGGATCAGGCGCACCCGGCCCGCGCCGCTTGGCGGTTTGACGCTCATGGTCTTGACCAGATCGGGCTGGGTGGCGAGTTCCGCGTCGGTGATCCAGTCCTGATCCACCGCATGGTTGCCGGCGATCAATTCATTCAGCTTGGCAGTGATCTCGGCCTTGTCCAGATTGCTCTCGGGAATGGCGAAATCGAGCCGGCCCTTGCCGTCATTCACCTGTCCGCCGGTCACCGGGTACTCGATTACCGCTGAGAGCAGGTGCAGGCAGGTGTGGACCCGCATCATGCGGTGACGCCGGTCCCAGTCAATTTCTGCCGTGACCGTGGCACCCGGCTCAACGGGTGCCTGGCCTTCGGCGGGAACATGCACGATCACATCAGGTCCGCCGTCATCTTCGCGGCCTTTCACGGTCGTTGCGATCTCGATCGCGGTACCGTCGGACAGCCGCAAGACACCGGAATCGCCGGGCTGGCCGCCGCCGGTCGGGTAAAATACCGTTCGGTCGAGGACGATGCCGCCCAGATCATTTACGGCGACAATGGTGGCGCTGCAGTTTTTGGCGTAGGCGTCGTCGCGGAAGAGGGTGTCCGTCGCGGCGTGGCTCACGTGTCCAGCCATTCCGGGAAGGGTAGGCCCTTTTCCTTCAGGAACGTCACATTGAAGATCTTGGACGCATAGCGATGGGCGCCGTCGCACAGGATGGTGACGATCGTGTGGCCCGGTCCCAGTTCTTTGGCCAAACGGATCGCACCGGCCACGTTGATGCCGCTCGACGTGCCGACGCTGAGGCCTTCTTCGCGGATCAGATTGTACATGATCGGCAGCGCTTCCTCGTCGGGGATCTGGAACGGGAAATCGACCGGCGCACCCTCGAGATTGGCGGTAATCCGGCCCTGACCGATACCCTCGGTGATCGACGAGCCCTCGGATTTGAGCTCCCCGTTGGCATAGAAATTATAGATTGCCGCACCCATGGGGTCGGCAAGGCCGATCTTCACGTCCGGATTGCGGCTTTTCAGATACATGCCGACACCGGCAAGGGTGCCACCCGTGCCGACGGCGCAGATGAAACCGTCGAGTGTGCCGTCTGTCTGATCCCAGATCTCGGGGCCCGTGGTGTCGAAATGACCTTGCCGGTTCGCCACATTGTCGAACTGGTTGGCCCAAATCGCGCCGGCGTCTTCCTTGGCGGCAAGTTCGTCGGCCAGGCGCCCGGACTGCTTGATGTAATTGTTGGGGTCCTTATAGGGAACCGCGGGCACCTCGATGAGCTCCGCGCCGGCCTGACGCAGGGCGTCCTTTTTTTCCTGGGTCTGGGTCTCGGGAATGACGATAACCGTCCGGTAGCCGCGGGCATTGGCCACATGCGCAAGCCCGATGCCGGTGTTGCCGGCCGTGCCCTCGACGATGACGCCGCCGGGTTTGAGCAAGCCTTTTGCCTCGGCATCCTTGACGATGGCCAGGGCGGCGCGATCCTTCACGGATCCGGCAGGATTAAGAAATTCGGCCTTTCCCAGGATGTTGCATCCGGTCTCTTCCGAGGCCCGGCGCAACTTGATCAGCGGCGTATTGCCGACCGCTTCGATGAAACCGTCGCGAACGTTCATTTCACTGCCTTTTTTGTGTGATTCCAGGGAAAGTACGCTTGGCGGGAATGTAGCTCCCGGCCCGTGGCCCTGCAAGCGCGCGGGCGACGGTTCTGCCTGTTTTCGGACAATTTAACGGACTTGATTGTTGCCGCGTGCCAGCGAATAACAGTGATGGTCTCGGCGCGGGCGTCGGTTCGGTGCGGGTGGGCCGCAAAACTGTCATGGGGAATGCAATGGAACTGGGGCTTTCGGGTAAACGCGCGCTGGTATCGGGTTCGACCCTGGGGATCGGCCGCGCGATCGCAGAATCCCTCGCAAAAGAAGGCGCGTCTGTAATCGTCAACGGGCGCGATACGACCCGTGTCGAGCAGGCCGTGGCCGAATTATCCGATGTCGGAACAGCCACCGGAGTTGCGGCCGACCTCTCGACGGCACAGGGCGCCACGGACCTGGCCGCGTTTGCGACCCGAGAGGGCCCGGTCGATATCCTGGTCAACAATGCGGGGATGTTCACCGTCAACGAATTCTTCGATATCGCGGATGCCGATTGGCAGGCGATGTTCGACCTCAACGTGATGAGCGCCGTGCGCCTCTCTCGCGCGTTGATGCCGGCGATGCTCGAACGGGACTGGGGCCGGGTGCTGTTCATCGGTTCGGACCAGAGTTCCAAGCCCAATCCCTCGATGGCCCATTATGCGATGACGAAGACCGCGCTCGTGTCGATTGCGCGAAGCCTGGCCGAACGCACGCGCGCGACCGGCGTGACGGTGAACACGTTGCAGGTCGCGCCGACATGGACCGACGGCGTGGATGCCTTCATGCATCAGATGGCGGAGATCGAAGGCACGACGCCGGAAGAAATGAGCAAGGGCTATTTCGCCGAAGGAGAGGGGCGCACGTCTCTCCTGCAGCGCTGGGCGCGCCCGGAAGAGATCGCGGCAGTCGCGACGTTCCTGTGCTCGCCCCAGGCCTCGGCCATCAACGGCAGCGCGCCGCGCGCGGATGGCGGGATGGTGCGTTCGCTGTTTTAGTCGTCCAAAGGGCTGGCGTCCGTACCCGCGCCACTCTCTTTTAGGTCATCCAAAAGCGCCTTTGCATCCGGGGAGACGGACCGCAGATGCAGATCGCGTTGCGGGAACGGGATTTCGATTCCATTCTCGTGAAACAGATCCCAGACGCGGAGCAGCACTTCGCTCTTGATGTTCGATATGCCGGCCTGCGGATCGCGGATCCAGAACCGGATTTCGAGATCGACAGAGCTGTTGCCGAATCCTTTCAGAAGGCAGGCCGGCTTGGGGTTGGCGACGATGCGCTCCAGCCCTTCGGTCGCCTCGACACACAGGGCGATCGCCTTTCGTACATCCGAGCCATAGGAGATACCGACCGGCGCGCGCAGGCGCACGCGCTTGCCGCTGAACGACCAGTTCTCAACCCGTGTGACGATCAGTTCTTCGTTCGGGATCAGATGCTCGATGCCGTCGCGCGTGATCACGGACACGTAGCGTGCGCCCAGCGATTGTATCCAGCCATAGGTGCCGGCCACGCCGATCGTGTCGCCCGGCTTGATGGAGCGGTCCATCAGCAGAATGATCCCGCTGATGAAGTTGCTGACGATTTTCTGTAAACCGAAACCGATGCCGACGCCCAGCGCGCCGCCGAAGACCGCCAGCGCCGTCAGGTCGATACCGACGCTGTTGATCGCCACGAATACCGCGATGATGACGAGCAGAATCTTCAGAAGCTTCGAGAAGAGGACCTGCATCGACGGAGTCAGGTTCGGAAGCTTGCTGATGCGGCGTTCAAGCAGGTTAGCGCCGATATTGGCCAGCCAGAGCAACAGGGCGAGATAGAAGAGGCCCTCGATGACCGAGAGCGCGGTCACGCGGACCTGGCCGATGTTGAGGGCGATGCCGTCGAGCACGCCGAGGGTGGGCCGGAGGAGGCCGAGAATGTTCAGCGCGGCGATGATCCAGACCACGACCGCGATGAACCGGGCCCACGCCTCTTCACGAACAAACTGGGTGATCAGCCGGATCACGATCCAGGCGTTGACCAGGCTGACGACGACAGACATCAGCCGGTCGCGCAATTCGATCTGGTCTGCGACCGCAACTGCGACCCATAACAAGATCACCCAAATGATCGGTGTGACCAGGGGCAGGACCGTCTGCCATATCCGCGAGAGCTTGGTGTCGAAGCGCGATTTTTCGACCTGCGCTCCGACCCAGTTGCGGAAGGGTATGGCGATGACCCGGGCGAGGACCAGGGTCGTCACGATCGCGCCGAGTTCCCAAAGGGCGGCGAAGGTCAGAATCTCGGTTTCAAACCACGCTCGTGCGTCGGCCAGGAGGGTCAACCACAATTCAGGGTCCAGAAACCTGTTCATCGCGCCAACCCGTATGCGTTCGGTACGCCTATATCCATTTCAGTTTCCGCAACAAGAAATACTCGAAAACGCCGAGCCCGACGATGATTGCGACGACAACCCAGAACGAGGCCCCGCTGTCCACACCCGGCAATCCGCCAACATTGATCCCCAGCAGCCCGGTCAGCAGGCTGGGTGGCAGGAGGATCGCGGCCACCACCGTGAGCACATACATGGTGCGGTTCATCCGCTCCGACATCTGGTAGTTGAATTCATCCTGGACGGCAGCCGCGCGTTCACGCGCGGCCTCGAGGTCTTCGACGTAACGAGTCGTGCGGTCGGCAATCTCGCGCAGGAACGCACGATTGAGGTCACTCAGCCAGCTGAGTTTCTCTGCCTGTAAGCGCGACATGGCATCGCGCTGGGGCGCCAGATACCGCCGCAGCCCGATGGCGCTGCGGCGGGTTAGTGCAAGGCGTATGCGCAATTCATGGGACGCGTCATCCTGTACGGCGTCCTCGATCTCGTCGAGCGCATCATCGATCTCGGAAATGACGGGGCCCATGCGGTCGATCAGCCGGTCGGTCATGCGCACCAGGAATTCGCCCTGATCGGAAGGGCCGTCGCCACGCGCGATCATCTCGCGGATGTCGTTTGTCGCCATCACACGTACGTGGCGCAAGGTGATGATGCGATCGGGTTCGATCCAGCAGCGTACGGCCACCATGTCCTCGGGGTCGGCGTCGGGGTGCTCGTTTACGCCGCGCAGGATGACAAGCAGATGGTCGTGCTCCACCAGAACACGCGGGCGAGCGTCTTCCGACAGAAGAGGGCGCGTGATTGCGCTGGGAATGCCGCTTTCGCGTTCCACCCATGACAGGGTGTGGGGGGCTTTCCGGTCGAGGTGGAGCCAAAGCAGGCCGTCGTCCGGTTTCCATGCCCGAACTCCGGCCCAATCGAGTGGCGTGCCGCCCCCTTCGCCGTCCAGGACGAAGGCGCAGATCAATCCGTCGATTTCACCGACGATATCGTCATTTAGTTCCGTGTCTGTCTGCATCAGGGTGAGTCTAGTAGATTGCGGGGTATCCGCAAGCAATCGCCGTCCGTCGATCCACCGTCGATACTATTTGCTTCATGCGGTGGGTTCCGGAGACGGCACCGCTGCATCTCCGGCATGGGTCCATCTTGCAATCACGACGCTGGCGGCCATATCACCCCCGACATTCACAACGGTCCGGCACATATCGAGGAGGCGGTCGACACCGAGAATGATTGCGATTCCCGCGGGTGGAATTCCAACGCTCGTGAGAATCGAAGCAAGAATGACAATGCCGACACCGGGTGTTCCGGGGGAGCCGATCGCCGCGCCCGTCGCCATGACGACAATCAAAACCATGCCCGCGATGCCGATCTCGACACCGAAGACCTGGGCCAGAAAAAGTGCCGCGACGGCCTGGTAGAGTGCGGTGCCCGCCATATTGATCGTCGTCCCCAGTGGAATGACGAAGCGGGCGATGCTTTCATCGACCCCCAATTTTTGCTCCGTCGTGGTCAGCGTTGCCGGCATCACGGCCGCGGAACTGGAGGTGGAGAAGGCGAGCAGGAGGACGTCCCGTGTTTCGCGCAAGAATGTGACTGGCGAGAAATTGCCGAGCAGACGTACGGCCAGAAGGTAGAAAACAAACAGGACAACAAGGCCGGCGACCACGGCGATGACATACATGCCGGTGCCGATCAGGGCCGAGAGACCGATGCGTGCGCTGAGTTGCGCGAGGAGCCCGAAGACGGCGAGGGGTGCAAACCGCAGTACGAAGCTGACAATCACCATGCAGGCCGCCTGCACCGATGCAAGCAGCTCTAGCAGCGGGCGACGCTGGTCGGCGGCGGTCATGACGACAGCCACGCCGAGAATCATTGCCGCGATCACGATCTGGAGCATATTGCCGCTGGTAAACGTGGTCAGCGGGTCGGCGGGAAACAGCCCGGTGATCAGGTTCGGTATCTCCAACATCCCCGGGGGGCCTGCCGGACTTGTCACCGCCGGTGTGACGGCGGCCTCGGAACCAAGGGCCGCGTCGAGGACGGAGCGCTCGATGTAGGAACCGGGCCGGAGCAGGAGTGCGGCGCCGATCCCGATCACGACCGCGAATATTGTGGAAACGACAAAGAACAGGCTGGTTTTCAGACCGAGCGCGCCAAGGCCCTGGGTGCCTTGTCCCGCCGCGATGCCGCGAATGACCGATGCCACGACAAGGGGCACGACGACGAACTGGATAGCGAGCAGAA
>Ga0070727_10002638_pt1 | contig 17037 bp, 12 predicted proteins | sample tdAd472_FD_66722 | JGI IMG/M metagenome (GOLD analysis project Ga0070727, IMG submission 66722) | Marine sediment microbial communities from the Atlantic coast under amendment with organic carbon and nitrate - tdAd47.2 | ecosystem: Environmental > Aquatic > Marine > Coastal > Sediment | place...
GAGACGGCGTCAACGACGCACCATCGCTGGCGACCGCCCATGTCGGAGTTGCACTCGGCGGGGTCGGCAGCGACATCGCCGCCGAGGCCGGAGATCTCATTCTGATGGGCGACCCGCTCCGCCCTCTGCCCGGCCTGCTGCGACTCTCCCGACAGCTCGTTCGCACAATCCGGCAGAGCATCTTTCTATTCGCTTTCGGACTGAACGGCGCGGGCATGGTTCTTGGGGCGACCGGCATTCTGTCGCCTCCCGCCGCGGCGATCTTCCACGAAATCGCATCGCTGGCCGTCATGCTGAACTCGCTGCGGCTGCTCTGGTTTGAACGGTCTGCCGAATCGCGTATCGGCAGGTTGCGGACGACACTCACTCGCGTCGCCGACTGGAGTGTCGAAACCCTCTCGCCGGGCCGCATCGTTTTCACACTGCTCGGTAACCTCAAACTGGCGCTTCGACTGGCGATCGCGGCAACAGCGTTCTACTGGTTCGTGTCGGGCGTCCGTCTACTCACATCGGATGAAGCTGCAGTCGTCACGCGGTTCGGCCGGTACCACGAAACGCTCGAATCCGGCCTGCACTGGCGCTGGCCTGTCCCGTTTGAGCGCATCCGGATCGAACGCGTCGACGCGGTCCGCTCAATCCCCATCGGGTACCGGGACGCTCTCAGCACAAACGAGTCTGCCAGTGGGCTGCCGCACTTTGGAGATCGGGCGGCGGCCTCTGACAGCCAGCCGCGCGCTGACGCGCCCGTCACATCCCGAAACGTCATTGAATGGACCAGCGATCACTCGTCGGTCGCCCGGGATGTCGGCGACGAATCACTGATTCTCACCGGAGATGAGGTTCCCGTCGAATTGACGGCGGAAGTTCGCTATCAGATTGCAAACCTGCGCGAGTTTGTCTTTTCCGCAGAAATGCCGGAGCAACTGCTGCGTTCCGCGGCGGAAAGCTCGCTCCGCGAAGTCGTTTCCCGAACGTCTCTCGACGAAATCCTGACGGGCTCGCGTTCGACCGTCGAACAGGCGGTGCATAACGAACTCGTCGCCGCTTCCACACAGCTCCGGCTGGGTGTTGAGATCACCGGTGTCAGCCTGCTCGATGTGCATCCTCCGCGGCAGGTCGTCGCGGCCTATCGCCAGGTGGCCGACGCGCTGGAGCTTCGCGAACAACTCATCAATGAGGCGGAAGCTTACTACGCAAAGACTGTACTGAGCGCCGCTGGAGAATCCGCAATCCGGCACCTCACCAGCACCAGTGCAATGAACACGGCGACGGACCGCGAAGCAGGCACTCAGCTCCCAGCACCTCGCACCGAGGCCGGAGCGCTCGCCAACTGGCAACTCGACGACACGGCGTGGCGCCAGCTCATTGCGGAAGAGGACGACGCGCCCATGCTGCTGTCCGGGGAAGCCGCCGCACGTCTGCACGCGGCCCGCCAGAAACAGGCCGGTCGCCTCCTGCAGGCGGAATCCGCTGCAGACCGTTTCGAGGCTCTGCAGTCACAGCACCGCCAGCACGCCACGCTCACCGAACAAACTCTGTTTCTGGAAGCGGTCACGGAGGCCTTGCGAGACCGCCCGTTGACGGTCCTTGACGCCCGACTGAAAGGACGCCGCAACCTGCTCATGCTCGACCCGACGGAGTTCGGACCCGGACTTCTGCCGCAGCTCATGCAGTCCAGCGCCGGCAGCTTTGATGCGTCGAGCGCTTTTCCTGCTGCGAACTCCGCCGACTCTCCGTCCCCGCAACAGTCTTCCGAGAACAGCCTCGCCCCCAACCAGGAGGCCAATCACGATGAATAGTCCAGACACTGCCAGCACCTCGTCTGCCAGCACCTCGCCCGGTACTCAAGCAGTCGACAACCCAAACGCCGGGCAGAAAGGGCGGCGAACACTGCTCGCGGGCCTCGCTGTCGCACTCGCCGTCTTCTGGCTGACGACATGCGTCGTGTTCGTTGACGAGTCGGAAGTCGTCGTCGTCGAACGGCTCGGCACGATCACGGCAGTTCTCGACCAGCCGGACCAGCGCGGCCTGAATTTCAAACTCCCCTGGCCAGTCGGAACAGCCCGGCGTTTCGACCGCCGCGTTCTCCTGTTTGACCCGCCAGGCCGCGAAGTTTTCACACGCGACCGCAAGAACGTCACCGTCGACGCCTATGTGTGCTGGAAGATCGCCGAGCAGCCCGCCACCGACGCGGGATCGCTGGATGCCCGCCCGGCGGTTCGTTTCTTTCGCAGTCTCGGGAGTGCTCCGGCGGCCCACGCTCGACTGGAAACGCGCGTTCGCTCGGCCATCGCCTCTCGACTCGCCCAGGTGGAACTCTCGGATCTGATGTCGGTCGCGAATTCGGAGTCACAGGCCGCCGCGGTCGATGTTTCGCTCGCCTCGCTCGCACGCAATCTGCTTGCCGATGTGCGACAGCGCGACGATGAGGAGCAGTCCGTCACGGATCGCCTGGGAATCGAGGTCGTCGACGTGCGGATCAAGCGGATCAATTTTCCACTCGGCAATCAGCAGGCCGTCTTCGAACGCATGAAGAGCGAACGGCAGAAAATCGCCGACGGGTACCGCAGCGGCGGCCTCGCCCAGAACACCGTCATCCGCAGCCAGGCCGACCGTCAGTACGCCGAGATCATGTCCAAGGCGGATGCCGAAGCGGAACGGATTCGCGGTCAGGCCGAGGCGGAAGCACTTGCCATTCTGAATGCAGCGCACGCTCGGGATCCTGAGTTCTATCAAACGATGAAGACGCTCGACGCCTACCGGGAGATTCTCAACGAGAAGACCACGCTCGTCCTGTCGACGTCCAGCAGTCTGCTGAGAGACCTCGTCGCTGATCGCAACTCTGAAACGGCATCCTCGCGATCCGAACCGCAGAACCTGGCGATTCCCGCCGACGCACCAGCGGAGAACACAGCGACGAATCCCAGCCCGAATTCTGATGCGGAGTCGAATACGGGCACGCAGCCTGATTCCAAAGTAGAACCGGAGCAGCAGCGATGACGGCTTCTGACGCGACTCACACTTCGGCCACCCCGCGTTCCTTAACCTCCAACGCGCCACGCAAGCTGCGAACGGGATGGCTGGTCGCCCTCTGCATCGCCGCCGGTTGCTGGCTCGCGACGGGGCTCTTTGTTGTACGCGGCGACGAGTCCGCTGTCGTCCGTGTCTTCGGCCGGGCGGAGCGAACGAGCGACGGCAAGGTTGTGTTGCGGAGCAACGGCGTCTACTGGCACCTTCCCTGGCCATGCTCGACCGTCGATCGCGTGCGGCTCAGTGAAGTTCGCACGGTCACGGTGGGGTCAGCGGAGGCGGCCACGGACGAGCAGTCGGATCTGTTGAGACTCATGGAGCCGAATCGACAGTCACAGTTACTCACCGGCGACCGCAACATCCTGCAGGTCCATCTCAATGTGCAGTACCGTGTTGCCGCTGACGGTGTCGAAGACTGGCTGTACTCTGCCGGTCCGGTCGAGCAGCGTCTGCAGTTGCTCTCCCAGGCGACTCTTGCCGATGTCGTTCTGCAAAGCGGCGTCGACTTCGTCCATACACTGGGGCATGCTGAGATTCGCCGAGCAGTGCTCGATCGCCTGCGAACGCTGACCGAGTTCAGCCGGGCGGGCGTCACGATCGAAGACGTCACGATTGCCGGCGTCGCTCCGCCGGTCCGTGTGAAATCTCATTTCGTCGATGTCATGAACGCGCGAGCCGACCGGGAGACGTACATCAATCGCGCCCGCGCGTACGCAGAGCAGAAGCTCGCCGACGCCGGTGCCGGTCGTCGGCAGATTCTCGATCAGGCAGCGAGCTACCGCCACTCGACTGTTGACCTGGCACGGGCCGAGGCCGACAGCTTCAACCGTCTCGTCGATCAGCTGGAAGCGACCGCTGCGACACTTTCCCTGAGCTATCAGGAAACTCGCCGGCTCGCCATGCAGCGACATCGACTGGAGACGCTCGCACAGTTGTACCCACGCGTTAGAACGCAGCTTCTGCTCGACGAAGAACAGCCGATCGACCTGACGCTGCATCGCAACCCGTCAGGCGAGTGATCCCCGGTCCGCGTTATTCTCCGCCGTCGCACAACTGCTGCACTGCCCTTTGAGCAGCACTTCAGCAATCTCGCCAGGCGGGACCGCTCCCGACAGCTTGGGCGTCAGGCGAAACGTGAACTGATCCAGGCAGACAATCGAGCCGCAGTCAACGCACATGAAATGCGGATGCCGCTCGATTGTCGTTCCGGTTCCGGACGACAACAGCTCGAAGCGACGGATGGAGTCGCCCAGATCCAGCCGCGAAAGCAGGCCGGCATCCGACAACTCGGTCAGGCAGCGATAGATCGTCGACTGATCGAATCCGAAACTCTCAAGCGCGCCAGCAACTTCCGAGTGACTCTGCGGGACAGACACTGATTCCAGGTGCTGAAGTACCGCGATCCGTGCTGCCGTACTCCGCAATCCGGCGGCCCGGATACGATCTTTGACCTCAGCCACGGTTGCTGTTTGCAATGGTTCCATACCTGCCTCGGAAAGACACAAACGACGCTCTGAACAACCCCGGCAGCGTAATTGCATTTGTGTTGCGTTTGCAATTGACCGCCCGGCAGACATCCGCCAGAAGTTCTGCCACCCAACTGACTTAGTCCGTACATGACGCATTTGGAACCAATCGAACAGACCGCACTCTCTCGTGCGATGCTCCCGCTTCTGCTAATCTCTTGCAAAACCTGATTCTCCCCTTCAACCGGCAGCCTCAAATGGCCCCTTCGTCACTGCTCGTTCTTTACTGTTTCGCGATTGCCGGCGTCTCGCTGGCGGGTGGCTGGCTCCCCACCCGGCTACGGCTGACGCATCTGCAGATGCAGGTGGTTATGAGCCTTGTGGCTGGAATGATGCTGGGCGTCGCTCTGCTGCATCTGCTGCCCCACGCCGCCGAGCACCTCGGCAATTCGCGCTGGCTCTCCGGCACTCTGCTGATCGGTGTCCTGCTGATGCTGTTCCTGCTGAGATTTTCGCACGTCCACCATCACGGCGGCGGGAACGAGCCTCACGAATGCGACATTGTCGCAGCAAACGCCGCCGCCACACACGACCACGATCATGACGACGGTGTGTGCGGAACGGCAGACGACGATTCCGGGAAGCAGGCGTCCGAACTGGCCTCGGCAACTCCAACGAAGCATCGTCTGAGCGGTCTCGGGCTATTTGCCGGCCTTGCTGTGCACACGCTGTTTGACGGAATCGCACTCGGTGCGAGCGTGGCTGCAGACGCTGGCCACAGCCACGGCTCACTCTCGCTGTTCGGCCTCGGAACGTTTCTCGCTGTCGTTCTGCACAAGCCCGTCGACGCGATGTCGATCACGTCGGTGATGCGAGCGGGCGGCTGGCCACATCGCAGCCAGTTGCTCATGAACCTCGCGTTCGCGACCGTCTGCCCGCTTGGTGTCCTCGTCTTCTGGCTGGGAAGTTCACAGAGCGAGAGCGAGCATCTGATCGTCGGCTGCGCTCTCGCGTTCTCGGCAGGAGCCTTCCTTTGCATCTCCTTGACCGACCTGATTCCCGAGGCGCTCAGCCATTCGCACGACAAACTCAAGCTGTCGCTGGCGCTGCTTGCCGGTTCAGCACTGGCCGTCGGGATCGAACTGCTGCCCGGCCACTCGCACGCCGCTCATCATGACACCAGGCCGGCTGCACATTCACAGACCGTGTCCGGCCAGAGCGAGCACAACCGCGGTTCGATTACCGATGACCGCGATCACGGCGGACATGATCACACAGGCCACCGTCACTGACACGACCGAGTCTCGAAATTCGAACGAAGGCTCAGCGACCGGCGGTCTTCACATCGCCGGGAGCTGCCAGAGATTCATCTTCTGGACGGTAAATCCAGCGTGGTTCGCCCTGAGCACGAATCTCGCGTTCGTTCTGCCGAAACTCGTCACCCGGTCGCCAGTAGCGCTGCACCAGAGTCTTTCGCCACGTCGTCGCAGCCTCGTCCGCGCGATCGGGCGCCTGCGTGTAGAACCACTGACTGACTGCAGCATTCGGGGGCGGCAGCTCGTTCTTGTCAAACAGATCGCCGACCTGAGCGGCCGCACGCCACTCACCATTCGGCGTCCCATTCCACACCTGGTCGTTCACCATTAACTGCTTCGTTTCGACCAGCTGCTTCAGCTCATCGTAGGTCACCGGGCCTTTAACGAGCTTGTATCCGTTAGAGAATCCGGTAATGAACACGGTGAAGTAGTCGGTCTTCGGATTCACATCCCGAAAGATCACCACGCCGTTGAAGCCCTTCGCCTCAGTATCGTCAGCAGCAACGACGTCCGTCACACGCTGAACAGCCTCAACGGAGTTCAGCAGTTCGAGTCCTTCCCGCCGCTCGATCGCCGCCTGGGCTTCAGGAACAATGGAGTCCTCAACGACCCGACGGACGCCGTTATCAGTGCTGACGAGCGTCACTTTGGGCACCAGCAGGTTCGGCACGGGATCCTTGTCGTACGGATTGACCGGTACCGTGTCCGTATCGTCCGACCGGCTCTCAATCTCCCGGTTCACCGCGTTATACACCAGGTAGTAGAACAGCTCCGCCCGGCGGGTTCCGGTCTTTGGATCGGTGACTTCAGTCTCGATCATCCGCATCGTTTTGAAACGGAGTTCGTGAATCCACAGGTCCGGCTGCGCCTGTCGCTCCTCCCCGCTGGCGTACGGCTTCGCGACAAATTCAAAACCACCAACTCCCGCCGCCTTCTTCTGAGCGGAAGCCGGAATGGCGCACGAGAGACTCAAAACGAAAGCCGCACAAATCAAACCGGGACGGTTCATGGGACGCACTCCTGATGGACAGATTCCACGGACGCCGACTCTAACAATGCCGTCACCAGAGATTCAACGCGTTCCTGCCGGCACCAGTCACGATTCACGGCCTCGTTGCTGACTCCCTCGCAGGACCGGCAGAGCCCCGACGATACGCTGAATCGGCATGACGCTCAGTACGCGCCACCGCTCGCCGGCCCACCAGGACAGCGTCGACCAGAGCGACGCCCATGGCGCTGCGGGGACCGAACCGAGCAGCCCGCGAAACTTTGCGCCGTCACCCTGCCTCAAATTGCTCTGTCTCGACAGCTCAAGATTCAGGTAGCATCGGCTCGTCGTCCTGTGAACGTCTCCCCACACTGCGAAAGGATGCCAGTGTGACTGCCCTCCGATTAGTCCTTGCCTTGCTGGCCGTGACGGCGACGTCTGCGTGCGGCTGCTCGTCGATCAGCAATTCCGGCACTGGCGGCTTTGCGTCACTGCTCAATTCAGAGTCGCGGCAGCGCGAGGAAGAGCGACACCGCAGCCGGTATCAGGAAGAGCGCTCGCCAGCTGACCTGAACTGGCTCATGCGAAACTGCGTCGAATCCGGGATGACGCCATCCGAGATCAATGGCGTTCTTGGTGAGCACGGCCAGCGGGTCTACGACGACGACTGGATCAAGAACCGAGGCGGCCACTACCACGCTGGCGACGACACCTGGAAATGGGGCCCGGACCGCGAGGGAAACTCCGTTTATCTGGTGTTTCGCGGCAACAAACTCGTGAACTTCGACCCGAACGAGTTCGCCTCAACTCCATTCGAAGACTGACGATGCCGTTCCCGTCAGCTGCCACGCAGCCTGGTTCTCGCCAGTCGTAAGCGACGTCAGTCTGCAGCCTGTCGCGAGGAACAGGCTGGATTCCGCGCGGACTCCCAAAGACCGCACGAATCGAATTTTCCGGTTGACCACCCAGGCAAACGGGTTATCATTCCGCACCCACTGAGACTGAGTCTCAATAACAGACCAGCCAACGCGTGGCTCCATTCGCCCGGAGAAGCGTGAATGTCAACACTGCTCCAACCAGCAGCCGATGCGATCGTCTGTCACTGCCTGCAGATTTCCGGCTCCGAAATCAAAACGGCCGCCGGCGCCATCGAGGCACCGACGGTCCGTTGCATTATGAAATGTACCGGCGCTGGCACAGGCTGCACGGCCTGCCACCGCCGGATTCGACGCGTCCTGGAAGATCAGTGTCCTTCCGGATCGTCGCCGACCTGCGTGATCAGGTAATTCTCGATTCCGACCTTGCCGATCAGGTCGAGCTGCATTTCCAGCCAGTCGACGTGCTCTTCAGACTCGACGAGAATCCGCTCCAGCAGCTCGCGGCTGCCGCCGTCACTTTCCGCCAGACAGATGTTGACGGCATCGTTGTAGGCATTGACCCCTTTGGTTTCGAGGGCGAGGTCGAACTCGAACTGCTCTTTCACGCTTTCGCCGACGCGGATCACGTCGTACCGCGCGATCTCCGGCACGCCTTCCAGAAAGATGATCCGGTCGATCAGCATCTCCGCATGCTTCATTTCGCCAATCGACTCGTGATAGTGCTTGTCAGCCAGCTTGTTCAATCCCCAGTTGCGGCACATCTTGGATTGAACGAAATACTGATTGATTGCCGTCAGCTCGATCGTGAGCCCAGCGTTCAGCGCGTCAATGACCTTCTCACTCCCCTGCATGATTCGACTCCTGTTCGTGAATGGGGTTGGTAACTCAGCGGCGCCGTACGGCAGCGACGAGGCAGACCCTGCCGCAACCGCAGCCAGCGACTGTCGATGATCAAACAGGTCGGATTGTAAGGAGCCACGCGGTCTCGACCATGCCGGGCCAAACGAACCTGCAGGAATCTCCGCGATTGACAGAGCCTCTCGCACTGCAACGGGATCTCAGGCCTTGTCAAACTGGGGCCTCGTCACGCGGAAAGACTGAGCACTCTCCGACACTCGAACTGCACGGACCCGCGTTGACACATTTCCGGCTCAGTCCGATACTCCGCCTCCGCATGGACTTAGGACAATCGTCTGGCGACAGTCTCACGCTTCGACAAGGCCGCGCCAGCTGCCCGAACACCGCCTCCTGTACGATCGCAGTCTGATGACTGATTATTCTCAATATGCTGCCGACTGGGCCTCTCGCGCGAAAGCTGCGTCGCGACAACTCGTCACAGCGACGGGCGAGCAGAAGAACGCCTGGCTCCAGAAATCTGCCGATCTGCTCCGCGAACGCTCCGACCAGATCATTGCCGCCAACGCGAAGGATATTAAGGCAGCTCCTGAGTACGGCCTGACTTCGGCCATGATCGACCGCCTGAGGCTCGACTCCGAACGGATCGCGAAAATTGCCGGGGCGATGGAAGAGATTATCGCTCTGCCCGACCCCTGCGGCGAAGTGTTCGAAAGCAACGTCCGCCCGAACGGCCTGTTAATCACCCGCGTCCGCGTGCCGCTCGGCGTCGTCTTCTTCATCTTCGAGTCGCGACCGAACGTGACGGCTGATGCCGCAGCACTGTGCGTCAAGAGCGGAAACGCCGTCATCCTGCGAGGCGGCAAGGAAGCGTTTCACAGCAATCAGGCGATCCATCGGCTGCTGGTGGAAGCGTTGCGGGAAACCGGCCTGCCCGAAGGTGCGGTGCAACTCGTCGATACGACGGACCGTGACGCCGTGGGAGCCTTCCTGAAACTCCGCGACGGAATCGACGTCACAATCCCGCGTGGCGGCAAGGGACTGATTGAACGAGTTGCCAGCGAAGCCGCCATGCCGGTCATCAAGCACTATGACGGCATCTGCCACGTTTATGTTGATGCGGTCGCCGACCTTGACATGGCGTGCGAGATCATCGTCAACAGCAAGTGCCAGCGTCCGGGAGTCTGCAACGCTGCCGAAACGCTGCTCGTTCATCGCGACATCGCCGCAGAGTTTCTGCCGCAGGCCGCCGATGCGCTCAAAGCTGCGGGTACCGAGTTGCGTTGCTGCCCGAGGAGCCTCGAACTGATTTCCGATGCGGGAACGGCAACCGAGGAAGACTATCGAACCGAATACCTCGACCTGATTCTGGCCGTCAAAGTAGTCGACAGCCTTGACGAAGCCATCGCCCACATCAACGAATACGGATCGCACCACACGGACGCCATCGTCACGCGCGACATCAACGCCGCCTCGGCATTCTCGGCATCGGTCGATTCGGCAGCCGTTCACGTCAATGCGAGCACGCGGTTCAACGACGGTGGCGAGTACGGTCTCGGCGCGGAGATCGGCATCAGTACCGACAAGTTTCACGCTCGCGGCCCCTGCGGCTTGCGAGAGTTGACCAGTTACAAGTACGTCGTTCACGGCACGGGCCAGACCCGCCACTGACGGCGGTTAGCTCTGGTCAGGCAGCGGAGAGCCACGGATGGCAGACGTTCTCAGCCAGTCAGAAGTCGAATCGCTTCTCTCGGCCCTGGACCCCGGTGCGGCACCAGTCGAAACCGGCCAGCGTGCCGAGCGAAACGCGCAGATCACGATTTACGACTTCAAGCGTCCGGAACGCGTCTCGAAGGAGCAGATGCGAGCTTTGCAGGCGCTGCACGACGGCTTCAGTCGCGAGTTCGGCGCTGGTCTCAGCGGCATGTTGAGAACGATCTGTGAGGTGAAGCTGATCAGCGTCGACCAGCTCACCTACAGCGAATTCGTCTTCAGCGTTGAGAACCCGACCTGTTTCAACCTGATTGAATCGAGCGGTCTCGACGGACACTTCATCCTCGATCTGAATCCGTCGATCGTCTTTCCCATCGTCGACCGTCTGCTCGGCGGCGGCAAAGATTCCGCCGGGCAGTCGATTCCGCACCGGCCCCTGACGGAGATCGAGGTCAAGCTCGCCTCGCGCGTGACCGACATTGCTCTGCGAGCGCTCGAAAACGCCTGGCACAACATTTGTGATCTCGGTCTCAGCGTCGCCCAGGTGGAAAGCAATCCGCAGCTCGTCCAGATCGTGCCGCCGAACGAAGTCGTCGTGCTCGTCAGCTTCGAGATCACGATGGGCGACATCCGCGGCATCCTGAATCTCTGCCTGCCGTTCAACACGATCGAGACGCAGGCCAGCAAGCTGACCTCGGACAGCTGGGTCTCGTACAAACGCAAACCTCTTGACGACCGACAGCGTTTGAATCTCGAGTCCGGAATGTCACGGGCCTCCGTCGAACTGAGCGTTCAACTTGCCTCGACCTCGCTGACGACAGCCGACGCGATGAACCTCGAAGTGGGCGACATTATTCTGACCGAGCAGGACGTCGCTCGCGGGGCTCAGATTCTTGTCGCAGGCCGTCCGGTGTTCACCGGATTTCCCGGCATCCTGAAGGGACAGAAAGCGATTCGAGTTGCCACACAGCTCGAACCCCCGAAGCAGGCCATCGCGCGACAGCTAGGGAGCGAAGCGGTCGCTGCCGCGGAATCGGCAAGCGCGACTGCCACTACTGATTAGCCGTCCGTTTCTGGCGAGCGAGTTTGTCGAGGTACTTTTCAAACGCCCCGCGGTACTTCTGCGGGACGCGCTCGCGAAGGTCGGAGAAATCCGTCGTCGTCTCTTTTCGCTCGAATGCGTCCAGACGCTCACGGGACGACGCCTTCAGGTCGAGCGACTTGAGCATCTCGCGGAACTGCCGCGCTCGCGCCGCTTCACCCGGATCGGCGGGCTTGTCATCCGTCGACAGTCGCTGCTTCAACCGCTCGGTAAACCGCCGCATGTCGTCTTCGGTCCAGCCAAGCTTGTCCAGCAGCTGCTGATCAACCTGCCCACGGTCCAGGTCCTCCTGCAACTGCTTGAGAATCAGATTGGTCGCCTTCAAGCGGTCCTCGACATTGACCGGCTCGGCCTCGGCAGAACCCTCTCCGCCGCCTTCACCAGCCCCTGTCTGTGAGGGAGCGTCGGGCTCGCCGCCGGCCTCAGGACGCCCCTGCCCCGATTTCACCTGCTTCGGGCTGCCGCCCTTTGATCCGCTGCCCTGGCCACTACCAGACGGACTTCCGCTCTCACTGCCGCCAGAGGATCCGCCATCCGCACCGGACTGACCGCTCTGGCCGCCCTGCGAGTCACCGCTCTGCGCCTGACCACCGGACTGACCGCTGGCGGATTCGCCGCCGGACTTCTGTTCGCCGGCCCCTGACGATTGCTGCTCGCCGCCTTTTGCGTCGGCGCCTGGCTGCTCGTTTGCAGCGCCCGATTTGCCACCTGATTCTGATTCGCTGGGGGATGAGTCCCCACCCTGACTTCCACCAGCCCCCTTTGATGACGCGCCGTCCTCACGCGGTGTCTGTCCGAGCTCGCCACCATCTGACGACTGCTGAGCGTTTCCGGAATTCTCTCGACCATTTGGACTGTCGCTGGATGCCGACTTGCCAGCGTCAGCATCAGATGACGAGCCCGACTGCGCACCGGACTTTCCATCACCGGAGGACGCTGAACCGCTTTCAGAGGTGTTGCCACCCTGTCCCGACTTTGCGCCGGATGCTCCACCAGACTTGCTGGACTGTTTACCGCCATCGGATTTCGATCCGCCCTGATCGCCGCTCGGCTTTCCTGCTGAGCCGGAGGCTGAGTCGCCCGATGAACCCTCGCTGCCTGAACTTCCAGGCTGAGAATTCTGATCGGATCGCGAGTCGGTATCGCTCCCTGAACCCGAGTTTCCACGTTTCTCGGACTCATCGGTGTTCGGCGATTTGCCCTGCGAATCAGCTCCTGACGAGTCACCATTTTCCTGTGGCTGACCGTCTGGAGTGCCAGACTCGCTGCCGCCCTTGGCAGAGCTTCCGGAATCGCGAGCGCTACCGTTGTCGCCCTTGTTCGACGGCGATTCAGAGCCACTCGGTGAGGATGGCGTCCCATCATTGTTCGGGCTCGAGTCCGTCGCTGAATCCCGATTCCGGTTCGCGTCGGGATCAGCTCCTGGCTTTTCATTCTCCCCCTTGCCGTTCGCTGACTGAGAATCGGAGTCCGTCTTCGAGGAAGCACTGTCGCCGGACTGTCCCGAGTTTCCATCGCCGTTCTGCCCCGGCATCTCGCTCTCGTTGTCCGGCGAAGCTTCTGACGAGGAACCGCCATCGCCCGATTTCGAGTCGCCATCTTTTCCAGGTTGCTTGTCGTTTCCTGGTTGCTCGTCAGCCTGAGCTTCGCTCGCCGTGCCGTCAGCCTGATTTTCCTGCTGCTGTTTTCGCAGCAGTTCCCGCAGCACTTGATCGTCGTCCGAACCGTCGTTGCTCACCGAACGCCGATTGCCCGGTCCCTGACCTTGCCGATCGTCGCCCGCAGGCTTTTCGTCGTTCGTCTGTTCCGGGCTGGGCGAGTCACCGTCGCGCGACGATTTGCCGCTCGACTCCGCATCGCGCTCGTTTGAGCGTTCGCTCGACGTGCCATCTTCAGAGGGCGACTCAGACTGCGAACCCTCGCCGACTCCCTGGCCCGACTGATCTCCCGCCTTGCCGGCACCGGCACCTGTTTGAGACTCACCGTCGTTGCCTTGCGCCCCCTCTGCGTTCTTGTCTGACTTCCTGTCGACATCAGAGGCCGGGTCTGCAACCTGACCTTCAGAGTTCGCGCGATCCGGCTCAGCAACCTCATCCGGCCCACGTTCACCGGACTCCTCAACCGAATCCGACTCGTTGCTGCCACGCGGCTCCTGGTTCAGTTTGTCGATCTGTTCCTGCCGCTGCTCGACATCGAACGCCTGCTGCTCGGCCACTTCCGACTCTGAGACAGGCTCCGAGATCCGAATCCGCAGTTGCGGCGTGATCGACACGTTGTTGTCTTTCAGCCGGCGAGTCGGCGAATCGATCACGCGATTGTCGCGTGCCTCGCCCCACCACGTCAGAACGTCGCCTGGCTTGAGCCCCAGCTCTTCCAGCTTCAGATCATGCTCGACTTCCGCTGTTCGCTCATTGCCGCGCCACAACACTCGATCACTCAGGTCGATGGCCCCGTGGCGTGATCGCAGTGTGACGCGAGTCAGACGAAAATCAGGATCGGCCGCCCTCAACAACAGTGGAACGATCGCGTTGGCCGGCCGCTCGATGTCCGCAGTCGGGTACACCGCTTCAATCTGAGGCCCCTCGTCAGGTCGGATTGCGAGCGGATAGACAGCAGGTGCCGGATCAGTGGCCCCCGCCTCAGTCCGGCACCGAATTCTGTAGAACTGAGGCGTTTGAACCTGATCCCGAATCATCGCCTGCCATTCGACAGACAGTCGCGTCCCGTCCTCAATGTCCATCGGCAGAGGCTCGGGATTGAGCGGGAACGATTCAGTGTCCGAAAATTCGATCCAGGCACGTTGCACAGGCATGTTCGTCGACGCGGAAAACGTCAGCCGCGTTCCCTCCCAGACGTCAACAACGGGCGACTCCCGACGCTCGGGCCGCAGCTCCATGTAATCCGGATACGCATAATGAATCTGATCGACCGTGACAGCCGGGGGCTGGATGACATCAATTCGGTACGTTGGCGAAACGGCATCCCCTGCCTCAATGTGATACGTGAGGCCCTGCAGCAGGCCGTCGCCGTCCGGCCCCTTCAGCACACAGGCAAATCGCTTGAGTGTCTCGTCGGAACGTCGCAACGCAACGCGTTCATCAACCCTCGACCGGTCCAGTGTGGAATAGACCAGCTCGACGTTCTCGGGGACCTCACCCCGCAGGTCGACAGTCACTTCCAGCAGCGTCCGCGCCAGCACGTCGGGTTTGTTGCCTGGCTGCACATCAACAATTTCAGTCTGAGTAGCGACCTGCGTCGCCGTCACGGGATTGACCGCCCGCCAGATCGACGGCCAGACCTTCTTGGGCGTCAGAACGGTGTACAGGCAGAAGAGCAGGACGACCGTCAGCAACGACACCGACAACCGCAATAGAAGTCGCCGGTCGACTGCCTCGTCGACGTCCGTCTTCGAGAGTGCGACAGCCGCCCGCTTCTCCAGCGCTTTGAGAATCGGCTTCGGAACAGAGCGTCCAGCGCGCCGCAGGTCTTCGTAGTTCAGCAGATTGCTGTCGAGTTCTTTCGACGATGCTTCCGCCAGCCTTGCCGCGTACAACCGATTCACACGTCGCAGACAGGGTCTGACAACCCGCAGGCCGATCCACGCAGCGGTCCCGACAATCAGCAACAGCATCGACATCAGCCGCGTCGAATGACTGAACCCGCCGTCGATCACCCAGTGATCCAGAATGACAAACGCCAGTAGATACGCCGTGACGATCACCGCGATCCCGCACAACGCAGTGAAGACATCGTTGGTCCGGATCCCTGCACGCAGACGCTGCACCTGGAAGTCGATGTACTCATCGAACTCCGCGTACTGCCGACCGTGTTCCTGGCGAGTCTGCTCGACCGTTGTGGACATGATGCTTCCCGATCAACAACGCTCCGGACGTGCCGATTCCAATTCGTTCCGCTGGCACGCCGCAAGTCTATCCGTCATCGGCCCCGCGGACGAGCAGATTGTGCGGATCGGGCAGCCTGCTCACAGCTCGACGGATTTCAGCGGGAAGATGTCGACCGTAACGCCGGGGCTGAACAGGACATGGTCCGGGTTGTCCGGAACAGAGAGCCCCGCGGCGCTCAGCAGCGATTGCCGGCATTGTTCCAGCCGCACCGCCTGCAGCGGATACGCCGAGTGCCAGACGCGACCGCAACAGAGCGTCCCGTCCGGCCGTGAGCAGTACAGCAGGTACCGCTCAGCCAGAAAGTGCTCCAGCGTGCCGGGCTCGGCCGAGTGCGGTTCCGAATCTTCAATCACTGCCCGCACCTGAAGCTCAGCTGGCTGCGCCGACCTTCGATCCCGCCGCGTGCTCACATAGTCCACAATCGGTCCCGTCCGCCGGAGTTGCATCTCGGCATGGAAATACGCCAGGTGCCAGAAACTGCGAGCGATCTCGACGGCAATACGCCGTGCCGCATCCAGCGAAAAGAACCACACGCCGGGGGCTTGCCCATCGCGATGCACATAGGTCCGCACGTTGGTCTCATGAAATGTCGACAGCCACGGGACCGCCGGAGACCACCACGGCCTGACACCGCGCATCGTAAACGGCACCAGCCCGATCCAGGCATCGCCCTCAAACGTGTCAATCTGCAGCGTTTCCGGGACCAGCGATCGCAGCACAGCAGGATCGATCCTCCAGTGCAGGAACGAGAGATTCAGCCACTGCTGATACCCAATCGCCGGCGCGAGCGGACGCTGCGTCACGGTCAGCCGGTCGACACCGGAACTGCCTTCTGAAGCCATCGTCGAAATCATTGTTCCGCTACCTGGTGCCGATGCCGGCCACGTCACTCTCGATGCTTAACCGTCAGCGGCAACAGCAATTAACCGACGCCTGCGATCACTGTCAAACCAACGCACTCGAAACCCGCCGCAGCCCTCAACACCATTCAGAACCATTCAGCCAACCACTTCACTGGTCTCACACGCCTTCACTTCGGACCATGAACACTCAGAAACAACGGCTACAGTGTCATTCGTTCTGTACCTCACTTGGTAGAGCGTGGCGTCGGGGTCGAAGTGGTACCCGGCGAACAGGGTGTTCCAGTCGTAGGAAGAACTGGAGCGTGTTCCGTAGCTGGCGTTGAGGAACAGTGGTGTTCCGTAGGCCTGGTAGGCGCAGCGTTCCTGGATGGCTCCGGCGATGCTGCACAGGCTGGTGACGTTCCAGTTGGCGTCCTGCAGGGCGTAGAGGCGTTCGTTGAGCGTGCCGTCGCCGGTGGTATCGCGGTCGCGGAGGACGAGGTCGTCGATGTAGCGCAGGCCCCACACGTTCTGGCGTTCCGCGCTGCTGGACGAGTCGATGCGGTCCTCGAGCGGCTGCCAGCCGGCGGAGAACCAGGTGTGGCGGGTTTCGTCGAGCGTGCCGCCCGACCAGGTCTCGACGGTCATGCGGCGGCGGAGTGCGTCGTAGCCGTTGACCTGCTGCGTGCCGTCGGAGCGGGTGATGCTGATCAGGCGGTTCCAGGCGTCGTAGGTGATTTCGTCTTCTTTGGTGACGTTCAGGTCGTTCCACTCGTCGACCGTCAGGTCGTTCCAGTTGTCGACGGTCAGTTCGTTCCAGCCGGTGCCGGTCGCCTGCGTGTTGGGCAGGCGCACCATGTTGCCGGCCGGGTCGTACGCCGGAGAGCCCCAGGCATCGCCGGTGGTGTTGTCGATCAGCGTGATCTCGTTGACCTTGTTCGA
>Ga0070727_10002642_pt1 | contig 17016 bp, 14 predicted proteins | sample tdAd472_FD_66722 | JGI IMG/M metagenome (GOLD analysis project Ga0070727, IMG submission 66722) | Marine sediment microbial communities from the Atlantic coast under amendment with organic carbon and nitrate - tdAd47.2 | ecosystem: Environmental > Aquatic > Marine > Coastal > Sediment | place...
TCCGCCCCCAGGAGACCGAGCCGCACGGCCGCGGGGGCGGCGATCAGGTCAAGGTGCATCCCTACGAGGTCCACGTCCGCCTCAAGGCACGCCGCGAGCAGAGCCAGACGGGCGTCGACCAGCTCGACGAGGTGCGGGCGGCCCTGGAGCTGCTCCGCGCCCGCTATGACGGCGCCCGGCCCTTCGCCGCGGCGCTCCCCGACCTCCTGGCGGTTCAGGTCGAGGAGGGGAGCGTCGACGAGGACCCCGACGAGGACGACCTCCTGGACGGGACGCTGGTCCTCCGCGTCCTGGAGCGCTTGATCGTGGCGGTTGTGGCCTTCGGCGCTTGGCTCTTTGCTGGGCCGGCTCCAGCGTTCAGCTATGCGCTGCTTAGCGCGGTGGCAGTGCTGATCATTGCCTGTCCGTGCGCGCTCGGCCTAGCGACCCCCATGTCAATCATGGTGGGCACAGGTCGTGGGGCTGGGGCTGGCGTGCTTATCAAGAATGCCGAGTCCCTCGAGATTCTCGAAAAGGTGGACACGCTTCTCGTCGACAAGACGGGCACACTGACTGAGGGCAAGCCCACCCTTATTCGCGTTGTGACAACAGGCGAGCGAACTGAGGAAGAACTCCTCCGTCTAGCGGCCAGCCTGGAACGATCGAGCGAGCACCCGCTGGCTGCCGCGATTGTTCGAGGAGCGAAAGACCGCGGACTGCAGCTCGCGAGCGCGAGCGAGTTCCGCTCAGAAACTGGGAAGGGAGTCCAGGGCCTAGTAGACGGAGAGCTGGTGGCGTTGGGAAATCAGCGCATGCTGGAAGACTTCGACGTGCCCTTCGAACGACCCGTCATCGCTGACGAGTTGGCCAGTCAAGGAGCGACCGTGGTGTTCGTCGCGATCGCTGGGTCCTTCGCTGGCCTGCTTGCTGTGGCAGACCCCGTCAAGGCCTCAACCCCGGAAGCGATCAGGCTCTTGAAGGAGGAAGGGCTTCGCGTCGTGGTCGTTACAGGAGACAACCTCGCTACCGCCCAAGCTGTGGCTCGCGAGCTCGGACTTGAAGAAGTCGAGGCTGATGTCATGCCTGAGGAGAAGGGCGCCGTGGTCAAGCGGCTCCAGGCTGAAGGACGCGTTGTCGCGATGGCGGGGGACGGGGTCAATGACGCGCCAGCGCTGGCTCTCGCGGACGTTGGCATCGCAATGGGAACAGGGACCGACGTGGCCATGGAGAGCGCGGGAGTCACACTCGTCAAAGGCGACTTGCGAGGCATCGTTCGTGCAAGACGCCTCAGCCGCGCAACCATGCGCAACATTCGTCAGAACCTGTTCTTTGCGTTTGCCTACAACGCACTTGGGGTGCCCGTTGCCGCTGGCGCCCTGTATCCGTTTCTGGGTGTGCTACTCAGTCCGATGATCGCCAGTGCCGCCATGAGTGCCAGTTCCGTTTCCGTGATTGGAAACGCCCTCCGCCTGCGGAGTCTGAAATTGTGACTGTGCATGCAGCCTGGTGGGCCACCTTCAAGACGCCTACTCCAAACAGAGGTCGCAACTCACTGCCCGTGGGCCTCGACGGTCGTTGATCTGGCACCCTCGACCTCGAACGGAATTCCAGGTGGCAGGTGAACGCGAACCGTGAGTGGTCCAGAGTGTTTCAGCCTCGCCGAGGCCGTCGCACCGCCGCCTCAGCCGTAGTCAAGCGGACCCTCTGCGAGCGCCGCGCCGCTGGCGTTGAGAACGCTATAGCGCAGACCAACCCGTTTTCCTTCTTTGTAGAGGCTGAGCCCCATTCCCTCGCCGCTCGAGATCCCGAGCTGGATGCGGACTTTCTGGTCCTTCCGCTGGACGCGGAGTTTCAAGGCAATCTTGCCCTCGAGCGTGAGGTCCTGCTGGGAATCTCCCCTGACCTCGAGCTTTCGATCGCCGCCTGTCGCGGACACGAACCAATCGCCCTTCACGACGCGATAGCCGAACACTCGGTACACGCCAACAGCAACCGCCCTCGCCACTTCGGTGTCTCCAGGACTCCAGCGCAGACGAAGCGTCTCCTGCTTGCTGCGAAGGAACACTTCGCCGTGCTCAACGGTGCTCCGCACGACGCCGTGGTCTGCGTTGGGTGGACCAGCCTTGGAGACAACCCGCGGAATGGGCTGCTCGGTCTGATCCCTCAAGAAGGAGAGGAGGGCCTCACGGGCCTTCGGGGTGCTCGAGCTTCATGACGTTTCGAGGATCTGCCCCAACCATGCGCGGTCAGTGGCCAGTGAAGCGTCTGGGTAGACGTGGCAGGAGGAGCAGCTGCTCGCAAACAAGGCCTTCGCCTCCCGGCGCGTCCCGCCCTCCTCCTGGGCGTTTGCGACGAGGCAACTGGAGACCGAGAGCGCCAAGCTCAGTCCAACAAAGAACGGCAGTGTGTGCATGCAGGTCCCTTCCTAAATAGAGTCAAACCCAGGACACGAGCAGACACCGCCCCCACCTCGGTGAGAGCGGTATCCGAGTTGGGTCATTCGACCTGGATGGGAACCTGGAGTCGGAGCTCTTCGTCACCAACCCGGATCACGACCGTCAGGTTGTGATCTCCAGCTTTGGCGTCGTCGGGGAGCTCGATGTCGAGCTTCACCGTGTCCCCGAAACCGAGCGTGCCGCTCGCCTTGACGCCCAAGGCTTCATTCATGACGCTGACTTCGGCCTTGCCGCCAGAGTCAGAAGTCAGCTCTAGTGCGAGCTGCCCCTTCTTCCCAACCGATAATTTTCCGTCTTGGGACACACTTCCCTGGAAGCTCTTTGACTTCCCGGACACTTTGATCGAACCATGCCGACTGGGTTGGAACCCAAGGTCGGAGATCGCCTTGAGCATCTCCTTCAACTCCACGGAGTTCGGATCGTAGTCGACGCCGTAGTTCCACTCACCGTCTGCTTCATAGACCTTCTTGACACCTTCGAGCCCTCCCAGGGCTCGTTTGACTCTAGAGCCACATCCGCCAGCTCACGTCATGCCTTCGATATGGAAGACCACTGTGTTGCTCTGTAGCACCGCTTGCTCGTCGGCCACCGTGATGGCCGGAAGGCCCACCAGCATGACCGTGGCCAGCAGGCTGGCCTGAAAAATCCTCATCACAACCTCCTATGTTGTTCCTGCTCCACTCGATTGGAGCGTGCCAAATGCTACCGAGTTCCGGGCCGGATCCCCAAGCTCACGTTGCTGTCTACAGCGCCCAAAAACATTTCAGATCTGAAACGTCAGTCCCGCCCAGTCAAGGAGACCTGAGTCGAGGAGCGGGGTCCGAAAACCTCGCTAGTACCTCTTCGTCTTCTTTGCGCAGTCACCGCATTCGATCACGTAGGCCTTGCAGCGTGCACAGTGATGCCACTCCTCTATGTTCTCGTCAGGCGTGGACACCTCCTCCGTGTGGCATGTCGGACAGAGGTGTCTCTCCACGACCCAACCCTCAATTGGCCCAGTAACAGTCTCGGTTGAGCAGCTGGGGCAGTCAGGGCTTTGCTCCGTGTGCACGACTTTCCCAGGCTCTTGGCAACCAACGACGCACGCGGTACCCGCAAGCGCAAACACGACCAGCCTCATAACGACTCTCCTTCTCAGTGACCACGTTACCTCCCCTCAGGAAGAGGCGGCGGAGCTCCGAGGAACAGGACTCGTGCCTGCTCCCCGGATCTCGCCTGTCAGTGCTTTCCGTGACCGGAGTGGTCGTGCTCCTTGCCTTTGTGATCGTGACCCTCATGCCCGTCGTGCTTCTTGGTGTCCTTGTCGTGTCCGTCGTGGCCTCGTGCCTGAAACGCACCAGGGAACCCGACCTTCTCCCAGGCTGCGTCAACAACCGCGAGGTACTTTGCTGGGCTCTTCATGATCTTGGGCACGCAGCCCTGGCAGCAGAGCTTGAGGAGGCGCCCGCCGAGGACCACTTCGTGGGGCTTCCCCATGGCCCCCAGCTTCTTCCCGGAGACGAGACAGTCGCTCAATGGATACGCCTCACTCTGAGCCTGCACAGCGGCGGCGTCTAGACGCGCTAGAACCTCCGTCGGCTTCTCCTTCAGCTCGTCCTCGCACTGATCGCAACAAAGGAGCACCAGGCGATTCCCAACGAACGCCTCACCCGCGTTCTTCGGATCTAGCGCCTCGCCAGAGACCGCACACTCAGAGAGTGGGTAATACCGCCGCTGCTCGGTGGCCAGCTTCGCGTCCACCTTCTTGAATTCATCGGCGGCGTTCTTCTCGAACGACTTCACGCATCCGCCGCAACAGAAGCGGACCTCTCTACCGGAGACCTCCTTGACCACAGGATCCCCCATGCTGCCCAGCTTCTTGCCCGATATGGGGCAGGAATCGAGGGTGTAGGGGTTGCTGGGGCCTGCGTTTTCTTGGGCTGTGGTCAGGCCACAGACGGCGAGTGCCGCGGCGGCGACAAGGATTCGAATCTGCATACAGAACTCTTCTTTCTAGAAATCCAATGCCGACTTTGCTCAGTCGGCAAGTGTGTTGTCTGTGCGCTCCAGCTGGAGCGCTGCCTCCGGTTCTGTGGGACGCATCCAGAGGTGTGGGAGGGACCAAGTCTACGCGCATGGAGGCCCTGCCCAAGGCATGGTCTAGGTCCATTCGTCCGGCGACTCGGGCGCGGTGTCCAGGAGAATCAAGTCAGGGACTTCTGGCAGCCGTGACTCCTCGGTGATTGGTTCACACTCGTCGAGCGACCCCTGCAGTGTGATTCCCAAGATCTTGAGCAAGTCGAAGGAGCTCACGATCCCCTCCACCAACCGCTTTGAGACGATCACGAGGTGGTGGATCCGATGGTGCGCCATGACGGCCGCCAAGTCGCCGATCGGCGCGTCCCCGGCCAGGGTGTGAACCCGGCGCCGCATGACTGTGGACGCGGGAGTGCGCGCTTCGTCGGGTTGACTCGCGACCAAATCCCGGGCCAAGAGGATCCCGCGGAGGGTCATCGCGTCACTGACAACCGGCAGGGCTGAGATCTCGTGTGTACGAAAGAGCCTTCTGGCTCGAGCGACCGAATCTTCGGGCGAAAGCGTTACGACCGGGGTCGACATGATTCGGCGAACGCTCACGCGAACACCTCCTTGGTGTTCTTTGAGCAAGCGGGGGACCCAGCCAAAGCGCTTAGCTAAACCCCTTGCGGGCAACGATCGCACGCCAGCCTTGGCCACGGTGTTTCAGGTTTGAGTCCTTCGGGGTTGGCTCAGGAGACGTCCGGGGGGTCCGCCTCGATTCCCAACTCAGTCACGCGCCGCCAAAGCGACGTAGTGCTGATTCCAAGACGGCGGGCCGCCTCTTTCTTACGCCAGCCCGTTGCGATCAACACTCGACGTATGTGCTCCCGCTCAAACCCGCGCACCGCCTTGCGCAGCTCGAGTTCAACGTCTGCCGGCTCCTCCCCGTCGAGCGCGAGGTCTTCGGCGCGCACGGTCAAACCGTCCCCCATGACCATGGCCCGCTCCAACACGTTCTGGAGCTCTCGCACGTTCCCCGGCCAATCGTGCTCCATGAGCCGGAGGAGCGCTTCGGGGTGTATGGCGTCGTAGTTCGTGCGGACTGACGCATTGAGCTTGGCCAACAAGCACTGAGCCAGCCCCGGAATGTCCTCCCGGCGTGCGCTCAGCGACGGGAGCTGAATCTGGAGCACGTTTAGCCGGTAGTAAAGATCCCGTCGGAAGTTCCCCTCTTCCACTGCCTTTAAGAGGTCGCAGTTGGTGGCTGCAATCAAACGAACCCGCGCTCGGACAGTCTGAGTTCCGCCAACTGGCAGCACCTCTCCGCTTTCGATCGCGCGCAGGAGCTTTGCCTGGGACTCGGAGGAGAGGTTTCCAACCTCGTCCAGGAACAGGGTTGCCCCATCTGCGGCCTGAAACAGCCCCTTCCTGCCTGCACCCGCGCCGGTAAAGGCACCCTTCACACTCCCAAACAGCTGTGACTCGATCAGCGCTTCTGGAATCGCCCCCAGATCAACGACCACGAACGGCTTCCCGCAGAGCTCGCTCTGACCGTGGATCGTGCGCGCCACAACGTCCTTGCCGGTTCCACTCTCACCCGTGATCAACACAGTCGAGTTCGTTGGAGCAACGCGCGCAACTGCCTTGGCGACGTCAGCCATTTGGCTGCTGGTTCCAACGTAGAAGTCTCGCCCCCCCCGCACGAGCTCCTCTTTGAGCCGCCTGTTCTCACGAGAGATCCGCCGGAACGTCAGCTGGTGCTCAACCTTGGCAATCAGCTCGGCGATCACCAACGGTTTGAGCAGATAGTCGGAGGCGCCTGAGGTCAGAGCCTGTACGGCGGTTTCTACCGAAGCGTAGGCGGTCATCAACAGCACGCTCACTTCAGGCCATTCGCTGCGCACAGCACGCAACAGCGCCAATCCGTCGACTCCTGGCATTCGCAGGTCGGAGACGAAAACGTCGGGTACCTGATCCCGCGCCAAGGCTAGCGCCTGGTCGGCGTTCCGCGCCAAGCGGACCTCGTATCCTGCGTCGCTCAGGGCTTCGCCGACTTCCTCCCGCACGGCTCGCTCGTCGTCGACAACCAGCACCCGTCCAGACCCAACGTTCATCAGCTTGCTCCCTGCTCGAGGGGCACGCGAAGCTCAAAGCGGGCTCCCCCGAGTTTTCCTTCACCCACTGAAAGGCTTCCTCCCAACTCCTCCGCGAGCGAGGCGCTGATCGCGAGGCCAAGACCCGTTCCGCCAGCCTCAACCCGAGTGCTGAAGAACGCCGTGAAGATCTGCTCGCGCAAACCCACGGGGACCCCTGGCCCGCTGTCAGAGATCGCGACCCACACCTCTAGCTCGTCTTGTCCTGACGCGATTCGAACCCTACCAATCCCCTCAGGTAGGGCGTCCAAGGCATTGAGCAGTAAGTTGAGCACGATTTGCTGCAACTTCCCTTCGACCGAACGAACCCGAGGCAACTCGGGATCGAGGTCTTCCTCGAACTCCACCGCCTTCGCCCGAGGGTCCATGCGAACCAGCGCCAGAGTGCGTCGGAGCAGCGCGTTGAGGGATACCAACTCCCAATCGCTTCCCGGCGGCCGCGCATGGTCGACCAAGCTGCGCACGATCTCTCGAATCCGCTCCAAGTTCTCAGCGAGCACCTCGAGCTTCTCCGGGTTTCCAACCGCCTTCGTCCGCATACCCTGTACGATCGTCGAAACCGCGGTCAGGGGGTTACCGATCTCATGTGCAACCCCCGCAGCCAGGACCCCCATCGCAGCGACCCTCTCCTGATTCACCGCAATTGCCCTCGCCTTTTGTAGTTCGAGACTGCGGTCCGCGAGTCGAGCTTCGAGGGTCTCTGCGTTCCGATCCAGGCGGGTACGCTGCTCGCCCAGAGCCTCCGCCATGCCGTTGATCGCCTCACCCAGGTCTTGTAGCTCGTCCCCAGTGTGGACCTCGACGCGCTCGTCGAATTCGCCCCGCGCGATCTGGGCGGTCGCAGCCAGCAATGAGGAGACGACACCACGCAGCCTACGGTTCAGCCAGAACGCGAACAGCAGGCCTCCAATGCCCGCTACCCCCCCTGGTATCAGGGCAAGGAGCAGCATGCGTATGACCCGCTCGTTCGCGGCTCGCGACGTACCCCGAATGCGAAGCACCGGAGCGTCGATTCCACTCCAGCGCTTCGTCTTTAGCGGCGTCTCTGCTACGAACACGTGGCCTGAACCGTGCAAGGCCTCCTCTGCGTGGCCTTCCTCAGCCAAGTGCACCGACCCTCCGCTTGCTGCTAGGGGATGGTGTTCCGCTTCCTCAGGCTCCTCTCCCCAATGCGCCAAACGCACCCCCATTGAGCGGTCGTAGACTTCAACCGAAAGGAGCCCAGGCTCATTGCGCAACAACGTGTTCACCGGCAAGTCGACCTCATGCAGACACCCGCGTTCACACGAATCAGCGAGAGCCAACGCAAGGACTTCGGCCTCCGATCGCAAGCGATCCAAGAATTCCTGCTCCGCGTGTTGGTGTTCACTCATGAACATGACGGGCAGGCCCACAATGAGGACCGAACAGGGAATCAAGACGACGAGGACGACCACCCGGTGCCTCAAACCGAGGCGCCTGGTGGAGGGGGCAGTGCTTGGAGTACTCACCATGAGCTGACCCTATCGCAAATGCGGTGCCTGCAGCTGCTGGGGCGCGACTACCGTCCTGAGCCAAGGCAAGAGATAACCACGGTCACAGGTCAGCCGTTTGGCTTCCACCGACTTCAGCGCTGGCTGACGCGCCACGGTCGCCAGCCACAAGGAAGGTGTGGAGACCGACGAGTCGGGCAACGAGGACCGCCAAGTAGAGCTGACCCACGACCGCCTCTAAGGTGCTTAGCGAGCGTGCAAGCGGAGACACTGGCACGACGTCACCAAATCCCAAGGTGGTGAGCGTCGTAAAGCTGTAATAGGTCAGGTGCGGGAAGCCGGCGAGCACCGCGTGACTACTGAGTGACGCCTCCCCGGCATGATCAAGAAACGCGCCGGGCTGCACATGCTCGATCACGGAGTACACGAGTCCCCACCCGAGCCCAACCAGAACGTAGCCACACACTGCGGCCTGCAGTCGACTTACCGTGACGGCGCCCGGTTCAACGACCCGTTTCAGGAGGGTGAGACCGGTGAGCAGAAAGAACACCACCCCGATCACGTGTCCAATGGGCAACAGCATGCTGATCCCAAGGGCATGGCTGCCTGTTGCCACCACGATGGCCAGGCAGGAGAGTGTGAGCGCAGCAAGCACAACACGCTTACTCGCCCCCCCCAGTGCACGGACCGTAAGGAGGAGCGCTAGGGACACGAACAGATCAAGTATCCCAGCGCCAATGTGCTGGTCAGCCAGCAAGGGCCCTACCAGGAATAGGCTCAGCAGCGCCACGAGCAGCAGCACGAAGCGCTCCACCACCGGAGCTGTCCCGTCGAGTTCGTCTGGATTCTCCAAAGGTCACCTCACGCCAAGAGTGTTGCCCTCGAGTCGAGCACACGCATGGCCAATCACACCGGGCACGTCGCTGTGAGCTTGTCACGTGTTCGTGACTCTGCGTGGTTGGCAGCAGACGCTTCGCGTTTCATTCTTGAAATGCCGAAGTACGTGCGCAGGTCGATCTGGCTCAGCGTGGAGCAGATAGGTTCACAAGCCTCACCCTGTCGTTGAGTGGGTCGAGCTTTGCTTGGACCTGCGCATGAGACTCGGCATCGTCGAAAAGTCACCTCGGAGAGCCTCCACTTTGGGGACTTCGCTGCCTCTCGACACGCAGTTTCTCCTGCAGGCGAACCGTCGACTTGGGCTCGTAAGTGCGGTCTTCGCAGGCGCAGTGGCCATGCTGGTGGGTACTGCCTTCCTCCTCTATGGCGTCTTTGGCTGGGACGAGCCGGACCACCTCCCCCACTTCCTTGCCGCGCAGACCGTCTTGTTCCTTGTTTCCCTCGCTATGGCATTCATGTCCTGGAGGAGGGTTTTCGATCCTGTCACCTTGGTGAAGGTTGGCATGGTCTACCAAGTGCTCGGTGCACTCATCCTCTCGATCTGTGCATTTCAGGGCGACATGCTCGTGCAGCCACTCATGGCGAAGCTCTCCTGGCTGGCCGTGTGGATTCTGCTGTTCCCTCTGTTCGTCCCAGGGCCACCCCTGCGTAGCTTGGCGGTCTCTCTACTGAGTGCAAGCATGGCCCCGGCCGTGTTCTTTAGCTGGAGTCTGCTTGGGGGGCATGAGCTGCCTCAACTCCCCGTCCTTGTTGAGTCCTTCGTTCCCTACTACGTGTGTGCTGGACTCGCAGTCATTCCGGCCTGGCTCGTCTACGACCTGGGTTCGACGGCAAGCGCCGCGCGGAACACGGCACGCCAATTAGGTAGCTACCAGTTGACCGACCTCCTTGGAAAGGGCGGCATGGGTGAGGTTTGGCGCGCTGAGCACGGCCTCCTAGCCAGACCCGCGGCGATCAAGCTCGTTGGTCGCCCAACCGGTGAAGCGGGGGATCCGCTAACTGAGCGACCCGTTGAGATCCGAAAGCGCTTCGAACAGGAAGCCCAGGCAATCGCTGCGCTCACCTCACCCCACACGGTCAGCCTCTACGACTACGGCCTGACCGACGACGGGACCCTCTACTACGCCATGGAGTTGCTCGACGGGCTGGACTTCGAGACCCTCGTCAAGCGCTTCGGTCCCGTGTCGCCTGCAAGGTCCATCTACCTCTTGCGCCAAGTGTGCGAGTCCCTCGCAGAGGCACACCGCGCAGGGCTGATTCACAGAGACATAAAACCCGCGAACCTCATGGCCTGTCGAATTGGTGGACGCGTTGACTTCGTCAAGGTGCTCGACTTCGGCCTCGTACGCCGTGCCCACGACGAGCACGACCCCTCGGTCAGCGGAGCCAATTGTGTCCTCGGCACGCCGGGCTTCATGGCTCCAGAGCAAGCCAAGTCCTCCGCCGAAGTGGACGGAAGAGCCGACATTTACGCGTTGGGCTGTGTGGCATATTGGCTGCTCACGGGAACCATGGTCTTTGAGGACGCCAGTGGGATTGGCATGATCGTGAAACACGTGCAGGAGGTTCCCTCGCCCCCCTCCACTCGAGTCGAGCAACACATCCCCCCAACCCTCGAGCGCCTGGTGCTCGATTGCCTGGCCAAGGATCCTGATCGACGCCCACAGACAGCCGAAGCGCTCATGCAGCGACTCACTCGATTGCGCATAGGTAGGGTGTGGACGCAGCAGCAGGCTCACCTCTGGTGGCACGCACGGCTGAAGGAGTTCGTCCCGAGAGACGAGGAAGCAATGCCCTCCTGGTCGAGCATTCAGCTTCCACCTCTCCCCCCTCAGCTCGAGCAGCTTGAGGACGACCTGGGCCAGTTGCACGAAGGCACCGATACAACCGACCTAGCGCCGTTCCCCATCGTTCCTGTTAGCGCGATCTCTGACGCTCGGATTCGCGCTCGTATGCGAGCTGCAGCGAACCCCAAGTTGGCGCGAGCCGGAAAGAGAGCACCTTGAGTGAATCTCAGAACGAATACAGTCAGCTCTTCTGCGGATCATTCAGCTCCTGGCGCAGTTTGGATTTCCAGGATTGGGTTTCGGGGAGACTGCGTTGTGGATAGAGTTGGCAGTGGCTGGGCTTCAAGCCCCTCACCCAGGTTCGCCGAATGCCGGTCGTAGTCCTTCTTCTTGCTGTGTTGCTCGCCTTTCCTTGCGGGGGGGCGATCGACCTGTGTGCCTGCAGTGGAGATGAACACGGCCTTGGCTGCGAACCAGTGAAGCCTCAAGCCGCCGCCCAGCGCAGCTGTTGCAGCAGTGAGACAGAGGCGCCGCAAGACTCCGAGCACCCCACGCGTTGCCCAGGCTGCCCAACCCTCGAGTTGCCGGAACTCCCCAGCTCGGTTGCTCCGAGCTGGAGCAACGACTCCCCACCCACCTCTGCGCGGGCGCGGCTGATTCGCTACGCACAGCTTCCGCTGGCTGCGTCGTCACAGACTCTACAGGGCGTCGAGGCATGGCCTCCCCCTGATCCGGTTCCGCTCTACCTAAGCCTCAGAGTGATTCGGCTGTAAAGCCACCTGAACGGGCGCGCCCTCAGGCGCGCCGTCTACCGCCGCGTGGTTGCCTGGGCTTGCGGCCCGCTACACGCTTGCCTCGTTCGGTCTACTCACTCAGGAATCACACATCATGAATCGCCATCTCCTCGCGGCGCCCGTTGCGATCCTCGGGATCGTGCTCGGGGGCTGCGTCAGCGAGCGCGAACGCACGGCTCGCACCGCGTGGGACTCGCTCTACTCCAGCTTCGATCCTCCCGAAGCGGAGCCCGCACCGATCACCTCGGAGAGTGCCCTTGAGGACTACGTTCGACTAGCCCTCAGGCGCAACCCCAGATTCAAGGCCCAGGCCCAGCGCTGGAGCGCTGACCTCGAGCGTGTCCCCCAAGCCTGGGCTTTCCCCAATCCCAGGGTGAGCTACGGGGGTTTCTTGGAGCCCGTTGAAACGCGGATTGGCCCACAGCGCCACACGGTCTCAGCCAGTCAACGCGTTCCATGGCCGGGTAAGCTCAGCGCCGCCAGCGAGGTGGCCCTCGAGCAGGCTGGCGTTAGTGAGGCCCAAACCGAGACCATGCGTTTGCGTGTGGTGGCAGAGGTCACTCGCGCCTACGCCAACTACTGGGAGCTCGGTCGTGAGGTCGCGATCACAAGAGACACTTTGGCGTTGGTTCAGCACTGGGAGTCCGTTGCTCAGATTCGCCTACAAGCTGGTGGAACGTCCGCGCACCGCGACGTAATCAAGGCGCAGGTTGAGATTGGACGCCTCGAAGATCGCCTTGCAAGCCTGAACGACGCACGCCGCATGCGGATCCAGCGCCTATTGGCGCTGCTCGACCTGCCGCAGAACGCCTCCCTCCCTTGGCCAAGCACGCTTCCAGGACGCAGCCTAGCTCTAGACAACAACGAGGTTTTGCAGCACCTCAGCCAGCACAGCCCTTTCCTGGCCGAGCTCGACCGCAAGGTCGACACCCAAGAACGCGCCGTCGCGAGGGCCAAACAAGCCTACTTTCCCGACTTCATGGTGGGGCTGACTCACATAAACGTTGGCCATGCCCGGGCCTCAGGCGTAAGCAACAGCGGCGACGACGCCTGGATAGTAAACCTGGGAGTCGACCTCCCGGTGTGGATTGGCCGCTACGCGGCGGGCGTTTCCGAGGCCGAAGCGCGCCTTCGTGCAGCCGAACTCGATCGGGAAGCAGCTGACGACACCCTAGCTGCCGACGTGACCGACGCGCTCTTCGACTACCGCGATGCTGAGCGCAAACTCATTCTCTATCGGGACTCTCTTGTCCCCAAAGCTGAGGAGTCTCTACAGGTGACAGCCTCCGCCTACGAGTCGGGCGAGAGTGACTTCCTCAACGTGCTTGACGCAGAGCGCGTGCTCCTCGACTTCCACCTCGCTCGAGAACGGGCGCTAGCCAACCGAATCACCGCACTTGCTGAGCTGGAGCTCTTGACCGGCACCCAACTTGCACCACGTAGTTCGCGAGAAGAGTAAGCATGACACCGAACGAAGAGTCGCCACAGGCCGGAGACGAGTCAACTGGCCCAATTGACGAGACGCCCCAGTTGGAAGACCGGACACCTGCGCCAGAAAACACCACCTCCGACTCGGCGAAGACCCAGTCCGAATCCTCGAGTGAGCCAGTTGAGCCAGAGGGGCCGCCAAGGGAGGTCGCCTCCCCTACCACTCTGTCTCAACTGCGCGATCCACGCCTGCGCAAGGCTGCTGTTATTGCGGCAGGGTTGGTGCTCGTCCTCCTCGGACTGTTGCTCGGCGTCTGGATTTCGCCAAGCGGCCCAGCTGAAGGCGCTGGAGACGCGCAGGCCGAAGCAAAGGACGCGGCGCCAACGACCTGGACCTGCTCCATGCACCCACAGATTCAAAGCCCCAACCCCGGGTCTTGCCCAATCTGCGGCATGGACCTGATTCCCGTCACCGCGGGAGGCGACGACTTGGGGCCCCGTGAGCTCAAGCTCTCGCCCGCGGCCATGTCTCTGGCAGAGATCGAGACAGAGCCTGTGCGGCGGCGGCACGTGGATCGCGAGGTACGCATGGTGGGAAAGGTTGATTTCGACGAGACACGCCTCAACTACATCACCGCCTGGGTCGGCGGTCGACTTGATCGCCTGTTTGTCGACTACACCGGAACCCTGGTTCGTGAAGGCGACCACCTGGTCGAGGTCTACAGTCCACAGCTCCTCAGCGCCCAAGAAGAGTTGCTCCAGGCGATTCGCGCAAGCGACGGCGGGGTTGGTGGGTCTGAACTCCTGCGCGATTCGACACGTCGCACCGTCGATTCCTCCCGCGAGAAGCTCCGTTTGTGGGGGCTGGCCCCCGATCAGATCGCAGCGATCGAGTCCACTGGGAAGATCGCTGAACACATCACGATCCGAGCACCCGTCGGTGGGGTAGTCGTTCACAAGAACAAGAACACAGGCGACTACGTCAAGACGGGGGAACGCGTTTACACCATCGCCGACCTGACTCAAGTTTGGGTTCAACTCGACGCATACGAATCAGACCTTCCCTGGATCCGGTATGGGCAAACTGTCGGCTTCGAAGTCGAGGCATTTCCCGGAGTCAGGTTCGAAGGCAGGGTGGTGTTTGTCGATCCTGTGCTGACTGCTCAGACCCGCACTGTCAGGGTTCGCCTCAACGTAGACAACAAAGCAGGACGTCTGAAGCCTGGCATGTTCGTGCGTGCCACACTCCGCGCGCGTCTTGAAGCTGGTGGACAAACCCTCGACCCCAGTGTGTCTGGCAAGTGGATTTGCCCAATGCACGGCGACGTGATCAAGGACGAGCCCGGAGCCTGTGATCTGTGCGGAATGCCTCTGGTCAAGGCCGAAAGCCTCTACCAAGCTGGAGACCAGAACACGCTTCCGCCTCTCGCTGTCCCAGCGAGCGCAGTGTTGTGGACCGGGAAGCGATCGCTGGTCTACGTGCGCAAGCCTGGAGACGTGCCGATTTTCGCTGGGCAGGAGGTGGTCCTTGGGCCTCGGGCAGGCGCCTACTACGTCGTTACTGAGGGTCTCGAAGAAGGTCAGCTCGTAGTCACACGAGGTTCGTTCAAGATCGACAGTGCACTCCAGATCGAAGCACGTCCGAGCATGATGCTGCCCTCGGACGATCCCCCGACTCCAACCAGATACGAAGTGTCCGAAGAATTCCTCGGAGCACTCGATCCAGTATTCGAGGGGTACCTCGAAGTCCAAGCCGCTCTCGCGGCTGACGACTTATCCGCGGCCAAGGGATCTGCGCTGGGCGAAGCAGTCCAGGAAGTCAACATGCGCCTGGTGAGTGGCCCTGGGCACGTCAGTTGGATGGGATTGGCCAAGACGCTGCGCGACGGTGCAGCGGCGCTCTCCGAGGCGGGAGACCTCTCCGAAGGCCGAGCCGCCTTCGGAGAGATCTCCCAGGCGATGCTCGAGGTCGAGCGACAGTTTGGGCATCTCGCAGGCGAACTTCGTGAGGCGTTCTGTCCCATGGCATTCGACAACACTGGAGCTAGCTGGCTACAGCGCGACACCGAGATTGCTAACCCCTACTTCGGGGCGTCAATGCTCAGCTGCGGAGAAATCCGTGAGGTCTTCCCAGCCCATGCCGCGAGCGGTGAATCGGCTGCAAAGACCGGTCACGAAGACCATGGACCCTCAAACAACCACGAAGGACACCGCAAGGCGCCAGCAAACAACCACGAAGGACACCGCCAGCCGCCAGACGCAGGGCCTCCTGGGGACGCAGATACGCCTGCCACTGTTCCCGATTCGGCTAAGCGGGAGCTAGACCAGGTACTGATCGCCTATTTCGCGATTCAGACGGAGTTGGCGTCAGACCGAACAGTGTCCGCTACCCAGCTGGCCGCTGCCCAAGATGGAGTAGTGGGGGCGAAGCTTGAGGCGCTGTCAGCTCAGGAGCTGGAGACCTGGCGGGGCGTTCATGTGCCAGCGCTCGTCGCTGCTCTCGAGGGATTAAAGAAGGCAAGGAGCCTTGACGAGCAACGAACATCCTTTGAAGCGCTCTCGTCCAGCGTCCAGTCACTTGTTGAGCACTTCGGACACTTGTCCGAGCGCTCAGTGCGTCGATTTCGTTGCCCGATGGCGTTCGACAACCGTGGCGCAGACTGGCTCCAGGAAGGACCGCAGACCCTCAACCCCTACTTCGGCTCCGGGATGCTCCGCTGCGGCAGCGAGGTCGAAGTCTTCCCCGAAGCAGGTAGCGCTGAGCGAGAAGGCGGAAACCGGTGATCGCACGTACGATTCGTTTCTGCCTCGAGAACAAACTCGTGGTGACCCTGCTGGTCGTGTTCATCCTTGCTTGGGGAGTCATGGTGGCTCCCTTCGACTGGGACTTGCCTGCGATTCCTCGTGATCCCGTTCCCGTCGACGCAATTCCCGACATCGGTGAGAACCAGCAAATCGTATTCACCGAGTGGATGGGTCGCTCTCCACAGGACGTCGAAGATCAGATCAGTTACCCCATGACCGTAGCGCTCTTGGGAATCCCCGGCGTCAAGACGGTTCGCAGCTATTCGTTCTTCGGCTTCTCCTCGATCTACGTCATCTTCGAGGACGACATCGACTTCTACTGGTCTCGCTCACGGGTCCTGGAGAAGCTCGCGAGTTTGCCCTCCGGCACGCTGCCAAAGGGGGTGCAGCCCGCCCTCGGGCCTGATGCCACTGCGCTCGGGCAGATCTACTGGTACACCCTAGAAGGCCGAGATCCCGAGGGAGAACCGACCGGTGGCTGGAACCTCGACGAGTTGCGCACGGTCCAAGACTGGTATGTGCGCTACGCTCTGCTGGGGGCAGAGGGGATCTCCGAGGTTGCCTCAATCGGGGGCTTCGTACGGGAGTACCAAGTCGACGTCGACCCCGACGCCATGCGCGCCCACGGCGTCAGCCTGACTCAAATCTTCACCGCGATCCGTAACTCGAACCTAGACGTCGGGGCACGCACGATCGAGGTCAACCGCGTCGAGTACGTCGTGCGTGGGCTCGGCTTCGTCAAGACGACCGAAGACTTGGAGAAGGTCGTTGTCAAGGTGGAGGCCAACGTCCCAATCCGAGTACGGGACGTGGCGCGCGTTTCCCTCGGCCCTGCGCTCCGTCGTGGAGTCCTCGACAAGGGCGGGGCAGAGGTCGTAGGCGGCGTAGCTGTAGTCCGTTATGGCGACAACCCCCTTGCGGCGATCAAGCACGTCAAGGCGAAGATTGAGGAGATCGCGCCTGGGCTTCCCAAGAAGGTCGTAATCGACTTCAAGGCCGCCTCGGTGGAGGAGGTCGAAGCGTTCGCGGTAGAGCAAGGATTCCCGGCGTACGTAGACGGTGCGCTCAATCAGGAGGCATGGACCCATTGGGCTTCGAGCAACTTCGACGCACTCCCCACCTGGTTGACGCTCAGCCAAGTAACCGTGGTCCCGTTCTACGATCGCACCGGATTGATCTATGAAACGTTAGGGACGCTCAGCACGGCGCTGCTCGAGGAAATCCTGATCAGCATCATTGTGGTGATT
>Ga0070727_10002645_pt1 | contig 16998 bp, 13 predicted proteins | sample tdAd472_FD_66722 | JGI IMG/M metagenome (GOLD analysis project Ga0070727, IMG submission 66722) | Marine sediment microbial communities from the Atlantic coast under amendment with organic carbon and nitrate - tdAd47.2 | ecosystem: Environmental > Aquatic > Marine > Coastal > Sediment | place...
AGCTTTAAAAGCGATACGTTCCACACGACCACATGCCTTGGTCACGACGTTGCCTATGTGGAAACGATTCCTGGCCCCTTTAGGCCTGAAGAAACTGAGTGGGTTTCCTGGATTTCTTCGAAGAAGAACCAGAAAGAAGTTCAGGAATATCTTCAGATGCTCATCGATCAGGACAGCCGAATTGGTGAAAATTGGCGCAATCAGCCACCTGCACTCTAGTTCTAGCAGCCAAGCGCCCCCATATTAATGAGTCGAAAAGTATTGCCGAGCTAACATGTCGGGATGCTCCTGGCAGAAGGCTTTGGATGAAAGACACTTTCGATGAATGAAGAAACCCAATCCGTCTCAATTGATGTCTTGGACGGCTACGACGAAGTTGGTTATCCCTGGGCCAAGGATATCTATTCCGATTGGACAGAATTCGTTGACGCACGCGGTCGCGAAGAGGCCGACGCTTATTTAAAGCAAGCCGAAATCCCTTGGCCGCCAGAATCTGTATCCATCGACATCAGCACCAAATGCAATCTCCGCTGCCCTATGTGTATGAGCAACGGCGATGCAGAAGGCCGTGAGCAATACACAAAAATCCAGTTTGATTGGCAGGAAATCGCCGATTTCTTTATCAAAAACGGCGCTAAAACCTTGTTTATGGGGTCGCTTGGTGAAAGCTTTTTGAAGAAAGACACGCTTCTTTTCATGGAAGCAGTGAAGGACCACGTGAGGGACTTCGCATTCTCGACAAACGCCACAGCAATCGACACGGATTACATTCGAGAAATTGCCAAATTCAAGGTCTCTTCCATTCGCATCAGTTGCGACGCTGGCGACCCCATCAGCTATCCGATCTGGCGGCTTGGCGCCGACTATGAGACCTTCGCGACCAACGTCAAAGAGTTCGTCAAATACTTTGGCGACAAAGTCGCAATTCATAGCGTGTTGTTCAAAGAAAACATGGACAGCATTCGCACATTGCCAGAATTTGCCCATGAGCTTGGCGTCAAAACCATTGAAGTGCATGGATTGAAACGACGAGGCGCGACTATTCGCAATGGCCTCAACACAACTGATCTGCAGGAAACCTGTTCGGTTCTCAATGAAATTCAATCCAAGCAAAAAGCAAACGACGTTAAGCTTGTTCCAACATTCATTATCCCTGACGAAGAGTTGTCCCTACGGGCATGGATGCTCACTGATGGCCTCATCGGTAGCCGGGAGTTTCTTCGCACGGTAGCCGAACCGCGCTGCCACGAGCCATGGCGGATGATCAATATCGCCCACCATGGCGAACTCAGCCCCTGCTGTGGTGGCTTTGAAGGCCAGAAACTCAGCAGCCCGCCTTTTAAGACAGACGTAGAAAATATCATTAACGCACGCGCCGGACTCATGCTCCGAGCAATGACAATTGCCGGCTGGACCCCAACGGTCTGCGAATTCTTTTGTCGCAAGTGCTACCCGGGAACCCCGGTTAAGCCTCCTCATTCGCGATATGATGCCCCTGTTCCAGCCCCCTTAAGCCGTCCGCAAATTGAACTGGCCTATCAAGGATTCTTTAAAGATACCAACCTGCCGTTTTGTAATCTCGATGGCGCGCTCGCCTTCCTCGACAATTTGGCCGCGGCGTCACCAGCGGACCAAGGTACCGTTATTCAACAGCAGTTGCGGCCCATGTTGCGACCTGAGGTGCCGCCCAATATTCAGCTTCAGATCGTCCGAAAGCTGACCCAATTGGCCGGCGATTCTGACTTGGATGAGCCCTTTGACAAGCACGACGACTGGGTTGCCGAAACATTCCTTAAGGACTTCATTGATCAGGTTAATGAGCGTCCCGAAGGACAGCGAACGGTCCTGTTCGTTGCAACAACACCCTATTTTGTCATTCTTCGCCAAGCCATCTATCTGCGCAAGCTCGGCTATCGAGTGATGTTGTTATCGCTTTCGCAAATCCCCGAGAATTTGTCGGGCATGTTTGAAGAGCATTTTGACGTTATCGCTCACACATCAAACAGCTATCGTTTGCTCAAGAAAATTTTGGGCAAGGTAAGCCCGGAAATCGTCCATGTGCAGTGCTGGATGTGGATGTATGTTTTGGGGCGTCTGGCGATCGAGGAATGCCAGAACTCGAAAGTTGTCTGTGAGTTCTATGACTCGACATCGCTGTTTGCCGAACGAAACGATCTGCTCGATAAATGGCAGCCTAAACTGGTTGATCTTGACCTCGCGCTGGAAGGCGAAATCCTTCGTCAGGCCGACGCCATTGTTTCGCGCTATGGCCCGGATGTAACCAAAGCCTGGATGGCAAAACACGATGCCGACCCCCTTTATTTAGAACTGCAGCCGCACCCCTGCCCCGAGTTCATGCACTATGCAGACTCAAAATCAAAAAAGGACGGCGGCCCCATACGGCTTATTCATGCCGGGTCGCTGACCTCGCCAGATGATGATCATCCAGAGACACTTTATCCAGAGCGCTCGACGCCAGAAACATTCCGCACTCTGTTGAAACAAGGCTTGGCAATTGACGTCTTCTGCCCACCTCATCTTGACCCGACAAAACTTGGGCATCAGTACGAAACCTATAGTGCGCTCGCCAAAGAATTTGAACATTTCCAGTTTCTCAAAGGAGTCGCACCCGACAAATTTGCCGAGGCCATTGCTGATTACGACTACGGCATTTTGTTCTTCGACTACGACCCAAACACCGCCCGCCTATCAGACCTTTGGATGAAGGGTGTGATGCCAACCCGCTTCTTTAGCTATTTAGAAGCAGGCATCCCTGGATTGGTCATCTCTGAGTACACTGACATGACCAGCTTCCTTGAAGACAACGGATTAGGCTTCGGCATCCCCTCAAAGGACCTTCATACGCTTGGCGAAAAACTAGAGAATTATGATCGTGATGCCTCTGTTGCAAAGATCAAGCGCTACAATGAAGAGCACGGTATGGATAAGGAAATCCATCTGCTAACCGATCTCTACGATGAAGTTCTTGGCTCTGGGAAAGCCTAGAGATGGAAAGAACTATGGACCTAAGCCATTTCCACAACGAGGGATACCAAATCGTCCGAGGCCTGATCGATCAGGATGCCCTTAGTAAAATCCATAACTTTCTCGACCGGTCGGTTGGTAACGCTCTCTCCCTGCTTCGGGACGCTGGGTTGCCGGTTGATGATCCTGGATTTGCAGAGCAGCTCAGTAACCTTGATGATGCGGAGCTTACCGAACAGGCCCATTCTGTTCTTGTCGGGCATTTTCCTTTGGAAGTCCGGTTATCTGAAATTCTTTGGCAGGCACCATTTCTTGAAAGCGTTAAGGCAGTCATTCGGGAAGCCCTGAGAAACGATACAATTTACATGCATCTGCCGCCAACGGCTCGTTACGTCCTGCCGGGCAATAGTCGTGCAGGTGTCCCGCCTCATCAAGATGTAAGCTATAATTCGCACATGTCTGATTTTTTGGTCATGTGGATGCCACTGGTCCCCATCACCGAAGATTGCGGCGGCGTGGTCGTCTATCAGGGCAGCAACGAAGAAGTCGAGCGCAGACGCGCCAATGACGGCGGCGATTGGCTTGGAGGCATTGAGACCGACGGGTTTACCAAAGTTAATTGCGCACCGATGGAACCGGGCGATGTTCTGCTGCTCAATCGCTGGATCGTCCATGGGTCTGCACCCAATCTATCTAACGCGACGCGGTTCAGTGTCGACTACCGGTTTTTCGGTGCGCCGGCACAGTCCGACAAGCACTATCTTGATCTTCAAACCCTTGATGTCGTTGCCCCAAAGGCTGCATAGAAAGAAACCATGTTCTCAGAAAAGCCCCTTCTTCACGAAAGACAAAGCCGGCACACACCCGGTAATCTGCGAACAGTCGCCATCGATGTAACCTCCCGCTGCAACATGACCTGCGATCATTGCTATGCCGAGACCTTCAATAAGATTGAAGAGTTGGATATGGCTTCGTGGAAGAAAGCTCTGGATGAACTCTACGACATGGGCGTCTTCCACTACGTCATTCAGGGTGGCGAACCAACGGTTGCCAAGAAACGGCTAGAAGAAATGCTGAGCATTATCCGGGTTGATGAGTGCTACATAAACGTGGTCAGCAACGGCTGGGAAATGACCGAGGAGATGGTCAGCTGGCTCAAAGGTCTCAAGGTCGACAAGGTTACCTTCAGCATGGATTCTGGCATCCCTGAAGACCACGATGCAAACCGCCTTCCAGGCTCATTTGAGAGGGTTGTTGCAGGTGTTGATCGCGTATTGGCAGCCGGGCTCTTTTCTTCCGTCTCAACCGTCGTGACCCATTCGAATCTTCATGGCGAAGGTTTCCAGAAGGTTTTGGAGTTCGCCAAATCACGCGGTATTCGGGTCGATATTCAGATTGCAGAACCGGTCGGCAAATGGGACGGCATCAAGGACGATCTAATCACGCCAGAAGACGCCGACTATCTTAAAAATCTGTATGAGACCATGGGCAAAGCTAGCAACGGTCAACCAATGATCAACCGCGACACCTATTGCGGCGATTGCGATCATTGTCCGGCAGGCACTGAATTCATGTCAATTTCAGCCAATGGCGAATTGCTTTCCTGCAATTTCCTTCAATTCAGTCTGGGCAATGTTAAGGACGGCTCAATTGCTAAAAAGCGGGCCGATCTGTTGACATCACCCTGGTTCGATAACTCCCACCCAACCTGCATTTGCGGTGAAGACGACGAGTTTATCGATAGCTATATTGTCCCCCATAAGGACAAACCAAAACCACTTGATGCTTACGAAATTTTCAATCTCCCCAAGGACTAAGCCATGGCTGACACGTTTGACGGATTTCGCAAAATGGACAAGGATGCTGAGGTCGAAGAGGCCATTGTCCAGCATTGTGAAAAATATGAAATATCGCCTATAGAAGCGATCCGCCATTTCGCTGTCCTGGCTCGCCGCCAACCGCTCAAACGGTTTCTCGCCCATTCAGACCTGTTCAAATTAACCCTCGACGTCCCAGGCGATATTGCCGAATTGGGTGTTTTTAGAGGATTAGGCCTGATGACCTGGGCCAATCTTTTGGAAGCCTATTGCATTGGGGACCGAACCAAAACCGTCTACGGCTTTGACAACTGGGAAGGCTTTAAAGGGTTCTCTCCAGAAGATGGCAAGGACGAAGACGAATTTAACAAGGTCGTGGGTGGCTTCAACCCGGGTCCCTACAAAGAAGAGTTGGAAAGCGCCATTGCCATTTTTGACAATGATCGTTTTATCCCTCAAAAGCCGCGCATCAAGCTCGTGGTCGGTGACATCGAAGATAGCGTGCCCCAATTCGCCCTAGACAATCCGGGTGTGCGGTTCTCGCTCGTCCATTTCGATTGCGATCTCTACAAACCCACCAAGGCCGCCCTTGAGGCTTTCTGGCCGAAGCTCTCACGCGGCGGCATCATGCTGTTTGATGAGTATGGGATTAAGGAATGGCCGGGCGAAACCAAGGCCGTCGACGAGTTTTTCGCCGACAAACCTGGGGTCAAACTGCGGACGTTCGATTGGACGAACGTGCCAGCAGCCTATTTGATCAAGGAATAACCTACAAAAAGTTCACATGCATGGGTGGATTGGAGATCTTACAGAGCTCTTTATTCACATGGCTCTGCTTGCAGCTGCAGGTGCACTGGTCGAGATCGTAGTCATTTAAGATTCGATCTTGAACCTCTTTCCGACGATCGCTCCGCCAAATTTCTTCGAAGGAATTCTCCTTCAAATTGCCATAGCAATACTCTTCATTGCGCCAGAACTGCAGGCAGGGATAAACGCCATAATCGGCATCGACCATCGCCTCAAAAGTCAGACCGTGACACTTGTCAAAGGCCTTCTTGAAGGCTCCCTGGTTCTCCTGAACACCAAACTGATCGCGGCGGAAAGAGACTAAAAATTCGTCGCTCTGCAGAGCTTCTGACTTTGAAAGAAGATCGTCAAACTCCTTATAAACGTCCTTCTTCCACTCGTGACTTTCATTGTGGGAAAGAATTTGCGCAGGCTTGATCAGCACGAAGTCGACACCTAAATCTTTAAGCATACTGGTTGTGTCATAGACATCATTCGCACTTTCGACGGACACGACAAAGGATGCCCCAATAACCGTTTCGATCCCTGTGCTATTGCGAACATCAACGCAACGCTTGATGTTTTCTATTGCGCGGTTCCAATGGGGCTCAGGACAAACATGGGTCTTAGCATAGGCTTCAGGTGTGCTAGCCAGGGCCGAGATTCTGATCCAATCTAAGTGCGGCATAATCTTGGCGGGCGTATCCTCATCCATCAGCACGCCGTTAGAACAGAGAGCCAATGACAAGCCTGCTTTACTGCCCTCAACAATAGCGTCTGGTGTCCCTTTGTTCAGAAGCGGCTCACCAGTGCCTTGGATTTGGACGGCGCGAACGCCAGCTTGGCCCATGTCTTTGAAAATTCGGACCATGTCTTCGTCGCGGATATCGGTCTTGGTGTGACCAAGATACTCCGTGTAGCAGAACCAACACCGCTGATTGCAGCGATCTGTTGGGCTAAATTCGAGAAATACGGGGGGGAAATATTCACCATCTTTCCAAGCCGCCACCCGATCTAGGTGATGCCAAAGCTTGTGAGGGTTCAATTGTAAGCGTGACAGGTCCATTCTGGCCCCTTTCTTAGGTCAGTTCACCGTTCTGGTGAAGCAAGTATGACTCTGAGTTTGTGTGAGTCCGGTTAACAAACAGCAACAGCTTAACGCAATTCAGAATGATTATCGTTTGATACCTATCAAAAATCGGTTAATTCAGTCTATTTCCGCATCAGCAGCATAATGCCACCACCGCCAACCGGAAGCATACTGCGGACAAGATCGTCACGCTTGCCAATGGCGTCGAGCAAGTCTTTTACGCCCTGCCCTTTGTCGGTTACTGGCGCATCAATCATGGCGTCACCATGAAAAAACACATCATCAATTACCATGACGCCTTTTGCGCTCAAATGAGGCTCAAGGTTTTCAAAATAGGGAAGGTAGTTCCCTTTATCGCCATCAATGAAAATGAAGTCGTACATATCGTCTTTAGGCAAACTGGAAACAAATTCCATTGCATCGGCTTCAACTAGACGGATTTTTTTGTCCAGACCGTTCTGCTCGAAATTCCGCCTCGCTATTTCAGCAAAATGATCAAACTTTTCGACCGTTACCAGCTCTCCATCATCTGGAAGCGCACTGGCAAAGTAGAGCCCTGAGATGCCTATAAACGTCCCAAGCTCTAAGGCTCTTTTTGCCCCCGAGATACGGATGAGGAATTCCATAAACCGAAGCTTCGGTGGATTGGAAGCGTAGTGGGTTGGCGGGAAGCGGTCTGACGCCTCAAGTTTAAAAGCTTCATCAGGTGCCTCTAGGCCACAAGCCCGTATGGTTCCGTCGTAGAGGAGTTTAATAAACGCCTCATCGCCATAGTCGTAGGTTGCTTCACCATCACCTGCACCGGGCTGTTCCCATTCCGCATGAACCGGATAGAAAGTCTGCCAATATTCCGTGACCTTCATGGACTTTCCTTACATCTTCAATTCTGCCCCATTCCCAGGGGCGAAATGCTATTTCAGCACTAAAGAATTCATTTTGTTCGCGAGGAGTTAATATTTCACTGAAAGAGTGGAGGGATTGCAATCTTTCGCGAGACGCACATGAGCACTGAGTGCATTAACTGCCACTCTGAGAACCTCAAGGAAATCGAAGGGTTTAACCAACTCCCTCGGGTTTCTTCTGACTGCCGCCCTATGGGTGCGGGCGGCCGCCTGGCCTTGTGCCTTGATTGCGGGGCTGCTCAGAAGCCTGCCGATGCGCAATGGCGCGAAGAGGCAAAAACCATCTATCGCGACTATGCTCTGTTCAACGAACCCAATCAGTTTGAACAGATGATTTTTACCGAGTCCGGTGTTGCCGTCCGGCGCTCAGTGAAGGTTCTCAACTATCTGCTCGACCAATGGCAAGCCCCCGACCAAGGGCGTTTCCTTGATGTTGGTTCGGGCAATGGGGCGGCCTTGGACGCTTTTTCGTCCTTAAAAAAGTCATGGCAGCTTAATGCCCTCGATATCGACAACAAAGGCCTTGCAGCTCTTTCAGCCATTCCTGGATTTGCAGAGCTTTACACCGGTGATATATCCGCGGCCCAAGGCAAGTTTGATCTGGTAACGGCGATCCATTGCCTTGAGCACCTTGAAAAGCCCTACGAAATGCTAGCTGGCATCCGAGAACGGCTAAACCCCGATGGCCGCCTGGTTATTCAGGTTCCCGATCACATCAGCAATCCCTTTGACCTATTGATAGCAGATCACCGAAGCCATTTCTCACCGCAGATTCTTGCCGGAATTCTAGAAGCATCTGATTTTGACGTCATCATTGCCTCAGATGATCTTCTGCCCAAAGAAATTTCCATTATCGCCCGCACTGGCACTGGCAAAAAACAGGCTCCAAAGACAATCGATGTTGCAAAAGCCGAAGCAGCAATTGAGAGCCGAGTCTCCTGGCTTCGACGTCTTCTTGTTTCAGGCCTTGAGGCCTACAACCCTGATCGTCCCTTTGGCCTATTTGGCACTTCCATCGCAGCCACGGCTTTCGCCAGCCCAATGATTGATCGTGTCGCGTTTTTCGTAGACGAAGACGAACAGATGATTGGAAAGGACTGGTTGGATCGTCCGGTACTCAGTCCTGATGACGTGCCAGAAAATGCCATCGTCTTTGCACCGATGGCCCCCTTGATCGCTCAACGATTGGCCGACCGTTTTAGGGATGCCCCATTTGAAGTTCTCATTCCACCCCGTTTGGATTGAGGAAAGAGAACAGAAACCCCGATGACACCTGAAGAACTCCAAAAGGCCCAAGCCATCGCACAAAAAGGGATCACCCTTTCGGAAACAGGTCGTCATGACTTGGCCGCGAGACTCTTTGAGCAGGCCTCGTCTTTGGCGCCAGAAGACCCAGACATACTTTTTCTGCTCGGCTCTTCCTTTCTGACCTTCCGCGATCTCAACAAGGCGGGAGAGATCTATCTCAAGGTCAAAGCACTCTGCCTTGATGACCCCAGGCGTCTTTTATCGTTAATGCGCCCTTTGAATGCCGCAGGTCTTCCATTAGAGGCGCTTGAGGCCATCCGGCGAGCCGAGGCAATCATCGACAAAGTTGAATTTGAGAAGCTGCTTAAGGCCAAAACGGGCGATGTGATTGTCATTGCCGAAAGCCTGACGCGCCATGGCCGAAACGACCTTGCCCGCGAAGCTTACCTTTTGGCCCAACGGGTCTTTCCTGATGCTTTCCCCGCCCTGCATATGCTGTGGCTCCACCAACTCCGGATGGGGGAACTAGAAGGTGCTCTAAACACCATCAATGCCGTTCCCCAGTATCCGGGCGAGGCAGAAGAGGCAACCCGTGCCCGTTATCGCGCGTTGTGTGAATGGGCAATCAGTGCTTTTGCCGACATGCCAAGTTTTGCCAACGATGCGAGTAAACACTCAAACGGAAAACCCGTACTCATCTATGCCATGGCATCTTGGGGCGAAGACTATATTTCACTGGCTGAAGGAAGCCTTCGGAGCCTTGCCGCTCCTGGTAACATTCCGGCCCTAGCTGAAAAATATGATGTCCGGCTTCTTCTGATTACCCCACAAGGCAGCTATGACCAATTGGCGAGTAGCGGAGTCTTTGAGCTGTTTGATGGCTGTTTTCCAGTCGAGCATTTGGTCATGCCCGACGAAGTCGTTCTGTCTCAAGAACACCTCAAGCCAACGCCCTTGATGTATTACACCTACAGCATAGCCATGCATCTAGGCGTTGCCCTGGCTAAAGAAATGAATGGCGCCATCGCCCCGCTCTTTACAGATGCGATTTTTGCCGACGGCTCGTGGCGGCATATCGCCAACCTTATTGATCAAGGCTACGAAGCCATAAACGGCACCTGCCCTGCTTGCAATCGAGAGGCGATGACCGAAGCCGTTGAAGGGTTGAGAACTGACGCAGGCACATTGGAGCTGAGCCCTGACGAGTTGATGTCACTGGCCGGAAAAAACCTCCACATAATCGTCACCAGCGCCCTCGTCAGCCCCCAAAACCATGACTTCAGTTGCCCCCCAGGCATCCTCTATTGGCGCAATGGCACGACACTCGCAGCGCACGGGTTCCATATTCATCCGCTCTACATTTCTGCAAAAGCGCTAGCCACTTACGATCACTACAAATTCACCTCAATGGACGGCCATCTTTGTCTCAATGTTTTTCCCGATGAAAGTGATTGGGGGAAAACGCGGATCGTTGAAAATACTGAGAACTACGGCCTTGTCTCCCTCACTTCAGCTCACCAGGAGAGCGTCACAACCAAGCGGCCTTTCAGCATTGCCGTCGGAAGGCAGTACCTGGAAGACAAGAGCATGATTGCTCCGTTCAATCAGTGGATGTTCCGCCAAAAAATTGAGTTTCAGAATGTTTTTCCAGAAGGCTCACAAGATGAATATGACCCGACCATCGTTGAGGCAATTTTAGCGCCTCATTCGAGCGATGAGGGTGGCGCATGAATCAGGATATTTCCGCGCTTGCCCACCAAGGATTCGTCCTCATCAGTCAGCGAAATTTTGACGAAGGCCTCAAGCTTCTCCACGAGGCTTTAGAGCACAAACCGGACTGGCCAGAAGTTCTGCTGACCATCGGACATATTACCCAGCTCAAGGGCGACATCGAAGGCGGAGAGCCATATTTCCAGAAAGCAATGGCACTGGAGCCCAACCGCCCCTATACCCACGCCAAGCTCGGACGGATCGCGTTTTGGCGTGGCAACATGGATGAAGCCCTCGCCTACTATCAAGCAACCATCAAGCTTTCAACGGCTCCACCGCCGGTTTGTTTCGTCGACAAGTTCATCGAGCCATTAGAACAAACCCTGCGTTCTTGCTACGTGTTGATTTTTGAGATTCTGACCGACAGCGACCGCTTTGAAGAAATGGAAACGATGGTAGACGAGGCCTGCGCCCGTTTCCCTGATGCTCCAGAAGTCCATTTGGCAGCCGGCTGCTCGCTGATTGCTGCCGGGGAGACGGCCAAGGCAGCGGAGCGCTTTAAGCTTCTCACGACTATAAAAGACAACCCAAACCTCGTCGCCGACGCCTGGCGCCATATTGTTCTGTGCAATTGGATGGATCAGGCATTGAACAGCATCGTGCCAAAAGCCGCCGACCTATATGAGCGGGGAGATAAACCGCCGTTTGTGCTCGGCATTGCCGTATGGGGTGACACCTATGTGAGCGAGTTTCTAGAAACCTATCTCCGCTCCATGTCTGCACCAGGCAATATCCCAGCCCTGGCGGAAAACTTTGATGTTCGCATTGCAGTCGTCACAACGGACAAGGGGCGACAACAAATTCGAGAAAGCGGCATTGAAGAACAGTTGGAAGGAAAAGCCAGTTTCGATTTCCTTCTCATGCCGGGGAATATGGTTTCCAAAGTCGATCATTCAAGTTCGACAAAATTCATCTATCGAACTTACATCATGGCCAACCATGTGGCTCTCGCCTACGCCCAAGCCATTGGGGCCGGAGTGAGCCTCTCCATACCAGATGGCATAATTGCAGATGGCTCCTATGGTCACATCGGGACCTTAGCCGGTGATGAGCATATTGAAGCCGTTTTTGCTCAGGCCCCACCGGTTCAGGAAGAAGGGTTCCTCGCTGATATTGACCGTGTTCGAAACGAACAGAACGGCACGATCCATCTCGATAGCCGGACCCTCATGGGCATTGCCGCTCAGCACATGCACCCATTTGTCGAACAGCGGATCATTGGCCCATCAAATAAAAACTTTAGCGAATCTCGGAGCGCACTCTTTTGGTGGAGTAAAGAAGGACTACTTTGCCACACCTTCCATTGGCACCCCGTCTACGTGGCTCCAAAGCGGCTGGCTCGGTACAAAAAATTCCGCTACGTGAGCATTGATGGCGTTTTACCCCAGTTGCTCTTCCCTGAAGCGGACGATTGGGAGCGTATTCATCTCATTACGGATACCGATGATTTTGGTTTTTCAGGGACAATTCAGGCTGACCGCCAGTTTCCAACTACAGGGAAACCTTTTGATATCAATGACTATGTAGCCTATTTCCGGGAAAGTGCCCAGGTGCGCGATATCGGCAGGTGGCTTTTCATGTCACCCATCTGCTTTAGGGGATTTGTTCCGCAAAACCTGAAAGAAAGTGAGATGGCCTACGACCCAGCAATTGTCGAAAGAATTGCCGGGTTGCCGTAAACAGTTGCCCCCTCTGGCACGTCTTTCAATACGACCGCCCCGCAACCGACAGCGGCTCCTCGGCCAATCGTCACCCCCTGGCGAATTACGGCCCCAGCCCCGACAAAAGCCAAATCCTTGACCGTTACACCACCGAGCAAACAAGCCCGGGGGGCAATATGAACATGGTCCCCAACGTGGCAATCATGCTCAACCACAGCAGCCGTGTTGAGGATAACGTTTTGACCTAATGAACTATGGGCGTTGACGATGCTGCCAGCAAAACACACGGAGCCGTCCCCAAGGGAAGCTGACCCAGAAATTGTAGCCGTCGCATGAATTACAGGGTGAGCCTCAAGCCCAGCTGCCGTTGCCCTGTTGAACAGATCACTGCGCTTTTGATTATTGATGCCGCCACCAAATCCAAGGACAAATGATTTGAAGCCTTGTTTGACGGCGCGCTCCAAAAAGTCATCCGAGCCGGCAACCGGCAAACCATGGGCGACACCTTGAGCAATCAGATCAGGGTTTGCGTCAATAATTGCTGCGTTATCTAGGAGATTTGGGTTTCCAGCACTGCGCAAGGCGTCAAGAACGACCCCGGCATGTCCGCCACCACCAATAACGAGAAGTTGCCCCATGATGTACTCCGGGCAAAGCAAGCGGTCTCCGTGGCGGTTAACCGCCACGGCATATCACCCGCATCAAAGTTCTTAGTTTCCTTCGAGGAAACCTTCAGAAATTTGGAGATTGATGTTGATCAGCGTATCCAGGGATTCAGACGGCAGATCAACACCATGTTTCATGATGGTTTCTGCCACAAACTGGCTCAACCGAGCTAGATTGCCTGTCGTTTCCTCTGAAAGCCCACTATCGGTACGCTGCGCCAGAAGGCGAATAGCGATCCAAACTTCCATATTCTTTTCAAGCGCGTTTGCCAGAAGCCCCTTATCTTTCCGGGCGTTATCCATCAATACTGCCGCTTCGGAAAGCTGATAGGCGCTCTCTTTGGGAGCATTTTCTTCCATACCTGCAAAAGCCGTTGAATCGTCTGCCATACTGCACACCCTTTGTTTTTTAGCGCCGTTTGCCGGCACCATCCGTTAAGCCACTTTCCATGCCCCCGCTACCCACAGCAGTGCCACATTGGCTATTGATGCAGATAGTTTACCTGATTTCTTTTCAGTTTCAACGCTCTCGCTGGCATTTGGATGTTTTTGCTGATCAATCAAGCAGTTCAGAATGACGTTGCAACATGCCACTTGAGATGTCGCTCAACAGACCCACATTGTATGGATCGGCCGCTTGAGCATAGGTTGCATGAAGTGCTGCCTCCTCTTTTGTTGGTTCAACACCATCCAAACGATCCATCATTTCAACCACGGCCTCACTGAGTTCTTCCGGTGTATTGTCGATGACTTCCACTCCGTAGCGCTCGAAGAAAAGCGGCTCGATGGCGCCGAAGAAGGGAGGCTTCAAGGTTTCAGTGGTCGTCATCACTTGCCCACTCTCTTTGTTGCGCAATAGCTTGGGCACATACATATCGCCTGTACAAAACGGCCACCAGCCAAGTGGAAACCAGTTTGTTCCTAGGCTTGGAACGCCAAAGTTAGGCGGCAAGGCACTTGGGCCCGATGCCATACCAAAGAAAAAGCGGCTCTCTCCAATGAAGAACATATCTGTCCACTTTTCGCGCTCTTCAGCGCAAGCATAATCGATGACGTTTTCCATGGGCGGCAACGGGGTCATAGACGAATCGCCAATCCGCACAATCCAGCCACCACGCCGGGTAATTTCCTCCATAGCAGGGTAATAGGTTTCTATTCTGGCATTACGGAAACGGTTGTTGTTCCACGGAACGTCTTCGTCAAAAAAGCCTGCTTCGCGGACATGCATGGAAACAAACCATGCGTCTTCTGGCATCCCCTGCTCTTTTAAGAATGCATAGCCCTTTTCTTTGTGCTCGGGCTTGACTGATAAGAGAGCGGGCCGGTTTTCCTTTTCCCACATCTCCTGAATAACTCGGTGGGCCAACATGCGATGCATGGTCCGGCCATCGGGAAGATTGTAATAGTCCGTATAGACCCAGTTGTTGTTATAGCGCCCCGAAATTTCAGCGATCTCATCTTCACCAAAGAAGACGTCGATATACTTTTCCCAATATTCAGCAAAAGGCCGGTTGACCAACATATCTTCAGGTGCGAGCAAAAGGGCACGCTCGCCATCAACGATCCCAAGCTCACGTCCTTTGAGATAGAGATCCATCCGATGACCCATCTCACCAAAGAACCTGCAGATAAGCTTATGGGGTTCAAGCAAATGGGTTACTGGCTCACCCATTTCTTCAGAAACATGGCGGGCAGCACCATAGATTGCTTCATTGGCCCGGCGATAGAGATCGTAAGCACCTTCTTCTTGGCCGATTTTGAAAAGTTCGTCGCCCAGCCTGTAAACAAAATGCACAGCATCAGGGAGAGTCTTGATGCCAATCCGATAAATATCTGCGGCGACCTCCGGATAGCCTTTCATAATGTAGATGCTGCCCAGTCGATCCAGAATATCGCGGGTATAACCATCCCGCGTTCCAAAGGACAAAGCCTTTAGAAGGTAGGGTTCACCATGGATAAAGGTTTTCCGAATGGAAGACAGATAGAGTCCAAGTCGAGCATTGTTTTCATACCCTTCCGGATCTTCCTCATAGAGCCGAAATAGCTCTTGCGGATCTTCTACGGTGAATGCCATTCCGGCCTAAAACTCCTGAAATTCAAATTCCACTTTAGAACGGCCAACTTTCCAAAGAATTAAGCGCCTTGTCCGTTTCTTTAGCTATGTTTGCTTTTTGGTAAGGGCTCGAAACTAGACTTCTTGCATGCAGAAAAAACCACTTGTTATAGCCGCCTTCCTTGGGCATCGAACTCTTGGCGACTTCACTATGAATCAGGTCACGGCCGCATCGGTTGTCAGAGCGGCGGGCCCCGACGCTAAACTGCTGGTCATCTACCGGGCTGATCGCCCCTACAAAGATCTGATCAATTTATGTAATCCGGCTATTACCCGCACCCTGCGGATGCCTGATGACCCAAATGTTATCACCCCTCTAGAGTGGCTTGAGGGGCGCAAAAACCTCCCCGGGGCGCCCGAGGATGAAGAGTGGTTCGCAGAGGGTTATCATAAACCGGACATGGTCCTGACTCCAGCGCAGTTGCGCATTGAGCATTGCATTGGAACACCGCCTCCGCTCCTTTTTCCTGCGCCGTTAGAAGGCCCCATGGCAGCGACACTAGCAAGCTTGGGGCTGCGCAAAGATAAGTGGTTCGCTGTCGTCCACTTGCGCGAACTTGGCTACCAGCATCGTCTGGGAGTTAGCGAAGAGCGCTGCGTAAATCCTTTAGAATATCTTGCGCCCCTAAAGCGTATCCTCAAGGAGCATGGCGGCCAAATTGTCCGAATTGGCGACCCAAGCATGACCCCCCTTCCTGCCATGGACGGGATGGTTGATCTTTGCAAAATCCCCAACAGCTTTCCTTTGCAAGCCTACGCCTTGGCCCGGGCAAGGTTCTTCTTTGGCACCGATTCTGGACCTACTCAGCTCGCCAGCGCCTTTAAAACACCTGTTGCATCGACAAATGCCTTTGGGATTGCCGTTTGGAACGATGGCGATGTGGTTCTTAACAAAAAGGTTTTCAAAGAGTCCGGGGGGGAAATCTCAGCCCGCGAATTATTTGATATGGGCACCTGGACCGTTCATCGGACCTGGCCATCACGAACCACCTTGCAAGCCAACTCAACAGATCAATTGATTGAAGTGGTAGATTATATGGTCGAAACGACCACAGACTGTCCAGGCTGGCGCCCTGATGCCATTATCCCATCTGAAGAGACGCAAGAGCTTGCTCTGCCGCTGCAGTGGCGGCAAGTCACTGATATCGCTGATGTTCGGCTTTGGGAATAGGCGATCAAATGAAAGTTCCAGATTTTAACGAAAGCACTCTCTATTTCGCGACAACCGCCCACAATAGTTGGGCGACCGAAATTCAAAGTGTTGTCTTTGAGATGGCAGAAGACCTGACCAATCCTGTTTTTTTAGGACACGAATGCCGCCGCGAAAGAACTCCTGACGGCGAGCCCACATTAGAGATAACAGAAACCCTCATTAGAACGGACTCACCCGGGGAGTTCATCCCACTTATTCGAGATGGGCGGTTTTACGAAATCCCGACCCTAGATACGGTGGTTCCGGAATCTCTTTTTGCGCCCCTCAGCCCGAAAAAAGCGGGCGACTTCTACTTCATTTTTCCCCAGGGTCGGGACGACTGGCGCGCAAATGCTCAATGTCCATGGACAACTGCGGAGCCCGTTCCATTCGACAGCCTCATTCGTGACTTGAACGAGCAGAATGAAACTTTACGCCGGTTATTTGTTCGGTTTAGCTTTGATATAGATGGGCAATCCTATGTTCTGTTTGCCCCCTGTCGTTATCTCAACTTCTTAAACGCCCAATTTGAAGGAGAATCTTCTCCGCCCTACCTCCAACCAATCACGGGATCAGTTCTGCTACCATTTCAAAAAACCCATTTGTTTGGCTATTTGGTTTCTCGATGCACCCCGCAAGGAACCATTAGAAGCGAGTTTGTTACGCCCCGCTTCGTTCCGGTCGCACCTCAAATGATTACACCAAATGCCGATGAAGAGCTTAAGAAGTTTTCCCCGCGAGTCGGGCAGCTCATGCCAGCCTATACAAG
>Ga0070727_10002646_pt1 | contig 16993 bp, 8 predicted proteins | sample tdAd472_FD_66722 | JGI IMG/M metagenome (GOLD analysis project Ga0070727, IMG submission 66722) | Marine sediment microbial communities from the Atlantic coast under amendment with organic carbon and nitrate - tdAd47.2 | ecosystem: Environmental > Aquatic > Marine > Coastal > Sediment | place...
AGGTTCAGGGGGCCATGATCTACCCGTGCGTCGTCGTCATGGTCGCGACGCTGATCGTCGGGTTCATCATGTACTCGATCATCCCGAAGTTTAAGAAGATCTTCGAAGGCTTCGGCGTCGAACTGCCGGAGATCACCAAACTGCTGATCGCCTGCTCGGACGCCGTCGTCAACTACTGGTACCTCGGCCCGGCGTTTCCGATCGCCTTCTGGCTGATGATCAAGATTGTCAAGAAGAACAAAACGGGCGAGTACATCGTCGACTACCTGTCGCTGAAGATCCCTCTGCTGGGCAACATCCTGCAGAAGTCGACCGTCGCACGAATCATGCGAACGCTGGGAACTCTGATCGCCTCGGGGGTCCCCATCCTGGAAGCATTAACCATTGCGCGGGATACAGCCGGTAATGCGGTGTTTAAACGCGCGTTTGACAATATCTACGCGGCGATTCGCGAGGGCGAGTCCATCGCCCAGCCTTTGAAAGAGGCACGGATCGTCGACGACCTGGTTGTGAATATGGTCGACGTCGGCGAGGAGACCGGAGCGCTCGACGTCATGATGTACAAGGTCGCGGACGTCTACGACGAAGAGGTCAACGTTCTGGTCGACGGCCTGGTCAAGCTGATCGAACCGATGCTCGTTGTGTTCCTCGGTCTGGTCGTCGGCTTCATCGTCATCGCCCTCTTCATGCCGCTGATCAAGCTGCTGAACGACCTGTCCTGACGACAGTTCCTGCGGGCCGCAGGATTTTCGGATCACCGGGCTGAGATGCAGTCTGGAGACCGGAATACCGGGCCGCACATCACCAGTCCCCATCGCTCTCAGGAGCGAGTCTGCGCCGCAGTTCTATCAACACATCCCCGCGCAGCCTCAGTCTGAAACAAGGAGTTCCTGCCATGCAACCAGTGACATCAGCTCTGCGACGGGCCGACACACAGCAGCCCAGCCTGCGAGCCACCTCTCACAGGAAGGGCTTTACGCTGATCGAGATGATGGTGGTTCTGGTCATTATCGCCATTCTCGCCGGCCTGCTGCTCGCGGCGTTTGGCCCTGCCAGACAGACGGTCCACGAGGCTCAGGTAATCGCCGAAATGCAGAGCCTCAAGGCTTCCATCACCGCCTTCAAGACAGACTTCAAGATGGACCCGCCCAGCTCGATCGTCATCAGCGAATCGGTTGCTGGATGGGCCATGTATCCAGTCGACCGTGCACTCCTGAAACGCCTGTGGCCGAGCTTCAACTTTACTGTGGCCCGCGACTTCAATGGTGATGGCGACAGTACCGATGTCGTTGCTCTGGATGGTGCCGAATGCCTGGTCTTCTTCCTTGGCGGCGTCGTCGACCCGGTCAGTGGCCAGCTAAGTGGTTTTTCAAAGAATCCCGGAAACCCATTCGCGATCGACAACGGCTCACGGCAGGGCCCGTTTTACGAATTTGAAGGCGGCATCGATCCATCAACCCGTTTGCCGATTGGCCGACTGGTCGACACAGACGGCGACGGCGCTCCCGAATACATCGACTCTCTGCCCAGCCAGACACAGCCAATCGTTTACTTCAGCAGTTACAACGGCACCGGATACCGCACGGACAACACGGAAGACACGAACGCAAACGGCATGCTCGACACGACGCCCGTCAACGAGGACGTCAATGGCAATGGCCGTCTTGATCACCGCATGCAGTACGCGTACTTCAAGGACACCAATCGCAGGAGCCCCTACAACGCAAGTGGCTTCCAGCTGATTTCACCCGGCCAGGACGCCAGCTATGGCGTCGGCGGGTACCTTGATCCGGCTGAGTTTTCCGGAAATCGAGCTGCTGAAGCAGACAATCTGGCACTCTTCCATTCAGGTCGCCTGGGTGACAAATAACGCAGTGCGGCGAGCAATCGGAGACAGGCCATGAAACAGCCATTCAAGAAATCGCGATCAAGGCAGCGCGGCTTTACGCTGATCGAGATCCTGATCGTCATCGCGATCGTCTCGGCGCTGCTGGCTGGGCTCGGCGTGACGCTCGCGAACTTCCTGACGATGGCCCGCGAAGGCCAGACGACGGCCACATTGCGAAAAATCGACGGGCTGATCACCGAGCGACAGCAGGCGCTGACGCGCTATTTTGACAGCCGCGACTTCCGCCGCCGGGTCGACGTCATTCACGAACGGCTGAAGAAAGGCAACCCGTCCCAGGGTGTCGCACAGTTGCTGGGACTGGCACCGGACTTTGTGGAAGTGATAGGCAAGAAGGAAATGCTGCGAGAAAGTCTCCCGCAGCGTTTTTCTGAAATGATCGATTCCCGCCAGCCACCATCACCGGGAAATCCCAAAGGCATCGGTGCCGACGGCATCCCCGACGCCATTCAGTTCGACGAAGTCTACAAGTCGCTGGTCACCTGGAACTCGCCAACTCCATCCATTCCATCTTCGGCCACACCATCGAATCACAACCCGCTCACGGAAAGTGCCGAGTTGCTGTACTTTGCCCTGACTCGACTCGAACAGTTCGGCGCCCCGGCAACTGCCGTCGACGACTTTCAGCTCTCAGAAGTGGCCGATACGGACGACGATGGCCTCCCGGAGTTTGTCGACGGCTGGGGCAACCCGCTGAGGTTCTATCGCTGGCCTACGCGGCTCGTGAAGCCGTTTGGGCTGCTTGGCCTCGACCAGGCGTACGGAACTGCTGGCGTCGATGACGACGGAAACGGATCAGCTGACGACCCAATCGTCGACATCGACGAGATCGGTTTTCCGGGATCGGACGACACCTACATTCACCCGGAGATTCGTCGGTTCGCTGCCCTGTATGTGCAGGGCCTGCCGCGCCAGCCGATTCTTGTTGGCTCTCCACCGCGACCGGTGCCAGGGGACTTCGATCAGCTTAATGAAGACGGCGACGACCCGTTTGGCGTACTGCTCGACGAGACCAAAAGACTGACTCGGACACAGGTCAACGTGTTTTCGTCGGTCAACGAGTCAACGTTCATGACGTTCGATACCTATCACAAACCGCTTGTCGTCTCAGCGGGTCCCGATGGGGTGCTCGGCCTGTTTGAACCGTGGCAGAATGAAGACACGAACGTCAATGGATTTCTGGATTCTGGCGAAGACACCAATGGCAACGGCCTGCTGGACATTGGCTGGCTGGCGCAGCCCATCAACGAAGATACGAATCTGGACGGCGTTCAGCAGGCCACTGAACCAGACCTCAATGGCAACGGCGAATTCGACGCCTTCGTCAGACCGATCGGAGCACTCGACGACCTGACGAATAGAAATCGGAGGGCCGGCGGATGATTCGCTGCAGCAAACCCACTCTCAGATTGCACTTGTCTGAAAACAGCCCCAACCGCAACTGGCGAACATCAGGCTTCACGATCATTGAACTGCTGATTGTCGTCGCCATTCTGCTGGTGCTGACAACGTTTACGATCGTCGCGATCGACTTCACGTTTCAGTCGGAACGGATTGGAGCCGGCGCTCGACAGGTGCAGTCGATGATCTCCGGGGCTCGCGACCGGGCCATCCGGTATCGGAAACCAATCGGCGTTCGCTTTCTGGTGGATCAGGATCCGGACAATGGCCGGATGGTCTCCAGCATGGTCTACGTCGGAGCTACGGACTATTGGCGAGAAGGCCACATCACGCTCAAACGCCCGGACTTCAATAACGACGGAACGGCAGACAGTGACTCGGTACTGTTCGTCGAAGGCGATCCACAGACTCGCTGGAACAAACTTCGCTTGCGAGGATTTCTTGGCATTTACGAAGACTTTGACGGTGACGGTGTCCTGGACCCCGGTGAAGACATCAATGCAAACGGAATTCTCGACCGCGAAACGCCGCGGATCAAAATCCCAGGCGACAAGAACGGCACCTGGTATCGCGTCAAAACTCACTGGCTGGGCAATACGAGACCCGGCTTTGGCCACTTGACGAATAGCCTGGAACTGGTTCGCGAGTTTCGCGATCCGGGCACCACGCCACCGTCAGAAGTCATCGCCTTTGAAGGCACAGGCCACAATACCTACCTGCTGGAACTGCCGCCGCGAGTTCTCCCGGATGCGGAACCCGTCCTGCTGCCTGACGAAGTGGTGATTGATCTCGATGCGTCCGTGATTCCTGTCGAATGGCGACCGCCAGGCGGCGGCTACACCGTAGCCTGCTCATCACGGATGGACCTGATGTTCTCACCGCGCGGAACGGTCACAGGATCAGCCGCCGGACTTGGCGTGCTGCACTTCTATCTGGGACTGCGACAGGACGTGCAGAACTGCATGATCGCCCCCGGCCCTGGACCGCGTCCTGCGGTGAATGGTTCGGGACAGCCGCGTGTTCCGAGTGACGCTCTCTTCAATGCGTTACCAAACTCGCCACCGGTTGGGGACCGTGCACTGGTCACACTGTTTGCTTCGACGGGCCGAGTCGCTTCGTATCCGATCGCTCCCGAGGATCAGTTCATCAATTTCGGTGGCTCGGCTGGCTCGGCAGGCAGTGATGGTTACCTGGACGACCCATTCGTCTACGCAGAACTCGGGGAGAACATTTCGCAATGAATCGACTCACCCTCCGATCTCTGCCTCACCCTCGTCGTCGCGGCACAACGCTAACGGAAGTGCTCATGTCGCTGATGATCATGAGCATTGGTGTCGTCTCACTGGCCACACTGTTTCCGATCGCGGCCACCCGCGTACTGGAAGCCACCAATCTGACCAACGCGACCGTACTGAAATACAACGCGGAAGGGATCATCGATTCGTTTCCCGCCATCATTCACGAACCAGATGGTACAACGATCGACCCGGTCACCAGTCAGCGAACCCGGGAAGCCGGTCGTGCCATTCAGGTCGACCCGCTGGGGTTCTGGGAACGCTATCAGCAACTGGATGCCTTCGACGATGGCACGATCAACGGATCAGCGTCGGTCAGTGACCAGCAACTGGTCTACTACGAATACAACCGTCCGACGCTGCTCTCACTGCCTTATCGAACCAACCCCGCAGGCAGCCTGCTGACCACGCGATTCCTGGGTGAGGATCCCACGGCAACAAACATCTTTGGGAGTATCGACATCGCGCGAGCCATCGCGACGCTGCCGGACACAAGCATCGATTTTGGCGAAGGCTTTCCGGACCCGACCGGCAGTAATCCTGGCGTTTACACCCTCAACTCAGAAAACCGCATCACAGAAATTCTGCTGCCCCCCGAAATCGACCTCTCACCATTGACGCTGGCCACCACCGATCCGAACTATCAGTCCCCAACGCTCTATCAGGCGGTGATCTTCGACAAGTCCGGCGACTACAGTGAAATCCGGCAACTGACGTCTGTGACTCAGATGGGATCGCAGTACCAGATCAGCTGGGGCCAGGACCTGAACGGTGACGGATCGTTTCAGCCTGGTGAAGACCTGCCTCTGCCGCTTCGCTACACAGCAGACAGTGCGGCACTTCCGAATGTCGGGCGAGTCCGAATCGAACAGCCGGTTTCCAATTACACCTGGATGCTGACTGTCCGGAAGCAGGCCAGCGGGCCGGCGAATGTCGACGTGGTGGTCTTCAACAAACGCGACTTCTCAGAACTCTCCGACCAGGTCTACGTCTGCGACCTCAGACGTTACACGCTGGGACCTGATGATGCCCCTGGACAGGCGGGAGTCGATGACAATTTTAACGGCGTCACCGACGAAATTGCGGAAATCGGCTATCCGCGAAATCCCCCCACGAATCTGTCGGACGACGAACCCAACTTCCGGGCGATCGTCGACTGGACACCAGCCAATGGTTACCCCACGACTCCACTCGAACCGCCGCTGCGTAAAGGTGGCTACATCTACGACGCCGCAAACGGACTCTGGTATCGAATCCGCGACATAGAAGAGCCGACGATTCACCCGCTCGACCCTAGCCTCGGGCCGCTGGTCGACACGTCCGCCGCAATCGTCCTGGAAGATTCCGTCTCGCGGGACAACACAGAAGACCGGAACGGCAATGGAATGCTCGACACCGGCGAAGACCTGAACGGCAACGGCACGATCGATCGCGGTGGCGTCATTATCCCGAATGGGGTCGTTGCAGTCTTTCCGCTCGAAACCAAAGTTCCATAAGTCATTGAGTCGTTTAACCGCAAGCCGCAGGCGTGCGCGTCTGCCAATGCCTGACAGTCTCAAACTCGCACGCCTGCGGCTTGCGGTTAAACAAGTCCCACATTCAATCTGACAGGAGTCTGCGATGGCCCCCTCGCCCCGCAGAACACAACTCAGACGACATCAGACCGGCTTTCAGCGGGCGCGTTCCGGCTTCACACTGATCGAAATGCTGATCGCAGTGACGCTGGTTCTGCTGATGATGGTCCTGTTCGCCGAGATCTTCGGCCTGGCGGGCGAATCGATGACGCTGCAGCAGGCGATTGCTGATGGCGACCAGCAGGTGCGTTCCTTCACAACCGTGCTGCGAGCGGACCTGCAGAAACGCACGATGCGCACCGCAGTTCCGTTCGACCCCGTCGAAGATCCCGACTATGCCGGGGTCCCGTTTGCTGATCGGCAAGGCTACTTCTACCTGTCGCTGAACGATCCAGACAACGCCGGTGACAACCTGCTCCAGTTCACTGTCCGCTCAACAATTCTGGACGAAAACGGCGACGAAACCCCGTACTACGGAAAGAGCACAGGCTTGGTACAGCGTACTGACATGACCGGAGCTGCAGTTACAGTCAACGCCACCAACAATATTGGTCGAAACCCGCAGCAGCCCGAACACGACGACGGTGAACTGGCGACCAATTTCACTGCTTCGTCCTCAGCTGCAGAAGTCTGCTACTACCTGCGGGGCGGGCGGCTTTACCGCCGGCTGGTTCTGATCCGGAACCCGTTAACCGTCTCGGGAACAAATTCTGCAGAACCACGCCTGACCTGGGACTCAGCCGGCAACCAGCCCATACCAACGCCCATTCAGTTGCTCCGCCATTATCCGCAGAGCCCCGGCGTACCCGTTCAAACAAACGGGGGTGCCTACCTCAAGTACGACCCGTCCAGCGGCAGCGGGACAAGCGACAGTGATGATTACTGGAACGACTTCGACAACGGCGCCTACCTGTCCCGCATCCTTGACCCCGGCGGGTCCGGCAATCTCGTACCAGACGGAGCACGACTCTCTGGCGTCGGAATGCTCGACAATGCCCGAACGCTTACGGCGACGGAAGCCCCGTCTCTCGCCGTGACGACGGGGCCAAACTCATTGATCCGCACAACACGTTTCGGATTTGACCAGGCAAACGGCATCTCACGCGAGTTTTCACACGCCGATCCGTCTGCTGCGGGATTCGCATTTCTCGGTCGTTTTACGCTCGAAGAAATGTCCCATCTCGACTTCAACTTTCCACAAAACCCGTCGACCAGTGCCAACGTCGGCGGGACTGGCAATCCGCTGAGCTACATCGACTATCCCGCTGCGGTGGATTCCGGGCCGATTCCCGACGGGACGGTTGACGACTTCACTGGCGGCAACCGCCGGGGTCAGGATCTTCTACTGAGCAACGTCCACGGATTCGAGATCGAAGTCTGGGACGACCGTCTTGGACGCTTTGTCCAGCCCGGCCATTCCCAAACCACTGCTGGCGGCGCGTTCGGCGACTACCACCAAGCTCGCAATCTGCATTTCATCAACGGTCAGTTACAGGTACCCGGTGATCCAACCGCCTGGAATGTGGGGCAGTCGGCACGCTGGGGCTACCGCATCTTTGATACATGGCATCCTCAAAACGATCTCGATGGCAGTGCTGCCACAACCAATGACCGCTTGCCGCCCTACCGCGCAATGACGTTCTATCCACCGACAAACCCGAATGGTCCGTACGCCAGTCGCGGCATATGGCAACCAGAAACTCAGTACAACCGGGGCGATATTGTATTTCCAGTCAGTGACCCGACTCAGGGGCCCAACGGTTCGCCAAAGCCGCATGACTTCTCTTTTTATTATCTCTGTGTCGAATCCGGGGTGTCACCTCCGGATGAAGATGTCAACCGAAATGGCGTCATGGATCCGGGTGAAGACACTAACGGAAACAGCATTCTGGATGGCGAGCCTGGCTGGCCGACCGTGAATCGCGCCACCTTCTACGGACGACGTGAAGACCAGAATCAGAACGGCACTCTTGATCCTGGCGAAGACTTCAACGGCAACGGCACTCTCGATGGGGAACCGCACTGGATTGCTCTGCGCAATGTGCGGCCACTGCGGGCGATTCGTGTCCGTGTCCGATTTTACCATGAATCCTCAGCACGGATGCGGCAGGTCAGCATCGTTCATTCGCTGACTGACGAAAATCCGTTCTAGACACTGTGACATTTCTGCCTTCCCCTCTCTGAAGAGGAAGGCTTGTTCCCAGCAGCCGGTCAATCACGATCGGCCGACCTCTCCGTTCTTTCTGGAGCAGGAATCATGCGACCAGCCAATCGACACATTCAACGTCGGGCTCGGCGAGAAGACCGCAAACAAATCCACATGCAGAAACACCATTCGGCAGCATCTCGAACAGCGTCCGCTCAGCGGCGTGGTTCAACACTGCTGGTCGTCATGGCGCTGATGGGGATGCTGGCCCTGCTGGGGCTCATGTTCTTCTCGTTTGCCTCGCAGGAAGAAGAGAGCGCGAAGAACTATCTGGAAGCCGCCAAGCTGATTCACGACCCCGAACTCGGCCCCGACGTCTACTTCAACTGGGCACTGCGTCAGGCAATTCGCGGCCCGGAACGTGAAGAACGCCAGACCGCACTCGGAGCGCACCTCGCCATCCTCCCTAACCAGTTCGGAAGCGACGCGCACCCGCATACAGGATCGGGAATCACAATCGTCAATGATCGGGAAACCGACCAGACAGACCCGGCGGTCAGTCTCCGACTGACAGTCGGCGTTGATTTGGATGGAGACGGAAATCCCGATTCTGTCACCCAGGGAAGAGTGAATGATGACAACGCCAACGGCATTCACGACGCCCTGGAAATCAACCGGTCCGCTGCCGCTAACGTCATCAATCCGAACGGTGGCCTGCCGACGCCCGGCGTCGCTCACATCGACTTTCAACATCGTTCCGAACGATTTCCGGAACCCGACGTCGACTACACCTACCCGGACTTCAACAACCCGTATCTGGCGCACATCGCCAAGATCTGGGTAACCGAAGGTGACGTGGACGGCAGCGGCACCTTCGATCCGGACGAAGACTTCAACGGCAACGGGGCTGTTGACGGTGCGCCTTACCAGATCACCGTCATCAAGCCATCCTATTGGCGTCCGGAACTTCTGACGCGTTTTGAAGACGGAACAGCAACGGCGTTCGATGAAGACGCCAACGGCGACGGCCTCTGGGATCCGCTGACAGAAGATGCCAATTCAAACGGCGTGTATGACACCAATGACTACAACGGTAACGGCAGCACGTCGGTAGTGGACGAGGACAACCGCGCCCGGCTTGATCCCACCTGGTACTGGGCTCCGTGGAGCCGGTCGCTGATTCTGCGGCCCCATCCGCTGCACTTCTTCATCCCGGAGATCGAGCGGCAGATCCCGGGTATGCCACCACCACCGCCACCGGCACCACCGAGTGTGTTTCGGTTTCTGCGCGACAACGACCCTGCCGACGCCGCAATTATCGCGTCGCTGCCTGGCGGGTCCAAAGGCTTCCCCTTTGCCGGACCGCGCGATCTGACGTCGGGCGACACGATCGCGTTGCGTGAAGGTGCCTGGCGTGGCTGGCGTCAGGAATACTCCGAAGACCTGAACGGAAACGGCAGCCTGGATCCCGGTGAAGACCTCAACGGCAACGGGCAACTTGACCAGGTCAACTACGAGTTCGACGCCGATGCCGACAACGACGGTATCCGTGAGGCCATCCTGCTGGACCTGGGCTTCCCCGTGCAGGAACGCCCTTCGGACGGCGCCAAATACGTCCCGATGTTCGCGCTGACGATCTATGACGCCGATGGGCTGATCAATCTCAACACAGCTGGCAACCTGGCGGGAGACACAACACCGCCCGACGGTGCAAACCCGTACTCAAATGTCTTCGGGAATGGCGATGCGCAGATCCCATATTCCACATGGCCAGCCTGGCCGCCGCCCGCGAACGAGGTCCCGCTCCTCGGCATCTCGAAATCGCTCTACGGCCTGACACCGTTTGAAATCAACCCGCTGTGGGCTCTCGATGCGTTCCCGATCGATCCCCCCGGCAATCCCACTCCGCCAGCCCATCAAAGCGTGGACGTCACGGCAAGCTCAGACTACCTCAACTATTTCGGCCGGGCTCCGCTTGGCAACGGCGACCTGGTCAATCGCTGGGAGCTGGCCAACATGGAACTCTGGTGGCTGAATAAAGGCCGAGTGGAATTCGGCGCTGCCATCCCTGAAGTTCACGCGGGACGCATGGGAGAATCCAATCGCGTCTGGCAGGTCCTGCAGGCCGCCGGCTGGATCCCAGGCCCGACAGGTGCTCCGGTGATCAACCTGAACGACACGAATACGCCTCAGGCCATCAACCTCTTCCCGTTCCCAGGCTACTTTGATCGTGACGACAATCGTAATGCCAACTTCGGCGGAGCCGGCAACCTGGCTAATGGCGGCACACTGGCGTTCGGCCACCCGCTGTCAGTCAGTGGACGCGGACGGTTCACAGCGGCCAGCAACCCGAAACAGCTCAACCAGCACATGGCTCTGGGCAGTCCAATGCGGTGGATGAACTACGTCGACTACGACATTGCTGGCATCCCTCAATGGGCTCAGGGAGCTATCGTTGGCGGCAACCTGATGCAGGGCACCCGTGCTCGTCGGCTCTTCGCCGACTATGGCGTTGACGGCATGTTTGACCTGCTGACCAGTCCGAATACGTCCGATGACTTTCTGGTCGACGACATGGCCGAAATCATCGTCGAACCGCGATCTGCTCGCAGCTCGATTGACGAAATTCTGTCGGTTTCTGAGGCTCCGGGATTGCATCTTGCCAAGACTGATATCGATCAGGTCGGTGTCCACTCCCGCGCTCATGCCCTGATGCCCGGAAACATCAACCCGAACGATTCGTCAGTCGAAGCCAACGAACGCCGGCGGCGATTCACGCCGATCTCCTGGGACCGCAAACAGTTCAGCCTGCCAATCCATTCGGCACCCGGTTCTGATGGAGAACCGGGCCAGGCTGGCGTCGACGACAACCGCAATGGCCTTGTGGACGAAGCTGCTGAACTTGGCTGGCCTGGCAGTGACGACCATCGTTCGTGGGAGTTTAACGTCGACTCTGACCAGGACGGTCGGTTCGAGTTCCCACCAGAATTCGGCATAGCAGCCTACAGCGGACAGGCTCAGGGGAAACTCCCACAGGTCCCACAGGATCCGTTCCGGGCCGAAGTCCGACGGCTGTTGAGTGTCGAACGCGGGAATCGCAGCGAATTGAAACTGCAGTTTCGGCTCAGCCTGAACCAGCTCGTCGATGTTGTTCGAACCGGCCAGAACGGCGGCCACCCCGTCTTCAGCGCTCTCGAATTCCGACCGCTGACACCACATCCGACATCACGGCAACTGGCAGGTGGCAACAGCGTCCCCACGGTTGCCCCCGGCGGCGATCTGCCGCCCATCACGTCAACAAATCCTGAAGTGCAGGAATTCTGGGCTCGCTACGACCGCCAGCGCATGGCGCGCGACATTTATGTCACGCTTTACGCACTTTGCGGCGGCGACGCCTCGACTGTCGGCGCGCTGACACTTACACCACTGAATTCCGGCTTCTACTCAGAGGCCCAGATGCAGGAGATGGCCCAGTTTGCCGTCAACCTCGTCGACCAGCTCGATCCCGACAACGTCTTCACGGTGTTCGAGTATGACACCGACCTGTCAGATGGCTGGAATCTCGATGACCAGGCCGTCACGGACGAAGGCACATCCGACCGCGGCATTGCCGTAGGAGCCGAGGCTCAGGAACTGACCATCAGCGAAACGCTTTGGGTCTTCCAGGATGAACTCGCCAACGACAACACACATACGCCGTTTGATGAGTCCAACCCACCAATGGGAACTGGCGGAACCGGCACACCTGGTTTTCATTTCGCTCAGATCGAGCTGAGAAATGCCAGCCCGCGCACGGTGAATCTGGCACACCCCACGGCATCAACCAGTGCCACGACGGGTGTCTGGCGCCTGCGATGGGAAGATACCTCAACGATAGGCGATATTGATCAGGCATCGATCGCTCCGGCACTTCCGTCTGGGAATGGAATTGTATTTCTTGGTGCTTCGGCCGGATCGCTGAACGCTGGAGGCATATTCACAATCGCCACCTCAAATCACACGGCTCCCGACTCCAGCGACCTGTTCGTCGACTACGACACGACAACCCCGGACTTTGAACTGGTTGCACCACGTTACGGCACAGTCACGACAACGGTCACTGCCAGCCCCACGGGCCTGACCCCGAATACGAACCTGGACCTCGTGCACAACACAACGGTGGGCTACACCGACCGCTTCGAACTCATCAACGGCGTCCGAGGCGATTTCCTGTCCGCCGACTACGAGCCATCAATGAACAACCCCGTCCTGGTTCTGGAACGCCGAGCGGACCCATCTCAGCCGCAACTGTCGATCGCTCATAACCCGTGGGTCGTTGTCGATTGGACACGGTTGCAGAAACGCGATTTTGTCGCGACATCAACGGCAACGTCAGGATCACCGTCGGAGTCCGACACAAACAACGCACTCCAAACTCTCCGAAGCATCCAGCGCGAGCAACCGCTGGATGGTGAAAACGAAAATTCTCATACCGCCGCCACGCGGGCTAACAGCCTGATGGGCAACAACACCGGCAGCCCCGGCACCTACGATCTGGTGCAGCTCCATTACGATCGTGACTTTGCGTCTGTCATTGATGTGCTCAGCCAGAGCATTTCTGCCCCGATGTACACAACACGGTCGGTCAGAAAGTCCGATTCCTTCACCGCTGGCGACGTCATCCTCGATCCGCTCGCTACCGTCAGTGGCGGCGGTGGGGGGGGCGGCGGCATGGGCGTCGGAATCGGGAACGGCAATGGCAATGGCGGAGTACCGCCTGGCCAAGCCAAGCAGGTCAACCGCTACGGCAACCACTGGCACCGCCTGCTGTCGCTGGTTGAAGTTCCAACGAAGATGCACCAGCAGCTGGGCAGCGAGTTCGAAACAACTCGTGTTCCCGGCAAGATCAACCTGAACACGCTGAGGCATCCCGAAGTGCTGGCGGCACTGTTCGACAATCCGTTTCTGCACGGAGAGATCAACCCGATCACGGGTGTCATGCCGGGCATCGACGGCAACAACTGGTGGGGTGATTTCCTGATGTCGCGTGACGGTGAGCACCCCGATTTTCCTGGCTCAGGCTTCACGCTGCCTGGTTACTTCACATCGGAGCCCTTCCGCGACCTGGGGCACACAGATGACCTGACAGCCGGGGAGGACCCCATCGCCGACACAGTTCTGCGGGACCACCCGACAAACGCTACCGGCGGCGGCCTGTTCGAAGTCAATGTCCCCTCGGGAACACCGGGGCATGACCTGCTGCGGCGGCAGCTCCTGACGAAGGTCATGAACAACACGACGACTCGCAGCAACGTGTTCTTCGCGTTCATTCACGTCCAGTTTCACGAGGCTTACGAGGACCCGGCAACAGGTGCCATTCGAGTCGGCGGTCGAATTGACCTGAACAGCGACGGCATTCGCGACGACGGGCATCGCGGATTCTTCGTGATTGACCGTTCAGCCGCCGAAGAAGCCTACGACACGAAAACCGGCACGTTTGACTGGCGGCAGCTGGTCAAGCACCGGCTGACGATCAACTAACCCCGTGCAGTTGCTGACTGAGGTAGCGGTTCGGGGGCGGGAATCCGGTGGATCGGGGCAGAAAAAACTGTTGAGAGGTGACACGGGAATTCGTTTGGGCTCATAATGGCTGCAGATTGCCGGGTTTCCGTCGGTCTGACGGTCGCTCCGAATCTTCCCGGCACCGTCATCATCCTGGTTCCGGCGTCAACATTCGGCACAGCCATAGCAACCTGACAATTTCCGATTGCTGTTCGTTGCGAACAGTCCGTCATTTCGACAGCGGGCAACACTTCACAGGGGCTCACAGCACCCCGCCAGACAGGAGAGGCTCTCATGAAATCGTTTCGTCGTTCCCGCAGTCGTCAAACCAGGCAGCGATCGGGCTTCACGCTCATCGAGCTGCTGGTTGTGATTTCGATCATCGCCACTCTGGCCGCTCTGATTCTGCCCGCCGTGCAGAACGCCCGCGCCGCCGCTCGCCGAGCGGAATGCCAGAACAACATGAAGCAGCTCACCACGGCCATCATGAACTTCACGTCGAAGAAAAACGGCAAGCTGCCGATGCTCTACGACAACTACCGTTCCGACGGAAGCGTCACCTACAACCGCAGCTGGGCGGTCGAACTGCTGCCCGAACTCGACAACGCGGCTGTGCAGCGTGAGATTTTCCAAGCCGACAAGTCCAACGCCGTCTGGCAGAACGGGCAGGGGATTTCTCTGAAGGCATTCCAGTGTCCGGTCGACACGGAGAACTTCCAGGTCAACGGCGGCCTCAGCTACGTCGCCAACGCTGGCTACATCGAACTGGACACGGCATCGGCCGCAACGTCTCCGTGGCCGGGAGCCGGCTGGACTCACTGGTCCGGTGCCATCGACTGGGATGGCGTGGGGAACGGGACGAACAACGTCACCTCGGGTGACTTCACGGTTTCACACGCTGCGGGCGTCTTCATGCGTCCCAGCGGCCCTGCGGCAGTCAATCATCGCGGTGCAGACGACACCGGCGTCGCTGAAGGCGTCATCGACACGTTCGTTCCGTCGCTCGACTACATCACCTCGGGCGATGGCCAGAGCAACACGATCCTGTTTGCCGAAAACCTGCAGGGCCAGAACTGGCATACGGCAACGAATCTCGCCGACATCGCTTTCGGCGTACCCTTCGACTTTGCGACGGGCACGGACATCCCCGGTGCAGCCAACGGTCGCCGCCTGCAGTTTGAATCGAGTGCAACCTGGGATACGACCCTGGAAAACGAGAACGCCAAGCCGAGCCAGAATCTGATCGCTCCGCGCGGTACCCTGCCGCGCCCCAGCTCGAACCACCTCGGAACGTGCATTTACGGCATGGCGGACGGTGGGGCCAAGCAGATTGGCGACTTCATCGACTGGCGAGTCTATGTGAAGCTGCTCTCGCCGAATGGACAGCAGTTCGGCCAGACGGTTTCGGGACTCGAAAACTACTGATCCCGGTTTTCACCGTCAGCCCGCGAAACGACAACGGCAGCCCGAGAAATCAGGCTGCCGTTTTTTGTGCGCGGCGTTCGCTTCAGACCGGGTAGGTTCGTTTGACCCGAAGCCGCAGGCGATGGCGTTCCCCGTTGGTGTCTTCGCTGTCGCCTGTGGCTCAAACAAGATTCGCCGTCGCCTGCGGCTTCGGGTCAAACGACGGAGCGAAATCGGCTACTGATCAACTTACGTTTTCTGTCGACTGGATTGCCGACCGGAGTGCTGATTCAAGGACTGCGGGATCCTCAAGGCTCGACGCCAGTGACGGGCGGACGAAGACGCGGACGCGTTTGACGCAGTCGTCGAACTGGCGTTTGCCGAGTGACTCGACAACCGGCGAGACCTCATTGAGAGAGCGGTACACGCCCTCGCGCGGGAAGTAGATCGGGACGCGAAATTCGATCTCGCGGTGTGGCGGCGGAGCGTCGATCAGGATGTCCTCCGGAGCTACCGGACTTTCCGTTGCCGTGCTCAGCTCGGCGGCGAGCTGTCGCGAGCACTGCACCAGAAACTCGAAGGGCCGGCCGGCCAGCAGCGAGTACAGCTCCGCGTGCTGAAAATGAGCGTACTCGACCGCCCGCTTGTAGAGTTCCCGCCGCGGCCCGAAGACCCCCTCAACCAGCGGCTCGCAGTCCCGGCCGGCAGCCTCGTCACGCAGCAGCCGGATCATTTCCGAATCGGTCAGGCGAAACAGCGACTGCAGGTCGAACCGCTGGTGCAGTTCGTAGAACGCACGAGCGAACATTGACGTCGCTGACCGCACGGCATGGTGCCAGTAAACCTCGCTGAACATCACATAGCGGGCAAAGACCATCAGCTCGGCGGCGGTCCGTCCTTTCTGCGAAATCGCCAGTCCGTCGCCCTCCTCATTCACAACCAGGGACTGAATCAGCCGGTGCCGGTCAAAGTGCCGACCGTAGGGAACTCCGCAGTGCAGACTGTCGCGTTCCAGATAGTCCATCTTGTCGATGTCGATGGGGCCGGACAGGATCGAACGGACAAGCCGCAGCGCCGGTGTATCGGTCTTCTCAACCAGAACGTCAAGGACTTCGTCCGGCTCGATTGACCACTCGCGGCGCAGGACCTGAGCCAGTTCGCCATCGCCGCGCAGGAACTCGGCCGCGTGCGCTTCGTGCGGCGGCAGGTTGGGCAGCGAGAGATCCTCGATCGGATGACAGAACGGCCAGTGCCCGAGATCGTGCAGCAGCGCGGCGACAAGCAGGACTTCGGCCCGGTGACAGTCGACCATCGCCACGAACCGATCGTCGCGCCCCAGCTGCCAGAGATATCGAATCGCATTGTTGAACACGCCGAGCGCGTGCTCGAACCGAGTGTGATTCGCCCCAGGGTAAACGTGAGCCGCCAGGCCAAGCTGCGAAATGTGCCGCAGCCGCTGAAACTCAGCCGTGTCGACGACCGCCTGAACGCGCGGCGTGAATGGAACGTCCTGCTCGTTGGGGATCCGCACGATCCCGCGTGCCTCGGCGTGAGCGGCGAATTCCGGAATCTCGCTGTAAGGATGCGGCATGGGATGAAAACCGAACAGTCTCTTCGTGGCGAAAGTCGCGGCTCTTCGTGGCGAAAGTCGCGGCTCTTCGTGGCGAAAGTCGCGGCTCTTCGTGGCGAAAGTCGCGGCTCTTCGTGGCGAAAGTCGCGGCTCTTC
>Ga0070727_10002650_pt1 | contig 16970 bp, 20 predicted proteins | sample tdAd472_FD_66722 | JGI IMG/M metagenome (GOLD analysis project Ga0070727, IMG submission 66722) | Marine sediment microbial communities from the Atlantic coast under amendment with organic carbon and nitrate - tdAd47.2 | ecosystem: Environmental > Aquatic > Marine > Coastal > Sediment | place...
CAGGTCTTTCAGCTTTTCGCACACTTGGCGGCCCCGGCTTTCGGCATGGGTGCGGTGCGCGATAAACGCCAGCGCATCGACCGGCTCGGCATTGACCAGGATCGAGACCTTGACCAGATCGCCACGCTCGTAGCCGATCAGTTCATAGTCGAAGCTGGCATAGCCGCGCGACACGGATTTGAGCCGGTCGTAAAAATCGAACACCACTTCGTTCAGCGGCAGCTTGTAGACGACCATGGCGCGATTGCCGACGTACGTCAGCTCGATCTGTTCGCCGCGGCGTTCCTCGCACAGGCTCAGCACCGATCCCAGGAATTCATCGGGCACCATGATCGAGGCACGGATCAGCGGCTCTTCGATATAGTCGATGTGCACCGGATCCGGCATATCGACCGGGTTGTGTAGTTCCTTCATGGTGCCATCGGTCTTGTAGACCTTGTAGACGACGCTCGGGCTTGTCGTGATCAGATCGAGATCGAATTCCCGTTCTAGCCGTTCCTGCACGATTTCAAGGTGCAGCAACCCCAGGAACCCGCAACGGAACCCAAAGCCGAGCGCGGCGGAACTTTCCGCCTCGAAGTGAAAACTGGCGTCGTTCAGATGCAGCTTGGCCAGTGCGTCTCGCAGATCCTCGTATTCCGACGCATCGGTCGGAAACAGTCCGCAGAAGACCACCGGGATCGACGGCTTGAAACCCGCAAGCGGCGTCGATGTCTGGCGCTTGTCCTCGGTAATGGTGTCGCCGACCGAAGTTTCGGATACGGCCTTGATCGCTGCCGTCATGTAGCCGACATCGCCCGGCCCAAGGGATTCAATTTTGGTCGGCTTCGGCGTGAAGACGCCGACCTGGTCGGCCTGATGCACGGCATCTTCCTGCATCATACGCAGTTTCATGCCCTTCTTGAGCGTGCCCTCATAAACCCGGACCAGCGTCATGACGCCGAGGTATGCATCGTACCAACTGTCGACCAGCAACGCTTTCAGCGGCGCCGCCGGGTCGCCCTTCGGCGGCGGCATTTTCTTGACGATCGCTTCCAGAACATCCGGCACGCCCATGCCGGTCTTGGCCGAGATCAAAAGCGCTTCCGATGCGTCGAGACCGATCACATCCTCGATCTGTTCCTTGACACGTTCGGGTTCCGCAGCCGGCAAATCCGCCTTGTTCAGCACCGGAATGATTTCAAGATCGTTTTCGATGGCGAGATACACGTTGGCCAACGTCTGCGCCTCGACACCCTGCGTTGCATCGACGACCAGAAGCGCGCCTTCGCATGCGGCGAGCGAGCGGCTGACCTCGTACGAGAAATCCACATGGCCCGGCGTATCGATCAGATTGAGAATATATTCCTCGCCGTCATGCGCCGTGTATTTCAATCGCACGGTCTGCGCCTTGATGGTAATCCCGCGCTCGCGCTCGAGTTCCATGTTGTCGAGTACTTGTTCCTTCATTTCGCGCTCGGCCAGGCCGCCGCACACCTGAATAAGGCGGTCGGCGAGCGTCGACTTGCCGTGGTCGATATGCGCGATAATCGCGAAATTACGGATGTGTGCGGTGTCGGTCATGGCGCGGGTATGTATCACCAAGGCGCGGGCTTTACCATACCCATCGATATCAGTCCGGACGACTTACAGATCGCCGATCCGCAGCGTCTCGAACTCCCGCTGGCGGGCCGCCAGCGCGGCACGGTATTCATCGGCCCCAAAAACATAATTGCACACCATGCAGCCGATGCGCGCCGCCGGCGACAACGGGTCGGTAGCGCCGTCCAGCGTATTCTGGGCCTCCCCGCAATTCGGGCATTTTACCGGTAGGATGTCGGTGTGCATCAGGGTGTCGTCACGCGTGGTAGGCATGATTTACGGATCGACCCCGCATGCCTTTGACGCAGCCTTGTAGGCCGCCGTGAACCCGCTCAGTGAAAAGGTATCGGTGGTCAACGTGCCGCGGCTGGATGTGCCTTTCACGACCATATCCTGGCCACGGATCATTGCCTCGACCAGCGGGCCGTCTTCGTAGGCAAAGGCAAGTTCGCCGTCGGCGAACATCGGAAACGAGGCGCCGCCGATACGCGCCGTGATCTTCGCTTTCGTACTGTATGTATAGCCCGCTTCCATGCTGACGAAACCGGTCATTTTGTCGGCGGGGCGGTGCGAGACCAGAAGGAATACATCGCCGCGCTTGGTGTATTTGCCTTCGGATTTGGACGGCACACTGGCGGCATAGCAGACCTTTGTGCCGTTATCGGTCCGCGCATGCGCCTCCCATGCCTGAAACTTACCGAGAAAATCGGCGTGCGCATCCCATGCCATGACGAAGATCACTGCGGCAGCCGCGAAAAAGGCCCATGCAGATCGGAAAAGCAGCGTTGTTTTCATACCCAACGTGATATACCGGACAGCGTCGGGTTCGCAAGGCCCGTTACGTTAATACACAAAGACGACGATAAAGGTTCCCCTAAATGCCCACCAAGTCCGATCCGCTGATTTGCGAAGTAACCCGTGGCACCATGGTCGAAAGCCGCCACCGAGTGCATGCCATGGTCTGTGATGCGTCGGGTCCGGTGAAAACCTGGGGCGATCCGGATTTGATGTTCTATCCGCGCTCGGCGATCAAATTCATGCAGGCCTTGCCGCTGGTCGAAAGCGGCGCAGCCGACGCGCACAAGGTCGATATCGCGGAACTGGCACTGGCGTCGGCGTCCCATTCCGGCACCGCAACGCACGTCAACGCTGTCTGCGCCTGGTTAAAGCGAATTGGACTGGGTGCCGACGACCTTGGCTGCGGTCCGCACCTTCCCTATGACGTCCATGCCGCGCATGATCTGATTCGCGCCGGCACGCCACCGACAAGGGTCAACAACAACTGTTCGGGCAAGCATACCGGCTTTCTGACCACGGCACTGCACCTAGGCGAGCCGACCGAAGGCTACCTGGATCCGGACCACCCGGTACAGCGCCGCCTGTACGATATCCTGGTCGCGTTCGGCGAACAGAATCTGGCCGACACCGGGCGCGGGCGCGACGGCTGCGGCATCCCGGTCTATGGCATGACACTGACGGCGCTGGCGCGTGCCGCGCAGAAAATGGCCGACCCGGCAGGACTGGGAGAACAGCGAGGCACGGCTGTAAAACGGGTGCTCGCCGCCGTCATGGCGGAGCCCTTCATGGTCGGCGGTCCGGAACGTTTCGACACCGACGTCATGGGCGCACTCGGCGGGAAGGCGGCGACCAAGGGCGGTGCCGAGGGCGTGCACATCGCCATCCTGCCGGAAAAAGGACTGGGGATCGCCCTGAAAGCCGAAGACGGTGAAAAGCGCGCCGCGGATATCGCCATGGCGTATCTGCTAACGGAAGCCGGCGTGATCGACGAGGCCGAAAGCCGCAAACTGGGCCGTCACCTGAAACCGACCATTCACAATGCAGCGGGCGATGCCGTCGGCACGGTCCGGGTTGCGCGCTGACAGTGCTCAGTCGTTGTACGCCGCCGGCGGCGGCTGGCGATAGGTATCGGCCTCTTTCCTGAATTTCGGCCCGCCGTGCTTGCCGGGCGTCAATGGCTCGTTCGGCCCGCCCGGACGCACCGGACGCGGTGCAAACCGGCCCATCGACAGCACCCGATCATACATGACGAGCGCACCGGCAATGCCTACATTGACGCAGAATTTCGTCGGAATTTTGATAACGTGATCGCAGCGTTCGAGCATCTCCGGCGACAATTCGCCCCGCTCCGGCCCCAGAATGTAAGCCGCTTGCGGAGGATGATGAAAACTCGGCAATTCGATGGAATCGTCGATCAGTTCGACACCGACCAACTTGCAGGACGCCGGCAACAGCATTTCACCGATATCCGGAAATTCATAGAACGGCAGGTGTGCCAATGAATCCGACGTGTCCGCACGCGCCCCGCCGCGCCGCGTATAGGCAGCACGGACGGTGAACACGAAGCTTGCATCGAACGCATGTGCCGAACGGAACAGGTTACCGACGTTCATTTCCTTTGAAATGCCTTCGACGCCGATGCCGAAATATCCCCGCATAAACAACTCCGTTTTCCGGTGCGCCGGGTGACCCGTACCTTGGGTTTCGCGCGATTTGGTTTTATCTTGGCCCGAGATACGATTAGAGCTTTGCCTAAACATTTCAGACGGACCCCGTCATTTCAAGAAGGAGCCAAACATGCGTGCCGTAGTCTGCGCCAGTTTTGACGATGAGACGCAATTCGGCGTCGGCGAACTGCCGTCCCCTGACCTTCCCGCGGGATACGTCCGAATCGCGGTACGCGCTGCCGGTGTCAATTTCGCCGACACCCTGATGGTCAAGGGCCAATACCAGGTGAAACCACAACTGCCGTTCGCGCCGGGGCTCGAAGCGGCGGGCTTCGTTACCGAGGTGTCGAGCGACGTCGACGGCATCAGCGTCGGCGACCGGGTCATGGCCAGCGTCGAACATGGCGCCTATGCCGAAGAAGCCGTAGCCAAAGCATCGAACGTCTATGTCATTCCCGAGAAAATGACGTTCGTCGAGGCGGCGGGCTTTCCCATCGTTTACGGCACATCGCATATCGGCCTGGTCCACAAGCTGAAGCTACAACCGGGCGAGACGCTTTTGGTCCACGGCGCAGCCGGCGGCGTCGGCCTGACGGCGGTCGAGATTGGCAAGGCGCTCGGCGCGCGGGTCATCGCGACAGCAGGCGGCGCGGACAAACTGGAAATAGCCAAGAAGTACGGCGCCGACGATCTGATCGATTACCGCACCGAAGATATCCGCGAACGCGTCAAGGCGCTGACCGACGGACGAGGTGCCGATTGTGTCTATGACCCGGTCGGCGGCTCGGCGTTCGACGCCAGCCTGCGCGCCATCGTACAAGGCGGACGGATTCTCGTCGTCGGGTTCGCCAGCGGCACGGTGCCGCAAATCCCGGCCAACATTCTTCTGGTCAAGAATATCACCGTCATCGGCTATTACTGGGGCGCGCACCGGATTCTCGATCCCGATCTGGTGCACAATTCTTTTCGTGAATTGCTGCAATGGTTCGAGGCCGGAAAGCTGAAGCCGCATGTATCCCACATCTTCCCGATGGAAGACGTGAAACTCGCCCACGAAACATTGATTGGCCGCAAATCTACCGGCAAGGTCGTAATCCTGACCGGCGGCAACGCCAAGGATGACGCTTAAGCCGTTAGTGTGGCGACGGTTCGCAGACAGGCAAAGACATGAAGATCGGAACCAAACTCGCCATCTGTTTCATCGCCATCGCGGTCTTGCCTCTGGGCGCGGCGTCGGTTGTGTATTTGCGTGCGACGTCGAAATTCGGCGCCGACATGGCAGAGCGCGGCAAGGAGCTGCTTGCCGAGCGGGTCAACCGTGACCTTCGCCGCACCAGTGAAATGGGTGCCGTCACCATCGCGCAAACCCGCCAACGAGTAGCCCGCGAAGCCCGCTTCCTGGCCGGAGATCTTGCATCCCGGCTGAATTCGCCGATTGACGATGCAAAACTCCCGGAGCCGCAAGGCGGCTTTATTCTGGCCCCCGCCGCGACTGCAAATGCGAAGACCGGCAGCGCACGGCAAATCGACCTGCAGCAAATGAGTGTGTATATCGCGCCGGATGCCAGTCGTGACGGGATCGCCGGGACGCTCAAACGGCTTGCCGGGTTCAATGATGTCGCACGCACGGTCTATCTTAGAAACCGCGGCATCATCGATACCATGACCGTCACATTCGAGAGTGGCCTGACAGTTTCATATCCCGGCCTAGCCGACCCGCCCGAACAAGATCCGCGCGAACGCGATTGGTATCTCGGCACCCTGGAAACCCAGCAAGTCGCATGGTTCAGCAGCAGCGACGGCGAAAGCGACCGCATTTCCGTGACAGCGCCGTTGCAGCTCACCGACGGCCAACTCGCCGGTGCAGTCAGAATATCCATTCGGCTCGGCGCGTTGTTGGCACAATCTTTGGACGCGACACGCATTCCCCCCGAAGCCCGCGCTTATCTGATTGCGGTTCCGGCAAACGACCCGACGCTTATGCCCCACGAGGTTGCTGCGTTCACACCCGAAGGAGGACGCTGGACGGTTCTGGATCGCCCCCGGGCGATGCCGCTCGACGGCGACGAGGCGTGGCTCAAGGTCGTAAGCGATATCCGTACCGGCGTTCCCGGCCTCGAATATGTAACACTTCGCGGGGAACAGGCTGTCTGGGCATTCGGCCCGGTCGGCACATCGTCGAATGTGGATTATCATATTGCCGTCGCCTTTCCCGCGTCTCACATCCACACCGCCGCCGCCCGTGTCGAAGAGGTCGTGCGGGCATCTTACCGCGAGCAGCTGCGCACAGCAGTGTTCTTTGCGCTCGGCGCCGGCTTTATCGGTGCGGCGCTGGCGGTGTTTGGCGCAAAGACGCTGACCGGCCCGGTGCGCCGGCTTCATGAAGCTGCCGCGAAACTGGCACGCGGCGATTTTTCGGTACGTATCACCAATCCCGGCAGCGACGAAATCGGCGACTTGGGGCGGGATTTCAACCGCATGGTCCCGGCGCTGGAAGAACAGATCCGCGTCAAACGGGACCTGCACGCCGCACAGGAAATCCAACAGCACCTGATCCCGACGGCGGCGCCGGTTATCGATGGTTTCGATATCGCCGGAAAAACGATTTATTGCGACGAAACCGGCGGCGACTATCAGGATTACGTACCACTCGGCGACGACCGCTATGCCATCGTCATCGGCGACGTGACGGGACACGGCGTTGGCGCGGCACTGTTGATGGCGTCGGCGCGGGCCGTGCTTCGCGCCAATGCGCCGCATCAGGACTCCGCAACAGGGGTGCTGTCCGCCGTCAACCGGCAATTGAGCGCCGACAGCGCCGGCGGACGTTCCCTGACGCTGTTTTATTTACAGCTCCAGGCCGATAACCACGATATCGACTGGATTTCCGCAGGTCACGAACCGGCGCTGATCTATGATCCGGCCGCTGACAGCTTTACCTTGCTCGACGGTGAAGACATCCCGCTCGGCATCGATGCGGAATGGACCTTTACCGGGCAAACCGCGACGCTACCGGACGGCGGCGTGTTCGTCGCCTATACGGATGGTATTCGCGAAGCGCAAAACGACGCCGGAGAGCACTACGGGCTGGACCGGCTCAAGAAGGTAATCCGCGATTCACATGCCCGTGGCAGTACCGCCTTGCTTGATGCGATCCTTGCCGATCTCGTGACGTACCGTGGCAAAATAAAGGCCCACGACGACGTCTCGCTGCTTGTCATCAAGCCCGTCTGACGCATCTAGTCAGGCGTACTTATAGTCATTTACGGTCACGGCCCCGTCGACCGTTTCTCCATCCGACGACAACGGCAGGCGTAGCGATGTCGTTTCAAGCTGAACGCCCTTTACGGATTCCCAAACCGTCCGGTGCACCATAGGAGTCTTGCGTTCTATCAGAAGCGGCAACAATCGTGCGTTCACGAAGCCATACCCCTCGACGGCATCGGCGTAGTAGGTTTTGCCAGTCAACTCGCGACCGGCCGCTTCGGCCATCGCCGTGCCGAAGAAGCGATAATAAAAATCCAGTGGCGGCCCGACGAAATCGATCATCGCCATGCAAGGGATAAGGCTCGACGGCAGGTCTTCGAGCCTGAAGTGCTTTCGTGCCGGCCCGATTTCATCGCCGCGCAGATCATTCCAGTATTCGTAAGCCGCCATAATCGACATGCTTGCGATATCATCCAATTGGATTTCGCGGCTATCGACAATACGGTCAAAGGGATCGCCATTCCGTGCAAACATACGTGCCTCCGGATTTCCCAAGGCTCAGGCGCCGGTCAACCATCACCGACCGTTCAGTGTAAGCGCTTGTCGGCTCCGCGATCAATGCGACTGCAAATTTCGCCTGCGCCACCGGCTATCGTCTTCCCATGACGACGCTTCTACGCTATCTATTAATTCTTACAAATCGGGAGGAAACTCATGTTCGCAACTGCCCACCGCTTCGGCATTCTCGCTCTCGCCGTCGTCGCCCTCGGCGCACTCAGCGCCTGTTCACCGGAAGTCGGTTCCAAGGAATGGTGTGACGCCCTTAAGGAAAAACCGAAGGGCGACTGGTCCGCGAACGAAGCTGCCGATTTTACCAAGCACTGCGTTTTCTAGGACGTCTAACCCACTTCGCCCCGCTCGCGGGCGCGCATGAAATAAATCAGGTCCAGCGGTGGCGGATCGCTGGGCACTTGCGTCAGCAGAGCATGCATCTGCCCGCGATGATGTGTCGCGTGATTGAACATGTGTGTCAGAACGATGCGGCGCTTGTCGGTGCCGTCGACACCGCTGAACGTCGAATACGAGAATTCTTCTTCCAGCCGCGCCGCATCGAAACCATCGACAAAGGCGATGATGATATCGTCCTCTGCCGCCCGCTCATGCACGAACGCCGCACGGTCGGCGCAAACGATCTGGTCCAGACTTTCCGCCGGGAAAGGCTTTCCTTCCATGCGGCCGCGCCACAATCGGTCAACCAAGAGCAGATGATTGGCGGCACCGTGAATGGAGCCGAAAAAGGCAGCGCGCGGCACCATATATGCGGCTTCATCAATTTCGCTGATTGCCGCACTTAGCCGATCATTCGCCCACTTGTTATAGCGCGCCATCAGTTTCAGGTGCTCAAGCATGTTCTCCTCCCTTTCGCGAAGTTCGATTAAACACCGTCCGCACGCCTGGGAAAATGAAAAGGGCGGCCCAGCTGCAGGAACCGCCCTTTCAATAGATGCTGGCTGTAATTACCGACATTGCCGACAACTTACGCACGGCGGATGTCAGGTTGGCTCAGGCCCGCCAGAACGGCTTCGAGCACTCTCTGACGGCGTCTTCAGGGGACATGCCCATATCTTCCAGCAGGCGAAAATCGAGGCGGTCGAGATGTGCACGCTGGCGCAGGCGCGTTTCCCAAACCTGAAGCAGATCCAGACCCTTTTCCGGCAAAACGAAGATGGCGAGCGCCAGCGATTTGATCAGGCCGCGGCCATAACCCAATGCGAACGGAAATGTTTTCAGGATGCTGTTCATGTTACTTCTCCGGTTTATTTCTTGTCATCGAGGCAACGGCCTATTCCGTCGCCCGCCGATGCCTTGCTAGATACCCGGATCATGGCACGCCAACAAACGACTTTATCTCATTTTCAGATTAGTTTTTCTTATTTGAATGTTATGATAACAATTGTATTTTTCATAAATATCAATTAGTTAATTTATCAAATGCCTTTTTAACGCATCACTCCAGCAAACTTTTTATCATGGAAATATAAAATTTATGCAACGCCGCCTTCCATCCCTTAACGCACTGCGCGCTTTCGAGGCGGCCGCACGCCATCTGAGTTTCACCAAGGCCGCCGACGAATTGAACGTAACGCAAGCCGCAGTATCGCATCAGGTCAAGGCGCTGGAGGACCAAATCGGTATCCAGTTGTTCTTGCGGCGCAACCGGCAACTGATCCTGACCGATGCAGGGCAGACTCTGCTGCCCGACCTGATTGGCGCCTTCGATGCCATGGATACGGCGCTGGCCCGGGTCAAACGGCGCGATCAGGCGGGTATCCTGACCGTCGCCACCATGGACAGCCTAGCCGCCGCCTGGCTGATGCCGCGCCTCGGCCTGTTCCGCGATGAAAATCCGGACATCGACATCCGTCTGGCAACATCGGATATCGCCGTCGATTACGATCGTGACGGCATCGACATCGGCATCCGCTATGGGCGCGGCAACTGGCCGGGCCTGATTGCCGAGGAACTGATGCACGAGGAAATCTTTCCCGTCTGTGCACCGGCACTGATAAAACGTGGCCCCGGTCTTCGCACACCGGCCGACCTTCGGCATTATCCGCTGATCCACGACGACATGACCGAAGACTGGAACATGTGGCTGAACGCCGCCGGATTGCGCGACATCGACCCCACGCGGGGTACCGGCTACACGCATTCCAATCTGGTGATCCAGGCCGCGATCAACGCCGAGGGCGTGGCGCTGGGGCGCGGTCTGCTGGTCGCCGACGCCATCGGCGCAGGCAAGCTGGTGGCGCCGTTTGATCTGGCACTGACCGCTGAATACCGTTACTACGTCGCCTGCACGGAAACCAATTACGACCGTCCGAAAGTCCGCGTGTTCAGGGATTGGCTGATGCGCGAAGCCAGAATGACCGCGTCCAAACTGGCGAAAAGCCAGCGCTTCGAGGAGAAAACGACATGAGCAACCCGTTCATCATGGCGATCCGCCAAAACCCGGATCAATTTCTGGGCGAACTGGAAACTTCCGAGCTGAAGGCCATCACCGAGGCCTGCGTCGCACAGATGGAGAAGCGCGCAAAAGCCGGCGACGGCGCCGCGCCGGGTGCCCTGCAGGCGCTCTACCGCGCACTCGCCAACGTCGAAATCTAATCTTTCAGTTCCGGCAGATCCCTGAACAGATCCAGTGCGTCCGGATTAGCCAACGCTTCCTTATTCTTCACACCACGGCCGTGGACGATATCGCGCACGGCCAGTTCGGTGATTTTGCCCGACTTGGTCCGCGGGATGTCTGCAACCTGCACGACCTTCGCCGGCACATGGCGCGGCGTACAGTTATCGCGAATCTGTTTCCTGATTTTCTGCGTCAATGTATCGTCGAGCACACCGCCGTCCTTCAACACCACGAACAACACGACGCGCACGTCGTTGTCCCATTCCTGGCCGATGACGATGCTTTCCTGCACCTCGTCGAGCTTTTCGACCTGGCGGTAAATCTCGGCAGTGCCGATCCGCACTCCACCCGGGTTGAGAGTCGCGTCGGAGCGGCCGTAAATGACAATGCCATCGTGTTCGCTCAGCATGATGTAATCGCCGTGCGTCCAGATATTGTCGAACATTTCGAAATACGCCGTCTTGAAACGCGCATCACCGGGATCGTCCAGGAAGCCCAGCGGCACCGTCGGGAACGGCTTGGTGCAGACAAGCTCGCCCTTTTCGCCCCGGACCGGGCGGCCTTCCTCGTCGAACACATCGACGGCCATGCCCAGAAAACGCATCTGGATTTCACCGCGCCAAACCGGCCCGGTCGGATCGCCGCCACAGAAACATCCCATAATGTCGGTCCCCCCGGAGAACGACACCAGATGCACATCGGGCTTCACCGCGTCATAGACGTAGTCGAATCCTTCCGGTGCCAGCGGCGAGCCGGTCGAACACAGCATGCGCACCGACGAAAGATCATGGGTTTCGCGCGGACGCAGGCCGGCTTTGCTCAGCGCATCGATGAATTTCGCCGACGTGCCGAACAACGTCATTTTTTCGGCATCGGCAAAATCGAACAGGACATTCCCCGACGGATGGAAAGGTGAGCCGTCGTACAGCAGCAGTGTCGCCCCCCAGGCGATGTTGCTGACCAGCCAGTTCCACATCATCCAGCCGCAGGTGGTAAAAAAGAAGACCCGGTCGCCTTCACGGATGTCGCAATGCAGCGGCTGTTCGGACGCATGCTTGAGCAGCGTACCGCCCTGGCTGTGGATGATGCATTTCGGCGCGCCGGTGGTACCGCTGGAAAACATGATGTAGAGCGGGTGATCGAACGGCAACTGGCGGAAAGCGATGTCGCCGGGCACGAGGCCTGCCGACGCATCTCCGAGCGTCACGGCATTTTTGATCGGCCCCGTGTCCGCATCCTCGTCGCCATAGGGGATCAGCACCACTTTCTTCAGGCTCGGCAGTTGCGCAGCGATCTTCGCCGTTTTTTCGCGCACGTCGTGACGCTTGCCGTTGTACCAATAACCGTCGGTGCAGAACATCACCTTGGGTTCGATCTGCCCGAAGCGGTCGAGCACGCCCTGTTCACCGAAATCTGGCGAGCACGACGACCACACGGCACCGAGCGCATTCGCCGCCAGCATGGCGATCACGGTTTCCGGCATGTTCGGCAGGTAGCCGCAGACCCGGTCACCCTCGCCGATACCCAGTGTCGCCAGCACCTGGACCATCACCGAGACCTGATCGCGGAGTTGATCGAAGCTGATGCGCCGCGACACCTTGTTCTCGCCGTTGAAAACCATCGCCTCGCCGTCGCCACGGTGGCGCAGCATGTTCTCCGCGAAGCTGAGCCGGGCATCGGGAAACCATTTCGCGCCCGGCATCTTGTCGCCATCGACAAGCACCCGCTCGCCACGCGTTTCGGCAATGATCCCGGCGTCGTCCCAGATCGAGGTCCAGAACTTTTCAAGTTCGGTGACGGAGAACCGCCAAAGTGCGCGCGTATCGGGCAGCGAAACGCCCCAGTCCCGTTCGACTTGCTTCCTGAAGCGCGTGATGACGGCGCCGTCGATCTGTGCCTGGCTCGGCTGCCAAAGTGGTGTCTTCAATGTATCCTCCCAATCGTGCGCCCTATTGATCGGGCACATCGTCTTTCGTTTTGCCCAGGAAATCACGTGCACGGGCGCGATGCGCATCGGTAACGTGACCCGAAACCGACCTCCACGCCGCCCAGAACACTGCCGCATCGTCCGTGAATCCAAGCACGGCAATGAAATCGGGTACCATATCAACAGGCACGACGAAATAGGCAAGCGCCGCCATCAGCGTGACGCGCACCCTGTTCGGCGTCTGCGGATCCGTGGCGCAAAAATAAGCGGCGGCCGCCTCGTCGCTGAACGGAATCCGGCCCAGCGTCTTGCGTGCCTTGTCGACAAAGCCGTCGGCGACGATTTTTTCGTTTTCTTCCGGGGTCCGGCTCACGTTGTCCAGTCTCTATTCTCTTGATAAACAGATAAAGGCTCAGCCATCAGGAGGATACGGATATGGACGTCAAAGGTCACGCGGCGATCGTTACGGGGGCGGCGTCGGGGCTGGGCGCGGCGACGGCACGCGCATTGTCCGAGCGGGGCGCGAAAGTTTCGCTGCTCGATCTCAATGCCGAAGACGCCGGCAAGCTGGCCGACGAGATCGATGGCTTGGCCATCGGGTGCGATGTCACGTCTGCGGAAAGCGTCGAGGAAGCGGTGAAAGCGGCACGCAATAAAAATGGTCCGGCACGCATCCTCGTCAGTTGCGCCGGTATCGCACCGCCGAAACGGATTGTCGGGCGCGACGGCGCCCAGCCGCTCGACATTTTTGCCGGCGTGATCAAAGTCAACCTGATCGGCACCTTCAATGTGATGCGCCTTGCCGCCGCCGACATGACGTCTCTGGACGCGCTGGACACCGGCGAGCGCGGCGTCATTATCAACACCGCGTCGATTGCCGCCTATGACGGGCAGATCGGTCAGGCAGCCTATGCCGCGTCCAAGGGCGGCGTCGCGTCGATGACCTTGCCTGCCGCGCGCGAACTGGCCAAAAGCGGGGTGAGGGTACTGGCCATCGCACCCGGTATTTTCGGCACCCCGATGCTCTACGGACTGCCCGAGGACGTGCAGAAGGCATTGGGCGAAAGCGTACCGTTCCCGTCGCGTCTGGGCGATCCGGCGGAATACGCATCGCTGGCCCTGCACATGATTTCCAATGTGATGATGAACGGTGAAGTTGTGCGCCTCGACGGGGCGTTGCGCATGGCGCCGCAATGAACCTTTACCTGCGCGCTTTGGCCGCCGTGCTGACGATGTGTTTTGCCGTCACTGGCGTCGGTGCGCAGGGCACGGATTACAAATACAAACCCAACAGCGTCTTCGGTGCCGGCGACGTCCGGGTCAAGGCGGATTCCCGTGTTTATCCGTGGACGGCCGTCGGCCGCTTCAACAAGGCGGGGCGCGGGCATTGCACGGCAACCGTCGTCGCGTCCCGGATCATCGTCACTTCGGCGCACTGTATCGTCGATCGCTACAAGGGCGGGTACATGGCGCCCGACGATCTGCACTTCGTGGCCGGTTGGGACCGGGGCGAATACCTGTTTCATGCGACAGCCAAGGAAATCCACCCCGCCCCCGGTCACGACCCGCTACGCCCGGCAACGCTTAAGGCTGTCGTTTACGATTGGGCGCTGATCGTTCTTGAAGAGGACCCCGTACCGATGACTGGCATGATCCGCCCGGCGCTGTATACGGAAAAGATTTTCTGGGAACTGCGCAAGGCAAAGACCGTATTCACCCAGGCCGGGTACAGCGGCGACCGGGGGCAGGTGCTGACGGCGCACCCCGGTTGCAGCATGTGGGGTTTCACCAAAGGCCTCTCCGTCGCCGAGCACGGCTGCCAGGCGGTGCCGGGCGACAGTGGCTCGCCGATCATCTATTCGGACGGCAAGGAATACCGGCTCGCCGCCGTGCACGCGGCGCATACCAAGAACCGTATCGGCGGCAAGGGTTTCGCCGTGCCGACGGTGTCATTCATGGACGAACTTGAAAAACTTTCGAAGAAAATTGCCGCCAATTAACCGCTGATCGCCGCCCGGTTCATGAATTTGGCGAGTGCAACATCCAGTTCGGTAACGCCCCCCGCATCGTGTGTCGCCAGCGTGACCTCGACAGTGGCATAGACATTGAACCATTCCGGATGGTGATCCATTTTTTCGGCCTGCATCGCGACCTGGCTCATAAAGCCGAACGCCTGATTGAAATTCTTGAACTTGAAGGTGCGCTGGATCGCATCGCGATCTTCGGCCTCGGTCCATCCCTGCAACTCGCCGAGCGCTTCCGTACGAGCACTGCCACTCAATTTTTCCGCCATTCGGTCCTCCACTTTCAGCATGCGAGAGTGCGTGCCGTCCGTGGCAGCGTCAAGCAGGCAGCGGGGACGGCCACGCGTCCGGATCTGAACTTTTGCGCCTGCCGGCATGCAATAAATCAGCGACGGTCTGCAAGAGCACCTCGCGCCGAAACGGCTTCAACAATATCGCATCGGCCCCGAGGCCGGCGCTGCTTTTCAGATAAAGGTTATTCCCGGATATGGCGATGATCGGCATTTCGGGATAAATGCCGCGCAAGGCCATAATGGCGGCTATGCCTTCCATTCCTTCCATGACGATATCCGTGATAAGCAAATCGGGCGGCATTTCGGTCGCCGCATCGATCCCAGCGGCCCCTTCGACCTCCTCCGAAACCGTGTAGCCTTCGGCCCGCAGCATCCCGGCCAGTACCGGGCGCAGGTCTTCATCGTCCTCGATGATCAGAATATGCGGCATGATGCACTTTAAGCCGTGCGGCCGCCTGTGACGATTAACATCACATCACGAAACAGCGATCACATCAGTGGTTATTCATATACGGCTCCGCTTACCGGCGACCGCGCCCCGGGACGACAATAAGTCCGGCCAGCATAATTACGGCGCCGGCATCGTCGATACCCCGATGTCCGCGCTGCTGGCCATGACGCTGATGCCGCACGTTCTATTGTTGGCGGCGCTACCGCTTTCGATCAACGGCTGGGGCGTGCGCGAGGTTGCGATAGCGGCGTTACTGAATCTTGCCGGTGTACCGGTCGAACAGGCCGTCGCTATTTCGGTGCTGTTCGGCATCGCCATACTGATAGCCCGCATGCCGCTTGGGTTCGTCTGGTTTTGGCGTCCGACGCCTTCATGACCCGTCGTCAAGCCGGGACATATATTCCGCTTTACTGATCATGCCGCCATATGCCCGCCGGCGTGCATCATAGATGCTTTGATAGAAGCCGCACTTCCGGCAAACGTCGTTGAATTGCCCTTTTTCGTGATCCTCGATGATCCCCATCCATTTCTCGTTCCTGGCGGAAAGGATATCGGCCAGTGGTGCTGTGTTCAGATCGCCGATCAGGAGACTGCCGCGCGGATCGCGGCAGGCACACGCATTCACCTCGCCGGTCGCAGTGATCTGCACGCTGTCGAACGGCAGACTGCAAGGACCGTTCTTATAGAGTCTGCTACCATCGGTCAGGTCCATTTCAATGCCGGCAACATCCGATTGCGTCACGTCGCCGCCCCAGTTATCGACGGTCGAACTTTGCCCCACCGGGATGCCGCGCGCCGCAAGGGCATCTATTTTTTCCAGCAAGGCATTACGGGGTGCGGATTGCAGGTCGAAAGAACGGTAGGTGCGAATGCCGACGACCAGTTCCAGGTTTTTCGGTTTCAATGCCATCATATCAATCAGCATCGACAGATTGTCGAGCAGACGCCGGTACTGCACATCATCGCGTCCGGTGATGGCGCGAAAGCTCTCTGCGTCATGGCCGTAAATACTGATCTCCATATAACGCAGCTTGCCGAGCGCGAAGATCGCCCGCATGGCATTGACGTCGGCGCCGATGAAATTCGTATAGAACACATGCTCGTCAACGCCCGATTGGTCGACCAGACGCAGCCGGTCGATGAACTTCTTGTCCATGAACACGTCGCCCGTGATGGGCGTCAGCGCAATGCTCCTAAACCCCATTGCACACGCGTCGGCGATGGCGCGTGCAAACATCTCGTCAGGCATCACGGTGCGTTTCCGCAGGTTTTTTGGATAACTGCAGAATTTACACTCTAAATTGCAGAAGCTTACAGGCTCGATGAACAGCCGGAACCTCGGGTCGCGCACAAATGACCGGCCAAGCGCCCGGTTCATGTTGGTGCTCAGAAACGATGCCGCATTGCGTTTAGCAATGCGCACACGGTTCGCCAGTCGCTCTTTCATATCCCTGTCCCGGGCCGCGTGCGTGATGTCACGATGTCGGGTCTCCAAAAGCGTTGGCGGCACGCTGAACCGCAGTCATTCGCTACAATCGGACAACCCATCTCGAGGCGCGCCCGAACACACAGTATTTTCAATGCAATCGGGCTTCAAGCGGCGCCTTGGCAAGATCGAAGCGATACCCCCACCTGGCCCCCGAGTTTCAGGAGGCTGCTATCCGCGTACTAGATGCGCGGCCCGGTGGACTGAGTGACACGTCCAGTCACGATTTAGTCACGCCGGAAAATCACCAGTCTTTGAAAATGGCTGTAAGTCATTGAAAAGAATGGTGGAGCCGAGGGGAATCGAACCCCTGACCTTCGCATTGCGAACGCGACGCTCTCCCAAC
>Ga0070727_10002653_pt1 | contig 16948 bp, 18 predicted proteins | sample tdAd472_FD_66722 | JGI IMG/M metagenome (GOLD analysis project Ga0070727, IMG submission 66722) | Marine sediment microbial communities from the Atlantic coast under amendment with organic carbon and nitrate - tdAd47.2 | ecosystem: Environmental > Aquatic > Marine > Coastal > Sediment | place...
TGGTGAGCGCGGAGCCCGGCGCACCCAACGGCGGCGCCGTTTATCACGATACGGCGGTTTGGTTGAAGCCGGCGTGACGGCTGGTCCGCTGTAGGAGCGGTTACTAATCCGCCAACAGAATCACATGCAGCCGGCGCGGCCCGTGGGCGCCTTCCTGGATGGTCTGCTCCACGTCGGCGGTCTTCGACGGGCCGGTGATGAAGTTCACCGTGCGCGGCATGACCATCTTGTCGCTCCGCATGCGCGCCCACACGTCCTCGATATGGGTCACGATCCGGGACTCCCGCAGGACGATCACATGATCGTCGGGCAGGAAGTTCAGCGTCGTCGGACTCTCGGGGCTCGACAGCAGCACCAGGCTGCCGGTCTCGGCGACTCCGGCGTAGGCGCCGGTGACGCTCAGACGGTCGTCGCCGGTGGCGGCGCGGCGCTCCACCATGAGCCGGTTCGACCAGGGGATGCCGTCCAGCGCCGGATCCGGCGCCAGCGCGACCCGATCGCCGAGCGCGTAGCGCTCCAGGTGCTCCGCCACCACGTCGGCAACCCTGTCGATGCTCTCGACCCGGGTAACCTTGCCGGACACCGACTCCAGCTTTTGGATGAAGTACGCCAACGGATCGTCGCCGATGGCGGGCTTGAGGTTGGCGCGGGGGCGGGTCAGCCGGCCCTGCAGAGTCCGAGTGACGCTATCCGGCAGGGGACCCGCCCGGTTCAGTGCGGCTCGCACGTTAGCGAGTACTCGCTCACGTGCACCGCTCATGGTTCGCTGTTCCCGCGGCGCCGGCGCCACTGGTTCTGAAAGCTGGCGCCCTGGGGCGCCGGGAGATCACGGACCGAGGTCCAGCCGCCCGCCAGAAGCATGTGCCGGAAACGGCCCCGGCGTCCGCCGAGCCAGGCGAGGGTCGCGACGGCGGCGCCCATGATGCGGCGGTATAGGCGCGGGCGGCGGGCCAGGAACGACCAGGCGGCCAACGCGGCCCGGGAGGTCCGCGAGGTCAAACGGTCCTGGTACTGGCGGCGGCGGAGTTGGCGCAGCATCCCCGGCAGACCGATGCCCATGGGGCACACTTCCTGGCAGCGCCCGTTGAGGGTACAGGCGTTCGGGAGATCGCCGGAGCTGTCGAGCCCCACCATCAGGGGCGTGAGCACCGATCCCATGGGACCCACGTATACCCAGCCGTAGGCGTGCCCGCCGATGCTCTGATAGACGGGACAGTGATTCATGCACGCGCCGCAGCGGATGCAGCGCAGCATCTCGTGAAACTCGTTGCCGAGCATCTGGGAGCGGCCGTTGTCGAGCAACACCACGTGGTACTCGAACGGTCCGTCCAGATCGTCGGTGCGGCGCGGCCCGGTTGAGAAGGTGGTGTACACGGACATCTCCTGTCCCGTGGCGCTGCGGGCGAGCACCCGTAACAACGTGCTCACGTCGTCGCGGGTGGGGACGATCTTCTCGAGGCCCGCCGTGACGATGTGCACCCGGGGCAGCGTGTTGGTGAGATCGCCGTTACCCTCGTTGGTCACGATCACCGACGAGCCTGTCTCCGCCACCAGGAAGTTCGCGCCGGTGATGCCGACGTCCGCGCTCAGGAACTTCTCCCGCAACACCTGGCGGGCTTCGTCCACCAGCGCCGGCACCTCGGTCTGCCGTTCGGTGTAGCCGTAACGGGCGTGATGCTCGTGGAAGAGCTCCGTGATCTGATCCTTGGTCTTGTGCACCGCCGGGGCGATGATGTGGCTGGGAGGCTCTTCGGCGAGTTGGATGATGTATTCGCCGAGATCGGTCTCGACAGGCTCGAAGCCGGCGTTCTCCAGGGCCTCGTTGATGGCCATCTCCTCGCCGACCATGGACTTGCCCTTGGTCACGCGCTTCGCGCCGGCCCGTTTGCAGATTCCGACGATGATGTCGCGCGCTTCTTCCGGGGTACTCGCCCAGTGCACATGTCCGCCGTTGGCTTGCACACGCTTCTCGTAGGCTTCCAGGTAGAAGTCCAGGTTCTGCAGCGTGTGTTCCTTGATTCCGCGGGCAACCTGGCGCAGTGCGTCGAACTCCGGCAGCCGGTCCACCACGGCGCGGCGTTTCTCGACGAAGCCGCCGCGGATAAAACCCATGGCCCGTTGCAGATCCGGATCCACCAGCGCCACCCGGGCGCTCTTCTTGAACTCGCTCGCGGTGGATTTCATTGGCCGTCTTCCCCATCACCAATAGCAGGGACTACGGCCATGCCGGCGAGCACCTCGGCTACGTGGAATACTTTCGTCGCACCGCCTTCGCGTTTGAGACGGCCGGCGATGTTGAGAAGGCAACCGAGGTCGCCGCCCAGGAGCGTGCCGGCCCCCGTATCGGCAACGTTGGCGATCTTGTTCGACACGAGGTGCTCGGAGATTTTCGGATACTTGACGCAGAAGGTGCCGCCGAAACCGCAGCACACGTTGCTGTCGTTCAACTCGCGGAGCTCGAGGCCGGTAACCTTGGCGAGCAGCGCCCGGGGCTGCTCCTGGATACCGAGCTCGCGCAGGCCCGAGCAGGAATCGTGGTAGGTGACGCTGTCCCCGTAGTCGGCGTCCAGCGCGTCGACGCCGAGCACGTCGTGGAGAAAGCTCACGAGCTCGTAGCAGCGTTCGGCGAGCTGTTCGGCGCGATTGCGCCAGCCCGCGTCGGTCGCGAACAGCGCCGGATAGTGTTCCTTAATCATGCCGGTACAGGATCCGGAGGGCGCCACCAGGTAGTCGTAGTCCTCGAATGCGGCGATGACCTGTTGGGCGATGCCCTGGGTGCTGCCGAAGTCGCCGCTGTTGTAGGCGGGTTGACCGCAGCAGGTCTGAAGCTCCGGCACTTCCACGCGGCATCCGGCGTCTTCCAGGAGCTTTACCGCGGCGAAGCCCACGTTGGGACGCATGAGATCCACCAGGCAGGTGACGAAGAGACCCACCCGCGGTGCCGGGCCCTCGCTGGAGCGAGAGGAATTCACTTCGCTGGTCACGGTCAGGCCGCCGACTCCGGGTTTCGCCGCACGCTATGCTATACCAGACGGGCCCAGTGCACATGTTCAGCGCACATGTCCAGGGCAGTTTATGCCGGTGCAGGATATCGGTATCCTACACACCCTTTTCAGGCCGGCTTCTTCGGCCAGCTTCGAGGCACACAATGGCGGCACGCCAGGCAGCGATCACGCGGGACACGCGGGAAACACAGATTTCCGTCGCGTTGCATCTCGACGGCTCCGGCAAGGGCAGCTTCGAGACCGGGGTGCCCTTTTTGGAGCACATGCTTGACCAGATCGCCCGCCACGGACTCTTCGATATCGACGTGCGCGCCAGCGGCGATCTCGCCATCGACGCACACCACACGGTGGAGGATATCGGCATCGTACTGGGCCAGGCCTTCGCCGATGCCCTCGGCGACAAGAAAGGCATCACCCGTTACGGACACGCCTACGTTCCCCTGGACGAGGCGCTCTCCCGGGTGGTGATCGACTTCTCGGGCAGGCCCGGGCTCGAGTACCGCGTCAAGTATCCCCGTGCACGAATCGGCGACTTCGACGTGGATCTCGTGCACGAATTTTTCCAGGGCTTCGCGAACGCCGGCGAGGCGACACTGCACATCGATAACCTTCACGGCATCAACGCTCACCACATCGCCGAGACCGTATTCAAGGCGTTCGGGCGGGCGACCCGTATCGCGGTGTCACTGGACCCGCGGGTGGGCGAGAGCGTGCCGTCCACGAAAGGCCGTCTCTGACGGGGTCCTCGGCGATGCAGCGAATCGCCGTGGTGGACTACGGCATGGGGAATCTGCGCTCGGTCGCCAAGGCTCTCGAGCGCGTATCGGCGACAGACCAGGAGATCGTCGTCACTGCCGACGCCGGCATCATCGACGCGGCGGAGCGTGTTGTGTTCCCGGGACAGGGAGCGATCCGCGACTGCATGGCGGAGCTGGGGCGACTCCATCTCGAAGCCGTGCTGCGCCGTGCCATCGGCGAGAAGCCCTTTCTCGGCATCTGCCTGGGTCTGCAGGCGTTGCTGGAGTCCAGTCAGGAGCACCCCGGGACCCGGGGTCTCGGCATCCTCGCCGGCCAGGTGCGCCGCTTCCCCCATGACGCGCGGGACCCCCTTACCGGCGAACGGCTCAAGGTGCCCCACATGGGTTGGAATACCATCACGCCGGTAGGCCATCACCCGCTGTGGCGGGGAATCGCGGACGACGAGCGCTTCTACTTCGTGCACAGCTATTACGTGGCGCCGGAGGACGAGAGCGTCGTCGCGGCGCGCACGGAATACGGCGTCCCGTTCTGCTCCGCCGCCGCCTTCGGCTCGACCTTCGCCGTCCAGTTCCATCCGGAGAAGAGTCAGCGCCCGGGCCTGACGCTCCTCGCCAACTTCTGCGCGTGGGATGGGAAATAGAGGGACAGCCCAACCTACAAGATCACGTCAACGCGGGTTCATCCCTTTTCCCGCGCCACAGCCCGGTAGCCGATGTCCGATCGGCAGTAGGCGTTGTCCCAGCTTATCCCGCGTACTCTCTCGTAGGCCGCCGCCTGGGCTGCCGTCGCATTTTCGCCCAGCGCGCAGACACACAACACACGCCCGCCGGCGGTGACCACCTCGCCGTCTCGCTCCGCCGTGCCGGCATGAAATACCTTGGTGTCGTCGCGCTCTTCGTCGAGACCGCGGATGACGTCGCCTCTCATGTAGGCTTCCGGGTAGCCGCCGGCGGTCATCACGACGCCGAGGGCGACCCGCGGATCCCAGTCGTCCCGCATCTCACCCAGGCTGCCGTCCAGCGCGGCGCGGCACACGGCGACGAGGTCCGCGCGCATCCGTAACATGATCGGCTGGGTCTCCGGATCGCCGCCGCGGCAATTGTACTCGAGCACCCGAGGGACCCCATCCCGGCCGATCATGACGCCGGCGTAGAGGAAACCGGTGTAGGGATGCCCCTCCGTGGCCATGCCGCGCACGGTGGGTTCGATGATCTCCGCCATGATGCGCCGGTGCATCGCCTCATCCACCACGGGGGCGGGCGAATAGGCGCCCATGCCCCCCGTGTTCGGACCGCGGTCGCCGTCGTCCCGGGCCTTGTGGTCCTGGCTCGTGGCGAGCGGATAGATAGCGCCGCCGCCGACGATGGCGATGAAGCTGGCCTCCTCGCCTTCCAGGAACTCCTCGACGACGACGCGGTGTCCCGCCGCCCCGAATCGATCCCCGCCGAGCATCTCATCCACCGCGGCCTTCGCCTCCTCGAGGCTGTGGGCGATGATCACGCCCTTGCCGGCGGCGAGGCCGTCGGCCTTCACTACCAGGGGCGGAGTGCGGGAATCGATATAGGATCTCGCCGCCGCCGCATCGGTGAAGCTCTCGTACGCGGCGGTAGGGATATCGTGGCGAACGAGGAAATCCTTGGTGAAGGCTTTCGAGCCCTCCAGCTGCGCGGCGCCGGCGTCCGGACCGAAGATGGCGAGGCCCTGATCCTGGAATCGATCCACCACGCCGGCCACGAGGGGCGCCTCGGGGCCCACGATGGTGAGGTCGACGGCCTGCTCGAGGGCGAAGACCAGCAGCCCGTCGATATCCTCGGCACCGACGGCCACGTTCTCGACCCGGGGCTCGCGGGCGGTGCCGGCATTACCCGGCGCCACGAACACCCGATCGACACCTTCCGACTGCGCCGCCTTCCACGCCAGCGCATGCTCGCGCCCACCGCCGCCGATAACGAGAACCTTCATATTTCCACCTGCAACGGGAAATCAAGCGGGTCAGATCCGCTTGATTAAAGCGAAGCCACCATCAATGCCGAAAATGCCTCATCCCCCCGGTAAACACCATGGCCATGCCGTGTTCGTCGGCGGCGGCGATGACTTCTTCGTCGCGTACGGATCCGCCGGGTTCGATGACCGCCGCGATGCCGACTTCTGCCGCGGCGTCGATGCCGTCACGGAAAGGGAAGAACGCGTCGGAGGCGAGCACCGAGCCCGCGACCTGTAGACCCTCGTCGGCCGCCTTGATGGCGGCGATCTTCGCCGAGTACACGCGGCTCATCTGTCCCGCGCCGACGCCGATGGTCATACCATCCCGGCAGTACACGATCGCATTGGACTTGACGAACTTCGCCACCTTCCAGGCGAAGCGCAGATCGGCGAGTTCCTTCTCTGTCGGCTCGCGCTTGGTGACGACCCGCAGATCCGACGGCGCCACCATGCCGATATCGCGATCCTGCACCAGCAGGCCTCCGCTCACCCGCTTGTAGTCGAACTCCGCGGGACGCTCGGCGCCCCACTCACCGCAGACGAGGACGCGCACGTCCTTCTTCGCCCGCAGACGCTCCATGGCTTCATCAGAAATCGACGGCGCGATGATGACTTCCACGAACTGTCGCTCGAGGATGTCGCCGGCGGTGCCGGCGTCGAGCGCCCGGTTGAACGCGATGATCCCACCGAAGGCCGACGTGGGATCGGTTCGAAACGCCCGATCATAAGCACCGTGAATGTCGTCGCCCAGGGCCACGCCACAGGGATTGGCATGCTTCACGATTACGCAGGCGGGATCCGTGAAGCTTTTCACGCACTCGAGCGCCGCGTCCGTATCGGCGATGTTGTTGTATGAAAGCGCCTTACCGTGCAGCTGCTTCGCCGTGCCGATGCATGCCTCCGCAGGTTCGCTCTCGGTATAGAAGGCGGCGCGCTGATGGGGATTCTCTCCGTAGCGCATCTCCGAGCTCTTGTGGAACTGCAGGTTGATAGTGCGCGGGAAATCGCCCCGCCCGTCGTTCTCGTCGAGGCTGCCGAGATAGTTGGCGATGGCGCCATCGTAGGCGGCCGTGTGCTCGAAGACCTTGGTGGCCAGATGACGGCGGGCGGTATCGGAGACGGCGCCGCCGTTCGCCGCCATCTCGTCCATGACCAGGGGATAGTCGGCGCTGTCCACCACGACCGTTACATGGACGTGGTTCTTCGCGGCGGAGCGCAGCATCGTCGGCCCACCGATATCGATGTTCTCGATGGCGGTAGGAACGTCGCAAGACGGATCTGCCACCGCCTTCTCGAACGGATACAGGTTCACAACCAGCAGATCGATGGGGGCGATGCCGTGCTCGTCCATTACCGCATCGTCCTGACCCCGGCGCCCCAGCAAGCCCCCGTGGATCTTCGGATGCAGGGTCTTCACGCGCCCATCCATGATCTCGGGAAAACCCGTGTGTTGAGATACCTCTTTGACTGCGATACCGGCATCCGCGAGCAGGCGGGCGGTGCCGCCGGTGGAGAGTATCTCTACTCCCCCGGCGGCCAGCCGTTCCGCGAACTCGACGATGCCGCTCTTGTCGGACACGCTGATCAGCGCACGCTTGACCACTGACATGGAATGATTCTCCACTTTCGAACAGGAATTGTTCCGACGACCCCGCGACGCGCGGTCCGACACGACCCCACCTGACCCCGCCTGACGACAGCCGCTCAGGCCAGCTTGTGCTGCCGGAGCTTCTTGCGAAGGGTACTGCGATTGATGCCGAGAATCTCCGATGCGCGGGTCTGATTCCCGTCGGTGTGCTCGAGCACGGAGCGGAGAAGGGGAATCTCCACCTCCCGCATGACCATCTCGAAGAGTCCCGAGCAATCGTGGCCGTCGAGGACGGAAAAGTACTCGTCCATGGCGTCGCTCACGCATTCCCGCAGTGGCCGACTCTTACGTCGCATGTCAACGCGCAGCGCGCTGACTGACTTGGGGGGTCTCTTGCTCTTGGCCGCGCTCACGCCGCGCGCTCCCAAGCATCGGCGAGTGCGTCGAAGTACTCGCGGACGATGCGCACCTGGGTATCGGCGCACTCAACGCGGTTGACGCTCTGCCAGAACGCCGCTGCGCCCGCGCGGCCCTTGCAATACCAGGACAGGTGCTTGCGGGCGATGCGCACCCCAAGATGTGGCCCGTAAAATTCGTGCAGTGCGTGCAGGTGCTCGACCAGGGTCGCGCCCACCTCGCCGATGTCCGGTGGCGGGAGCATCTCGCCCGTACGCAAAAAATATTCGATCTCGCGGAATATCCACGGATTACCCTGGGCCGCGCGCCCGATCATGAGGGCGTCGGCACCGCTGCGGGCAAGGACCTCTTGCGCGTCCCGGGGTGTTCGCACATCCCCGTTGGCGATGACGGGAATGTCGACCGTCGCCTTGATGGCGGCGACCGTGCCGTACTCGGCGTCACCCCGAAAGGCGCAAGCCCGCGTGCGTCCGTGGACGGCGATGGCCGCGATGCCGTGGTCCGCGGCGATGCGCGCGATGGCGACACCATTCTTTCTTTCCGGTGTGACACCGGTGCGGATTTTCAAGGTCACCGGCACATCGACGGCGGCCGTGACCGCGGTGAGTATGCGCGCCACGAGAAATTCGTCAGCGAGAAGCGCCGATCCGGCCTGGGTATTGCATACCTTTTTCGCCGGACAGCCCATGTTGATATCGATGATCTGCGCGCCGTGCTCGACGTTGAAACGCGCGGCGTCCGCCATCTGCGCAGGATCCGCGCCGACGATCTGCACCGAACGGGGTTCGTGCTCGCCATCGTGATCGCGGCGACGACGACTTTGCACGGTGTCGCGCAGCAACCGGTTGCTTGCGACCATCTCCGAAACCGCCAGGCCCGCGCCGAGCGTTCTACACAACTGTCGAAACGGACGATCGGTTACGCCCGCCATCGGCGCAACGATCAAGTTGTTCGCAAGAGAATAGCTTCCGATTCGCATTATCTTGACGCGCTCGGCCCCTGAACGGTCGGCTTTTTGTTGTGAAAGGAAAGGTGCTACCCGGACGCGGACATAGTAGCCCCTCGCGACGAAAGGTAAAAGAGATAAAAGCCCTTCGCGGACCGTCCCTGCATCTTCACGCGCGCGGCCGTTCTTGCACCCGCAGAGCGCCTCGCGTAAAAGTTTTCAAAGACTTAGGGAGAAGCGGCCCGCGGCCGAGGTGCGGATCACAAGAAACTGAATTCGAAACTCACCGCGGCTTCTTCGGGCGCCAGCACATCGAGCTCCACCTGGAAAGGCGTCTTCGGTCTCAGCCGCGCGCTCGCGGCGACGGACCGGCCGAGATATTCCGACGGTTTGAAGTCGCGGGTGGCGATCGTCTGTCCGTTGACGTTGAACAACGTGAAGCGCACCAGCGGGTAGGGTTGCCGGTAGGGCGCGGAGTTTGCAAGCGTCGCCTTGATCTGCATCACACCCTCAATCCTCGGGTGAACACGGACGTCTCTGCTGACCACACGGATGCGGCCCGGGTCACGGCGTTCGGGCAGTACGCAGCCGATGCGAACACACACCGACTCGATGGCGCCGCGCCACTGTGGATAGCGCCGTGCCGCATCCTCGGGCATGAAGAACACGTACTGACCGGCCATCAACGCGAGCAGCGCCAGTGCGGCCACAGCGTAGCCCACGGTGCGGCGCCGGGAGGCGCTTCTCGCAGCGAGGTCCTCGGCCTCCTCGCGCAGCACTTCCGGCAGCATTTCCGACGACGGCTCGTCTTCGTCCCGGGTTGGCTCTTCCAGTACGGACACGCGCCTGGCGGTGTCGCTACTCGCCTGGGTGTTCGCCTGGGTGTTCGCCTGGGGTATATCGTCCTCCGACGCGGCCGCGCGCACGGCGTCGAGGGTCGAGCTCAGCTGCTCGGCCGCACTCCTCGGATCCCCGGCGTCGTCGGTGACGAAGTCGGGTTCGGGGGGAATCGCCGCCTCGCTGCTGAACTCGGGGGTCACGTCGAACTCAGAGGCCAGGTCGATCTCGGGTTCACTTTCAACGCCGGGCTCGACATCGGCGGCCGGCGCGAACTCTTCTTCCTCCTCGAAAGTCGACTCCGCTTCGTCGGGGGCCAGCGGCGTCTGCACCGGACCGTCACTGAGGTGAGGTATCGCGTCGAAGGACTCGAGACAGGTGCCGCAACGGACGTTGCCGTGGGCGGCCTTGAGCTGCTCGGCGGCAACCACGAAGACAGTCAGGCAGTGAGGGCACCGGGTATACACGCCGTCAGGCTCCGAAGTCGCCGCGGGTACCGACCAGCAGGACCCAATCATCCTGTTCTGCAGCGGGGGCGAGCACGCACCAGGGCGCGAAGTGTGAGATCACGCTCGGCGACTGATGCTTCAGTATGCCCGCGAGCGCCACGCGCCCACCTGGCTGCAACATCATGGACAGCGTCTCCGCCAGGGTGTTCAGCGTGTTGGCGAGTATGTTAGACACCACCAACTGGACGTTCAACGGCGGCAGATCCCGTGGCTCGCAGATCGCGAGCCGGTCGCTCACCCGATTCGCCGCGGCGTTGTCCCGGGTAGCTTCCAGGGCCTGAGGGTCGTTGTCCACCGCCCAGACCCGGCCCGCGCCCAGCTTCGCCGCCGCAACGGCGAGAACCCCCGAACCGCAACCGTAGTCGATGACCTCCCGGCCCTCGATTCGCTCGCCGGCGAGCCACGCGAGGCACATGGCGGTGGTCGGGTGAGCGCCGGTGCCGAAGGCGAGTCCTGGATCCATGCCCATGGAAACCTGCCCGGAGGCGAGAGGCGGCACCTCGGACCAACTCGGTACGACCCACAAGCGTCCGCCGAAGCACGTCGGCTCGAAACCTTCCCGGTGGAGACGCACCCACTCCCGATCCTCGAGCACCTCCACGCCGGATTCTGGCAGGCGCTCCGGCGCGAGGCGACGCTCCAACTCCCCGAGCAGTGCCGCGGCGCTCTGCTCGCCGGGGAACAGGCCGCTCACCCGCGTACTCGACCACAGTGGCGTGCTACCAGGCTCGGGCTCGTAGAGGGGCTCGTCCTCGGCATCGTCCAGGCTTACGGCCAGCGCGCCGCACCCGTCGAGATGCTCCGCGAGACGTGCCGCGACCGCGGCGTCGCAAGTGAAGCGCAGCTGCAGCCAGGTGGTCGGCGCGTCGGTTTCGCTTGCCACCCGTGCCGCCGTCAGCTCCCCGCGAGCTTCGCCTCGAGGTAATGAATGTTAGTGCCGCCGGCGAGAAACGCACTGTCCCGGCACAAGCGTTCGTGTAGTGGAATGTTCGTTTTGATGCCGTCGATGACGATCTCGTCCAGCGCCGTGCGCATGCGCGCAAGGGCTGTATCGCGATCCTCACCGTAGGCGATGAGCTTGCCGATGAGGGAGTCGTACTGGGGAGGCACGGTGTAGCCGCTGTAGAGATGACTGTCGAGACGAATGCCGGGGCCCCCCGGCGGATGATATAGCCCGACCTTGCCCGGAGAGGGCATGAAGGTGTCGGGATCCTCGGCGTTGATGCGGCACTCGACCGCGTGGCCGCGGAATATCACGTCCTTCTGGCGCAAACCGAGCGGCTCGCCGGCGGCGATTTCGAGCTGCGCGCGCACCAGATCGATACCGGTGATGAGCTCGGTCACGGGATGCTCCACCTGAAGGCGCGTGTTCATCTCGATGAAATAGAAGTTGCCGTTCTCGTAGAGGAACTCGAACGTGCCCGCGCCACGGTAATTGATTTCCCGGCAGGCCTTCGCGCAACGCTCGCCGATGCCGCGGCGGGTCTTCTCGTCCAGACCCGGTGCAGGGGCTTCCTCGATAATCTTCTGATGCCGGCGTTGCATGGAGCAGTCGCGCTCGCCGAGGTAGATCGCGTTGCCCTGCCCGTCGGCGAGCACCTGGATCTCGATGTGGCGGGGATTCTCGAGAAACTTCTCCAGGTACAGAGTGTCGTCGCCGAACGCCACCGCCGCCTCGGTGCGCGTCAACGAGACAGCGTTCAGCAGCGCCGCCTCGCTGTGCACGACCCGCATGCCGCGCCCGCCGCCGCCGCCGGACGCTTTCACGATGACCGGATAGCCCACCTCCCGGGCGGTGCGCAGCAGCTGCTGGGGATCCTCGCCGAGGGGGCCGTCGGACCCGGGCACACAGGGAACGCCCGCCTTCTTCATCTCGGCGATCGCCGAGACCTTGTCTCCCATCAAGCGGATGGTTTCCGGCCTGGGGCCGACGAACACGAAGCCGCTCTGCTCGACGCGCTCGGCGAAGTCGGCGTTCTCCGCGAGAAAACCGTAACCGGGATGAATGGCCACCGCATCGGTCACTTCCGCGGCGCTGATCACGGCGGGAATATTCAAGTAGCTCTCGGTGGACGGCGGCGGCCCGATGCACACGGATTCGTCGGCAAGACGCACGTGCTTGAGCTCGCGGTCCGCGGACGAGTGTACGGCGACGGTCTTTATGCCGAGCTCGCGGCAGGCGCGCAGGATTCTGAGCGCGATTTCGCCGCGATTGGCGATGACCAGCTTTCCGATGGCGGGCATCAGCCCGGCCTCCCGAGGGCGCCGGCAATGTGGGTCGCGGCGCCCCGCGCCATATCAGCCGTCATCTTCGCCGATTACGAACAGCGGCTGACCGTATTCCACCGGCTGGCCGTTCTCCACCAGGATCGCCTTGATGCTGCCGGCGTGGTCGGCTTCGATCTGGTTGAGAATCTTCATCGCTTCGATGATGCATACGGTATCGCCCACCTGCACCCGCTGCCCGACGTCGACGAAGGGCTTCCCACCGGGCGACGGCGCCTGATAGAAGGTGCCGACCATGGGTGACGTGACGATGTGCCCGGCCGGGAGCTCGTCGGCGGGCTCCGGCATGGCCGAAGCTTCGCCGGGGACCGCCGCCGGATCGGCTTGCACGGGAATCGCGAGGGCCGCCGTCGGCGGCGCCATAGTCACGGCGGCGGGGCGATGCCGGCTGATGCGAACCGACTCCTCGCCTTCGTGGATCTCGATCTCGTCGACGTTGGAGGTATCGAGCAGATCGATGAGCTTCTTGACCTTGCGAATATCCATGCTGCGTCCCGGCGCCTAGTCGTCGTTACCAAGTTGGTCCACGGCGGCCTGAAAAGCCAGCTCGTAACCCTGGGGCCCGAGACCGGCGATGACTCCCACCGCGATGTCGGAGAAATAGGAGTGGTGGCGAAACTCTTCGCGGCGGTGGATGTTCGACAGGTGCACCTCTATGAAGGGAATGCCCGACGCGAGGAAGGCGTCCCGCAGCGCGATGCTGGTGTGGGTGAAGGCCGCCGGATTGACGATGATGAAATCCACGCCGTCGCCGGATGCCGCCTGCACCCGCTCCACGAGCGCGTGCTCGGCGTTACTCTGGAAGCTCGTAAGTCCGTGCCCGTAGTCGGCCGCCAGCTCCTCGAGCCGCGCGCCGATAGCGTCGAGGCCGGCGCTGCCATAGTGCTCCGGCTCCCGCTGACCGAGCATGTTCAGGTTCGGGCCATGTAGAACGAGGATTTTCGCCATGCCGGCCGCCAGGGTCTCCAGAGTTGAAGATGGGTGCAAGTTCAGAGGAGATAGCAGCAGAATAGCACAAGTTAGACCCGTGAGTTGGATCTTGGGGGATCCTTTGAACCTTGTAGGTTGGGCTGAGCGTAGCGAAGCCCAACAGCCGAGCCTCAGCCCAACCTACGGAGATTGCAGGAGTTCCTCGATGAGCTTCACGGCCGCGCCTTCATCCAGCACACCCGGATGCCGTGCGACGATTTCCCCGGATCGGCTGATCACAACCGTGTAAGGCAAACCCCCGCTCTTGTTGCCGTAGGCGGTCATCACCTCTATGGCATCCAGCTGGCCGTGGAGGGTCGGGTAGTTGAGACCGATCTCATCGGCGAACGCACGCACCTTGTGGCCGTCGTCGATAGCGATCCCCAGGAACTGCACCCCGCGGTCCCCGTAGCGCTCCTGCAGCGAGATGAACAGGGGGATCTCGTGCAGGCAGGGCGGGCACCAGGTCGCCCAGAAGTTCATGATGAGCAGCTTGCCGTCCCATTCGGCGATGCCGTGGCGCACCCCCGCCGGATCCGGGAGCCAGAACTCCGGCCGGGGCGTACCGGCGCTGCGATCCGTTTTCGCCTTCGAGACCCTGGTGATTTCCGGCGCAGCCCCGTCGCTACTCTGGGTACGCACGTAGTAGCCCGCGGCGAGGGCGGCGCCGCCAACGATCACGGCGGCGAGGGGCAGGAGAAACGACTTCATCAGCAGGGCAATGGGGGTCCTGAAAACGCCAAACGGTGTGACCGGCCGCCGAGGCTCGAGTTCACCCCCGGGCAGGCGAAATAGACCACGGCCCCCGGGGCATTGCAATCCACACCCGGCGCCCCCAAGGTAGAAGATTGACGCGGCGGCAGACGCCGCCCCGCGAACACCGGGAGTGAGCCGTGTTTTTCTGGCTATTGCTGCTCTTCTTCACCGTGCCACTGGTGGAAATCTACGTGCTGCTGGAAGTGGGCGGCATCGTCGGCGTGTTGCCGACCATCGCACTGGTCGTGCTGACGGCGGTCATCGGCGCCGGCCTCATCCGCTCCCAGGGGATCGCCACCCTCGGACGGGTGCAGCAGGAGCTGGACCGGGGCGAACTGCCCGCCGTGGGTATCATCGAGGCGGCGCTTCTGCTGGTGGCCGGCGCGCTCCTCCTGACCCCGGGCTTCGTCACCGACACCATCGGCTTCCTGATCCTGGTGCCGCCCCTGCGGCGACGGGTCGTCCAGTCCTTCCTCGAAAAGCGCATGCAGGCCGCCGGGGTGGCTCCGGGCCCCGGCAACCCCCGGGACGACTACCAGGGCCCCCGGGTCATCGACGGCGAGTACCGCCGCGAAGACGACTGAAAAGTCTCCCGGGGACCACCCCGGGGAATCGATTTTTCCCCTAACCCCTTGACTTCCGGCGATTCGCCCATATTATTAGCACCCACTCGAAGAGAGTGCTAACAACCTCAATATCGTTCACTCGACTGAATTCTGATCAGGAGAAAATTGCATGAAAATCCGGCCCTTACACGATCGCGTGATCATCAAGCGCAAAGAAGAGGAGCGGACGTCTCCAGGTGGCATCGTGATCCCTGACTCCGCGGCCGAGAAGCCCATCCGTGGCGAAGTCACCGCCGTCGGCAAAGGCAAGATTCTGGAAGGCGGCGACATACGCCCGCTCGACGTCAAGGTCGGCGACGAGGTGCTGTTCGGAAAGTACTCCGGCACCGAGGTGAAGATGGACGGTGACGAGCTGCTGGTGATGCGCGAAGAAGACATCATGGCGGTCATCGAGAAGTAATCCACCTCCCGAAACCCATTATTAAATCCACAGTTTACGAACCAGTAATCAAACACTCCACAGGAGCCAGACATGTCTGCAAAAGATGTACGCTTCAGTGACGAATCGCGTCAGCGGATGATGAGGGGAGTCAATGTCCTCGCCAACGCCGTGAAAGTCACTCTCGGCCCCAAGGGCCGCAACGTCGTTCTCGACAAGAGCTTTGGTGCCCCCACCGTCACGAAGGACGGTGTCTCGGTCGCCAAGGAAATCGAGCTCGAGGACAAGTTCGAAAACATGGGCGCGCAGATGGTGAAGGAAGTCGCCTCCAAGACTTCCGACGTCGCCGGCGACGGCACCACCACCGCCACCGTGCTCGCCCAGTGCATGCTGCGCGAAGGACTCAAGTCCGTCGCCGCCGGCATGAACCCGATGGATCTCAAGCGCGGTCTGGACAAGGCCGTCGTCGCCATCACCGAGGGCCTGCAGGATCTCTCCAAGCCCACCGTCGATGACAAGGCCATCGCCCAGGTCGGCACCATCTCCGCCAACTCCGACGAGAATGTCGGCGAGATCATCGCCGACGCCATGACCAAGGTCGGCAAGGAAGGCGTCATCACGGTGGAAGAGGGTCAGGCGCTCGAGAACGAGCTGGACGTGGTCGAGGGCATGCAGTTCGACCGCGGCTACCTGTCGCCTTATTTCATCAACAACCAGGAGAGCATGAGCGCCGAGCTCGAGGATCCGATGATCCTCCTGCACGACAAGAAGGTCTCGAATATCCGTGATCTGCTGCCTCTCCTCGAGGGTGTCGCGAAGTCCGGCAAGCCGCTGGTGATCGTCGCCGAGGACGTGGAAGGCGAGGCGCTGGCCACTCTCGTGGTCAACACCATCCGCGGCATCGTCAAGGTCGTCGCCGTGAAGGCGCCCGGCTTCGGTGATCGCCGCAAGGCGATGCTGCAGGACATGGCCGTCCTCACCGGCGGTAACGTCATCTCCGAGGAAGTGGGTCTGAGCCTGGAGAAGGCTACCCTGGAGGATCTCGGCACCGCCAAGAAGATCCAGGTGACCAAGGAAAACACCATCATCATCGACGGCGCCGGCTCGAGTAAGGACATCGAGTCGCGGGTCAACCAGATCCGCCAGCAGATCGAGGAGACCTCCTCCGACTACGATCGCGAGAAGCTTCAAGAGCGGGTCGCCAAGCTCGCCGGCGGCGTGGCGGTCATCAAGGTTGGTGCTGCGACGGAAGTCGAGATGAAGGAGAAGAAGGCACGCGTCGAAGACGCACTGCACGCGACCCGTGCGGCGGTCGAGGAAGGCATCGTCCCCGGTGGCGGTGTGGCCCTCATCCGGGCGCTCTCCAAAATCGACGATCTCAAGGGTGACAACCACGATCAGGATGTCGGCATCGGCATCGCGCGTCGTTCGGTGGAAGAGCCACTGCGCCAGATCGTCCTCAACGCGGGCGCCGAGGCCTCCGTTGTTGTCAACAAGATCAAGGAAGGCAAGGGCAACTTCGGCTTCAACGCGGCTACCGAGGAGTTCGGCGACATGGTCAAGATGGGTATCCTCGACCCGACCAAGGTCGTGCGTACTGCTCTGCAGAACGCGACCTCCATCGCCGGTCTCATGATCACCACCGAGGCCATGGTGGCGGAGCTCCCCAAGAAGGACGAGCCGCCGATGCCTGGCGGTGACATGGGTGGCATGGGCGGCATGGGCATGATGTAAAGCATCATTCCCGGGCCTCCAGCCCGAGATAGAAGCCCCGCCAGAGATGGCGGGGCTTTTTTTTACCCGTGGAGTGATGTTCGAAAAATTAGGGTCAGAGACGCTTTTTTGTCGACAGCCGGCAGGGACCGGCTGTCGACAAAAAAGCGTCTCT
>Ga0070727_10002654_pt1 | contig 16940 bp, 13 predicted proteins | sample tdAd472_FD_66722 | JGI IMG/M metagenome (GOLD analysis project Ga0070727, IMG submission 66722) | Marine sediment microbial communities from the Atlantic coast under amendment with organic carbon and nitrate - tdAd47.2 | ecosystem: Environmental > Aquatic > Marine > Coastal > Sediment | place...
CAGAGACGCCTGGTGCTATCACGATCTCAACGAAGCGCGAGCTAAGAGCCTCCGCCGTCGCTTCATCTACCGGTGCGTTGCACGCCACGACCCCGCCGAACGCCGACAACGGATCGCCCTCCCACGCCTTGTCGAAGGCCTCAGTGACGGTGGCGCCCGTGGCAACGCCGCATGCGTTCATGTGCTTCAGGATCGCGACCGATGGCGACGGCAAATCATTAACCAGCCTCCATGCCGCGTCGGCATCGGCATAGTTGTTGAACGACATCTGCTTGCCTTGGATCTGGTCGGCTGACGCCCACCACCCCTCGTTGGTCTCCATCGAATACACCGCGGCCGCCTGCTGCGGGTTCTCTCCGTACCTGAGCTCCGACCGTTTGAGCATCGGGAGCACGAGTCGGTCGGCTCCGTCCCTTTCGAACCAATTGACGATCGCCGCGTCGTACTGAGCAGTTCGAAAGAAGGCTTCCTTGGCGAGTTCAAGCCGAAGGTCAGCATCGGTGCCGCCGCCGCTGACCGCATCGACGATGTCGGGGTATCGGTCGGGAGACACGACAACGGCAACCCATGCATGGTTCTTCGCTGCTGCCCGAATCAGCGTTGGCCCGCCGATGTCGATCTTCTCGATAGCGGCTGCGTGCTCGGCGCCTCTGGCGATCGTCGACTCGAACGGGTAGAGGTTCACGACAACGAGTTGAATTGGGTCGATCTCTCGCTCAAGGAGGTCTTCGCGGTGACTCGGATCTCCGTGATTCGCGAGGATTGCCCCGTGAATCACGGGGTGGAGCGTCTTGACCCGACCACCGAGCATTTCGGGAGCCCCAGTGACATCGGCTATGCGTGCAACCTGTATCCCAGCCTGTTCAAGGTGATCCGCCGTACCGCCTGAGCTGACGATTTCGACACCGTTCGCAACGAGGACTTCGGCAAGCGGGACTAGACCCTGCTTGTCCGATACTGAAAGGAGAGCACGCTTGATCGGGAGCTTCATCGCACCACCTCATGTGTCTGCCACACGACGATTGTGTCTTCCACGCTGATCTCCCCTCGCCCGAACGCCGAGACGACCTCTGGGAGAAGACGATGTTCGATGGCTTGGATTCGCTGTCTGAGTGAAACCACATCATCGCTGGCTTCGATGGGTATGGGATGAGACGCAATGGTCGGTCCGTGGTCGACGAGTTCGTCCACAAAATGAACGGTGACACCGGTTTCGGAGACGCCGGCCGCCAATGCTGCTTCGATAGCGCCCGAGCCAGGGAAAGCGGGAAGCAACGACGGGTGGACGTTGATGATTGCGTTCGGGAATCGCTCGATTGCCTTCGCACCGAGAATTCGCATAAAGCCCGCAAGGACGAGCGCTTCGGCCCCGAGGGCGATGGCCGCATCGACAATCGCACTGGTAAACGCCGCTCGCGATCCATACTCGGACCACGAAATCACCTTCGTCGGGATCCCATGCTTTGCCGCTCGATCTAAGCCCGCAGCATTTGCCTGGTCAGAGATAACCCCAACAATCGAGCACCCAAAGGACCGTACCGGCGAGGCGTCAATCAGAGCTTGGAGATTGGTGCCGCCCCCTGAGATCAGAACGACGATGGGGAGTTTCGCTGGCATCGCATGCCATTGTAGAAGGTGGACGCGCCGACGGAGCGTGCCTACTCGCCGAGGGACTCGGTTCGCATCGCAAGATGAGGCAGGACCATGGCGTCGATGAACGGCATCGGGTCGCCCTCCCATTCCCACGCGAGGATTTCGTCGCGTGTCCGCCGGCCGCCGATAGCTCGAAAGATCTCAAAAGAAGTCGCTCGAGCCACGGCGACGGGCTCGTCCGTACCGATGTTCCAACCCTGGCCGGCATCCGTCGACTCGATCCTGAGGGCAGGTAGACCACGCATTGCGAACAGCGGGCGAAGCGAACGGACGTGGCCGCCTGCCATCATGTGCACCTCTAGAAGGTCGCGGCTGCCTGTGTCGGCATAGGTGTTTCTGATGTCGAACTCGTGGTGGAGCAGATCGCTCACCGCCGTTGCTACGAGGATCTTCGATGGGATGGGCCCCATCGCAGAGTCGACGATGTCTGGGACGCCGAGTTCGTCAATTCGGTCAAAGGTGTCGAGCGCTGGATCGATACTCGCCTTCCACTCCTCGATGACTGCACCAAGCGATTGGTTCCGACGAGACGAGACCTGCGCATCGGTCCATTCGTCGCTCGCGAAGCCCTCAAAGACGAGATTGGTGATGTCGACGGAGATTCCGGTCACATGCCTGACAACGTCAGTGACGGTCCAATCTGGACATGCTGGGACGATCTGGTCTGCATCCTTGTCAGCGACGAAGACGATCACCCGTTCGTGGCCAGCCTTGTATGCGGCTCCGAACATGTCCATAATCCCGTCTTCCTCTCGCTATCTCATTCTGTGGGCTGCCAGTCTTATCAGACCCGCTACAGAACCCTGGGTACGAGGCTTAGAGCCCTCCTGCTGACATTGCTTGCATCATGGCGGAGCCCATGTCTGTTGGGGTTGGGGCCACGACGACTCCTGCGGCCTCAAGCGCTTCGATCTTCGCCACGGCTGTTCCCTTTCCACCGGAGATGATCGCGCCGGCGTGACCCATCCGCTTGCCAGGAGGGGCCGATGTCCCTGCGATGAAGCCGGCGACCGGTTTGGTCATGTGCGCCGTGATCCAATCCGCCGCCTCTTCTTCAGCCGTTCCGCCGATCTCGCCGATCATGATGACACCCTTTGTGTCTGGATCATCGTTGAAGAGCGAGAGGCAATCGACAAAGTTGGTGCCGTTCACCGGATCTCCTCCGATGCCAATGGCTGTGGTTTGGCCGAGACCGTTCAACGTCAGCTGGTGCACGGCTTCATAGGTCAGCGTCCCAGACCGTGACACGACGCCGATCTTGCCCGGCGTGTGGATGTAGCCCGGCATGATTCCGATCTTGCACTCTCTCGGCGTGATCACTCCTGGGCAGTTGGGACCAACCAGCCTTACGCCTCGTCCTTCAAGGAAGCGTTTCGCAACAACCATGTCAGCGACGGGAATGCCTTCCGTCACACAGATGATCAGCGGAACGCCTGCGTCTCCGGCCTCCATGATTGCATCTGCCGCAAACGGTGGCGGCACATAGATGACCGAGGCGTTTGCACCGGTCGCATCAACTGCCGCCTCGACCGAGCGAAAGATTGGTAGCTCGGCTGTGTACGAATCCGCTCTTCCCTCGACGCCCGAAGGGTCGACTTCACCGCTGAAGGACTCGGATTCTCCCGCTCGGGAAGGGTGGACAGCGGCGACCATGTTGGTTCCATAAGCCACGGCCTTATCGGTGTGAAATCGACCTGTCTTACCAAGCCCCTGGACGAGGACCTTCGTTTCCTTGTTGACGAGCACACTCACTTCGCAAGCTCCACGATCTTGACCGCCCCGTCCTTCATGTCTTCCGCACTCACCACATTGAGCCCGGATTCATTGATGATCTGCTTTCCAAGTTCAACATTCGTTCCCTCGAGCCTGACGACAAGTGGGACATCGAGTCCGACCTCGTGGACGGCAGCCACAACCCCTTCGGCGATTGTGTCGCATCGCATGATTCCTCCAAAGATGTTCACGAAGATGCCCTTGACGTTCGGATCGGCGGTGATGATCTTGAAGGCAGCAGCGATCTGGTCCTTGTCGGCCCCCCCTCCGACGTCGAGGAAGTTGGCGGGCTCCCCTCCAACGTATTTGATGATGTCCATCGTCGCCATGGCGAGACCTGCACCGTTCACCATGCAGCCGATCGAACCATCAAGCTTGATGAACGAAAGCCCGAACTCCTTCGCTTCAGCCTCCGCAGCGTCTTCCTCCGAGGGATCCCTCAACGACACAACCCTCGGATGACGGAACAGGGCATTTGCTTCGAACGACATCTTGCCGTCGAGCGCCATCACCCTCCCGTCGGTGGTGACCACGAGTGGGTTGATCTCGATCATGTCAGTGTCGAGATCCACCGCTGCCGCTGCGAGCGCCTTCAAGAATCGGGCACCGTTCCTCGCCGCTGGTCCCTCAAGTCCGAGGCCGGCAGCGATGGCGGCTGATTGGAAGTCAAGGAGGCCGAACGCTGGATCGATCTCCTCCTTCAGAATCTTCTCAGGCGTCGCTTCAGCAACAACCTCGATCTCGGTGCCACCCTCGGTCGAGGCCATGATGATGTTTCGGCTGGTCGAACGATCGAGGAGCACTGCAACGTACAACTCAGTTGCGATGTCGATGCCTTGCTCGATGTAGAGACGATTAACGGTCTTGCCTTCGGGACCGGTCTGAACCGTGACAAGCGTCGAACCGAGCATCTGGTCTGCCAGTTGCTTCACCTTGGCACGGGTCGCGTCGACACCGCCGTCAATGCCATCGAGGACAACGTTGACGCCTCCAAGGTCCGGATGCTCGATGAACCGGCCCTTGCCACGGCCACCGGCGTGGATTTGCGACTTCACGACTACGACAGGATTCCCGGTCTCAGCTACGAGGGTTGCCGCCGCGTCTGCGGCATCGGAAGCACTCGTGACCATTGCCCCAGCCGGCACAGCAATCCCAGCCCCCTTCATGAGTTCCTTTGCCTGGTATTCGTGGATCTTCACGTGCCCTCCTCGGGTACGGATGGGTATCAGCTATCGGGAAAGGTGTCTCTGACCCATTTCTGAATCGTCTCGAGCGAAGTGCCAGGTCCAAAGATCATCGCAACGCCGGCCTCGTGGAGTGCTGGGATGTCGGCTTCTGGGATGATTCCGCCTCCAAACACCACGACATCCGATGCATCACGGCTGGATAATTCAGCGACGACAGCTGGGAACAGGGTCTTGTGTGCGCCGGAGAGGGCCGAAAGACCCACACCGTCGACGTCCTCTTGGACAGCAATCGTCGCGATATTCGCCGGAGTCTGGTGCAGGCCGGTATAGATGACCTCGCAGCCAGCGTCACGAAGTGCTCTGGCAACGACTTTTGCGCCACGGTCGTGGCCATCGAGTCCGGGTTTGGCGATGAGGATGCGAGTCGGCATTGATGCGATGGTAGTTCTCACCGCGATGCTGCTTTCGCCCAAGCCTGCGACACACGCCACAGTCTCTAGAGTCGACACCAATGCTCGACCTCAACCCGATCCTTGTTCTTGCAGCGTCGCTCTCCCTTATCGCCATCTCGGTAGTGATATCGGCGACGCTCAGGCTCGGTTTCGGTCGTTCGATTCTGTGGGCATCCGCGAGGGCTGCCTTCCAGCTCGGAGCGGTCGGCCTGGTTCTCTCGCTGATCCTCGACACAGCATGGGAAGGTCTTCTCGCTGGCGTGTGGATCGTCGGCATGGTCGGGATAGCGTCGTGGGTAACCGCCAAGCGGGCGGGGTCACAGTCGATCGTGCCAGCCGCAGCGCTTGCCATCGGCAGTGCGACGGGACTGTCTTTGCTTGTGATCTTCGGGTTCGGTGTTCTCCCCTTTGAACCGATCCAGGTAATCGTCGTCGCTGGCATCACCATCGGAAACGCCCTGACTGGCACTGTGGTGGCAGCAGATCAGGTGCGCAAACAACTCATGGATGAACCGGGAAGAGTGGAGGGACTCCTGGCGCTTGGGTTCGATGCCCACCAGTCTTCGATGTTCGTCGTGCGGGAGGCGACACGGGTCGCACTCCTCCCCCAGATCGAACGGACCAAAGTAGTGGGTCTCGTATCGCTGCCCGGTGCGATGACGGGACTATTGCTTGCGGGTGTCGATCCGCTTGATGCGGTCGTCATCCAACTGGTCGTGATGTTGCTCGTGCTAGGAACCGTGGCGGTGTCTGCAACCGTGATTGCCATAGTCACCGCACGAGCTGCCTTCACACCTGATCAGAGATTGGTCGCAGGAACGTTGAGCTAGACCGAGCGTCAACAGCCGCTGTGCTTCAACCCTGCGCCCAGCGGAATCGAGTACTGCGCGTCGCTTTCCTCGCCCTTGTCCTTCTTCTCCCCCTTCGGCTTCTTGTCAGCCTTGTCCTTCTTCTCCCCCTTCGGCTTCTTGTCAGCCTTGTCCTTCTTCTCCCCCTTCGGCTTCTTGTCAGCCTTGTCCTTCTTCTCCCTCTTCGGCTTCTTGTCAGCCTTGTCCTTCTTCTCCCCCTTGGACTTCTTGTCAGCCTTGTCGTTCTCGTGACCGCAGACTGCCTTGACAGGCATGTCAGCGGATACCGCGGCGACCATGACAGTCGCATCTTGAGCGGCTTGTTGGGTCGAAGCGGTCGCGGCGACGGCGGGCACGGCGCCAACAGCCACCAGGCAGCACACAAGCACAAGGAGAAGAGAACGACGGGTCATGCAATGACCATATCGCTACAGCCATGTCGACGCACGGGCGTGATCAGCTGACCTTCTCGAGAGGTGCCCACGCAAGGAGGAGTCGTTTGGTTCCAGGCCCATCGAATGCGACGACTGCTTCTGCGCGGTCGCCTGCACCAACGATGTCCCTCACAACGCCCTCACCCCAGTGGGAATGTCTCACCCGGTCGCCCCGCTCGATGTCGGAGTCAGACACGGTCGCCGTCGGTGTCCGTGACTCCATCGTCGCGGATCGTCTGGCGCGTTTCGCCTTTCGCATCAGGTGGTCAGGAATCTCGTTGAGGAATCGGCTCGGACCGTTGAAGTTGTTCTGACCCCACAGGTTCCGACTCCACGCTCTCGTCAGATAGAGCCGTTCCTCGGCTCTCGTAAGACCCACATAGCAGAGGCGCCGCTCCTCTTCGAGCTCCTTGGGATCGCCGAGCGCCCTCATGTGGGGGAATACACCGTCCTCGAGCCCTGTCAGGAAGACGACCGGGTACTCGAGGCCCTTTGCGTTGTGGAGGGTCATCAGCGTCACCTTTGAGCTGTCAATCTTGGTGTCCGTGTCTGCGACGAGGCTGATAGCCGCAAGGAACATCTCGAGTTTGCCTGTCCCGTCCATTCCGGCCCAGTCGTCAGGGCCGACCGATGCCGGGCCGGTTTCTTCGAACTCAGCCGCAGCGGTCAACAACTCCTTGAGGTTCTCTTCCCGACCCATCGCCTCGATCGTGCGCTCTGACCTGATCGCGTCGAGGTAGCCGGTGTCATGGAGGACGGCATCCACAGCAGCCTCTGGGCCAAGGGCAGCCTTCACAGCAAGCACATCCATGAGCGCCACAAACTCCAGGATTGATCGCTGTGCTCTGGCGGTGAGGTTCGAGATCTCGCCAGCTCTGCGCAGCGCTCCCATGAAGCCGATGCCGTTTCGTTCAGCGAATCGATCGACATGAGCCACGCTGGTGTCGCCAATCGAACGCTTCGGTACGTTGATGATCCGCTTCAGTGCGACCTGGTCGTCGGGGTTCACGACCGCCCGCATATAGGCGAGCGCGTCCTTGACCTCCCTGCGGTCGTAATACTTGAGACCGCCCATCACCTGGTAGGTCACTCCGAACCGCACAAACAGCTCTTCGATCACACGCGATTGGGCATTCGTCCGGTAGAAGACGGCGATGTCGTGAAGCGAGATGTCGAGATCCTGCAGTCTGGCGATTTCCTCGGCGACGAAGGCCGCCTCCTCGTGCTCGTCCTGGCCCTCGAACACGACGATGTGTTCGCCCGCCCCCTCGTCGGTCCACAGCTTCTTCGGTTGGCGGGCAGCGTTGTTGACGATGACGGCGTTCGCTGCATCGAGAATCGTTTGGGTCGAGCGGTAGTTCTGTTCGAGAAGAACCAGTCTGGCGTCGGGATAGTCCTTCTCAAACGCCATGATGTTGCGAAGGTCGGCACCTCGAAATGCGTAGATTGACTGGTCAGAGTCACCAACCACACAGATGTTTCTGTGCTTGGACGCGAGCATCTTTACAAGCATGTACTGGGCATGGTTCGTGTCCTGATACTCATCGACAAGGATGTATTGGAACTTCGTCTGCCATCGCTCCAGGACTTCAGGGAACGCCTGGAGCAGTTCCACGGTCAACTTGAGAATGTCGTCAAAGTCGACCGCAGACGCTTCGACAAGGCGTTGCTGGTACAGGCGGTAGATGTCTGAGATCTTCTCGTGGTAGAACCCGGCATCTGTCGACGCAAAGCTCTCGTAGTCGATCAGCTCATTCTTGGCTTTCGAAATCGCGGCTTTGATCTGACGTGGAGGGAACTTCTTTGTGTCGAGATCGAGATCCTTGACACACATCGAAATCAGACGGTTCGCGTCCGCTTCGTCGTAGATCGAGAACGAGGTCCGGTACCCGAGCCTGTGGATGTCCTGACGAAGCATGCGCACACACGCCGAGTGAAACGTCGAAACCCACATGTTGTGAGCGACACCGCCAACGAGCTGAGCAACCCGCTCCTTCATCTCTCCTGCGGCCTTGTTCGTGAACGTGATCGCGAGGATGTCATAAGGCGAGACACCAAGGTCTTTTACGAGGTGGGCTATCCGGAAGGTCAACACCCGCGTCTTCCCCGATCCGGCTCCCGCTATCACGAGTACGGGGCCCTCAGTGGCGGCAACAGCCTCGCGTTGGGTCGGGTTGAGGTGCTCGAAGAGCGGGGATTCGGTCACGGCCAGAGTGTACCGAGAGCCAAGGACGGAAATCCGCCGGAAGAGTAGGTGATCAAGCGATGCAGGGGCATGCGGGTCCTCTGTGGGTACAAGTGGAACACGCACGCCCCGTAACCGCGAACGTCACCAACGAGCGAAAGACGAAACCCCCATACCGCATTCTGCTCGTAGCTGCTCTCGAAGTGCTGGGTCTTGCGCAAATATAGCACAGCCTTGACTGAGAGGCAACAGCCCTCGGTGACACCGAGCAAGTAGGAGCAGAATTCGACGATTTCGCTGTGCTACAATCGACCCATGACCGACACACAGGCAGCGGGTACGTACCTCACCACATTGCTCAAGGCGCGTGGGTACTCGGCCCCCGATCTCTCAAAGCTCACCCGTGGATTGGTCGCACCATCTACCGTACGCAGCTATCTGCGTGGTGAGTCACAGCCTCGGGCGTCGTATGCGGTCGCGATTGCGCGATGCTTCGACTTGAGGGAGGGAGCAGAGGTGCTGCGACTGTGGGGCTTTGACGAGGCGTCGCAGCGGCTCTTGGAGGAAGCATCCTCACGGGAAGACTATGCCGATCGATACGAGTCGCTTGTCGAGTCACCAGAGCACGACCGAATTCGGACGTACTCGATAGAGACCGACTCGAACGTCGGAACAAGAACTGTCCCTGTCGGGTGGCGAACAGGCATCGAAGTCATCAGTGCGACGGAAACGAGCTACGGCGTCGACTACATCGCCCGCACCGACTCCGGCACACTCATCCGAGTTGTGCCGATCTTCCGGATCGACGTCGCAGAGTCTTTCAACATCGAGTCTCACACCGCACCCGAATCAGCATTAGACGCCGATTAGCGCCGGCGGAACACATTGGTCAGAGTTCGGCTGGCTCGGAGTTCTTGATGAGCTCTGCAAGTTTGTCGACCAACGCACCCTTTGCGAAGTCTGACTTGTCAAAGAAGGCGTCCGCGCCAGCTCGCTCTGCACGTTCCTTGTCCTCTTCGTTTGCGACGCCGGAGAGCATCACGATCGGGATACTCCCAAACCGCTGACGCACGAGGTGAATCAGAGCAACGCCGTCAGCCCTCGGCATCGAGAAATCGACGACCAATGCATCTACCTCGTTCTGCCCGAGCGCCGTGAGCGCATCAGCAACGCTTCCTGCGGCCACCGTTGCGAAGCCGTGGGATGCGAGCACTCCAGAAACGACCTGGCGAACACCTTGGCTGTCGTCGACGACCAGGACAGTGTGAACAGGACCTGTCGGTTTCGCATCGTCGTCCATCATGCTGTTGGCAAGACGACCGGCGTCCACGAGCAGGACGGTGTCGTCGCCTCCAAGAAGTGCAACACCAACGACGACCGTTGATCCAGACAGGAGGGGACCGAGGTCCTTCGTCGCAACCTCTCGAACGTCCAGCATCTTGTCCACCGCAAGCGCGATGGGGCCCAGCGGGCTCTGTACGATCAACACCTCAGAGGGCATGCCTTCCAACTCGAGACCCGCAACCGTCGCAAACGACGAGTACGGAATCGACTCACCTTCATATGAGACCATCGACCCTCGCTCTGTGACCTCAATATCGACAGCGTTGACTCCCATCGAAAGAAGGACGGCAGCCTCGGACATGCCCCACACCCTTCCGCCCGCTTCGAAGAGCTGAGCGCTTTGGAGCGCACGGTGCGCTGGCATCATGATCGTGAACGACGACCCTTCTCTCGCTGTGTGCATCGAAAGTGACCCATACACCTCTTCGACGATCTGGGTGATTCGCGAGAGCCCATCTCCGTCCCTGGTGAACTCGGATGACCTTGGATTCGTTGAGAACCCTTCTGAGAACAATGCGGTTCTCAGATCTTCTGCGGACGGATCCCCCTCGAGGATGCCGCTTCCAAGGGCGACCTCCCTTACTGCTGCCCAGTCAATGCCGGCGCCATCGTCCGAGACTTCGACCGTCACATAGTGATCGTCGCTCGAGATGAGGATCGTGACGGTCCCCGTCGATGACTTGCCAGCGCTCACACGTTCATCCGGCATCTCGATCCCGTGTACCACCGCGTTGACCATCAGTTGCCGAATCGCTTCCCCAATACGGTCCACCACCTGGCGGTCGACGATCGTGTCCTCACCAGCGACCCTGAGGTCAACAGTCTTGTCTGTCTTCTTCGAGAGATACTTCATCAGCTGCGGAAGCGTCGACGTGGTCGTGGCGAGCGATACGGACGTCAGACCAAGTGCCCGCTCCTGAAGATCAACTGCTGCTCGGCGCGCTGTCTCGATCGCCTCGAGAGCGGTGTCCGACGCCGGGATTGCTCGCGCTTCTGCGCTCTTGAGTGCGAGCCCGGCGTGTGCGGACAGCGACTGAACATCCATGCGAAGTGCAGCAACATCGTTGATGAGTCGGAACAACCTGCCTGCGTTGACCGGAACAGATTCCTCAGCTGCCCAAGTCTCGACGGCGCCGGCGAGACCTCCAAGGCCAAAGGCGTTGCCGATGTCGCTCTCATACGCAGATGCTTCAACATCAAGGATGCTGATGTCGATGTCTCCATCTGTGTGGGCAACCGCGGCGTGCTCATCGGGCTGTGGTCGATGAGCCGCCGTGGTGTGCCCGGTTCCGCCTGAGAAGGCAGATCTGATGATTTTGTCGGTGACAACGGCCGGTTGGAGTCGACCGTCTTCGTTTGGTTCGAAGACGAGCGAGCCAGGTGCTGTCAGGACCGATGCCATTGGCGCCTCTGAGGCGTTTCGATCGGTTGGCTCGGGTGATGGGGAGTCAGGATCAGGTTCAGGCGGCGAATCTTCCGACAGAGCAGACAGCGCGATCTCAAGATCACCGGAGGGCCCTTCGCCATCAGTGTCTTCCGCCGGTTTGGTTTCAATCGAATTGATGTCCTCTGAGGGCTCCGGATCAACATCATCCATCGGTTCCGGGAGTTCGGCAAGCATTCCGGGATCGGCAACCAACGTTCGAATGGCATCGATCGCCCCCGAAATGCCTTCGGCACTGCCACCCAAGGCATCTGGCAATGAATCAACCAAGTGTGAAAGCGTTCGGCCGAGCATCGGGGATGCATCAAGTTCGTCATGTTGGATCCATCGCCAGATGACTTCACAGGTTTCGCCACCTCGCGCAATCGCTTCGTGACCCATCACACGACCGGTTCCTTTGATCGTGTGACCTTCTCGGACCATCTTTGAGGCGATTTCGGGCGTGACCGAGCCATCGATGATTGCCTTGGCACCATCGGCGAGAGAGGCAGCTCGTTCGGTCAGTTCCTCGCGAAACAGACTCTCAAGATCGGGATCGTTGTACACAGCCATTGTCCATCCAGCGTTTCCGCTTCGTATCTACCTGTGCGTATCGGAACAGATCGCATAGGTCTTGAGGACTATGACTAGTCAGGTATGAAGCACGTAAGCCAGACCCACAGTTGTCAACGGGCGGCTATTCCCACTCGATCGTTGACGGCGGCTTCGACGAGATGTCATACGCCACTCGGTTGATGCCAGGCACCTCATTGATAACGCGAGTCGAGATCTTTGCGAGGAGTTCGTACGGCAGCCGAGCCCAGTCGGCGGTCATTGCGTCATCGGACGTCACGGCCCGCAGGATGAGCGGATACGCATAGGTTCGACCGTCCCCCTGGACCCCGACACTCTTGATGGCTGGGAGCACCCCGAATGACTGCCAAATCTCCCGGTAGAGTCCGGCCTCGCGAATTTCTTCAACCACGATCGCATCCGCGGCCTGGAGAATCGACACGCGTTCTCGTGTGATGTCACCGATAATCCTGACAGCGAGCCCCGGCCCTGGGAACGGCTGTCTCCATACGATGTCTTCGGGCAACCCGAGCTCCTCGCCCACGCTACGGACTTCATCCTTGAAGAGGTCTCTGAGCGGCTCGATCAGGTCAAACGCAATGTCATCGGGCAGACCGCCGACGTTGTGATGACTCTTGATCTTTGCTGCATCCTTGGTGCCAGACTCGATGACATCTGGATACAGCGTCCCTTGAACGAGGTAGTCGGCATTGTCGATTCCCTCGGCGACCTCCTCGAAGACTCTGATGAAGGTCTCTCCGATGATCTTGCGCTTCTCCTCAGGATCAGAAACGCCTTCGAGAGCGTCGAAGAAGCGGTCCTCGGCTTTCACGTGTATCAGGTTCATCTTGAAGTGATTCCGGAAGGTCTCCTCGACCTGCGCTCCTTCGCCCTGTCGCATGAGTCCGTGGTCGACGAATACACACACAAGCTGATCTCCGATCGCCTTGTGAACAATGGCTGCAGCGACGGAAGAATCGACACCACCCGACAGACCACAAATGGCAACACGGTCACCGACAGTCGATGCGATGGCAGCAACAGACTGCTCGATGATGCTGGCGTTCGTCCATGTCCGACGCACGCGACATCCCTCGTCGAGAAATCGCTCGATAACGTGCTGGCCGAACTCGGTGTGACCGACTTCGGGATGGAACTGGACCCCATACATTCGCTTCTCTGTGTTCTCCATTGCAGCGACTGCGGCGTCTGGCGTCGACGCTGTGACGGTGAATCCTTCAGGAGCCTCAGACACGGCATCGTTGTGGCTCATCCATACCGTCTGCTCTTCGGGAAGCCCCTTGAAAAGGCATACACCGTCTGTGACCGTCAGGCTCGCTGGTCCGAACTCCGAGAGTCCGGTCGACGCGACCGTCCCTCCGAGGGACTTCGCGAGTATCTGGTGCCCGTAACAGATGCCGAGAACCGGGATGCCGAGGTTCAGGATCTCAGTGTCGATGTCGTATGCGTCCTCGGCGTACACGGATGCCGGACCGCCGGACAGGATGATGCCGACCGGGTCCTTCGCCGCAACTTCAGCAGCGGAAATACCTCTCGGTACGATCTCAGAGAAGACGTTGGCTTCTCTCACGCGCCTCGCGATGAGTTGAGCGTATTGGGCACCAAAGTCGACGACCAACACGCGGTCAAAGTCTCCGTCAGAGGCGTGACCTGAGACGGCGGGACCGCTCATCAGCCCATCCCCACACCTTGGGATCGCTGGAGTTGCTTGCCCTCGGTCTGAAGAGCGGGAGCGACCATGACTTCAGCCTTCTGGAACTCCTTGACAGATGCGTAGCCCGTCGTCGCCATCGATCCTCGAAGGCCTCCGAACAGATTGCGTCGACCGTCGTTCTCGTGCGCCGGACCCAACAGGATTTCCTCGAGCGTCCCGAGCGTGCCTGTCCGCACCCTCGATCCACGCGGCAGTGTTGGGTGGAAAGTCGCCATGCCCCAGTGGTACCCGTCAGACGGTGACTCTGAAGACGCTGCGATCGGGGAACCAAGCATCACGGCGTCAGCCCCGCATGCGATTGCCTTCGAGATGTCGCCGCCCGTTCGCATGCCTCCATCGGCAATAACGTGCACGTAGCGACCGGTCTCCTCAAGGTACGACGTGCGGGCACCTGCTGCGTCCGCAATGGCTGTCGCCTGAGGAACGCCAATCCCGAGTACCCCCCGTGTGGTGCATGCGGCACCTGGTCCGACGCCGACAAGGACCCCAACTGCACCCGTTCGCATGAGGTGCAACGCACCGGAGTAAGAGGCACAGCCTCCGACAATTACAGGCATTTCGACATCGCGGATGAATTGGAAAAGGTCGAGGGGCTCCACTCTCGAACTCACATGTTCAGCAGACACGACAGTCCCCTGAATCACTAGAACGTCAAGACCTCCGGCCTTGGCGTAGTCGATGTACTTCGAGACCGTCGGAGGGGTCAGACTCCCGCATGCGACAACGCCGGCTGCCTTGATCTCTGCCACACGCTGCGTGATGAGATCGGGGATAACCGGACTCGCGTAGAGCTCCTGCATTCGCCGCGTCGCCTTCTCGGCGGTCAGCTCAGCGATCTCTTCGTACACGGGAATTGGATCCTCGTAGCGCGTCCACAGCCCTTCGAGGTTGAGACAGGCCAGTCCGCCCATCTTGCCGATGGCAATTGCCGTCTGAGGAGTCACGGCAGAATCCATGCCAGAAGCCATCATCGGCAGATCAAAGGTGAAGGCATCGAGTTCCCAACTGAGGCTCACGTCCTCAGGGTCTCTCGTGCGTCGTGATGGGACGATCGCGATGTCGTCGAATCCCCATGCCCGACGGCCCGATTTTGCAATACCTATCTCGATCTCCACGAAAGAACCTCCGCTTGGTGCCAGCACGCAGCAGGGTACTCGCTTCGGGGGTCGGCACGCCGAAGCCCGGGGGCCACAAACACAACGTAAGACCCGGCGTCAGGCGGCTCAGTAGCCCTTGAGCCCGACAGCCTTCCGTACCTCGCGTTGGTACGGCTGGACAAGGTCCCGTGCATGCTCTCCAGAGCGCCTCAAGACTTCCCTGACATCGCCATTGTTCAGTTGTGCGTATGCAGTCTTGACAGGGGCAAGTTCTTCAACCACGGACTCTGCAACGGCGTCCTTGAAAGCCCCGTAGCCGCTGTCTGAGTACTCCTCGACGAGAGACTCCACACTGCGGCCGGTGCATGCAGCCATGATCTCGAGCAGATTCGAAATGCCGGGCTTGTCAGTCGTGTCGTAGCGAATTACAGGGTCACTGTCGGTCACCGCGCTTCTGATCCGTTTCCGAATCACATCTGCATCATCGAGGATCGAAATCGAGGCCTTGACGTGTTCGTCGGATTTCGACATCTTTGCGAGTGGATCGGTCAGAGACATAACCCTGGCCGAGGTTTCAGGGATGTACGCCTCAGGGATCGGGAACACATCACCAAAGCGATTGTTGAAGCGCTCGGCAAGATCGCGCGTCACTTCGAGATGCTGTCGCTGATCGTCACCAACCGGCACGAGATTGGCTCGGTACAACAGGATGTCGGCAGCCATGAGCACCGGATAGGAATAGAGACCGAGAGTCGAAGCATGCCCAACGCCCGTCTTGTCCTTGAACTGGGTCATTCGGTTCAAGACACCCATTGGTGTCAGGGTTCCCAAAATCCACGCAAGCTCAGCGTGCTCTGGCACCTGACTCTGCGTGTAAACCAGCGACCGATCTGGGTCGATCCCCAATGCGAGGAGGATCTTGGCCGTCTCGACTCTCGACCGTTCAAGACCGGCCGGGTCGTACTCGATCGTCATCGCGTGGAGGTCAACGATGCAATAGATGGAGTCGTACGCCTCTTGCAGGTTCACCCAGTTCCGGAAGGCTCCCAGATAGTTGCCGAGGTGGGGGCTGCCGGTTGGCTGGACCCCAGAGAAGATCCGTTGCTTCTGCTCGTCCGTCACCGGAGCTCCTTGTCTACGTTGTGAACCAGTCGGCGCCGCGGCGTCGGCTGCGAGGGAGGATACACGGACAGTATTCCACCTACGTATTGACCTGCGGCCCAAAACCGTCCATACTCGCAACCTCAATGAACAGCACCGCAACCATCGTCATTATTACGTAGGCGCACCCGTCGACAACGACGCGTGCGCTGACGAACCCTCCGATCCGGAGGGTTCTTTCGTTTGGAGCAACCATGACCACTTCAGTCGAGATCTACGACACCACCTTGCGCGACGGAACGCAGCAGGAGGGCATCTCGCTCACGCCAAAAGACAAGTTGGCTGTGTGCAAGCTGCTCGATGAACTCGGGGTCGACTATGTCGAGGGCGGTTGGCCAGGGGCCAACCCGAAGGACGACGAGTTCTTCCAGCTCGCAAAGACGGATCTCTCGATGGAGCGTGCAAAGCTCGTTGCGTTCGGAGCCACCCGCAGGCCGGGAGTCGCAGCGGCCGACGACGAGCAGGTCAACCATCTGCTCGCAGCTCAGACCGGAACCGTGTGTTTGGTTGGCAAGTCGTGGGACTACCACGTCGAGCATGCGCTTCGCACGGATCTCGGTGAGGCAATTGCAATGGTCGGTGACACCGTGGCGTTCTTCCGATCGCATGGGAGAGAGGTGTTCTTCGATGCCGAGCACTTCTTCGATGGGTACCAAGCCAACCCTGATTTCGCCATGGCGGTCCTACAGGCGGCACACGATGCTGGAGCCGCGAGGCTCGTGATGTGCGACACGAACGGTGGCTTCCTTGCACACGAGGTCCAGCAGATCATCGGAGATGTCACCGACAAGATCTCGGATGGAACCTTTGGCTGTCACTTTCACAACGATGCTGGTCTCGCGGTCGGAAACTCGCTCGTGGCTGTGCAGACCGGTGTGTTCCAGGTTCAGGGGTGCGTCAACGGCTATGGGGAACGCACCGGGAACGCAGACCTCTGCTCGGTCATACCGAACCTCTCGCTCAAGATGGGCTACTCGACCATTCCCGAGGATCGCCTCGGCAAGCTGACATCGGTATCGCATCACATCGCCGATGTCATCAATCTGACGCTCGATCCGCATCTGCCGTACGTCGG
>Ga0070727_10002666_pt1 | contig 16887 bp, 12 predicted proteins | sample tdAd472_FD_66722 | JGI IMG/M metagenome (GOLD analysis project Ga0070727, IMG submission 66722) | Marine sediment microbial communities from the Atlantic coast under amendment with organic carbon and nitrate - tdAd47.2 | ecosystem: Environmental > Aquatic > Marine > Coastal > Sediment | place...
CGATCAAATCCGCCGCGAAATCAACTTCCGTTTCGGTCGTGAAACGGCCAAATCCAATTCGAATGCTCGCGCCGGCGTCGGCGTCGTCGAGACCCAGCGCGCGCAGTACGTAAGATGGTTCGACCGACGCAGAAGTACAGGCCGACCCCGTCGAAATCGCTACGGATTCAAGCGCCGTCATCAGCGCCTCGGCGTCGATGCCCGGAAAGCCGACATTCAGGTTCCCCGGAACGCGATGATCCATTGCGCCATTCACGAACATATCGCCATGGCGTGCGCGCAAACTCTCGAGCATGCGCGTGCGCAAACCGGCCAGTCGCGCGCCCTCCGCCGACATTTCAGCCCCGGCAACGACAGCGGCCTCACCCAGGGCCACGACCAGCGGCACCGGGAGCGTGCCGGAACGGTTGCCACGCTCCTGTCCGCCGCCGCTCATCTCGGCAAGTAGACGCGCACGTGGTCTGCGGCGCGTGTACAGCGCACCGATGCCCTTGGGCGCGTACATTTTGTGACCGGAGATGCTCAACAGGTCGATCTGCATGGCATCCACATCGAGCGGAACCTTGCCGGTCGCCTGCGCCGCATCCGTATGCAGCAGCACGCCACGCGATCGGCAAAGAGCGCCCAATGCCGCCAGCGGTTGGATCACGCCGATTTCATTGTTCACCGCCATGATCGAAACCAGCACGGTATTGTCGGTAATCGCCGCGGCAACAACTTCGGGATCAACCAACCCGTCGTCCCCGACGCCCACAATCGTGACCTCGGCCCCCTCATCGGCCATCGCCGCACAGGATTCGAGCACGCACTTATGTTCCGTCGTAACGGTAACGATGTGGTTTCCGCGGCCATGGCGCATGGCAAACCGGACGGCGCCTTTGATGGCCAAATTGTTTGATTCCGTAGCACCGGACGTGAATACGATCTCCCGCGCGCTCGCACCGATCAATGCCGCCACCTGCGCGCGGGCGACGTCCACCGCACCCGCCGCCTGACGACCCCAAACATGCTGCTCGGAATGGGCGTTGCCGAAGGTTTCACTAAACCAGGGCAACATCGCGTCGAGTACACGCGGGTCCACAGGCGTGGTTGCCTGGTGATCAAGATAAATCGCGGTCGGCGCCGGGCTCATGCGACCGACCTCTCGGCATTTGCGTTCGCATCACGCCGTTGCGCCATCGCGATCCAGGCGTCGACGAACCTGTCGACATCCCGCGCGTGCGAATTCCATCCCAACGAGACGCGGATCGCCGATTGTGCCGTGGCATCGTCCTGCCCCATGGCCCGCAACACATGGCTGGGTGCAACCTTGCCGCTCGAGCAGGCGGACCCTGCGCTCACCGCGATGCCGGCCAGATCCAGCTGCATCACCTGAATCTCGGCCGCCATACCCGGCAGGCCGATGCAGCTTGTATTCGGCACCCGTTCGGCATGAGCACCATGCATGACGGCATCCGGGGCCGCAGCGCGCAAGCGGGTCTCCATATCGTCGCGAAGCGCCGCGAGCGCCGCAAACCGATCCAGGTTTTCACGCGCGATGCGTGCGGCTGCGCCAAATCCCGCGATGCCGGCAACATTCTCGGTTCCCGCCCTGCGCCGGCGCTCCTGCCCGCCGCCACGCAGCAATGGCTCGGGATCGAACCCGTCACGAACGACCAATGCGCCCACGCCCTGGGGGCCGCCCAGCTTGTGTGCCGAAAGGCTCATCAAATCAACACCAAGTGCGTCGAATGAAACATCGATCTTGCCGGCGGCTTGGATGGCGTCGCAATGGATCAGCGCGCCATGTTCATGGGCCAAAGCCACGGCATCCTGCAACGGCTGCAAAACTCCGGTCTCATTGTTGGCGCGCATGACGGAGACCAGCGCTGGCCCTTCGCACAACGCCAATTTCTCACGCAGGTTTTCAAGCGACAGGACACCATCGGCATCCACCGCGACGACATTCACATCCTCGCGTGCACTGAGCACGGAATCATGTTCGACCGCCGAGACGAGAGCAGGGCCGGCCCGGCAACGCAGCGCCTGATTGTTTGCTTCCGTGCCGCCCGAGGTAAAAACAATATTCGCCGGCGAAACCCCAACCAGCGATGCGACGGCTTCACGTGCCTCATCAAGCGTATGGCGCACCAACCGGCCAAACCGGTGCACCGATGACGCATTGCCGTTCTGGTTCAATGCGCGCGCAACCGCATCGGCCGCCTCGGGCCGGATCGGCGTCGTCGCATTGTGATCGAGATATGTGTCCACGGCCTGTTTGTTCCCGGCTATTCGGCCGCGATCTCAGGGAAGGTCGACGCCGGCGCACGTTGCGGCTGGGCATACACCCGCCCCTCGCAGACATCCGCCAGACTGACCGAATTCAGATAGGCGTGAATCTGATGCCCGAGTTCCTCCCACAGATCATGGGTCATGCAACGGCTGCTCCGCTGGACACAGCCCTTCGCTGCCCCCGGCTTGCAACCGGTCGTACGGATCGGCTCGTCAACAGCGGCGATCACGTCAGCAATTCGTATTTCTTCGGCGGCATACGCAAGCTTGTATCCGCCCCCTGGCCCGCGAACGCTCGACACCAGCCCGGCGCGCCGCAGCTTCGCAAACAGCTGCTCCAGATAGGACAGTGAAATCTCCTGCCGGTCCGCGACCTCGGCAAGTGCGACCGGGCCCAGCGCGGCGAACTGCGCCAGATCGACCATCGCCATGACGCCGTAGCGTCCCTTGGTGCTGAGTTTCACGATTGAACTCCTTCTTCTTCGATACCGCGCCCGAACACCGGCTTAGTAAGACGCCGTGGGTTCGTCGGAATCCGTATCCTTGTCGGCCGACGCGCGGCGCAACTGGATACGCTCCTCGAGCTCTCGCTCCAGCTCCTGTACGCGCATCCGCAACGTGCTGATTTCGTTCAACATCGCCCCCATCGCCTTGGCATCAGGATCCGGGATGTCGTCCGTGGGCGTGCCGTACGCCGAGAACTGATCGGGTGAACAGGATGATGTCGCGACCGGTTGGGCCGGAATACCCACCACGGTGCAATTCTCCGGCACATCCTTCACCACGACGGCGTTTGCGCCGACACGGGCGTTTCGCCCGATCGTCACCGGGCCCAGAACCTGGGCGCCCGACCCGATGATGGAACCCGAGAGCAATGTCGGATGCCGCTTCACATCCTTCTGAGCTTCGCTTTCAACCGCCGGCGCGATCCCGCCGAGCGTGACGTTGTGATAGAGCGTCACATCGTCTTCGATCTCGGCGGTTTCACCAATCACCACCCCGATGGCATGATCGATCACCAGTCGCCTGCCGATCCTGGCGCCCGGGTGTATATCAACGCCCGTCAGGAACCGTCCGATGTTGCTCACGAAGCGCGCCAGGACCACCAATCGGTTGGACCAAAGCCAATGCGCGAGGCGAAACCAGACCACCGCATGGAAGCCCGGATAGCTGATCGCCACCATTAATCGGGAGCTTGCTGCCGGATCGCGTTCCAGATACGCGTCCAGATCGTCAAAGAGATGCTTGAAGACCATGTCGACCTTTATGATATAGAGCGCTCTGCATCGCTCTTCCCGCCGGATTGACCACGCCACTGCGTGTCTGAAATCGGGATATATGATGTCCGAGTAAACTGGTCAAGTATTTGGCTCAAGTCCTTGGGAATCGGGACGCAATCATCCGATTCCATAGCTCTGTCATTTGCCGCAAGTTACCGGCGGAACGGGAACAAAATATGCCTGAAGTCATCATCAACGGCCCCGAAGGTCGCCTGGAAGGCCGTTACTATCCGGCAAAAGTTCCGAATTCGCCGATTGCATTGCTGCTGCATCCACATCCGCAGCATGGCGGCACGATGAACAACAAGGTCGTTTATCAGCTCTATCAGATGTTTGTGCGACGCGGCTTCGCCACATTGCGATTCAACTTTCGCGGTGTCGGGCGCAGTCAGGGCAGTTTTGATCGTGGCGAAGGCGAACTGTCCGATGCCGCATCGGCGCTCGACTGGCTTCAGACCCAAAACCAGGACGCCCCGATGTGCTGGGTCGGCGGTTTCTCGTTCGGCGCCTGGATCGGCATGCAATTGCTCATGCGCCGGCCGGAGATCACGGGTTTCATCTCCGTCTCACCACCCGCAAACATGTATGACTTCTCGTTCCTCGCACCCTGCCCGGCCTCCGGCCTGATCACGCATGGCGACAAGGACGACATCGTCCCCCAGGATTCCGTGACGGAACTGATCGCAAAACTGGCGAAGCAGAAGGACGTCATCATCGATTTTCAGGTACTCAAGGGCGCGACCCATTTCTACAACGAGCATCTGGACGAGCTTGAAAAGACCGTGACCGGCTATCTCGACCGGCGCACCGCCGAAATTCAAGCATCACTCGCGGCCGAAATCGAAGACCTGGACGACGACGAGGAAACCAGCGACGAGGCCGACAAGGCCTAATTCGGCCGAAAAAGACGCCCGCCCGTGGTCGGCGCCGCCACGCCGGTCGTCGTAGGCCCGCTTAGCGGCAGCCCCCGCAGGCTGCGGACAGCCAGATAGGCGAAGGCCTGCGCCTCCATCGCATCACCATCGATGCCCGCGGTTTCCGTGGGCAAAACCTCCGCCCCGAGCGACCTGCCGAGCCACGCCATCAGGGTCGGGTTTCTGCGGCCACCACCCGTCACCAGCCAGCGAACGGGCAACACCGGCAAATGCGACAGCGCGCGTGAGATGGAATCGACCGTGAACGCGGTCAGTGTCGCCGCGCCGTCCGCAACCGACAAACCCTGGACGGGCGACGCATCAAACGCATCCCGGTCGAGAGATTTTGGCGGGGGTGCGCGGAAATAATCATTGTCCAGGAGCTTGGCGAGAACGGCGGCGTCGACCCGGCCGGCGGCGGCCAGGCATCCGTCGCGATCGAACGGCTCGCCGGTGTGGCGTTGGACCCAATCGTCGATCAGCGCGCCGCCCGGTCCGGTATCGAACGCCCGTATATGTTCGAACAGGTCGTCGCGCCCGGCCATCGCCCCTTCACCTATCCATGTCAGGTTGGCGACCCCGCCGATATTGAGAAAGCAGACGGGCCGTTCCGACGGCGCACGCACGACATGAAACAAGGGGGCGAAGGGCGCGCCCTGGCCACCGGCGGCCATGTCGGCCGCGCGAAAATCGGCGACCACATCGACCCCGGTCTCCCGTGCCAGCCTTTGTCCATCGCCAATCTGCACCGTCGTGCCATTGGCCGGATCGTGAAAAACCGTGTGACCGTGAAAACCGACAACGCAGACGGTAGCCGCCGACACCCCAGCGGCCGACAGCAATTCCTGAACGATGGTGACATGACGCGCGGTCAGTTCGGCGGCAACGGCATCATGTGACCCAGCCACGCCGACCACCTGGCGCAGTTTCGCGCGAAACCCGGAATCATATGGATGGTCGAGCTGCGCGATGGGCTCGAACGCCGACATCCCATCCGTCCGGACCAGGGCTGCATCTATTCCGTCCATGGACGTGCCGCTCATCAGGCCCACTGCCAGGCAGCTCTCACTCGCGCTCATGCCGCGAATCCCCTATCTCATGCGATGTGAAGATATACACGCTGACGGTTCAGATGTGTTAGTGAACGCCCGCTTTGCCCGCCAGGCCGGTTGAGAAGATATGCCCGAGTACAAATCAGACTTTATCCAGACACTGACCGCACGCGGTTTCCTGCACCAATGCACCGATCTGGACGCGCTCGACAAGCGTGCCTCGGAGGGCGTGATCACAGCCTATGTCGGCTACGACGCGACCGCCGACAGCCTGCACATCGGCAACCTGGTCTCGATCATGATGCTGCACTGGCTGCAGGAGACCGGCCACCGCCCGATCGTCCTGATGGGTGGCGGCACCACGAAGGTCGGCGATCCATCGGGCAAGGATGAAACCCGGCAGCTTCTGACCGACGACAAGATCGCGTCGAACATCGCATCCATCCGCCAGACCTTCGACAGTTTCGTGTCCTTCGGCGACGGAGCTGCCGATGCGATCCTGGTCAACAATGCCGAATGGCTCGACGCGCTCGAATATATCCCGATGCTGCGTGAGATCGGCCGCCATTTCACCATCAACCGGATGCTGACTTTCGATTCCGTGAAGCTGCGTCTCGACCGCGAACAGCCGCTGACATTCCTCGAATTCAACTACATGATCTTGCAGGCGTACGACTTCGTCGAACTCGCGCGCCGTCATGATTGCGCCCTCCAGATGGGCGGATCGGACCAATGGGGGAACATCGTCAACGGGATCGATCTCGGCCGCCGCGTCGCCGACAAGGAACTCTATGGGCTGACCACGCCGCTGATCACGACGGCGTCCGGCGCGAAGATGGGCAAAACCGCCGAAGGTGCCGTCTGGCTCAAGGCCGACAGGTTCGCGCCCTATGATTACTGGCAGTTCTGGCGGAACACCGAGGATGCCGATGTCGGCCGTTTCCTCAAGCTGTTCACCGATTTGCCGCTGGATGAGATTGCCCGCCTGGAAGCGCTCGAGGGTGCGGAGATCAACGAGGCGAAGAAAATTCTCGCCAATGCCGCCACCCGGATGCTGCACGGCGCGGCTGCGGCAGATCGGGCAGCCGAGACGTCGGCGCAGACGTTCGAGACGGGCGTGACCGCGGAAGGCCTTCCGACCACAGACCTGCCGCGCGGCGAACTCGAAGAGGGTATCGCGCTGTTTGCACTGATGACCCGCGCCGGCCTGGCCTCTTCAAACAGCGAGGCGCGGCGGCTGATCAAGGGGGGCGGCGCGCGCATCAACGACGTTGCGATCAACGCGGAAACGCACGAAGTCGGGGTTGATGCTGTCAACGCGGATGGCGTCATCAAGCTTTCGGCCGGCAAGAAGCGCCACGCACTGATTAGGCCGGTCTAGCGCACCGCCGCGATGAACGATCAGCCGCCTTCGTCCGGGGAGGGCTCCAGCTCCTCGTTGCTTCCCTCCCGGGGACCATCCTTGCTTCCGAATCCGGTCAGCAGTCGCCGCACAATCCCAGGTGTGAGCACCGACAGGGGATTGACCGACACATCGGGATCCTCGAGGGGGCCGCTGACCCGGAACGTGGCCGCAAAAATCCCGTCCGCCCCGCCCGACAAGACGGTGCCGATCAGCGGAATGTTTGCGAGCAGTGAATTCAGAGTATAGGCGGGCGCGATCTCTCCGGTCATTTCGATCATATCGGTGTCACGGTCGATCTGGCCGCTCGCAAGAATCCCGACACTCGCGCCGCGCGCCTTGCCCTCCTTGATGGTGATTTCCTTGTCGGTAAGGGTGAAGGGAACTTCGACCCTTCGAAAGGAAAGTCCCTCTCCACCCAGCACGTCGGCAATCCCGGAGAACGAGGTGAGTGCGAGAATCTGAGCGCCGATGGGACCCTCAGTCAGCAGGAAATTCTGCATGTCCACCTGGCCGGTGATCACTTCGTCGGCCCCCGATCCGACCATCTGTCCCAGAACCCGCATTTCCCCACCACGAATCGTGTCGATCCAGTCGAGCGCGCTGAGAACCCCGCCGGCGTCATCGGATTCGAAATTTATACGCCGCACCTCCCCTTCCGGCGCAACCCGAAGGAAGATGCGACCGCCGCTCGAAAGTCGCCCGCGCAATTCAACGTCCGACCAATCGGTTCCATCGTTGAAAAATGTGCCAAACGCGCCCGTCAGCCGTGTTTCTTCCCCGAGCCTAATCTCGGCCACCGGCGACTGCTCGCTGATCACGACTTGCATCGCAGATGCGGTGTTGTCGTCCTCGGTCTCCGGCGGATCGAACAACCCCGTCATGACAGGTCGCAGATCAATCGCCGACCCGCCGACCGAAATTATCTGCGGCACACCTTCGGGCAGCTCGATATTCACGAACGCGTCGGTCTCGCCGAACACAACACGTTCAAGTGTCAGCCGCTGCAACTCGGGGCCGTCGGGGCCGGGCCGGAACAGTCCGGCGCCCTCGACCTGCAAATCACCGGCGGCAACCGAGAGCTCTGGCATCGTCGTCAGAATTTCGTCCTCGACCATGAACCGAACGAACGCGCGCCCCGCCTCGCCTGACGGTTTCCTCCAACCGAACGGATCAAGATCGATCACCGTGTCCTTCAAGTCGATCTCAGCCGCCCCCATTGCGATGCCATCCCACCCGATCGCATAGGTCAGCCCCACACCGGCAGAACCCGACACGAATGGGATGCCATCCAGTCCAAGTTCTACCCGGGCGGCCTCATCGAGATTGGTCCGCACCTTGTAACGCGTCTGCACCGCGCCATCCTGTTCGAACCGTTCGCTCCAGGTCAGCCCGATCGGCACGCTGCCGATCTTGGCGGTGCCGCTGACCTCCATACCCTCGCGATTGACGTTCAGAGTCAGGTCGCCTTCGCCAACGGGCAACCCGAACACCGCATCCTCCGCGCCGAACTCCACCAACCGCGACGCGGTCGCGACCGCGATCTGGTCAATCAGGACATCATCGATCAACGGAAAGGCAAAAACCGCGTTCGTCCTGTGGCTGCCGCTTGTGCGCGCCGGATCGAGACCAAACCCCGAGATAAAGCCAAGCGGTTCGCTATCGAGAATTTCGAATGCATCGCGCGCGGGCCCGGAGATCGTGACCTCGATCTTGATGCTTTCGCCGCGCGGCGGGCCGTCGAGACCAAGGATCTCAACGCGACCGGACTCGGCGACAAGATCCCGCAGCGTGCCCCCGCCCAGATCGATGTTGAACTGCCGCGTGTCGAATCGCGCCACACCAAACACATCGCGCACCGGCGGCAGTGGCCGCAAATAATGCACCGCCGTCTCCCGAAAGCGTATTTCGCCGTCAAAGTCGGAAATCTCAAAGCTTTCCGGGTCTGCCTCGGGGATTCGGGCGCGCAGGCGCAAGACGGCACTGTCGACATGCCCGTCTCGAATGTTCTCCGTAATCCAGGCGCGCGCCGACGGTTCAACCTGATCGGGCCAGTATGTCTCGAGCGAATTGACGGGAAGATTGCGCACCTCGGCAATGAGACCCAGGTTCCACTGTTCGAGCACATGGCGGGCATTGCCGTTCAGCAGGATCGTCGCAGGCCCCACCTCAAGCGTCGCGCTTTCCAGAACCAGTGCCTCGAGACCATCCTCCGAGCGCACGCGGATATTCGCGGAATCGAATGACACCGGCGCTTCAAACAATGTGTCGAGCCGGACATGACCTGCCCCGGCGCGCACATCGACGCCTATGCCGGATGGCTCCAGGTCGGAATCCAGAGACAATGTCAGCAACCCGTCGAGCCTGGTGTCGAGTTGGGCAAGGGGCTCCAATTCCGGAGCAAACTTTGCCAGGGTCGCCGGCGACACGTCGCTGAACACCAGCCCAAGCTCGGTCGCGCCGGATTCGACCCGATAGATCCCGGACAGATCTGCGCGAACGGCATTGTCCGATTCCCCGAACACCACCGACCCCTCCGCACTGATGCCTTCGGCATCCCGCAACAGCGCGATATTCGCGCGCGGCGTGCTCAGTCGCGTGCCACGCTGAAAGTCATCGAACTCGATCAATGCGCTGCGCACGGCGACACGCGTCAGGTATCCGCTCGCCAGATCCGGGTTGGGTGTTTGCAGAAGTTCCTCGATCAAACCGGGGGACGTTCCACGACCTGCCTCGGTCTGCGGACTGTCCCCGATATCCATGCTGATATCACCATTGGCCGCGCGAACCACCCGGACACGCGGACCGAACAATTCCAGGCTGGTCGGCGCAACCAGGCCACGCAACAGCGCCCGCCCGCTGAACTTGATCGACATTTCCGGAATCGTTGCACGAACGCTGTCACCGGAATCAACGAACTGCAGACCGACGGCACGGATGTCCAGTTCCCGCTCATCCGCCGCCCACGTCAGAATCGTATCGTGCAGCCGGATGCGTGCATTGCCGCGTCCCGTATCCAGTGCGCGCTCAATAAGCGGTGTCAGGAAACTAAGGCTGATGGGACCGCGGCTGAGCTGCCAGATCAAAACACCAAAGATCAACGCCAACCCGACAAGGGCAGCGGCGAAAAACAGCAGCAACAATCGCGAGCTACGGACGATCAAGCGAGGACCTTTCGTGAAGCCCGGTGCGGCCAAGCGTGAGCGCTTGACCATCCCCCTCGCCATACAGCAGTGTGCGTGAAAATCAAGCGACCCTCATGAGCTTTGCATTCTCGCCAGATCCTGACCAGTTGCCGCGACCCGCGGATTCAGAACGGATGGAACGGGGGCTGGAACGATTCCGGGACGCGGCCGCCGCCTCCGATGACCCCGCCGTCTCGGCCATCGTTAAGGAATTGACCGAAGATTCCGTCATGCAGGCCTTGCTCGCGGGCGTGTTTGGAAACAGTGGCTTTCTCGGCCAATGCCTTGTCCGCGATATCGCGTTCGTGCCTGTCATTTTCAATGGTGGCTTCGATCACGCATTCGAAACCGTCCTGCACGATCTGGCCGACCTCGATCCGGCGGCGAACTTTGCCGATACGGGAATCACACTGCGGCGTGCCAAGCGCCGCGTCGCCTTGCTGACGGCCCTGGCAGACCTCTCGGGCAACTGGCCGCTCGCAACCGTCACCGAACGGCTGAGTCAGTTCTGCGGCGCTGCTCTGTCGACGGCGATCCGTCATCTGCTGCTGGCGGAACATGCGCGCGGCCGGCTTCAATTGCCGCATCCGGATTCTCCCGAAACGGACTCGGGCTACATCGTACTCGGCATGGGAAAGCTCGGCGCCTTTGAACTCAACTACTCCAGCGATATCGACCTGATTGTGCTGTACGATCAGGATGTTGTGCCCGCCGCCGACGCCGACGGGATGCAGCAGAACTTGGTGCGCATGACCCGCGAACTCGTCAAGCTGATGGATGAGCGCACCGGCGAAGGCTATGTCTTCCGAACCGACCTGCGCTTGCGCCCGGACCCGGGTGCCACCCCGGTCGCGCTGTCCACCTTTGCCGCCGAGACCTACTACGAAAGTCTGGGGCAGAACTGGGAGCGCGCGGCGATGATCAAGGCACGCCCGGTTGCCGGCGACATCGACGCCGGACATCGCTTTCTCGAGACCCTGCAACCCTTCGTCTGGCGCCGGCACCTGGATTTCGCCGCCATCGAGGACATTCAGTCGATCAAACGGCAAATCCATGCCCACAAAGGCGGCAGTACGGTTGCCATCGCCGGCCACAACGTCAAACTGGGGCGCGGCGGCATTCGAGAGGTCGAGTTCTTCACCCAAACGCAGCAGCTCATCTGGGGCGGCCGCGATCCCGATCTCCGGTCGCCCTTCACCGTCACGTCGATCGAAGCACTCGTCGCGGCAGAGCGCGTCACACCGAACGTCGCGCAGGACATGATCGCTGCCTATCGATATCTGCGCCGGCTGGAGCACCGCCTCCAGATGGTCGACGATCAGCAAACCCACAGTCTGCCCGACACCGACGAAGGGCTGGAATCCGTCGCGGCATTCATGGGCTATCCCGACCGGGAAAGCTTCGAGACCGAGCTCATGCGCACGCTTCGGACGGTCGAGAGCCACTATGCCGACCTGTTCGAGGAATCAGACTCTCTCGGCGGCGGCGGTACGCTTGTCTTTACCGGCGGCGAGGACCATCCCGACACGCTCGCGACCTTGCGCGACATGGGCTTCTCGGACCCGGAATCCATCTCGACCGCGATCCGCGCCTGGCACGCCGGGCGGCATCGCGCGACGCGCAGCACGCGTTCGCGCGAAATCCTGACCGAATTGATGCCGGTCCTGCTGGCGGCCTTGGCGAACACCGCGAACCCGGATGCCGCGTTCCGGCGGTTCGACGAATTGATCGCCGGATTGCCCGCCGGGGTGCAGCTCTTCTCGCTGTTCCAGGCCAACCCGTCGCTGCTGACACTGGTCGCCGAGATCACCGGCGGCGCGCCGCGGATGGCGGAGTGGCTCGGCCGCAATCCACTCCTGCTCGATGGCGTCCTCGCGACCGACTTCTTCGACACCCTGCCCGACGCGGCGGCGATGGCGGCGGACCTCGACGAGCGGATGACCCAGGCCAACGATATGCAGGATGTCCACGACATCGCCCGTCGCTGGGTCAACGACGCAAAATTTCAGGTCGGTGTTCAAATCCTGCGCAACAAGATCGATATCGATCGGGCGGATCGGGCGTTTTCGGATATCGCCGACACGGCGATCCGGGGTTTGCTGCCGCCGATCATCGAAGAGTTCGCCCAACAGCATGGCCGATGCCCCGGCAGCGGCTTTGCCGTTCTCGCGCTGGGCAAACTTGGCGGCCGGGAACTCTCCGCAACGTCGGATCTGGACCTTGTTTTCCTCTATGACAGCCCGGCCAATGATGGCGATATGCCCGTCGCTTCCGATGGCCCGAAGCCCTTGTCGATCTCCCACTACTACCAGCGCCTCGGACAGCGGGTCGTCAACGCCATGACCGCGCTGACCGGCGAAGGGCGATTGTACGAAGTGGACATGCGTCTGCGTCCGTCGGGCAATGCGGGGCCCTTGTCGGTCAGCCTCGAGAGCTTTGCCGAATATCAGCGCGAGAGCGCGTGGACCTGGGAACATCTCGCCCTCACCCGCGCACGCGTGGTCAGTGCCGACCCCGACTTTACGGCGCGGATCGAAGCGGAGCTGCGCACCGCCCTCGCAAAGGAACGACCGGCCGATGACCTCCTCGTCGCGGTCGCGGATATGCGCGAGCGGATGGCAAAGGAAAACGGCACGGACAATGCGTGGAGCGTCAAGCATGTGCGCGGCGGACTGGTCGATTGTGAATTCATCGCCCAGTATCTGCAGCTCCGCCACGCCCACGACAAACCGGAGATTCTCGACACCGGCACGTCGGCGGCGTTCGCCAAGCTTCGGGACGCAGGCTATCTGGAACCGGACATCGCCGAAGATCTGATTGACGCGACCTGTCTCTGGCGACGGCTTCAGGGCTTGCTCCGGCTCACCCTCGAAGGAAGCCATGATCCCGAAAACTTCCCGGCACCTCTCCGGCAGCAACTCGCGGATGCCGCCGGTGTGGAGAATTACGAAACACTCGACCGATTGGTCGGCGAAACAGCACAACGAATGTATATTCACTTCAACAAAATCATCGCCGATCCCGCGAAAGCCATCGCGGCTTTGCGGGACGGCCAATCAACCGGAGACACGGAACAATGAGCGTGAAGGAAGGCGGCAAGGCGCCGGCATTCTCAATGCCAACCGATGGCGGCGGCGAGGTCACCCTGAAGGATTTGAAGGGTCGCCCGATCATTCTCTATTTCTATCCGAAGGATTCGACCCCCGGCTGCACCACCGAGGCCTGCGATTTCCGCGACCTGACCCCGGACTTCTCGAAGATCGACGCCCGGATCGTCGGCGTCTCGAAGGACAGCGTGAAACGACACGACAACTTCAAGGCAAAGCATGACCTGCCGTTTGCCCTCGCGAGCGATGAAGATGGCGATGTGTGCGAGCGCTATGGAGTCTGGGTCGAGAAGAATATGTACGGACGCAAGTTCATGGGCATCGAGCGCGCGACCTTCCTGATCGATGCCAGGGGCGTGGTGCGAAAAATCTGGCGCAAGGTAAAGGTCAAGGGGCATGCAGAAGACGTGCTGGAAGCCGTGAAAGCACTTTGAGCCGCCGCACGGAGACAACGCCTCCGGCGCCCGCAGCCCAACCCACGGCAAGCTCCCTGGCCGACGCCGCCAACGCGGCACTGCGCACTGCCGACGCCCATGCGAAATGTGCGGCAACAGCTGCGTTTGCGGCAGATTGGCGCGATGGCCGGATCACCCGGATCGGTGACAGGCCGCCGCCCGACCGCCCGGGACGTCCGGCCAAACCGGCCTTGCTGGCACCCGCCGACGTGCCGCGGCGAAAGATCAATCGCGGAACCGCCGGCCGGATCGCCCAGCTTCACGCACTCGCGCATATCGAACTGAACGCGGTCGACCTGGCCTGGGACATCATTGCGCGGTTCGCCGACCGCGATCTGCCACGCGCGTTCTATGACGACTGGGTGCTGGTTGCGGACGAAGAGGCCAAACATTTCGGATTGCTCGCCGACCGGCTGTCCGAGTTCGATGCCGCTTATGGAGACCTTCCCGCCCATGACGGGCTCTGGGATTCCGCAACCGAGACCGGGCATGACTTGGCGGCGCGCCTCGCCGTCGTGCCGCTCGTGCTGGAAGCGCGTGGTCTCGACGTGACACCCATGATGATCGCGAAACTCCGCACGGTGGACGATGCGGAAACCGCAGCCATACTCGAGATCATCTATCGCGACGAAATCGGTCATGTCGAAATCGGCCACCGCTGGTTCGAATTCGAATGCGCGCGCCGCGGCCTGGACGCCATGACCCATTGGCGTGAACTGGTCGAGCGACATTTTCGTGGCACCCTCAAACCACCCTTCAACCTTGAGGCGCGCGATGCGGCAGGTCTGCCGCAGGATTGGTACCTCACGGTGTCCACGACATGAGCGCACCCATAAGCGCACCCGGTAACGCGGCAGCGCAGCGGGAGCGCTCCCTGGCGATGGTCTTGTTGTTCATCGTCCCGGCCCTGTTCACGACCAACGTCATCGTCGCGCGCGTCGTGAGCGACACAGTGCCGCCGTTTGCGCTCGCCTATTGGCGCTGGATGCTCGCATTCCTGATTTTTCTGCCCGTCGTCGGCCCGGACCTCTGGCGCCATCGCGCCGCAATCGCCACCGAGTGGCGTGACTTGTTGGTGCTCGGCATTCTCGGCATGGGGATCTGCGGGGCCTTCGTCTACATCGGCGCCGACACGACCAGTGCCACGAATATCGGGCTCATCTTCGGCACAGCCCCCATCATCATCGCTGGTGCGTCCACGTTGATGTATGGCGAGCCTATGGGCCGGGCCAAGGCCGCGGGCATCTTCATTTCGCTGTTCGGGGTTCTGATCATCGTGTTTCGCGGCGACATCGCAGCACTTCAGTCGCTCACCTTCGTCCCGGGCGACATGTGGATCGTAATCTCGGCTCTCGCCTGGGCGATCTACTCCGTCATGCTCCGCCACCGGCCGGGAACGCTGCCCAACCGGACACGCTTCTCTGCGACAATGCTGTTTGGTGCGTTGGCCCTGCTGCCATTCTATATCGCGGAGTCCGCCCAGGGGATCGTCCCGACACTGAATGCGGAGACCCTCGCCGCGGTGCTGATTGTCGCCATTGTCCCGGGGCTCGGGGCCTATCTGGGCTACGCCCGCATCCAGCGCGCGTTGGGCGCGGGTTCGACCGGCCTCATCCTGTATTTGGCCCCCAGCTACGCTGCGTTGTTCGGGTGGCTCCTGCTGGGCGAAACCCTGGAGCCGTATCACTTTGCCGGTGCGGCGCTGATCCTGCCCGGGATTTTTCTATCCACGCGCCGCGTCAAACCGCCAGCCGGCTAGCCGGCGCCGTCGCTATCGCTCTCCGCGGTGCCGTCACCCTTGCCGAGCTGCCCCGCCAACGAAGCCTCGAGAAACTTGTCGATGTCGCCGTCCAGCACGGCCTGTGCGTTCCCGGATTCCACGTTCGTGCGCAGATCCTTCACCATCTGGTAGGGGTGCAACACATAGGACCGGATCTGGTGCCCCCAGCCGATATCGGTCTTGGTATCCTGCGCCGCCTGGGCCTCTTCCTCACGCTTCTGCATCTCGTGCTCATACAGGCGTGCACGCATCATCGCCATGGCCTGCGCCCGGTTTCGATGCTGAGAGCGATCATTCTGGCACTGCACAACGATACCGGTGGGCAGATGGGTGAGCCGGACCGCACTGTCGGTCTTGTTCACATGCTGGCCGCCGGCGCCCGATGCGCGATAGGTGTCGACGCGCAGATCCTTGTCTTCGATCTCGATCTCGATCGCGTCATCGATCACCGGGTAGACCCAGGCGGAGGCAAAGCTGGTGTGTCGGCGCGACTGGCTGTCGAACGGTGAAATCCGCACGAGGCGGTGGACGCCCGATTCGGTCTTCAGCCAGCCATAGGCATTGGGTCCGACGATCCGGAATGTCGCGGATTTGAGGCCCGCTTCCTCGCCGGCGCTCTCTTCGATCCATTCGACCTTGTAGTCATGCGCCTCGGCCCAACGCAGATACATCCGTACCAGCATCTCGGCCCAATCCTGGGATTCGGTACCGCCGGCACCGGCGTTGATCTCGATGTAGCAATCATTGCCGTCGACCTCGCCCGACAGCAGGCTCTCCAGCTCAAGCTTTGCCGCGCGCCGCTGCAGCGCCTCGATGACCGCTTCGCCCTCCGTGACGACATCCCCGTCGCCCTCGGCCTCGCCGAGTTCGATCAGTGTGGCCGCGTCATCGAGCTCCTGCTCCAACCCGCGCACTTCCTCGATGGATTTCTCCAATCGGGTGCGGTCTCTCAAAATTTTCTGCGCGCGTTCCTGATTGTCCCAAAGCCCTGGATCCTCGGCTTCGGCGTTCAGCGTTTCCAGACGTGTGAGTGCGTTGTCCCAGTCAAAGATGCCTCCGCATGAGGTTCAGAGACGAGTTGATTTCCTCGACCAGATGACTGATTTCTGCGCGCATTTCGAATTCCACTGAGACAGGTGCCGGTGTCGGCGAATTATTTCGCGAAGCCTAGCGTTCGCGCCTCACGGGTCAATAGCCCAATCAGTAAATCCCGCGCCGCGGGCCACCCGTGTTCGCGCCGCGGCCCAGATCATCACCGACGATAGAGCCAAACTCACGTGGCGCGGTGCCCGGCTTGAAGGCCTCGAGGATCGTTGCCCGCTCCCCCGGCAGTGCCACCAGCCCGGTCTCCGGGTTCACACGCACGAGGCGAATATCGGGTGGCACACGGAATGGGATAACGGGCTTGCCGTCGAGCGCGCGTGCCATAAAGTCCTTGAAG
>Ga0070727_10002677_pt1 | contig 16855 bp, 16 predicted proteins | sample tdAd472_FD_66722 | JGI IMG/M metagenome (GOLD analysis project Ga0070727, IMG submission 66722) | Marine sediment microbial communities from the Atlantic coast under amendment with organic carbon and nitrate - tdAd47.2 | ecosystem: Environmental > Aquatic > Marine > Coastal > Sediment | place...
AAAAATCAGCCCGCACCCGGTTGGGCTTATCCGTCTTGAGATTAAAGCCGCGCGTATTGGCGGGGTTATCGGAAATCGCCATCAAACGCATCGGCCCCCATTGGCTTTCGACTTTGGTCGTGCGGTTGAGCCAAACTGATGCAACCCCTGGGTGATTCACGATAGCTTTAATCAAGCCATTGGGTATGCCTACATCGGAGCGATTGCTGACACGTCCCGCAGAGCTAATATAGATATCACTGTTTAAGGATTGATCCAGCCAGTCAGCTACGGAACCGCGGAAGCTTTCGATCATGACGCCAACCCCGATGGTGGTGGCGATGGCAATGCTGAGTGCGGCCACTGCTAAACCGACGCGGCTTAAACTGGCGGAAATACCGCGAATAGCAATGCGTAGGATGGGACCGGTACGATCAGTTGCGAGCAATTGTTGGATGACCAGTGCCAACAGTTTGACCAACAGAGGTACGATAAGACTAAACCCCAGAATAGTCAGTGCCAGTGCAAGAAAGCCAACAAATAAGCTGGTTTTCGAGCCATAAGCGAGGCCTAGACCCAGCGCGATTAATGCTAGTCCGCAACCAGTCAGCAACGGTAAATAACGTTGCACACGGAGCTGTAAACTAGAGTGCTGTTGTATGCTGGCTGGTTGCGAGCGCGCCGCCTCCCAGGCTGGCAGCGTTGCCGCTAACAAGCTGGCCAGCAGCCCCAAACAGAAGCCTTTCAATAAAGAGCCGGGATAAATAATGAAGCGCGTCACTTCCAAACTGTAGTAAAGGTCGTTGATAGTGCGGGTGACCAGTTGTACCAAACCCTGGCCTAACAGAATGCCAAGTAGTAAACCGAGCAGGGCGCCAATCATTCCCAACAGGGCCGCTTCCGTTAATACCAACACAAAGAGTTGGCGCCGCGTCGTTCCCAGAGTGCGCAAGGTGCCCAGGGTTGCGCGTCGTTGTAATACCATAAAGGTCATAGTGTTGTAGATGAGAAAGCCACCCACCAGCAGCGCAAGCAAGCTCATGGCGCTGAGGTTGGTGTGAAAGGCGCGGGTCATTTGGGTGATGGCCTGATTACGTGAACCGGACTCGACGATTTCCAATGTCGGTGGCAACAGGGCTTTGATGCGTGCTAATTCCTCTTCGCTTTGCGCAATCAAATCAATGCGATCCAAAAAGCCAACACGATTTAATAATTCCTGCGCAACGGCGATATCGGCAAGTAAAAGACCCTGTGCCGCAAGCGGGTGGCCAGGCGGAATCAACTGCGATATTTGTACGCTATGAACTTGATTACCCAGTCTGGCCTCGACCTGGTCGCCGACCTTAATCTGTAAAATATCCGCAGTGGCTTGAGACATCGCAATGCTGTTGGGGCTTAATAGTAAAGTACGCCCTGTTTGTGCCGAGAGGTTAATGGCGCTGGCGCGAAACTGCTGTTCAGCAAAGGGATCGATGCCGAGCAGGCTATAGCTCCGGTCGTTGATGATTAACTGTCCGGAAACGACCGGGGCGATGTGACGGATGCCGTGCTGGGTGCGTAATTGGCTGTAAAAGGATTCAGGAATTCCGTGCATACCTCCCAAAATAGCATGGGTGGATTTGCCGGTTACCATTTGTAAAGAGAGATCGAAGGAGCGTTTGGCGCTGACGTTTGCCAGATCAACGGCGACCACCACCGCGACGCCGAGAGCGATACCTAAAATAGCTAACCAAGTCTGCCAAGGGTGATGTGTTAAATGGCGGGTGCTGGTACGTGCCAGCAATGTTTTTGGCAAAAATGTACTTACCACGCGAAATCACCGGTACGTTCTGCTAATTGGCCCTGTTCCAACGTCAAGATACGGTTTGCACTCTGAGCCACTGCCTGACTATGGGTGACCAGAATCAGTGTTACGCCTTCGTGCGCCACTAAACGATTGAGCAATGCCATCACTTCGCGGCCAATCTGGGCATCCAGATTGCCGGTGGGTTCGTCCGCCAATAGTAACGGTGGTTTGTGGGCCAACGCACGGGCAATAGCGACCCGCTGTTGTTCGCCACCGGAGAGCTGATCAGGAAAGCGTTGGGCATAAGCGGTTAAACCAACCTGCTGTAATAGCTCCGCCACCCGCGCCTTGGTATCCTGCGCAGACCAGCGATTCAACTCCAAGGCCAAAGCAATATTTTCTGCCACCGTTAGAGTTGGGATCAAATGAAAAAACTGGTAGATCACACCGATTTGTTGACGCCTAAACAGCGTGAGCGCGGGTTCGCCTAGCTGGGTGATTTCTCGCTGAGCAATACCGATCCGACCCTCAGTTGCCTTATCTATGCCGCAGATAAGGTTGAGCAAAGTGGACTTGCCAGAGCCGCTACGGCCGAGTAGAGCAACGGATTCTGCGGACTGTACCGTGAGGCTGACATGGTCAAGGATGGTGCGTGTTTTATCGCCTTCCTTCAGGCGATAAACTAATTCTTGGATTTCCACTAACGCTTGCGTCATTCGTATAGGCTCATGATCTGTGAGTTCCCTATGATAACCTCCAATCTGGTGTCACTGCATCTTCTGTGTAATGATCTGCGTGATGATTTATTTTTCTTTCAAAGCGGTGTTATTGAATTGCTCAAATTCCTATTTAAAACGCCTGTAGATATTGCCGGATACCCTGACTATCTGGTGATCAATCGTCGCAAAGTGAAATGGGCAAGAATTCAGGTCTATGCCGATGGCAAGGTACAGATGGTCGTTCCTCAGTATTATACCGAACGTGAAATCAGTCAGTTTTTCCAGCAAAAACAACACTGGATAGCGCAGCAGCGGGCTAGCACGCAACGTCCTGCACATGAGGTGTTAGGCATTAATGAGGGACAGCTGTTGCTGTTTGGGCGGGGCTACGATTTATCCGATAGCACGGCGAGAGAGGAAGTGATTGATCATGATCAGCAAATTATCACTAGCCGTTATAATTTGGCGCGAAAGCAGGAGCAGGAAAATTGGTATAGAAAAATTGCCAAAGCCTATCTTTCTGAACAGATTGAACAACTGGCTAACACGCATGGTTATACCTTCAGCCGCCTATTCATTCGTGCGCAACGAACGCGCTGGGGATCCTGTAGTGCACAGAAAAATATTTCACTGAACTGGAAGTTGGTCAAAGCACCGGTTCAGGTGAGTGATTACGTCATCCTGCATGAATTGGCGCATACCCGGATAATGAATCACAGTCCTGCCTTCTGGCGAGAAGTTGAGCAACGAGCACCGGATTACCGCACTGCAAGGACTTGGCTGCGAACACACGGCGCTTTTCTTTGAGGGCAAAGGTGAAAACTTTCATAAAGCTTCTAGAATTAGGGGTAAATTCTTCTTTCCGAGGATCTACCTCTAGGAGTGAGTTTGTTTCGGCTGATTAAAAATATTCTGGTGTTGGTATTTTTGCTTATGCTGCCGTTGGTAGCAAAATTCTATTATTCCAGCCCAGAGCAGCGTGCACAGTATATCGCTTGGCTACAGCAGCACTCGGATATACCGTCGTTGGAGTCGGTGGCTAGAGTTCGGCAGGAAATAGGACAGGTCACAGCCGAGCAGTTGATGGCTAGATTCAACCAAAGCACAGAGGGTTTTCAGCAGATCGCTAATTGCGGTAAAACTGAAACCTTGGCGATAGAGGAAGAGAATCGTAGCAAGGTCTATCGCTGGGTGGATGAGGCTGGGCAGGTGCACTTCAGCGATAAGGAACCGGGAAAGCTGGTAAACACGGAACAGATGTCTGTTCACTATCCGAATCGCAAACGCTATTTCAATTTAAAGCTGATTGAGGATAACGCATCACTGCCAGCGTTCACTCGCGATAAAGTTAGCGCCGATATGCGCCAAATTTACGGCATTTTATCGCGCGATATGCAGCTTGATCACCTGCGCCAGATAATGCTCAACATCAGACTAATCGACAGCCAGGAGACATTTCAGGCCTATCGTGCTGAGGTGGCGCCGCAAATATCGACTAACTCAGGGTTTTATACGAGTAAAAATAATGAAGCGGTAGTCTTTCAGGGTAACAACGAGCAGCAGATGCTGGCGGTGGTACGGCATGAAGCAACGCATGTGATAGTCGCTGGGCTCTATGGTTACACTCCGGTTTGGTTTAACGAGGGTCTGGCGGAATATTTTGAACACATGCACATTAGTGGGCAGCTCCGGCAGGTAGAGCCGGTTGTTTATCATGTCGAACATTTGCGTAAGTTGGTGAGTAGCGGACAATTGATGCCGTGGCGAGACTATATACAGCTCAAGCCGGAGCATTGGTATGGCGGTAATCTCCAAAATCATTACGCCCAGGCCTGGGCGCTGGTTTACTTTCTTATGTCCGAAGACGCTGGTAAGCAGTTGCTACAGGGTATGATGAATCAGCTGGCGGAGAATTATTGCTGGCAGTTTTCGTCAGTGGATTATATCGAGCAGCGTTATCCCGGCGGATTGGCTGGCTTTGAAGCGGATTGGCGCAATTGGTTGGGGCATGAGCCGCAGCCGCATCGTTACTAAGTTTTGTACCGTTTATTCCCCCTCTCCCCCTGGGAGGGGGGGTGAGGGAGGGCAGAGATCAAATCAGCCTGGAATCATAAGCCCAGTGCAATAAGGCCTGGCGCTGTTTTTTGCGGCAGTTGTGATCAAAAGGCTCGCAATTTTTCCGTATAGCCCCTTCATGCCGGCGTATCGCTTTCCATCGTTTAATCTGGCGCTGATCTTCCAGTTCAAGGCGACGGCCAAGATAATATCGGCAATACCATTGAAACCATCCGCGTGGATCATCTGCGTATATCCAACCCTTTTTTTGCCAATCGCGCAGGGGTAGTGAAGCATCGACGCCAAAATAATTGAGTGAAGGGTTTTTTTGGCGTGGTGAAAGTTTCGCTTGTTCAAACCAGTCAGCAGGAAACTCTGCCCTGCAATCAGTCAAATATTTACCACCGAAAACCCCCAGCGCCAACATCTGTTGCGGGCTTAATTGCGGCTTGAATTCCGCATCGAAATCTTCACCAATCGGTGCGCTCAAATAATAGACATAACCCTGTTGCATCTGGTCGTTAACGGTAATTTTTCTCATACATCATTAAGTAGCATCAGTTCGGCGGGGTGCGGAGTCATATAGTAAGAATGATTAATATACTCGTTGGGGCATTTTCTGAAATGATGCCGCAACAGGGTGATGGGGACGATCAGGGGTAACAGGCCGTTTCGGTATTGTTCGATGGTCTCGCTCAGTGCCTTCTTGTCGTCTTTATCCAGGTCGCGTTTTAGGTAACCCTGTATGTGTTGTAAGACATTGACATGATTTTTCCGGGTTGCGGGTATTTTCAATATCATCATTAACGTCGCCAGATAGCGAGCACAGAATTCGCCAATGTCCCATTGGCTGATTGCTGAGACTAACTGGCCTAGACGCCGATACTCTTGCTGGTCATGACTCATTAGTATCAGTTTATGCCGGGCGTGGAATTCGGTGATGGTAGCCGCTTTAACATCTTGGCTGAGCATTTGTTTCCAGCGCTGAAAGATAAAAACCCGGTGAATAAAATTTTCACGTAAAACCGGGTCGCCGAGTCGTCCTTCTTCCTCTATTGGTAACGCCGGAAAGTTGCTCATCATCTGCTTGGCATACAACCCGACCCCCGTTTTTTGCGGCTGTTCATTGCGGTAAACCTTTACCCTTTCCATGCCGCAGCTGGGAGAGTCCTTTTTTAAAATATAGCCGCAGAGAGATTGCTGCCAGGACTGCTGGTCATTGGCGCATTGGATTAGTTTTTCGGTCACATCCAATTCCGGTGTTTTCGTCCCTACACAGAGAATGCGCTCCTGTTGCTCCACCAGCCTGATGGTTTCCCTGGGTACGCCGAGACCGATTGATACTTCGGGACAGAAAGGATGGAATTCAAAATATTGGCCAAGGGTTTGGACAATATAGCTATTGCTCTTATGGCCGCCATCATAACGTACCTGTTCCCCGAGCAGGCAACTGCTGATACCTATTGGTATTTTCTGCAAATTGTGAGTCATTTTGTTTCTGTCAAGATGCAGCCCTGCTAGACGCTCCACTTTCTTTTCGATTTAGTGGCGTCGAAGGTGCTTAGTTGCTGCATGAGGTCAGTGCGATTTTCCTTTAATAACAGGCTTGCCATGGGCAAAAAAATATCTTCTTCTTTTTCATGATGTTTAATCATTAGGTTTTCTAAATGCGTTAGGCACTCAAACACATGCTCCGAATCATGGCTTTTAAGCAAACGAGACATATCAGAAACTAAACGAACAATATTGTCGTGCTCATCCCGTAAGGCGTCGGTGGGGCCGTTGGGGATAGGGATTCGGGCGTCATAGGCAGGGTAGAGCACCTCTTCCTCCATCGCCATATGACCTTTCATATGCCACACCAGTTCACCAAAGGCGGTCTCAGCACTACGCCAGTCTTCCATGCCAACGGCATCCTGGCACTGGGAGAGTAACTCTTCGTACATTGAATGATCATGTACCAACCAATTATCTGCGTTTGTCATAAAGTGGGTCTTCTAATGAATACTGGGGGCTGAGTTTACAGTACGATGACGCCGTTTGCCGCTGTCAATAACGCTCTGCAAGGTATCGCCCACGCCAAGGTATTATAACGGTTTCGACAGACTGAATGCGCCTCTTATTTGGCCCAGCGAATAACCGGTCGCTTGATCCTTTGGGTAATACTTTTTTAGCGACTGTACGACGTCGGGTGACAAATGCTGACCATGACAGGCCAGGCAAATCGGCTCTACAGCCTGCGCTTGCATAAACCGAAAGCGCCCATCTATCTGCTCAGAATAGTTGATTTCGACGACGGTTTCGCCATCCCGCTGGCGCTGGTCAAAGTTTTGTAAAACTTTGTGCTCCCAGGCATCCGGCTGGGCGCTTTTATCGTTACGTGGCTGTAAGCTTACGCGTTTAATATCCCAACCCGTTTCCTGACTTAAAGTACGTGCGATCTCGGGTGCGCTGGTTGCGCAGACTTCAATAGCTTGGAGCGGCCCACCTGTTTGTAATGCCTTTTTGAGTTGGGGTTTTAGCTCGCCGCTAAATTTCTGTACCAGTATCTTAGCCTGTGTTTGTAATTGCGCCATATCCTCTTTTTGTGGTTGTGCAAATGACAGCGGAGTGGCAATGAGGGAAGCGAGTAAGCTACAGCTTAGCGTTAGTTTGAGTGTTGTTCGTAGTCTGGATGTATGCTGGGTCATGAGTTATTCCGGGTTAATCTATTAATAATCATTCCTGCGATAAAATTGATGGGTAGCAGGGGTGAACCAAATGGTTATGCAATAATACATGTAAGTTGATTAAAGGTTCTACCGAGTTGAGGCAATCTAGTGCCTGTTGATGACTGATATTCCATCCATAAGCCAGGTAGATAAAACGTTGTTTGAGCTGATCCAGTTGCTTGAGTCTATGGTTGAACTCTAAGCAGTTGAAGGTGGCTCCCCCTTGAATGTTACTCATGGCTGCATCCCAATTCATACCGGCTAACTGAGGGAATAGCAGCCGTTGCTTTTGTGCGTAGCCTTGGTATTGGGTGAGCAACCTATCTGCTTCTGGTGTTTTCTGTGTTTGCGCTAATTGACTCAGGAGGTGATCCAGCAACAGCTCCTGTAGAACACCCAAAAATACCAGGATTGAAACGGGATACTGGTCCGTAGCCTGCGTGGCTAACGTATCAACCACTTCAAGATTTTGTTTCGTCTGATAGGCGCGCTGTATAAAACTCAGGGCAACGGACAGCGAACTGTCGAAATACGGACGCTTTTGGCTTGGGTCAGCATGGCAAATCGGGCAACATATTTCGCTATCATTACCGGAGGTGTTGATGTGCTGGCGTTCAAGCGAACCTTGGCTAAAACTAACCAACCGGCATTTTTGACAAATTTGCCAGCAAATCAGGCTGTTTGCGGTAATCATCCCAGTATCGTCTGGCATTGCGTTGCTTTATTGTACGGGCTGGTTAAATCCAGTAAATAGATGGTTCGCGAACGCAGCATGGCAGCTGGTGCAGGCTTCATTCATTTTATAGCGATAAAACTGAACCAGCTCGATATTGTGATCTTTTGCGGCGGCAGCTAATTTTCCCGCATAACCATGAAAGACTTTATCGTACTGTTTAAAGGAGGGTGGTAGTACAGAATGTAATTGCTGCATCTGTTTTTTGCTGAGGGTCTTTTTCATAATGAAGGTATTTTCGATACTAGTCGCGAGCTTTTCAATGTCTAACCATTGCGCTGAGATGACTAAAAATACCAAGGATTCCATGGCTTGTTTTAATTCATTCATTTCTTGTCGAATCAAAGGGCGGATATCTTCAGGCAGAGGTAATGCCTCATGCTGATGTTGTGAATGATCAGTGGTAGGTTCGGCGGCTAGCGCAAAAGAAAGTAGACAAGTGAGGATAAGTAACAGTTTTTTCATAAGTTGATGACCTGAATGGGAATTAAATATTTATGGGTGAGAATTCTGTACAGAATTTAACGTGGCGATGGCGTCAAGATAATAAGGCTGCGCTAATTTTCGTATACTGGAATCAGTAATCCTATCATGCATCCATTGAAACTTGGCAATCACGTCAGTAACGCCGTGTGAGCCGATGAGTTTCTCTACAAAATACGCTAAATTATTTTCTAAAAAACTCAGGCTATCGACATCCTTGATAAAGTTTTGGTCAGGTGTGCCACCGACTTCATGCGTCGCAATCAAGGATTGAATGCGCTGGATTTGTACTTTATCGGCACCCTGTTGGGTCAGATAGCCGCCAATAATTTCGGCGCCTCTGCGTTGATGGTAGCGCAGTGCTTGTGCATCTTGAAAAGGGCGTTTTCGAAAGACCAAATTTGACCCAGAGTTGGGTTCGGACCTTTCGATGTCGTGTGCAACAGCAGCACAACGCAAGGCCACATCGGCATTAGGGCGGAGCCTTCGCGCCCAATACTCGGTTCGTTCCAGATGTCTGATAATCGCTGGCTCTGAACGAAACGCCGTTACGACGAATTGATGTACCAAGGTATATAAAGACATAATTATGTTGAGCCTAAGACTAAGTATTGAGAATTTAGCAGGATTTGTTTAGAGCATCTAGCGCATTGTTTTGTAAAGACCCCAGGTATTTTTCCTGGTAATCCGGGCTTGAGCCAAATTCGTTTCAATCAACAAAAAGGCGAACTCATCGTCATTTAACCGAAATATGGCATTACATGAGCGAGTGATGCTCGACTACATGCTAATTTTTACGGCCTTTAATAAAACAGATGTCAAAGGTCAGGCAAAGTGGAGTGACTATTTTTTGAGGGTGAGAATAAAGAATTAGGTTAATCTTCCAGCTCAATGTCTGCCCAAACCTGATTAACGGATGTGAGCAGCTCCTTTAAAGCTTTACTCTTCTTTTGATAGTTCTGGGGATTTTGATCCCAGCGGTGTTTGACACTTTTATGCACCGGCCCGTTAACCGTACGCACAAAATTTTTACGCGCTAAATAAATACCTTTACGCTCATCATGTGCTTTATCCAGAGGGTCTGGTTTTATAGTTTTCAGCAGGTGTGGTTCGAACTCCAGGCCAAAGCTTGAGGCTTGCTTGATAATCCAGTCGTTGGCGCAATCGCTGAGCCCGGACTCTTTGTAGCCGCCGCCAATATCTGAATGAACACCGGCAAACCAGACTTGCTTGATATCAAAGCCGGGTTTTTTGCTCCAAAGTGTCGGTTCAAAATCTTCACGGTTTTCGTCAATGGATACCGCATGACGCGCGTGTTGAATAATTTTACTGGGCTCGGTGTCATGAAAGAGAAACTCACGCTCCCCCAACGAGCCCCAAAAGGGGACAGGAATGCCTAGGGCTCCGACGGTGTCCCAAACCCCGACAAATTCAATAGGGGTGATGTCTGCGACGGCGTAATTCTTGCGAAATTGAACGGCAGTGGTTTGATTGGGGCTACTGGATTTAGCCCGTTTGCGATAGAGTAAAAACGCTTCCGGTATTTTGTCGGCGTGCTCGCGTTTGAGCAATCCACAATTGCGAATAAAGCCCGCGAGCGATCTTACCGTGTAAGCGCCACGACTAAAGCCAAAAAAGAAGAGCTGATCGTTGGCATCATAGTTGTGCACGATAAAGCGATAGCAATCCATAATATTCTTATCGATGCCTGCGCCGGATATGCCGCCCGCGATTTTTTTACGGTCAGTGCCGACGCCCCAGTCGTAAAAGCTAATCTGTTCAATGCCGCTGGCCTGAGGGCGAACGGCACGGGCGATTTTTAATACATTGGTTGCCGTGCCTTGTTTGGGTGAGTTCCAGGTGCCGTCGGCACAGATCACGATACGCTTCATCTTTTACTCCTTGTTAAAGAAAATAGTTTTCATAGTGACCGAAAAGGTCGGGAAAAGGTGATTAATCCTCAGTGTCGGGTGGGCCAATCCAGTCAAAAGGATTCCAGGCAATTTCCCAGATATGGCCGTCAGGATCAGAAAAATACCCGGAGTAGCCGCCCCAGAAAACATCCTGTGGTTGCTTGAGCAAGGTTGCACCTGCCGCTATCGCTTGCTCAATGACGCTACGAACCTCTTCTTTAGAGGTAACATTGTGGGCGAGAGTGATGCCTCTAAATCCAGAGCCCTCTTGGGCAATGGTGATGTCTTCCGCTAGTTTGTCCCAGGGGTAGAGGCCAAGCCAGCTACCCTTGAGGTCAAAGAAGGCAATGCCTTCGTTGAAAGGTTCTTTACGGGGTAGGCCTAAGCCGTTTTGATAGAAATCGATAGCGGTCGCAAGATCGCTTACGCCAAGGCAGATCATGCTAATGCGGGGTTTCATGCTGAGGCTCCGGCGAAGGTGATGGCCCGCTCTTTGGCCTCGGCGATCACTCGTGCTTTGGCTTCAGGGTCCGTTAACGTCGGTTCGATAAAGACTGAATTAATTTCCTCAAAGCCAATAAAGCCAAGAATCATATTCATGTAGGGCTGTTGAAAATCCATGGCGCTGGCTTCAATGCTTTCATAATCACCGCCGCGAGCATAAATTAGGGTTACTGGCTTGCCGGTTACCAGGCCCTTAAAGCCTTCTTGGTGAGAGTGACTAAAGGTCAGACCGGGTTGCGTAACGATATCGATATAATGTTTAAGCTTGTAAGGAATTGAAAAATTCCACATGGGAATGCTGAATAAATACTGATCTGCTGCCATGAATCGTGCTGCAATTTTTTCTACGTCATGCCACGCCTGTGCTTCTGTTTGAGAGTGATTCTCGCCATGCAAAATACGGTACTTTGCATTAATCAGTTCACCGTTCAACTCGGGCAGCGCCAAACTCCAAAGGTCTATTGTGTCGACTTGATGGTTAGGGTTGGCTTGCGTAAAGGCCTGAATAAAAGAGTTGGCGACCTCAATGGATGCTGATCGGTCTTTGCGCGGTGAAGATTCAATATAAAGCAATTTACTCATGGAGTACCTCCTGTTATGTGTCTCGCTGTATCAGTCGGTATTCTATGATGAAGCCTTATTTATTCCAATGGCTACGGTTTAGAACTATGGTTCAGGGCTATGGTTCAGGGCTATGGATTTTCAAATTGTTTTCGAAGTCGCTTTTTGTCCACCTTTCCGGTGGCGGTATAGGGAAGTGCGTCAATCTCAATGACGCGGTCTGGAATCCACCATTTTGCCACTTTCCCCTGATAAAAACTTAGTAATTTTTTAACTGCTATTTTCTTGCCAGCATTCGCTACAACCAGTAATACCGGTCGTTCATCCCATTTTGGATCTGGCAGAGCGATAACCGCCGCTTCTCGTATATCGGGGTGAGAAGAGGCAATATTTTCCAGCTCGATCGAGCTGATCCATTCACCCCCAGATTTAATTAAATCCTTGGCGCGATCGGTAATGGCGATGCGGCTCTCGGTGTCTATCTTGGCAATATCGCCGGTATTAAACCAGCCCTGATTATTCCAATTATCGGCTTTCTGATGGTAGTATTGACGGCAAACCCAGTTACCTCTGACCTCTAGATGCCCGGTTGCTTCGCCGTCCCAAGGTAGCTCATCGCCAGCATCATTGACGATACGAAACTCGATTCCGAATACGGGTCGCCCAGCCTTGGTGTGGTCGCTCATAGTGGTTGGCTGCATTGGTGAATTTGCGTTAGCGCAGCCTAACGGGGAGGTCTCGGTCATGCCCCAGGCGGTTCGAACCAGCGGACCGAGCATTTCAATATCCTCTACCAGTTTAGCCGATGCCGCTGCGCCACCAATCGCCACCATCTTGAGGGAGCGTAATTTCTTGATGCCATCCTCTTTGCTGTTGAATTGATCGAGTAAATTGATCCAAGAGGTCGGCACACCAGCAGCGGCAGTGACGCCCTCCTGCTCAATGAGTTCGGCGAGGACTTTGCCATCACCCATAAAACGTCCGGGTAATACTAGCGGGCTGCCCACCATAGGGGCGGAATAGGGTATACCCCAGGCGTTGACATGGAACATCGGCACTACGGGCATTACTTTTTCCATGACCGACATATTAAGAGAATCCGGTAAAGCCATGGCATAGCTATGCAGAACCGTGGATCGATGACTGTAGAGTACGCCTTTAGGATCGCCGGTGGTGCCCGAGGTGTAGCAGAGTCCGCAGGCTTGGTTTTCGTCCAAGTCGGGCCACGAAAAGTTGCCACCATAGGCTTTGATAAAATCTTCGTAATCGGCGTGGTTATCGTTTTGTAACGCAATCTTAGATTGGTAAACGATAATTTTTTTAAACTGAGATGATGCTGCCAATTCGCTGCCAAGTGCAGCATAAAGGTCTGCGCTAATTAGCAAAAAAAGATCATTTGCGCTGCCAATAATCTTTTTAATTTGAGTGGGGTGTAACCGAGGGTTAATGGTATGGCAAATGGCTCCCGCGCAGCTTATTGCGTAATAGGCTTCGAGATGATGATGATCGTTCCAGGCCAATGTGGCAACACGATCACCCTGTTTTAAGCCAGCCTCTGTTAGCGCACCGGCGAGTTGCGCGGCGCGCTGAAAGCATTCTTTGTAACTGTACCTATGTCGTGATAAATCCAGATTGACCGAGACCAGTTCAACATGACCAAATACTCGCTCGGCATGCCGCATGATTGACGTGATCGTCAGCGGCATGCTCATCATATTTCCCATCAAATCTCGGTACCCCCATATTATTTTTATCGGTAAACACGTTATCTAAAATCGATAAGCCGCCTGAAAAGTCACCGTGCGTGGTGGCAAAGTGAAGCCATAGAAGGTGTTAGTTTTAAAGGTGCCTGCCGAAAGTGGCACGTTATCAACATAGGTGAGTATTTCCTCATCAGACAAATTACGGCCAAGAATAGCCAATTCCCAGCTTTCTGTCTCCAGCGCAACGCGTAGGTTAACCTGTGTATAGGCGTCGATTTCAGATAACGGATCCAAACTACCGTGCACGTTTTGCTCATCGGTATAGTTGAGATCAAGCGTTGCCGCAATATTTGATGTATCAGAAATAGGCTGATGATAATTGAAGGAGATACTACCCGTAACTTCCGGGGTGTATTGGCCGGATTTGCCAGAATAGTCGCATAGCTGATTGCCAGCGGGGCCAAAATCCCCGTCTGGAACTTGACGATTATAACAGTTACCACCCGTATATTTATCAAATTCATGGTCGAGGAAACCCAGGGCATAGCGAATATTGAAATTGTCGGTGAATGCGATTCGTCCGTCGACCTCAATGCCTTCGATAGTCACTTCGGCAGCGTTGTTGACATTAAAACCAAAGGCACCATCAAATTGGCTGATTTGCAGGTCTTCATAATTGGTGTGGTAGAGCGCAATATTTAGCTCTGCCGCACCTTCCCAAAATGTGGTTTTCAGACCCAGCTCAAAGGCACTGGCTTCTTCCTCTTCAAACTCAAAGGAAGCCGGATTATTCGCCCGTGGATCATAGCCGCCGGATTTAAACCCGGTGGTATAGGAGGCGTATACCATCATGTTTTCATTCACATCCCATTGCAGGTTAATCAACGGAGTGAATGATGACTCATCCCTATCTTTGGCAACCATATGGCCGCTACGCTGTTCATTAATGATTAAAAAGACTGCCTCATAGATTGTTGGTGCACCAAGTAGAGGGTTTGATGGGGTGCCGGTGGCGGTATCTATGACGCTCACCTTTCGTGAGCCGTCTTTTTCCTCACTAGTGAAGCGCGCGCCTAAGGTTAATCGTAAATTATCCTGAATATTCCAGGTAAGTTGTCCAAACACCGCCCAGAGATCAGAATCCGAGCTAAAATCACGCTCTACTTGGGTGCTTCTGATTGGCGCTAAGGCACCGCCACTCACCAGGCCTAATACACTATTGCTAGGTATCACAATACGATCGTCAAAATCCAAATCGCTGGTTTGGAAAAATACGCCAGCGACCCAATCGATATTTTCACCACCGGGAGAAGTTAAACGAAATTCCTGGCTAAACTGGTCGTACTCTTCATCGAGTACAACACTAAATACCGGGGCGGCGACATAGTCGCAATCACAGAGCTCCAAAAACTCATAGCTGACGAAGCCGGTTACGCTGGTGAGGGTATTTTTGCCCAGGTTATAGTTAACAGTTAGCGTCAGGTTTTCAAGTTCGTTATCACTTGATTCTTTCACGCCGAAGCCACCGGCTTGACGTTCGAAGTCCAATTTCGACTCAGTAATAGCTCCAGGGTGGCCGAGTAAGCCTAGAATTACATTGTAATTGGCGCCAGGAATTGGTGAACCAGCGAGTGCCGGATCATCCCTGATGATTTCGATTTGACGTCCAGTGGTATCGAAAGTGTCGCGTTCCAGTTTTAACGTCATGTCGAGATCGTCAGTGACGTCCCACTGTAAAATGCCCCGTATGGCGAGATCGTCGCGTTCCGGTTCATCTGAGTTGAGGAAGGTATTTTCGACATAACCATCGGTGTCATAGCTGCGTATTGCCAACCTACCTTTTACAGTGTCAGTGAGGGGGCCAGATACGGCAACCAGCGCTTCGCGTGTGGAATACTCCGATTCATAGTTAAGTTGGATATAGCCCGACAGTTCCTCGGTGGGTTTGGCGGAAGTCATGTTCAGCGCGCCCGCGATACTGTTCTTGCCGAACAGAATACTTTGTGGCCCGCGCAACACTTCCACTCGCTCTAAGTCCAGAAATGGCGCTCGAATAAGCTGTTGGCGACCGTAATAAATACCGTCAATATATTGGCCGACAGATTGCTCAAAGCCTTGGCTATTACCGGTACCGATACCGCGGATATAAACCTGTGTGCTGATGCCGGTTTCGGTCATTTGCAGATTGGGAACAAACTGCTGTAAATCCTCAATCTTATTGATGCCGGCTTGTTGCATTTTGACGCCAGCTAATGTGGTTACCGAAATGGGGACGTCCTGTAAGCTCTCCGCCCGTTTTTGTGCAGTAACGATAATTTCCTCAAGCTCCGCAGCATTTATCGTTCCTGTTGTGACAAAGATTGTAATCGCTAGAACTGCAAAATATTTACCACTGATTATTTTATTGATTATGGCCATGTTCACTCCCTCTGTATTGCGATCCTGTTCTGTCTTACTAGTCTACAAATCCCTGTTGCCTAATGTACGCTGATGTAATGGGGTTGTCGAAGTGAGTTGTGGACAAAATTATGTGATTTTCGGACACAAGATGATAGGATTGCGCTGTATCAATTCGCGCCTTTTTTGCACTGGAGGCTTAAGTTTTGCCAGACCGAAAAGAAACTAGTCTCGAAGACCTGGAAGGCTATAAATATAGCGTCAGGCCAGCCTATAAAGTAGATTTTTTGGCACGAGCTATGCTGGCGCAGGGAGTGGCTCCAGAGTTAGTGTTGGCTGATACCGCGTTAAAGGTGGAGTTACTACAGCAAGCCGAAACACGTGTTTCCATGGTGGATCTGATCAGGGTCTACGCCAATGTACAAAAGTATTCAAACGACCCGGCCATTGCTCTTAAGGTAGGTAAGCAAATTAACGCTTCCTGTTATGGCATTTATGGTCATGCCTTGCTCAGCTATCGCACCATACGTGAAGCGTTGATGTTCTCAATAAATTTTCACGGTATGGTGACACGCACCGTAAGGATGGAGTTGGTAGAGTCTGCGGATTCCGAGCTGGCCTATCTGCGGTTTAATGATCTCTTAAAAGTGCCAAGTTTGTTCCACTTCAATATTGAATTTCAGCTCGGTATTGTGCTGGCCCTATTTCGCGATATGCTTGGCAAGCAGAACATTACCTTCAAAGAGGCGCGGGTTACTTATGATGCGCCCGCACATGCGTCGGCTTACACCGAGTTGCTTGGTTGCCCCGTCATATTTTCCCAGCCGGAAAATGAATATGTCATTGAAAAATCCTGGCTTGATTATCCACTGCCTCGTAGTAACCCATTTGGTTTAGAGATTCTTCTAAAAGCTTGTGAACAGGAGTTGAATGAGCTTTGTAAAGGTGATGGGCTTTTAATTACTGTACGTAAGATAATATTTGAGAATTTGGATAGTGACCTCAGCGCTGAACTGGTCGCCTCTCGGCTCAACATTACGTCAAGAACATTAAGGCGTCGTCTGGCCGAACGTGGTACTAAGTTTAGAGAGGTGGTAGCTGATCTGCGAGCAGAGCTGGCACAGAAATATCTAGCCAAAACCGCGTTAACGATTGATGCCATAGCCGCACGTATTGGCTATAGCGATACTACCAATTTTAGACATGCCTTCAAACGATCGGTCGGTGCTACTCCGGGAGATTATCGTAAGAAATTTAGCGAGAACACCAAGATACTCGAGTGATTTAATATGACGATAATCCGTTTTGATG
>Ga0070727_10002679_pt1 | contig 16846 bp, 20 predicted proteins | sample tdAd472_FD_66722 | JGI IMG/M metagenome (GOLD analysis project Ga0070727, IMG submission 66722) | Marine sediment microbial communities from the Atlantic coast under amendment with organic carbon and nitrate - tdAd47.2 | ecosystem: Environmental > Aquatic > Marine > Coastal > Sediment | place...
TTCAGCGCCTCGATCCTGGTTTGCTTGAACTTCAGCTCGCCTTGCATGCGCCCGATCACATCGCGCAGCTCCTGCATCGAATCCAGTGCGCCCGGCGCATCGATCGTGTGGGTGTCCGGGGCAGAGGCTCACCCTCGCCGATGTGGCGACCGCGACGGGGCTGTCCACCTCCTTCGTCAGTGCGATTGAGCTCGGGCAGGTTGGCGCCGGCGTCGCGACTCTTCAGAAGTTGTTGCGCCTCTATGGCACCACCGAGACGGCGATGCTCAACTCCACAGCGACCGGGACGAAGGGCACGTTGTCGCGCCCGGCCGATCGGGCGCGAGTACGCGACTCCTTCAACAAGGTGACGACCGAACAGCTCCTACCAGTGCAGCCAACCCTCGGCGCGACCTTGACCACCGTCGAACCTGGCGGCGGCAGCAACGGGAGCTACGCCCACGAGGGCGACGAGTTCGTCTACGTCATGTCAGGGTCGTTTCGCGTGTTCGTCGAGGACGAGCGCCACGATCTGACGCCTGGCGACTGCCTATTCTTCCCCAGCACCTGTCCGCACTCATGGCTCAACCCTGAGGAGGTTCCCGCGATCGTGATGTGGGTGACGACACCGCCCACGTTCTGATCGAGGAGCCCAGGGAGCCGGCCTGTAACATGGAACAGCGTCTGGCTGACCGCCATCGCCCAGAGGTTCGCGGGGAAGCACCCGCGGACGCATGCAGCACATCGACGACGCAGGAGCGCTCGTGACCTCGCAACCCGCCGCCCCGCCCTCACTCACAGGGCGGCCTCCTGCTCGGCACCCCACGCCCCGAGCACGCCGCCTGGCGGAGACGGTGTACGACGAGGTCAAGGACGCGATTATCCGCGGAGTACTCGCTCCGGGCGAGAAGGTGGGCCCTACCCCCGGATCTTGGACACGGGGTGTGATTACGCAGCGGTTGGCAGCGTAGCGGCCCGGCGGGCCTCGTAGGTGGACGGGGACAGGTAGCCGCACCAGGTGTGACGGCGCCGGGTGTTGTAGCGGACCAGCCACTTGAAGACCTGCCGGCGACAGGTCGGCTCGTCGCTCCAGCAGGCGGCGTCTTGGAGTACCTCGCGCTTCATCGTGGCGTTGAACGACTCCGCCAACGCGTTGTCGGCCGACGAGCCGACGGCGCCCATTGATTGGGTGACGCCGAGTCTCTTGCAGAGCTTGGCGTAGTCCTTCGAGCAGTAGACCGACCCGTGGTCGCTGTGGAAGATCGTGCCCTCGAGGCTGCCGCGGGTCGCGGCAGCGGCCTTCAGCGCGTCCTCGACGAGTTCGGTGCGCATGTGGTCGGCGACCGCCCAGCCGGCGAGCCGACGTGAGTAGCAGTCGATGACGGTCGCCAGGTACAGGTTCGTCCCGTCGGCCAACGGCAGGTAGGTGATGTCCCCGACGTAGCGCCGGTTCGGCGCCTCGGCGGTGAAGTCCCGCCTGAGCAGGTCGGGGTACTTCTGGCCCGACGGTTCGGGGATCGTGGTCCGCACCCGACGCTTCTTCACGTAGCCACGAATGCCCTCAAGCCGCATCACCCGGGCGACGCGCTTGTGGTTCACGCGATCGCTGGCAGGTGCGCCGTCGTTGAGCTCAGCGGTGATCCGTGGCGCACCCTGGGTGTTGTCCTCGGCATGCACAGCTCTAATCCGCGTCGCGAGCTCGGCATCGGCCTGGGCGCGCTCCTCGCGTGCCGCGGCCGCCTTGAGCCAGGCGTAGAAGGACGAGCGCTCGACCTCGACGAGCTCGCACAGTCGCTTCACCTCGAAGGTGGCGGAGTTGTCGGCGACGAACTGGAAGCGACTCACCAGCGCGTCTCCCCGGCGAAATACTTGGCCGCCCGTTGGAGGATCTCGCGCTCGGTGGTGAGCTTCGTGGTCTCGACCTCAAGCTCGTTCACCCGGGCCTCGAGCCGGGCGATCTTCTGCTCCGGTGTCTCACCCTCGGGCGCCGACGGGCTCTTTGACGAGTTCTTGGACTGCAGTGGGCTGGAGGTCAGCGTCCCGTCAGCGGCCGTCTTCTTGCCGGTCCCGTACGCCTCGAGCCAGTGCCGCAGCGTGCCGCGCACGATGCCGAGGTCATCGGCGATGCCGCGGACCGTGGCGCCCGGGGTGGACTCGTACAAGTCGACGGCCTGACGACGGAACTCCTCGGAGTAGTTCTTCCTGGCCATGATTCTCGGATCATCTCGCTTCCCCAGCACCAAGTGCTGGATTCAGCGTGTCCAAGAACCGGGGTCAGGCCCCGGTCTCTGTAGAGGAACTGTGCACCCAGTTCGGCGTGAGCCGCCAGCCGGTCATGGAGGCAATGCGCCGTCTCTCTGGCGACTGGTTCGTCGATATCGTCCCGCAGGTCGGCTGCCGTGTCTGCGACTACTCAGTCGATGACTGCCGTGACTGGATCGCAACCTTCGGCGCCACGGAGGCGAACATCGCGGCGCTTGCCGCAGAGCGCCGGACCGAGAGCGACCTGGAAGAGCTCGACCGCGTCTGGTCGAACTTGCGTTCCTCCGATGTGTACGACGCCGCGACTCGACTCGCAGCCCGGGACCTGCACGACGTGCTCCTGAAGATGTCTCACTCGGATGCCCTTGCCCGGCTCTCGTCAACCATGTGGGACTTCGGCGAGTTCGCCATGCGCATGGTGGTGGGCACAGAGATTCCCCCGGAGATCCTGCGCGAGTGGGAGGGCTCGCAGCGTGGTCTGGTCGACGCGATCAAACGGCAGGATGGCCAAGCGGCGCACGATCACATGCTCGCGTGGATGACCAACGTAGGCCCTGCTCGGAGCGGTGCTTGATGGCATTCGCACAAATGCGTGGATGCCGTCGGGTCTTGGCGGGCTAGGATGGCCGGGTGCTCGCTGGTACATCCGCATCGGATTCGTAGTTGGCCAAAATTGCTGGGTTAGTTCGAGGTCTATTACGACATTTGATATGTAGGTCCCCTCTGTCAATGGGCAGAGGTGAGGCGCCGCCAGTCGTGAAGGCTGGCGGCGCCTCTCTTGGTTCCCGGGACGGGGTCGTCGCAGCGTGTCTGTTCGACGCGCGGTCATGCTGATATGCGCGGGTTGGTTACCGCAGGACGGGGCTGCTGCACCGATCTGTGACAGTCTGACCTGCCCCACCAGAAAGGTTCCAGTGTCGGTGGCTAAGTGACTGCCTTCACCGGAAGGCTGAACACCGTGCCCCGTGCTTACCCGCCCGAGTTCCGTGCCCGAGCCATCGCGCTCGTCCGTGCGGGCAAACCGCAGAAGCAAACCGCCCACGAACTCGACATCCATCCCGTCACGCTCTCCAAGTGGGTCAAGCAGGACCGCATCGACCGCGGCGAGATTCCCGGTGTCAGCACCAGCGAGTCCGCGGAGCTCCGTGCGGCTCGCCGACGCATCCGCGAGCTTGAGACCGAGCTGGTGATCGTCCGCCAGGCTGCGAAGTTCCTCGGCGAGGACCGGCCCCGCCCAAAAGGCTCTACCCGGTGATCGACCGCCTCGTCGACGCCGGGGTCCCGGCCGATCGCTGCTGCCGGGTCCTCGGCGTAGCGAGACAGAACTACTACAAGCAGAAGCGGACCCCCACCACCCAGACCCAGCTGCGCCGCCAATGGCTCACCGGACTGATCCGCGAGATCCACGTTGCCTCACGAGGCACCTACGGCTACCGACGCGTGCACGCCGAACTCACCATGGGAATGGGGATCACCGTGTGCGAGCGCACTGTGTGGCTGCTGATGAACCAGGCCGGCATCTACGGCCTACCGGGGCCGACCAGGGTCAAGCAGCTACGAGGCGTCGTCACCGCTGATGACCTGGTGAACCGGAAGTTCCATCGGCTCCGTCCCAACGAGTTGTGGGTCACCGACATCACCCAACACCGCACGAGGGAAGGGTGGATCTACTGTGCCGCGGTCCTCGATGCCTACAGCCGGCGGATCGTGGGGTGGTCGATCGACTCCAAACAGGACGCCACACTCGTGGTCAACGCCCTCGACATGGCCATCCGCAACCGACAACCCGAGCCAGGCGGGATCGTCCACGCCGACCACGGGACCCAGTTCACCTCCTGGGTCTTCGGCGAGAAGATCCGCTCCGCCGGCCTACTGCCGTCCTTCGGCTCCGTTGGCGACGGCCTCGACAACGCCATGATGGAGAGCTTCTGGTCCTCGATGCAGATCGAGCTTCTCAACCGCAAGAAGTGGAAGACCCGAGTCGAGCTCGCCAACGCGATCTTCGAGTACATCGAGATCTTCCACAACCGCCGACGACGCCACTCCGCACTCGGCTACCGCACCCCCATCGAGTACGAACTACTCTCCGAGAACGACCCCATCACCGCAGTCAGTTAGCCACCGGAACTGGAACCCAGACTGTGGGGCAGGTCAAGATGTCACACATCCGTTCAGCAGCCCCCTCAGGCACGGGACTGCGCCTGATCAACGCGTCTGTCTTGGGTCGCGGCTGACGCTCGGCTCCTCTGCCCTTGTGTTGCACGACGGTGCCGTTGACGCTGGCGATCATCCCGGTGGGCAAGTCCTCGATGTCGCACGGTCGGAGTGCGAGGACCTCCCCCGGGCGCATCGCCGTTCCGAGCAGGACCTCGATGATGTCGCGCACCTGGCCGTCCGGCTTGGGGCCGGGAAGACCGGGTTCGCTTCGCCAGGTGGCGGCCGCGTCACGGATCGCGGTGATCTGTTCGAGCGTGAGCGCCCGAGGCGTCGACTTGGCCCGCCGGAGCTGCGAGGCGCCTTCGACCGGGCCCGTCGCCTGAGCGGGCGCGGCTAGTTCCGCGCTCCCGCCCGAATCTGGCTCTTGTCAGGTAACACGTAACATGCCAGTATGCCGAGTGACGTGCCCATACGGTCGAAAGGACGGGACCTACCAATGACTGCAATTGACGAGATCCGCGAGGGAGACCTGGCCGCCGGCATCGTGCCGCGGTCGGCGTACTACGACCCGGATGTGCTCGAGCTCGAGAAGAAGAGGATTTTCGAGCGCAGTTGGCACTACGTGTGCACGGTGCACGACCTCAAGAAGGCCGGCGACTATTTCACGGTGACGGTGGCCGACCAGGCCGTCATGGTGGTGCGCGGCAACGACGGGCAACTGCGGGCGTTCTATAACGCTTGCACGCACCGCGGTGCGCTGCTGACCGAGTCGAAGTGCGGCAGCACCGGCCAGATCTTCAAGTGCATGTACCACGCGTGGGCCTTCGACCTGACGGGTGACCTGGTCGCGGTGCCGTACCCGGAGGACTACCCGGCGGACTTCAAGCGCGAGAACTTCCGGCTCACCCCGGTCTCGGTGGACACGTTCGGCGACCTGGTCTTCGTCGCTCTCCGCCCGAAGGTGGAGTCCCTGCAGGAGTACATGGGCGAGATGTGGGAGTGGCTGCTTCCGTACATCACCGGCATCGAGCCGATTGGCCGCAACAGCTGGGTCTACGGCGGCAACTGGAAGTTGTGGCACGAGAACTTCCGGGACAACTACCACCCTGAGTTCACCCACCGTCAGATCCACGACATGACCCCTCACTACGCCGATCGCGGGGGAAACTGGGCCAAGCAGCCGGGCCACTCGATCCTCATGTGGCGTGCCGAGAAGCCGAACATGAAGCGCTACGAACGAAGCCTGCAGCGCCTCAGTGGGATCAAGTTCGACATGCCCGAGGGTGCCCTTGGCCTGCAGGAGACCGACGTCGTCCAGGGCGAAGTCGCCGAGCTGGACCAGACGGTCATCGCGCTTTACCCGAATCTCGACATCCAGCCCGGCCCTGCCGGGGCAGAGGGTTGGGCAGAGAAGCAGGGTTTCATCCAGGTCGTCACGCCACTGACCCCCTCGACCGCCCGGGTCGACCTGATCGTCTACTCCGACGTGAACGACACCCCGGAGGAGCGCGAGCTGTTGCTGGAGACCCTCGCGGACATGCAGGGCTCCTGGGGGAAGCTCAGCGTCGACGACGCCGAGGCGGCGTACCGCTGCCACAACGGCATCCTCGGCCAGGGCCACCGCACCAACCTCTTCACCCGGACCGACGGGCCGGGGACGAGCTCGGACACGAGCGGCCGCACCGAGTACTCCCAGCGAGAGTTCTACCGCGTCTACCAGCAGTACATGGCCGACGAGTCCTGAGCCGCGACCCGACACCCTGAAGGAACCGACATGACCCAGCTTCAGCTACTCGACACGGACCGACTCCAGCTCCAGGTCCAGCGCTTCTACGCCGACTACGCCGCCATCATCGACCGGATGCAAGGGGCGCAGTGGGTGGACCAGTTCACCCACGATGGCGTCTACGGCCTGACCTCGTACAACAACTACAAGGGCCAGGGAATGTGGTGGTACGTCGACCGAGGCCGGATCAAGCTGTTCGAGCGGGCCGCATACAACCACGGCTACTTCTACCACCAGTTCGACAAGATGCTTCACCAGATCTCCAACGTGCGCATCATCGAGGCCAGCGACGAGCAGATCACGACGGAGGCCTACTTCGCCCTCTTCGTGTGCGATCGTGGCGGCCCATCGCAGATCCACGTCACGGGCGAGTTCCGGGACGTCATCGTCCGAGGCGAGGACGATGGCCTGCTGTTCGCCGACCACCGCGTGATCGTCGACGGCGAGACCATTCCGCAGAACATGGGGGTCCTGCTGTGAACGAGGTGATCGCCTGCAGCTATCTGGGAATCAGCCACCCGGACCCCGAAGAATGGCGGACATTCGCCGCCGCGGGACTCGGAGCCGAAGTGGCCCCCGAGTCCGACGACGAACGGCTCCTGCTGCGCATCGACCAGCGGGCGTGGCGGTTCTGGATCGAGAAGGGTGAGAAGGCCCTCCGGTTCGTCGGGTGGGAGGTCGCCTCAGACTCTGCTCTCGAGTCGCTCGTCGACCGACTGCGGAAGAACGATGTCGCCGTCGACCTGCGTCCTGACCTCGCCGAGGAGCGCGGTGTCGAGCGGCTGGCCGTTGCCACCGACCCTGGCGGCGTGCGGCTGGAGTTCTTCCACACCGCCGCGTCCACGACCCGTCCGTTCGTGTCACCGACCGCAACGCGGTTCGTGACGAGCGACAAGATGCCCGGAGACATGGGGTTCGGACACATTGTCATCGCCTATCACGACGCCGCCAAGGCGGCCGAGTTCTACCTCGGCCTGCTCGGATTCCGGCTCAGCGACAAGTCGCTCGAGCCTGATGGCAGCACCTGGTGGTTCGCGCACGTCAATCCCCGGCACCACAGCCTCGCGTTCGGACCCGGACCAGTCGACGGCGAACTGCACCACTTCATGCTCGAGGTGGAGACCATCGACCAGGTCGGTGAGGCTCTTGACCGGCTGACGGATCTCGGTGCGCCGATCGTCGCGGGTCTCGGACGGCACAGCAACGACAAGATGCTGTCGTTCTACGTCCGCACGCCCAACGGGTTCGAACTCGAGTACGGCTACGCCGGCCTCAAGATCGATGACCACTCCTGGAGCCCCGTGCTGCACAGCTCCGGCAGCAACTGGGGCCACCGGCCCACCAATTCCTGACGCCGAGGCTGTGATGTCCTACGACCTGATGCGGCGGCGTCAGCCAGTGGTGCCGATCGTCTCCTACCGCAACCTCGAGCACGCGATCGCGTGGCTGACACTGACCTTCAAGTTCCGCGAGCGTCTGCGCCAGTACGACGAGCACGGGCGGGTCGTGTGGGCAGAGGTGCGCGTGGGCGAAGGCGACATCATGTTGTGCCGGATCGACGACGAGGGCAGCACGACCGTCCCGGGCACCTCGCACCTCGTGGTCTACATCGACGAGGTGCAGACCCACTATGAGGACGCCGTCTACGCGGCGTTCTGGCATCGCAGCGACCTGCGCGAGACTCCCGAAGGGCTCCTCGAGTACGACGGGACCGACCCGGAGGGCAACAGGTGGACGTTCTGCGAGCCGGTCGCTCCGATCGACCCGCGGATCTGGGGTGCCGTCCTCGCCGACGAGAGTCCGGAGCGACCTGACCCCGCCACCTGCTCCCGCGAGGAGTGGGAGGCCTACGAGACCGCGCGCCAAGTCCTGGAGCCGCCGGTCCGGGTCACCTCGACGCCTGCCGGATCGCAACATTCACTGACCCCCTGACCTCGAAGGACCATCAGCATGACCGCGAACCCCAACGGGACGCCCACCTTCGTCCACCTCGACGACGTGACGCCGGTGCCCTTGGCCTCGGTGACCAAGGAGGGGGACCAGGGCGTGACCCGCATCCTCTTCGAGAAGAGCCTCAACGGCAGCCCGGACCTGTTCGTCGCCGTCTTCACGATGGAACCGCACCAGGTACACCCGCGGCACAGCCACCCGAACGTCGGCGAGATGTACTTCGTCGTCGAGGGGTTGTGCACCATCTCGCTGGGCGACGAGGAGCGGCAGTGCGCGGCCGGCACCGCCGTCTACATCCCCGCCGGCGTTAACCACGGTGTGGTCACAGCCGACGAGGGCTGCTCCGTCATGGTCGCCTTCCCGCAGGGCGACTGGGACAAGGTCGAGAAGGTCTGGGCCTGACCGTGCCCGACCTGACCACCGCCGACCTCACCGCATTGACGGTCCGGGAGCAACTGGCCGGCGTCACAGCGGGTCGGTTCAGCCGGCGCGAGCTGGCGGAGGCCTACGTCCGGCGGACCGGGGAAGGCTCCGGACTGGCCGCCTGGGCCCAGGTCGACGGTCCGGCAGCCATCCGGACCGCCGACTACCAGGACCTTGCCGAGGATGCCCGACCGCTCTCGGGTGCGCTTTTCGGCCTCAAGGACGTCATCGCGGCGGAGGGCTTCGTGACGGGTCTCGGTTCGCGCGAGTACGACGGTGAGCGCCCGGGGCCGGATTCCGACGTGGCGGAAGCGATCCGCTCAGCTGGCGGCATCATTCTCGGAAAGACGGCCACGTGTGCGTTCGCCGGGTCCGACCCGGCGCCGACGCTGAACCCGATCGACCCGGCCCGGACTCCCGGCGGCTCCAGCGCGGGATCGGCTGCAGCCGTTGCAGCGGGCCAGGTGCCGATCGCGGTCGGCACGCAGACTGCCGGATCCGTGCTCCGGCCGGCATCCTTCTGCGGGGTCGTCGGCTACAAGCCGACGTACGACCTGATCCCCACGGGGGGGATCTTCCCGTTCGCCCCGAGCCTCGACACCGTCGGGCTGATGGCGCGCCGGGCCGACGATCTCGCCTACGTCCTGCCCCACCTCGTCCCCGGTCTTCCGCAGTCTCCGGCACCCGTCGGGCCGCCGGTGTTCGTCCGGATGAGGCTCAACGCCCCGATCGCCCCACTCGTCCAGCGCCACCTCGACAACATCGTCGAGCGCCTTCGCTGCGCCGGCGCAGAGGTAGTCGAACGCGAGTGCCCCGTGGACTTCATGAAGGTTGCCGACCTGCACACCGCCCTGTGCCTGGCCGAGGGAATCCGGATCCACGCGAACACGCTGAAACAGACTCCTACGGCGTACGGCCCGCTCCTCACCCGTTACCTCGAGGCCGAGGTGTCACCGGCGGCGTACGACGCGGCTCGTGCCGCCCAGCCCGAGACGCGCACGCAGCTCGACGCAGCTCTCGGTGACGGCGAGGTCTGGCTCATGCCGACCGTCAACGGTGCAGCACCGGAGCGAAGCACGACCGGGGACTCGACCCTCCAGCGCCTCGCCACGTACGCCGGCGTACCTGCCGTGAGCGTCCCCCACTACCCGCTGGACGGCCGACTCCCGTTCGGCACCCAGCTCGTCGCCCGCAGCGGCGAAGACACCGAGCTCCTGGCTGCTGCCACTTGGCTGCAGCAGTCGCTCCCCGCCCACCTGGAGGACTGACATGACCCTCACCCTGCCGCCGGCCAAGGTCTTCGAGACCGACGCTTTCCGGATGAGCTACCGCGAGTACGGCGTCGGCCCTCAGACACTGCTGTGCCTACACGGCGGCGGGCCGGGGGCGACCGGCTGGGGCAACTTCGGCGGCAACGCCGAGGATCTGGGCGACCGGTATCGCGTCATCGTGCCCGACCTGCCCGGCTTCGGGGACTCGCGGGCCCTCGTCGACAACGGCGGCAGCTACGTCGAGCTCGCCGTACGCGCCCTCGTGCCCCTGATGGACCAGCTCGACCTCGAGTCGCCGATCGTGATCGGCAACTCAATGGGCGGCGGGGTCGCCTTGACGCTCGCCGCCCTCCACCCCGACCGGGTCGGCAGCATGGTGCTGATGGGCTGCTGGATCCCCGGCATCGGAGTCCGGATCTACTCCCCACAGGCGATCACCCTGCTGGAGGACTACTACCAGCCCGAGCCGACCCCAGAGAAGATGCGCGCACTGCTCGAGGCGATGGTCTACTCGCCCGACTTCGACGGCGCCGACGAACTCATTCGGAGCCGCTACGAGCGCAGCCTCGACCCGGCGATCCGGATGGGCTACGAGCGTGCGAACCTGGGCGCGCGTCCTGACTTCGGCGGCCGGAACCCGTACGACGTCATCGGTGGCATCGAGCACCCGACGCTGCTGCTCTGGGGCCGCGACGACCGGTTCTGCTCCCTGGACGAGGCCTTCCTCTACATGACGCTGCTCCGCAATGCCGACCTGACGCTCTTCGGCGAGACCGGCCACTGGGTGATGATCGAGCGCCGCGCCGAGTTCGCTGCCTACGTCGACGCGTTCGCCCGCATGAACTCCATGATCTGAGGGAGGAGACGATGAGCGTGGACACCGCGGAGCGGCCCGACGTACAGGAACGGAGCCCATTGCTCGGCACGGAGCTTCGAGTACGGCGCGTGATCGCCGAGACAGCGGAGGCGGTGTCGATCGAGTTCGAGCCCGATGCCGCCTTCGAGTACGAGCCCGGCCAGTACCTCACGCTGCGGGTGCCGTGCGCGACGGTGGACGGCGGGGCCGTGGGGCGCAGCTACTCGCTGTCCAGCTCGCCCCACATCGACAGCAACCTGAGGATCACGGTGAAGCGCGTCGCAGATGGCGTGGGATCGAACTGGCTGTGCGACAACACCGAGGCGGGCACGGTCCTGCGTGTCCTGCCGCCGGCCGGCACCTTCGTCCTCGACCGTGCCGCCGCCGGACATCTGTTCTTCGCGGCCGGCAGCGGGATCACGCCGGTGATCTCCATGTTGAAATCGGCACTAGCGCGCACAGACGCACCCCTGTTCCTCTTCTACGTCAACCGCGCCGGCGACTCGGTCATCTTCCGCGAGGAGCTCGACGCACTGAGCGCGCAGTACGGCGACCGATTGACGATCGTCCACTGGCTCACAGGGAAGCGCGGTCGCCCGGGAAACACCCAGATCGCAGAGCTCCTGCCGAAGCTGAGCGGCGAGGAAGTCGCCTACCTGTGTGGGCCGGCGCCTTTCGCTGAGACAGTGGGGGAGGCACTCGCAGGCGCCGGACTCACGGAGCTGCGGATGCGTACCGAGGCGTTCACCTCCCTGACGGGGGACCCATTCCGCCTGGAGACCGCCGAGGTCGGCGACACGGCGGCAATCTCCCTGACGGTGGATCTGGACGGCGATGTCGAGAGCATCGCGTGCCCTGCCGAGACACCCCTGCTCGACGCCATGCTGGCTGCAGGAATCGATCCGCCGTACTCCTGCCGCGAGGGTACGTGCGGCACCTGCATCGCGCAGCTCACCGAGGGCAAGGTCGAGCACCGCAGCTGTCTCGCGTTGGCGCCCGACGAGGTGGAGGACGGTTACATCCTGCCGTGCCAGGCCATCGCCCGCTCGACTGTGGTGGCCGTCAAGTTCTGAGCAGAGCCCGAGCGGCCCCGTGGTCATCCGGCACGGGGCCGCTGCTGCATCTCGACGCGTCCTAGGCGACGGGCCAGTCCTCGCTGAGGACCGACCAGTCCTCGGCCTGTGGCCAGCCATCGTGGTCGTACACCTCGTCGAAGGACTGGGCGACCCGGGCGAGGTCATCGCTCGTCCGAAATCGGAGGTAGTCCTCCTCGGTGCGCCACACCGAGAGTGTCATCCGGTCCCTGCTGTCGCGCCGTGCGAGGAGGTGGACATGGACCAGGCCGGGCTGCCGCTCCCACACGGCGCGCACGCCGTTCCACCACAGTTCGAGTGCGAGGCGGTCCTGATCGGGTCGGGTCACCCAACGGGACATCCTGATGATCATCTGCTGCTGGTCCTTCCGGTGGTGAGGGGAGGGAAATGAGAGGTGCCGGAGCGGGTTGCCCGCCCCGGCACCTGTGCCAAAGTGGCGCTACTCGGCGGCGGCCACGGCGGGGACCGCAGCAGGTGCCGGGGCGGCATCCCTGCTGATCACGTAGCCGCGGAGCAGCCCCGCGCCGGCGGCGAGGATCAAGGGCGCGTGAAGGATCCAGACCCCTGTCGTGCTCAACCCGGTGAACATGGCCAGGTTGTCGATGACGAAGTAGAGCACGATCGCCAAGGCGAGCGCCGCGAGGGTGGGTGCCACGAGGCGCTGCCAGAGGTTGACCTCGGGCTTCGCGTGCAGTCGGAAGAACCGCAACACCGCCACGCTGGTGGTGGCCTTGAGGACCAACAGCGCGGGCACGAGCGGCACACTCATCCAGACCATAACCTGGGAGTACGGGTCGAGGTCCGGGACCGAGAACGCGATCAGTGCGACCGTGAGGACGACACCCTGGACGATGGCCGCGAAGACGGGCGTTCCTGTCGCAGGGTTCGTGCGCGAGAAGCGGGCCGGAATGAGATTGTCGCGGCCCATCGAGAACAGGTAGCGCGAGCAGGTGTTGTGGATAGCGAGGTTGCCAGCGAAGAAGCTCGTCACCACCAGGACGTGGAGCACGTCAGTGAGCGCGCTGCCGGCGAACTGGGAGCTGGTGGCGAACACGACGGTGCTGGTGTCGCCGCTGAGGACGTTGAAGAGCTGCGACGGACCGATGCCCTGAAGGATCGCCCAGGTGACGAGGAGATAGAGGACCGCAAGAACGGAGACGGCAATGTAGGAGGCGTGCGGGACGGCTTTCTTCGCGACTCGCGCCTCCTCGCTGTAGACCGCGGTCTGCTCGAATCCGATGAAGGAGAAGAACGATATGGCGAAGAGGCCGCCGATCATTGCCATCTCCCAGTTCGCCACGTTGAAGAAGCCGACGCTGAGACCCTCGGCTCCACCCTTGGCGATGATGACGACCGCGAGGGTGAGCAGCGCCAGCACTTCGAGAGTCATGAGGGCAGCCAAGAGGCGGGCGCCGATGTCAACCTTCGTGCTGGAGACTGCGGTCACGACGATGGCGAACAGCACGGCGCAGATCGCCCACCCGGGCCGTACGCCGAAGAAGTGGTCCAACGTGTCGGACAGGTAGATGCCGCCTGCGGCACAGAACCCGACGCCACAGATCGAGTAGCCCATCCACGCCAGGTAGGCGGCGCCGCCGCCCATGATCTGCCCGAGTCCGTTCTTGATGTACGCGTACAACGCGCCGGCGTTCGTGATGTAGCGGCTCATCGCGGCATAGCCGACCGTGAAGAGCAGGTACACCGCCGCCGCGGCGACGTAACCCAATGGTGCAAGCTCGCCACCCATGAGGAAGGCGAGCGGGGCCAGCGCGATCACGATCGTCAGCGGCGCAGCGGTGGAGATGACGAAGGCGACCAGATGGCGCGTGGTGATGACGTCGCTGCGCAGCGAGTGAGAGTCGCCTGCGGGCGGTGCTGAGGTCGATGCGGTCATGACGACGAGCGCTCCTTGTGTGCGTGGAGGGGTCCACGAGACGCGGCCCCGGCTGGTCGCGACGCTGAGACCAGATGATGACAGTGATCTATGTAACATGCCAGCACCGGGCTTTGGCTACAGATTCACGGGAATTTTCCAAATCTGATGGAAACACGCTCAACTTCCGATGTTCCGTGATACTTGCAGAGTTCCGGTAGATCTGTCAGAGTCCTTCCATGGACGGCATCCCGCTCGCCGTTCCGTTTCGGACCACAGAGAGGCAATGGCAATGCGCGTGGATGCAGGACTCCACGCATACGCAGGTTCGATCGCGAACTACCCGAATCTCGACGAGTGGGTCGAGCAGGCAAAGTTCGCCGAGCAGGCTGGGTTCACTGGCATCTGGGCGGCCGAACACCACTTCTTCTGGGACGGCTGGACCACCCCGACTCCGACCAACCCGCTTCTGCTCGGCGCCTACCTCGCTGGCCAGACCGACCGGATCCGCATCGGGCAGTGCGGACTGGCGATCAACGACTGGCACCCGATCCGCGCGGCCGAGGACGCCGCGATGCTCGACCGCATGAGCGGCGGCCGGCTCGACTTCGGGATCATGCGCGGGCTCAACAACCGCGTGAACCGGAACTTCCACCCCGAAGCGGACCGACGCGACGCCGTGAAGGCGAACCGGATGATGTGGGAGAACCTAGACATCATCCGCAAGGCATGGACCGGGAAGCCCTTCTCGCACTCTGGCGAGTTCTACCAACTCCCGATGCCGGGGTGGATCGACGAGAGCTCGACGAATACCGATCCCGCCTACTACGGGCCGGATGGCGAACTGCGAGCACTCGCCGTCCACCCCACGCCGATCCAGGACGACGGCCCCCCCGTCTGGGTGATGTCAGACTCTCCCGCATCCCACGCAGAAGCCGCGAAGCGCGGCGTGAACGTCATGTCGTGGGGACGTTCCCCGCGCGCAGCCCGCGAGTCCTGGGCGGATAGGAAATCCAACCACAGGAGGACGATTATGGCCCAGGTTTTGGGCATCACAGGCCTTCAGGCTGAGCCTGCCTGAGCGCTTGATCAGCGCCAGTAGCCCGAGATTTTTCGGTTTGCACATTTTTTGGCAGTGACAGACGCAGCCCTGCCGCGCGGCCAAACCGCTGCTGCCTTCCCTTACCAACTGACGCGCTGATCGACCTCAAAGTCCGGCGCCGGTTGGGCCGCCTCGCCCCAATCTGGCTCAACCTCGACACCATCGCCCATCGGCACATCGCACCCATCCCACAGCGGCGGCCCGCGTGCTGGCGCGATGCGAGGCGGCTCTGTCTCCACCCCGATGTGCTCCAGGATGTGCCGGAGGTCGGCACTGTAGGTGATGAAAGCGATGATGCGCATCTGGCCACCGCAGAGCGGGCACAACAGCGGCAACACCTCGTAGATGCGGGCGATCAGCACCGCCCACAGAATGTGAGCTGAGCGTTTGGGCAGAGCTGGCTGGGTGGGCTCGGGCTGGCTGGGACCACCGACCGTGGCCACTCCCATGGCATCCACCGCTGCGGTCACACCGCCTGGCTCGGGCTGTGCCGTGCCCGTGCCCGCGCCTGCGGTTTGGCCTGCGCCCAGTGCAACCGCCGCAGCCCGCAGGGGTGAATTGGGCGCCAGCACGCCGTAGTACCGGTGGCGGTGCGCACGCGGTGGCGGCACCAGCGCGGCAAGGCGGTCGATGAGTTCGAGCGGCGTGAGGTGCAGTTCGTCGGCCCGAACACCTCGCTTTGCCTTGCGTTGGTCGCGCCGGTCACTGCCAGGCTCGCTGTGCTGCTTGGCGCAGCGGTAAATGAGCTCACTGCCCGCTTTGCGCAGCCTATCCAGCGCAAACGGGGGCCGTGCGCAGTAGCGCAGCAGGCGCTCCAGGCCCGCTCGGTCTTGTGCTGCTATGCACACGCTGGTGTCTACCGAAAACCCACTGTGTTTGTACCCCAGCATCTCCTGGGCCTCGAAGCCTTCGAGCAGGCCCCGGCCCACAAAGGCGCGCAGGATGCGCCGACGCAAACTGGCCTGGGCTTGGGTCACCGCTTCGGGGTCGATGCCGATAGCCGGGTGAAACATGACGCTGATCGCTGTGGTGCGGGTGCCCTGCTCACTCGCCTCCCCTGCCACCGCCTCAAACATGCCATCGACCACGCACACATGGAAATGCACATGCTCGTTCAGGCTGGAGCCAAAGCGGTGAATGAAGGCGACTGCACCGATGTGCAGGGCGGCCTTGTTCGCATGCGCTGCGCATGGGCTGTTGGCTTGCAGGGTTTGCTCAATGACGCGCAAGAAGATGCGCAACACCATGCCCAGCACCACGCTGTCGCGTTGCATAAAGTAGCGCAGCCGCTTGGGAACCGACAGCACCCACTGGCGCACTGGCAGGCGGGGGAAGACGTGGTCGGTGAGGTGTGCCGCTGTCTCGGCCATGCGCCGCGTGGTGCACGAGGGGCAGACGCCCCGGCCTTTGCAGGAAAAGGCCACCAGAAAGTCGTGTCCGCAGTCGTCGCAGCGGGCACGGGCAAAGCCGTGGGCAAAGATGCCGCATTCCAGGTACTTGGCAAACGCTTGGCGCACATAGGGCTTGGGGCTGCGGTGGTCGCCCTGGCCGTCGAACTGGCCGGCGCTGGCCAGATCAAGCCAGGTCTCGTAATGCTCGGCCACCGTTTGGTAGAGCAGCGTGCGCTCGGGGTGGCGCGGGTTGTAGAGCTTGGGCTTGGAGGTGGCTGGCATAAATACTGTGTAAATACACAGCATTCTGCAGACTTCTCCTCAGCCAGGCTACGCAGCAAAACGGCCCCGAAGGGCCGTTTGTTGTTTCAGGGAGCCATCGCCGCTCAGGCAGTCGCTTCCTTGGCGTTCTCCACATATTCTTCGATCTGGTCGAAGTTCAGGTACTGGTAGATCTTGTCGCTGCTCTGGTTAATGACGCCCACGTCGGCCAGATATTCTTCCTTGCTGGGAATACGGCCCAGCTTGGAGCAGATGGCCGAGAGTTCGGCTGAGCCCAGGTACACATTGGTGTTCTTGCCCGGGGTCTCCTCGTTTTCAGTGCAATAAGTGACGGTACGAAAAGCTAGCACTGGCGCGGAGGTGGTGTTGGTAGATCGTTGATTTCATTGACTTTCCTGTTCACTTTCAAATCTGCGATTC
>Ga0070727_10002683_pt1 | contig 16828 bp, 16 predicted proteins | sample tdAd472_FD_66722 | JGI IMG/M metagenome (GOLD analysis project Ga0070727, IMG submission 66722) | Marine sediment microbial communities from the Atlantic coast under amendment with organic carbon and nitrate - tdAd47.2 | ecosystem: Environmental > Aquatic > Marine > Coastal > Sediment | place...
AGCGCCTTGAAGAAGGCGTGCGTGAACAGGTGGAACATGGCCGCCTCATAGGCGCCAACACCTGCCGCAAAGAACATGTAGCCGAGCTGGGAACAGGTTGAGTAGGCAATGACGCGCTTGATGTCGTTCTGCGCCATGCCGACCGTAGCGGCATAAAGTGCCGTCACTGCGCCGACGATCGTGATCATGCCTGCAGCATAGATCGTATATTCGTAGATCGGCGACAGAAGACAGACGAGGTAGACACCAGCCGTAACCATGGTTGCGGCGTGGATCAGGGCGGAAACTGGCGTCGGGCCTTCCATGGCGTCCGGCAGCCAGACGTGCAGGAAGAACTGCGCAGACTTACCCATCGCACCGATGAACAGCAGTACGCCGATGACTTCGAGCGCATTCAGGTTCCAGTGAAGGAAAGAGATGCTCAGCTCGCGTACCGGGAAAGCTTCTGTAAAGCCGACCGGCACAACCGCCGTATTCTGGCGCACAGCTTCCAGAACCGGGCCGAACTCCACAGATCTGAATACATAGAAGACTGCCATGATACCCAGTGCAAGGCCGAAGTCGCCCACACGGTTGGTCACGAAAGCCTTGATGGAAGCGTCGTTCGGCGCCTTGTTCTGATACCAGAAGCCGATGAGCAAGTAAGAAGCGAGGCCCACACCTTCCCAGCCAAAGAAAAGCTGGATGAAGTTGTCTGCCGTGACCAGCATCAGCATCATGAAGGTAAAGAGCGACAGATAGCTGAAGAAACGCGCTTTGTGCGGCTCTTCACTCATATAGCCCCAGGAATAGAGGTGAACGAGACCCGACACACCCGTGATGACTGCCATCATCACGATGGAAAGCGTATCGACGCGAATTGCCCAGTTTGCCTGGAACTCACCCACATGAATCCAGGGCATTAGCGTAATGATGTGCTGCTTCAACTCGCTAGCCGTAGACATCGCAACCAGGCTGGCATGGTGTTCCTCACCGCCTGCTACGTGACCGCCAAGACCAGCGACATAGGCAAACAACTGGAACAGCGACAGGGCACCAGCTGACAGGACAACAGCCGTCGTCAGCGTCATGACGAGCTTGTCGCCGATAAATTTGTGGACCAGCCCTGTAAGAGCGATCAGCCCCGGCGCCAGGACGATATAGAGAATAAGGAAATCAGGCAGCATCCATCTATCCCTTCATCAGGTCGACACTCTCAACAGAGATGTCGCCGCGATTGCGGAAATAGACGACCAGAACGGCAAGCCCGACGGCCGCTTCAGCAGCAGCCACCGTCAACACCAGCATCGCGAAGATCTGCCCTGTAATCGTTCCGTTAAAGACCGAGAATGCGACCAAGTTCAGGTTCACGGAAAGCAGGATCAACTCGATCGCCATGAGAATGACGATGATGTTCTTGCGGTTCACGAATATGCCAACGACCCCGATCGTGAACAGGGCCGCAGACACGGCAAGATAGTGAGAAAGCCCAAGGTCCATTGTCTCAGATCCCTTGCCCCGGTGTGGGGTCCTTCAGTTCGACGGCGTCGCTGCGGCGGCGCGAAGTTTGTTTAGCAATGTTCTGGCGTTTCGTTTCCGGGCGGTGACGCAGGGTCAGCACAATCGCACCGATCATCGCTACCAAGAGGATGATGCCCGCCATCTGGAACAGCAGCAGATATTGCGTGTACATCACCTTGCCGATGGCCTCGGTATTGGTGGCAGCCCCCGGTGAAGCATCAAAGGTGGAAGCGTTGGTGGTGGTTCCGAACACGGTCGCGAGCACGATCTCGGCCGCAAAAATCACACCAACCAGCACCGCGAAGGGCCAGTATCGCAACGTGCCCTGCTTGAGCTCAACAAAGTCCACATCCAGCATCATGACAACGAACAGGAACAACACCGCCACCGCGCCGACATAGACAACGACCAGAAGCATGGCGAGGAATTCCGCCCCGATCAGGACCAGAAGGCCTGCAGATGAAAAGAATGCGAGGATCAGCCACAACACGGAGTGAACCGGGTTGCGTGCCATGATCACGGACAATGCCGAGACGAGCACGACCAGCGCGATCAGATAGAAAGCGTAGACTGCCACAGCCCTTCTAGGCCCCCTTCTTGGTGGAGCGAAGGCTCCACGAGTTTCAATTTACAGCGCCCTAGCGATAAGGCGCATCGAGTTCCAAATTCTTGGCGATCAGCCGTTCCCAACGGTCGCCATTCGCGAGCAGACGGTCCTTGTCATAGAACAGCTCCTCGCGTGTTTCGGTCGCGAATTCGAAGTTCGGACCTTCCACGATTGCATCCACCGGGCATGCCTCTTGGCAGAAGCCGCAATAGATGCATTTCACCATGTCGATGTCGTAGCGCGTCGTACGCCGGGCACCGTCTGCGCGGGGCTCTGCCTCAATCGTGATGGCTTGCGCCGGGCAGATCGCTTCACAGAGCTTACAGGCGATGCAGCGCTCTTCCCCGCTGGGATAGCGGCGCAGCGCATGCTCACCCCGGAACCGCGGAGACAGCGGGTTCTTCTCAAACGGGTAGTTTACGGTTGCCTTGCGGCGGAACATTTCCCGGGTTGCCACAACAAAGGCCCCGAGGAAATCTGTCAACAGTGCACCGCGTATGGTTTGCGCGAGGCTCATGACTGCACTCCCATATAAGCGACATATCCCGCCACGATCAGTACAGCGACCAGAGACGTCGGCAGGAAGACTTTCCAGCCCAGACGCATCAGTTGGTCATAGCGGTAGCGGGGCACAATGGCTTTCACCATTGCGAAAAGGAAGAAGAAGAAAAGGATCTTGAACATGAACCAGAACAGGCCAGCAAAGGCGTTCAGGAACGGGTGATCGCGCACGAAATCCTCACCCAGCGGGATCGGACCGTGCCAGCCACCAAGGAACAGGATGGTCATCATGGCGCACATCAGAACGATGTTCAGATACTCACCTAGCATGAAGAGCAGGTACGGCGTGGAGCCATACTCAACCTGATAGCCGGCCACGAGTTCGGATTCCGCTTCAGGAAGGTCAAATGGTGGGCGGTTGGTTTCAGCCAGCGCCGAGATGAAGAAGATCACGAACATCGGGAACATCACGATGATGAGCGGGAAATTCTGGAAGCTGAAAGCGTGCCAGTTCCAGAAACCGCCATCCTGATTGTTGACGATATCGGTCAGATTCATGGACCCAACCAGCAGGATCACCGTCACGATCACAAAGCCGATGGAAACCTCATAGGACACCATTTGCGCCGCAGAACGCAGCGCGCCCAAAAACGGATATTTTGAGTTGGAGGCCCAGCCCCCCATGATGATGCCGTAGACACCCAGAGAACTGATGGCAAAGAGATAAAGAATTCCAACGTTCAGGTTTGAAATGACCCAACTTGTTCCGCTGGTCGTACCGGGTGCGACGGGAATGGCTGCCCATGACGCGAAGGCGAGCGTACAGGTGAGGATCGGCGCCATGATGAAAACGGTCTTGTTGGCACCTGCGGGAATGACGATTTCCTTGATCAGGAATTTGCCGAAGTCAGCAAAGGACTGAAGTAAACCGAACGGGCCGACAACGTTAGGCCCTTTCCGCATCATCACACCTGCCCAGACCTTACGGTCCAACAGCAGAAGAAATGCAATCGACAGCAGAAGGACAAGGGTGAACAGGGCAATCTGCCCCAAGACCAGAAGCGGCCCCCAAAGCTGTCCGAAAGACTCGACGTAGTTGCTCATGGCGCCCGCCCTACTCCGCTGCTACCGGAGTGTCCAGCGCTGAGGCCAGCGCAGAACATTCGGCCATTGTCTTCGATGCACGGGCGATCGGGTTGGTCATGTAGAAATCATCTACGACTGCCCCAAACGAGACGCTCGTCAGCGTCGTCGACGCACTCGTCATTGGCTGTTTCAGAGCCTCAATCCCCCGCACGCCAGGCGCGAAGCCGAGCCCGGAGAATACGGTATTTTCGCCGTCCGCGCCGCACAAAACGCCTCTCAGGGCGTCAGCCGTGTCATATGGAAGTGTCTTGCCCATCACGTCAGAAAGAGCACGGAAAATGGCCCAGCCTTCACGCGCCTCACCTTTGGGCTGGACAGCCCTTGAGGTCATCTGGACCCGTCCTTCGGTGTTCACATATGTCGCAGCCATTTCGGTGTAGGCAGCAGACGGCAGAATAATATCCGCCCGCGCAGCGCCTGCATCCCCATGGGAGCCGACATAGATGACTTTGGAATCACCCAGGCCGGATAGATCCACCTCGTCTGCGCCGAGAAGAACTACGGTCTCCATACCGCCAGAGAGGATCGCCGCTGTGTCTGCGCCGCCGTCTGCCGGAACGAAACCGACATCCAGTGCGCCAACACGGCCTGCCGCAGTGTGCAGGATACCGAAGCCGGCCCAGTCATCCTTGATCGCGCCGACTTCATTCGCAAGCTTCAGAGCAGAGGCAAGAACGGCTTCACCGTCTTCACCGCACAAAGCTCCCTCACCGATGACAATCATCGGACGCTCAGCAGAGGCGAGAGCCTTGCCGAAATCCGTATCACGAATGTTTGTCAGCGCATCCGCACCCTGGCCTAGCCATTCATGATCATAGGTCAGGTCTGCAGCTTCGCCGATCCGGCCCACTTTCAGGTCAGCCCACAGCCATGTCTTGCGGATGCGGGCATTCCAGACGGCAGCTTCGACGCGCGGATTGGTTCCGATCAGCAGAAGCATGTCTGCCTCTTCCACACCGGCCAGCGTGCCATTCAGGATGTAGCGCTCACGAACACCATCGGTCCCATACTTGGCCCCGGCCGGTCGGCAGTCGGTGCTGTTAACGCCAAGCGCGCGGAACAGGTCCAGCGCCGCCTTGGCCTGCTCTACTTCGATCAGGTCACCAGCAACGACGCCTATCTTGTCTGCACTGACGGACAGAGCCTCTTTGACAGCAGCGAAAGCTTCGCCCCAATTTGCGGCGCGCAGACGACCATTCTCGCGAATGTAAGGCTTGTCGAGGCGCTGGCGGGCAAGACCGTCCCACACAAAACGGGATTTGTCGGACAGCCACTCCTCGTTAATTTCCTCATTGGTCTCCGGCAGGATACGCATCACGCCATCCCCCTTGGCATCGACGCGAATAGAGGCGCCCATGGCGTCCATCACATCAATGGAGGATGTCTTGCGTAGCTCCCACGGGCGCGCATTAAACGCGTAAGGCTTGGAAGTCAGCGCGCCGACCGGGCAAAGGTCAATCACATTGCCGGACAGCTCAGACGTCAGGCTCTTTTCCAGATAGGTCGTGATTTCGGCATTCTCGCCGCGGCTGATCATGCCGATCTCTTCAACACCGGCCACTTCGGCCGCAAAGCGCACACAGCGCGTACACTGAATGCAGCGGGTCATAATCGTCTTGACCAGCGGGCCCATATTCTTGTCTTCGACGGCGCGCTTGTTCTCTTCATAGCGGCTACCGGCACGGCCATAGGCCATGGCCTGATCCTGCAGGTCACACTCACCGCCCTGGTCGCAGATCGGACAATCCAGCGGATGGTTGATCAGCAGGAACTCCATCACACCATTGCGGGCCTTGTCGACATAATCGCCCTTGGTGCGGATGTTCGGCGCAGAGCCATCACGGTTCGGACGCATATCGCCAACCGTTTGCGCACAGGAGGCGATCGGCTTCGGCGCGCCTTCCCACTCGACGAGGCACATGCGGCAGTTACCCGCCACAGACAGGCGCTCGTGATAGCAGAAGCGCGGAATCTCGGCGCCCGCTTCCTCACACGCCTGCATCAGCGTGTAGTGACGCGGGACCTCAATATCCTTGCCGTCGATATTCAGCTTGAAGGTATCGGACATATGCCTTTACTCCGCTGCCACGACTGCGCCCTGCACCATGGCGCGCGGCAGCCTGTATTGGTTGATGCGTTCTTCGATCTCGTGACGGAAGTGACGGATAAGGCCCTGGATCGGCCAGGCCGCCGCGTCGCCCAGAGCACAGATCGTGTGACCTTCCACCTGCTTGGTCACATCCAGCAGGGTTTCGATCTCGTCATGCTCAGCTTCGCCTTTAACCATGCGCTCCATAACGCGCCACATCCACCCCGTACCTTCACGGCATGGCGTACACTGGCCGCAGCTCTCATGCTTGTAGAAGTAAGCGAGGCGGGCGATGGCTTTGATAAGATCAGTGTCCTTGTCCATCACGATGACGGCCGCTGTACCGAGACCTGATTTCAGGTCGCGCAGCGTATCAAAGTCCATATAGGCGTCCATGATCTGCTCGGCCGGAACCATTGGCACGGAAGACCCACCCGGGATAACCGCTTTCAGATTGTCCCAACCGCCGCGAATGCCGCCACAATGGGTATCGATCAGCTCACGGAACGTGATCGACATCTCTTCTTCGACATTGCACGGCTTGTTCACATGACCGGAGATGCAGAACAGCTTGGTGCCAGCATTGTTCGGACGCCCAAAGCCCGCAAACCACTCAGCGCCGCGACGCAGGATGGTCGGCGCAACCGCAATAGACTCGACATTGTTCACAGTGGTCGGGCAGCCATATAGACCCGCATTGGCCGGGAATGGCGGCTTCAGGCGCGGCTGGCCTTTCTTGCCTTCCAGACTTTCCAGCAACGCAGTCTCTTCACCGCAGATATAGGCACCGGCGCCGTGGTGAACATAGAGATCAAAATCCCAGCCGTTCACATTGTCCTTGCCGATCAGCTTGGCCTCATAGGCTTCCTTGACGGCTTTTTCGAGTGCGTGACGCTCATTGATGTATTCACCGCGAATGTAGACATAGCATTTGTGCGCGCGCATCGCACGGCTAGCCACCATGCAGCCTTCGATGAGCAGGTGCGGATCGTGGCGCATGATTTCGCGGTCTTTACACGTGCCGGGCTCCGACTCGTCAGCATTGACGACCAGATAGTGCGGGCGCTCGCGCACTTCCTTCGGCATGAAGGTCCACTTCAGACCGGTCGGGAAGCCAGCGCCGCCACGACCACGCAGACCGGAAGCCTTGATCTGGTCGCAGATCCAGTCCGGTCCCTGATCCAGCATCTCTTTGGTCAAATGCCAGGCGCCGCGCTTTTTCGCGGATTCCAGATCCGGCGAGTGCAGACCATAGAGGTTTGTGAAGATGCGATCCTTGTCCTGCAACATGGCCTAGTCCTCATCATCCTGGCTGGAGGGGACATCACCCGCATCCACGCGCTTGGAGAATTCCGTTTCGCCGCCTTCGGCCAGTGTTTTTGCCTGACCGATCCAGTCTTCGCGCTCGATCCGGCCCGGGAAGCTCATATAGTCTTCAACCCAATCGACATTTTCCGGTGTCCAGGCAGCGATTTGCTTGAAGGTAAAAATGCCGAGCTCATTGAGCGCGCCTTCGTTCTTCGGACCAATCCCCTTGATGCGCTTGAGATCGTCCTGCTCTTCAGCGGCCACTTCAACCGTTTCCGGGCGCTCGCCAGCCAGTTCTTCCTTCTCCTTGTTGGAGATGAGAGTGGTCTTGCCGGTATTGCTCTTCTCGGGAACTTCACGTTTCGTGTTGGTCGGTGCAGACTCTTCCGGCTTCCCGCTGGAAGACGCATCGGGGGCATCAGCCTCCTTATCTTCCACAAGGCTCGGCAGCCGCGACACCTCATTACGGCTGCCATCAAACAGGGCCGGGTCCGTCAGAGTAGCCGTGCCGCCTTCCGGCGCGCTGTTTATACGATCAACCTGCGGGCCAGCCTGAGCCTCAACCCCGTTCTTCAGCTTGCCGATGATCTTCTGGAAGGAATCTTCCGTCAGGTCTTCATAATAGTCGTCGTTGATCTGAACCATCGGTGCATTCACACACGCACCAAGACATTCAACTTCTTCCCAGGAAAGGCGCCCGTCATCCGTGACATACATCGGATTGCCGATTTCCTTCTTGCAGACGTCCTTCAGGCTTTCTGCACCACGAAGCTGGCACGGCGTCGTACCGCAAAGCTGGATGTGGTACTTGCCTACCGGCTGCAGGCGGAACATCGTGTAGAAGGTCGCGACCTCATACACACGAATGTATGGCATCTCCAGACGGTCAGCAACTTCGCGCATGGCCGGCTCAGACAGCCATCCATCATTATCCTTTTGTGCCAGCCACAGCAGCGGGATTACAGCGGAACGCTGCTTCTCTGCCGGATACTTACCCCGCCAGAAGGCAATCTTCTCTTCAGTTTCGGGCTTGAAGGCAAACGTGTCGCCTCCCGCCTCAAGATCAAAACGGCGCAGTGCCACTACTCGATCCTTCCTGCATAAAACGTTTTGGCTTCATCCCGGGACGGATGAAAAACATGTGAGCGGCTGAGAAAGTCGCGCGTGGAGATGATACCCATATCAGGATGCTCCCCGCGCAAAATCGACACGCACGATCTTCCCGTCACGAAGGGTGTAGATCGCGGCAACCTGAAACCGGTCTCCATCAGGACTGCGCGAGACGTCCTCATGATCGATCACGGTCGTGCCGAGATCGATCCGATTGACCAGCCTGGCTTTGTTCTCCGGGAACTCAGCGAAAAGCGCTTCGTGACGTGCGCGGATGGCTTCTGTTCCAGCCTGCGTAACCTCGCCATTGAGACCGCCCAGCACAGCGTCGTCTGCGTAGCATTCGAGGAATGCCGCAAGATCCTGCGCATTATAGGCATCAAGCTGCCGCTGAACGAGATCGGAAGACGCACTCACCGGTCAATCTCCCCGAACACGATGTCGAGCGAGCCAAGCACGGCGGAGACATCAGCTAGCATATGACCTTTGCACAGATGGTCCATCGCCTGGAGATGCGGATAGCCCGGAGCGCGGATCTTCGCACGGTACGGCCGGTTTGTACCGTCAGAGACCAGATACACGCCGAATTCGCCCTTGGGCGCCTCGATGGCGGCATAGGTTTCGCCCTCCGGAACATGGAAACCTTCCGTGTACAGCTTGAAGTGATGGATCAGTGCTTCCATCGAGTTCTTCATCTCGGCGCGGCGTGGCGGAGCCATCTTCGAGCCTGGCACGAGAACAGGGCCAGGCCCCTCTTTCGCCATCAGCTCAATACATTGCTGCATGATCTTCGTGGACTCGCGCATTTCATCCATGCGGCAGACATAACGGTCGTAATTGTCACCATTGCGGCCTACCGGGACCTTGAAGTCGAGCTCGGAATAGCACTCATAAGGCTGTGCGCGGCGCAAATCCCAGGCCAAGCCCGATCCACGCACCATCACGCCAGAGAATCCCCAGTCCATGATGGTCTTCTCATCCACAACGCCGATATCGACCATGCGCTGCTTGAATATGCGGTTCTCAGTAACGAGGCTCTCAATCTGGTCGAGCACCTTCGGGAAGTCATCACACCACTCGGCAATATCATCCAGCAAGGGTTGCGGCAGATCCTGATGGACACCGCCTGGGCGGAAATAGGCGGCATGCATCCGGCTGCCCGATGCGCGTTCATAGAATACGCACAGCTTCTCGCGCTCTTCGAAGCACCAGGTGATCGGCGTCAGAGCCCCGACATCCATCACGCCCGTCCCGACGTTCAGCAGGTGGGACATGATACGCCCGATCTCTGAATAGAGAACGCGGATCAGGCTTGCGCGACGCGGAATGGTTACGCCCAGCAGCTTCTCGATCGCCAGACACCAGGCGTGCTCCTGGTTCATCGGCGAGCAATAGTCCAAGCGGTCGAAGTACGGCATGCCTTGCAGGAAGGTCTTGTACTCCAGCAGCTTTTCTGTGCCGCGGTGCAGAAGACCGATATGGCTGTCCACACGGGTCACAACTTCGCCGTCGAGGTCCAGGATCATACGGAGCACACCGTGCGCCGCAGGGTGCTGCGGGCCAAAGTTCAATGTGAACTTGCGGTCTTCAATTTCGGAGATGTGTGCAGTGTCGGCCATTATTCAGGGGCCTCCTCGGCCTTCTCATCACCGGGAATCTGACTGGTCATCCCTTCCCATGGGGAGAGGAAGTCAAAGTTGCGGTACTCCTGAGCCAGCTCGACAGGCTCATAGACCACACGCTTCTCGAGATCGTCGTAGCGAACTTCGTAATGCCCGGTCAGCGGGAAGTCCTTGCGCAGCGGATAGCCCTCAAAGCCATAGTCCGTCAGGATACGGCGCAGGTCCGGGTGATCGGAGAACTGGATGCCATACATGTCGAAGGCTTCGCGCTCGAACCAGTTGGCAACAGGCCACAGGCTCACAACACTTGGCACGGGCGTGTCTTCATCTGTCTGCACGCGCACGCGAACCCGGTGGTTCATGCGCATGGACAGCAAATGGTAGACAACCTCAAACCGCTCCGCCCGCTCCGGATAATCCACCCCGCAGACATCAATGAAGGTTTCGAAATTGCACTGCTGATCATCCCGCAGGAAGCGGAGCAGGCCAAGCACGTGATCGCGCTCTGCCAGGATGGTCAGCTCCCCCAGAACAACATTCGCAGCCCGCACAGCATCAGGCTGGCGAGCTGAAATATGCGCCCCGAGATCTTTCAGGGATTCTATGGCTTCGGCGTCAATCATCACAGGATCCTTACCGCTCAATCGAACCTTCGCGACGGATTTTCTTCTGAAGCTGAAGGAAACCGTAGACCAGCGCCTCAGCCGTCGGCGGGCAGCCAGGAATGTAAATATCGACCGGAACAATCCGGTCACAGCCGCGCACAACGCTATAGCTGTAGTGATAGTAGCCGCCGCCATTCGCACAGCTGCCCATGGAGATCACATAGCGCGGGTTTGGCATCTGGTCGTAAACCTTGCGCAACGCTGGGGCCATCTTGTTGGTCAGCGTGCCAGCCACGATCATCACGTCAGACTGGCGGGGTGAACCGCGCGGCGCCATGCCGAAGCGCTCAAGGTCGTAGCGCGGGTTACCGGCATGCATCATCTCAACGGCGCAGCAGGCAAGACCAAAGGTCATCCACATCAGAGAGCCCGTCCGTGCCCAGGAAATCAGATCGTCTGCCGCAGCGGTAAAGTAGCCTTTGTCCGCCAGCTGGTCAGACAGACCCGTATAGAACGGATCATCCTGTCCGGGCTTGAACCCGCCCTCGACGCCAGAACGTGAGGCACCAAGCGCATATGGTTTGTAATCGTCAGCCATTATTCCCACTCCAGCGCACCGCGGCGCCATTCGTAGATAAATCCAATGGTCAACACGCCCAGGAAAACCACCATGGACCAGAACCCAACGAGCCCGATCGTGCCGAGGCTGATCGCCCAAGGAAACAGGAAAGCGACCTCAAGATCGAAAATGATGAACAGGATGGCGACCAGGTAGAAGCGCACATCAAATTTCATCCGGGCATCGTCAAAGGCGGGAAAACCGCACTCATATGCGGAATTCTTTTCAGGATCCGGCTGTGACGGCGCCAGCAGCGTCGACCCAACGATGAAGAGGCTTGAAATAACCGCACCAATCACCAGGAAAATGATGACCGGCAAGTAATCGAGCGCCAAGCGTTCAATCTCTGACATGCTGTGTGGTCTCCTGCCAAAAGTTGGCCCATATCTGGCGCCGGATTAGGACGGTTTCGCTCGTGGCGCAACAGACAGCCGCAATATATCGCAGCTATCGAGTTTAACTCGTGTAAATGCCCAGTTCACGGGCACTTTCCTGCGGCGCTCCGTCACGCCCGTTTATCCCCTGATACCCAAAAAGGTGCGACTCACCTGCCCCACCGGCAACGAGCACGAAACTCCACATTGTCTGTGGTGACAACGAAATCAGCCTTGCCGCTGTCAGTCTCGAGGCACACCCAGTGAGGCCAGTGTTTCCGGCGTAAGCCGTCCCAGCATCAGCTTTTTCTGCTGTTGATAGGACCGCATGGCGCGAAGTGTGCCCTGCCCCAGAACGCCATCCTCCGCGACAGTATATCCCGCCTTCTGCAGAGCGCGCTGCAGAGCCAGCACCATTTCAGGCGTTATCGCCGAGTCGCAAACAACCTCCTGCTCGGAAATATGCGCTGGCTGGACCACAACCTGCTTCTCAACCGTCTTGTAGGCCGCAGGCACTGTCACGGCTTCCTGCCTTGCCGGTGTCACAAGGCGCTGCCTGACGATGGTCTCGTAGAGCGGGTCAATATCTGCAGCAGCCTCGGCAGATGGCACTTTCACGACCTCTGTGGGTAGATCTTCGTAAACCGCCGGGATTATGCTCGTTTCCACACGTTGCTCCCGTACGAGGGCTCTTCGCGTTTCTGTACGATACTTTGCAGGCATGATGACCGGGCATACGCCCAGCTCCTGCGCCACAGACGCATCCTCACCGGCCAGGTTGTGACTTTCGAGATCACATGGGCCGTCAGAGACCTGCCACGTCACATGCGCCGGGCTGATGAGCACCTGCTCTGTATGAGTCTCGTACTCAGCAGGGAAAAGCTCAATCCCTGTCTTTTGAGGCGTTGTTTCTACCCTCTCCGTCACAATCTCACGAACGGGAGCGGATACCGCTTCATCGACAACGACATCCCGCACCAATATCTGCTCTGTCACAGTCTCATAGACTGCGGGGACAACACGTATCTCAACATGCTCTGGCGTCTCGGGAATCTGCTCGGTGACAAGTATGGTGACTTCCGGAACGAGAACCTTTGCGACACAGGCCTGCGGACTTGCTGGCTGAGCAAAGGCTGAGCCGGCCAGCGTGCAGGCAAACATTGCCCGCCCCAATAGTTTCCGCTGAGCAACCATATTTGTCCCGTACATCACCCCTACCCGCACTCCCGGAGCACTCCATGCATTAGCCCATACATAGCCTACAAACCATAGAGCGGTTGAACTGGTTCATCTAACAGGCTGCTTTTGTTGGGCGCAGCCACTGGTTTTCTGCGCAGCACATACTATTACGGCGGCAACAGTAAGCATCGAGGTTCCAGATGATCCCAAGATACACACGACCCGAAATGGCTGCCATCTGGGAGCCTGAATCCAGATTCGGCATTTGGCTGGAGATTGAAACGCTTGCCGCCGAAGGCATGGAGAAGCTCGGCATTATCCCGCAAGGCGTTTCCGCAGCTGTGCGCGAGCGCGCCGCTTTTGAAGTGGACCGCATCGACGAGATCGAACGCGAAGTGAAGCATGACGTCATCGCCTTCCTGACCAATGTCGCCGAACATGTGGGCGAGGAAGCCCGCTTCCTTCACAAAGGCATGACCTCTTCCGACGTTCTGGACACATGCCTGAACGTTCAGCTGGTACGCGCGGCAGACCTGCTGCTAACCGGCCTAGACCGTGTCCTGGCAGCCCTTGAGAAGCGTGCCTTTGAGCACAAGCTGACGCCAACCATTGGTCGTAGCCATGGCATCCATGCCGAGCCGACAACATTCGGTGTGAAACTCGCGACCTTCCATGCCGAGTTCCAGCGCAGCCGGACCCGCCTTATCGCCGCACGCGAGGAAGTTGCGACCTGCGCTATTTCCGGCGCCGTTGGCACCTTTGCCAACATCGATCCGCGCATTGAGGAATATGTAGCCGAGAAACTGGGCCTCGCAGTTGAACCTGTCTCCACACAAGTCATCCCACGCGATCGCCACGCCATGTATTTTGCCACTTTGGGCGTCATTGCATCATCGATTGAACGCCTCGCAACAGAAGTACGTCATCTGCAGCGCACTGAGGTTCTGGAAGCCGAGGAGTATTTCTCTGCTGGCCAGAAAGGTTCCTCAGCCATGCCGCATAAGCGTAACCCAGTGCTGACCGAGAACCTGACAGGCCTGGCCCGTCTCGTTCGTTCAGCCGTTACGCCGGCTCTGGAAAACGTCGCCCTCTGGCATGAGCGCGATATCTCCCACTCCTCTGTTGAGCGCGGAATTGGCCCTGACGCCACAGTGCATCTGGACTTCGCCCTGCACCGGCTGGGCGGAGTGATCGAGAACCTTGTCGTCTATCCGGAAAACATGCTGAACACGCTGGAAAGCATGGGCGGCCTGCACAACTCACAGCGTATCCTGCTCGCGCTGGTCGAGAAAGGCGTCAGCCGGGAAGACAGCTATCGCTTGGTACAACGCAACGCGATGAAGACCTGGAAGAAGGAAGGCCCTCTGCTGGAGCTTCTCAAGAAAGACCCGGAAGTCAGTGAGCGTCTGTCAGACGATGAACTCGAGGCCCTGTTCGACCTCGACTACCACTTCAAGCATGTCGACACGATCTTCCAGCGCGTCTTTGGCAAAAGCTAAGGGCGCCTGATCACACCTTTTGCAACGCCGCCTTTGCCTTGGCTGCAATCTCAGACCAGGCAGAGGCGGCAATGTCTTTCTCAGTGGCAATCCACGATCCGCCCACCGCGATCACATTCGGCAGGGCCAGATACTCTGCTGCATTGTCCGTACTCACACCGCCTGTTGGCATGAAGGTCAGATGCGGCAAAGGTCCGCCAAGGGCTTTAAGCGCCGGGACACCGCCCGCAACGGCCGCTGGGAACAGCTTCAGCATCTTGAAGCCTTCTTCATTACGGCTCATCGCCTCACTCGCCGTGGCAACACCAGGAATGGTAATGTCACGATACTCGGCAATCGCCTCAAGCAATTTCGGGCTCATCCCCGGCGATACGAGGAAATCCGCACCCGCCTGAATCGAATTGCGAACATCGTCTCCCGTCAGGACGGTGCCCGCCCCAACGATCAAATCAGGCTGCGCCTTTTTCATGGCTTCGATCACGGCGAGGCCGCTGGCTGTACGCAGCGTAACTTCTGCTGTGGTCAGCCCCCCTTCAACCAAGGCATCGGCCAACGGCGCAGCAGATTGCACGTCCGGCACGACCAGGACCGGCACAATAGGCGCGCGGCCTGCTGCGGCTTTGAGTGTCTCGAGGGATTGGGTCATGAAAGCCTCTCCTGGGCATAGTATGCTGCGGCCCCTATCAGAGGCGCTTCTGGGTCGTGCATGAGTTGTATGGGACAATCTGCCAGATAATCCGACATTGGCCCGCGATCGCGGAAGCGGGAAATGGCTTCAGGGCATTTAAGATAGTCAACGATGCGCTCGGTCACACCACCCGCGAGGATAATTCCCCCCAGCGCACCATTGGCAAGTGCAAGGTCTCCGACAGCGCCCATAACGGCATTCGCGCGCATGGCTATCAGCTTATCGAACATCTCATCGCCCTCATCTGCCCGCTCCCGCATGGCCTGAGGTGAAATCTCTTCATACGGACGCTCGAAGACTTCGCAGAAAGCCTTGTGCACATGCTCAAGCCCCATGCCAGAGGCGACGATCTCATTCGAAACATAGCCCTGCTCTCGCACGAGGATGCTGGCAATGTCGAATTCAAGCTCATCACGGGGCGAAAAGGCAATATGCCCTCCTTCACCCGTTATGACGCGCCATGTGCCCTCACCTGTCGGCAGCAAGGTCGCGACGCCAAAGCCCGTCCCCGGTCCGGCAACAATTATTGGATACCCAGGCAGTGACGTCCCCGGCAGCACTTCCTCAAATGATGAGGATTCATGTTCGGGTACGGACCGTGCCATGGCCGTGAAATCATTGATAAGGTGGACATCATCAAACGAGAACATCGCCTTGAGTCGTTCAGACGCCACATGCCATTGACGATTAGTGAGAAACACTTCCTCATTCTTCACAGGCCCGGCCATGGCAAAACATGCCCGGCGAACATTTACGTCTTCCGTTTCAAGATATGACGCAAGCGCGCGATCGAAGGCCTCAAAATTGTCCCCCGGCAACTTTACGAATTTTTCGATCTCGACCTTGCCGTCACATTTAGACGCAACAGCAAAACGAACATTGGTGCCGCCGACGTCACCAACAATCATCTGCTCACCCATATATTCAGTCCCCCTTGTCCCAGAAGCGGAACTGGCTTGCCCCTGCGGCTGCAGGCCCGGCCAGTTCACGGAAGAAGGTGAACATCTCCCGTCCGAGACCCATATTGTTTTCGTTAGGCCGATATTCTGCTGCATCCCGCGCCGCAAATTCTTCCGAGTCCACCTTGATATCCAGAACGCCCTTCTCCGCGTCGAAGACGATGATGTCTCCATCGCGCACCTTGGCTATGGGGCCGCCGCGCGCACCTTCCGGACTCATATGAATTGCAGACGGTACCTTACCGCTGGCGCCAGACATACGACCATCCGTAACCAGAGCAACCTTGAAGCCCTTGTCCTGCAAGACCGCAAGTGGCGGAGTCAAGCTGTGCAGCTCCGGCATGCCATTCGCGCTCGGCCCCTGGAATCTGACAACAGCCACAAAATCCTTGTTCAGTTTGCCTGCATCGAACGCCTCTTTCAGCGCCTCCTGAGAGTCGAAGACCATGGCGGGCGCTTCCAGCACACGTTTTTCAGGCTGTACGGCAGACACCTTGCTGACACCAAGACCAATCGGGCCTGCCATCATCCGCAATCCACCGTCTTTGGAGAACGGATCAGAGGCATGGCGGAGAATATCCGAATTGCCGCTCTCTTCCGGCGCCGGGCGCCACTCAACCTTGCCGTCTTTCAGGAAAGGTTCCTCGCAGTATTTCGAGATTGGTCCGCCGACCCCCATGGCCGTTCCGTCCAGAAGCCCTGCATTCAGCAGCTCCCTGACAAGGAAACCCATGCCGCCTGCTGCATGGAAATGGTTCACATCTGCCGGACCGTTCGGATAGACACGGGCAAGAAGCGGCGTGACCGCGCTGATCTCCGCAAAGTCTTCAACAGTCAGAATGATGCCCGCCGCTGCGGCCATGGCTGGCAAGTGCAGCGCGTGATTGGTTGAGCCACCCGTTGCCATCAGTCCGACAATTCCGTTCACGATGGACCGCTCGTCGATCATTTCACCCGCTGGCAGATACTCATCACCCTGCGCGGTCAGCTTTGCAGCTCGCTGCGCAGCTGCCCGCGTCAGC
>Ga0070727_10002685_pt1 | contig 16825 bp, 10 predicted proteins | sample tdAd472_FD_66722 | JGI IMG/M metagenome (GOLD analysis project Ga0070727, IMG submission 66722) | Marine sediment microbial communities from the Atlantic coast under amendment with organic carbon and nitrate - tdAd47.2 | ecosystem: Environmental > Aquatic > Marine > Coastal > Sediment | place...
TAATGACTTGTCTTCCACAAGGTGCCTCAAGGTCTCTTTAGCGGGCTCCACACCGGGGGTCGTCACAGTGGCGGTGATGTCTGCGTGGACAAGGTATTTCATTGTCTCCAGATAGTCCGGCCCATAGGCCAGCACCGCCGCGCCGGAGGCGAGCAGTTCAGGCAGCTTGTTGGCAAAGGAATATTGAAGGTATCGACGGGTCGCCTCGTCGAAATTATAGGCTAGCAAAAGTAGGTCCGCTTGGCGCAGCCAGTCCCGGTACTCCCGGTCTGTCTGTCGGGCGGCGGAGAGGCTTACGCCGGGCAGGGCGTTGAATTTTTCGTCATTGTCTTTCAGCCAATTGGCTTGGGTGTGGCCTTCAAAGCGGATTGGCAGGCCCTCTTGGTGCAACGCTGATACGGCTTGGGCGACATCGAAAACGGCGCTGGCATTGGTGTCCGGCGCCAGGGAGCCAGCATATCTCAGGACGACCGTCTTGCTTTCATGAGCCTCGACCGGTGGCCAGTCCTCTGGCCGGACGCCATTATGGGCCACCCTGAAATCGGTTTGATAGCGTTGGCCGAAGATCTTCGCCATCCCGTCGGAGATGGCATAGTTCAGGCTGGAGCGTTCGAAGAGCTGGCGCAAATCCGCATTCATGCGCGCGGCCATCTCCGGATTGTCCGCCTCAAGCCGGGCGGGCCAGTCATCCATCAGCCACAAGACGAGTGGAGCCTTGGATCGATTGATGATCTCCATCGCCAGATCGTGCAGGGGGCAGTTGTCCGTGACCGGGCGGTAGAAAATGATCTCGGGCTGAAACCGGGTCAGCACGATGTCTGCGAGTTCAGAGGTGTCGGGGCCCTCTTCCGGTATCAACTGTGAGCGTTGCCCGTTTGCAGATGCGGCGAGTCGTGTTGCACCATATCCCTGAAGTTGAAGCAGGTGGCCTTTTTCCCAATCGGCAAAGTAGGACGCTTTCAGCATAGAGGTGGCCGCAGGACCGGTCATCGCGGTCATGTCGATGAGCAGCATGCGAGGATCGGTTTTCATGGTGTACCTGACTTTTTCGCTCGCCATGACAGGATTGGCGAATAAGGATCATTTGTCTGAACGACGACTAATGTGTACGGCTTAACATGACTGAAATTCAATCAAACCTGTTTTCGGACAAAGTGCAGGCCGACAGCTCGACCGTTTTCGTGCTAGGCAATGGTCCGTCCCTGAAGGGGGTGGATCTTCACAAGCTGAGCGACTTCCCGACGATCGGAATGAATGCGGCGTATCGGTATTGGCACCAGATCGATTGGCGGCCGACCTATTATTCCTGCCTCGATCTGGTCGTCGGCATGTCGCACAAGGAGGCGATTGCGGACCTCATCCGCGAGGGGCGCATCCAGAATTTCCTGCTACGCTCCAATCTGGTCGATGCACTGGGAGAACTAGGCACCAATCCGCGTGTCATTGATTTTGATGTGCTTCGCGAACGGGTCAGTTTGCTCAATCCGCCGGCCATTACCACCGGCAGCCATTCCACGCTTTGGGCAGCCAGCATGGGTTATAGCCAGATCGCTCTGATGGGCATTGATGGGCGCTATGTCGAACTGGTCAGCGGCGCCGAGAAGCGCGACGGCATCGTTCTGGAGATCGTCAAGCAGGCGGAAAATCCGAACTATTTCTTCGAAGATTACCAGCAGCCAGGTGACCGCTACAACATTCCCAATCCCCGCCCGGATGTGCACGTTGGGGCATGGCGTGATGCTGCGCGCAAGCTTTCTCGCGCCGGTGTTCCCGTCTTCAACGGCAATCCGAATTCCGAGGTCAGGGTATTTCCATTTGTGTCCTTAGAGGCGTTTTTGGGGGAGGGGGCTGTGCCGCATCCCGCAGATGAAGCCGTGACCACTGAGGAGGAGGTCAGCCTGGCCGAGCCCGTCGCCGTGAAGCAAGGGCGATTGGCAGGATTTGTCCGGCAGGCCTGGTGGCAGGTGGCAGGAATAGGCCTGATTGTTCTTGCGTGCATGCTTGCGGCGCTCTCCGACGGAATGACCTCGTCCGACTTTGCCCTGGCAGGCATAGCCCTGCTCGCGGGTGGCGCCTTCAGTCTGTTGCTCTACACGCGCTATGTCGTGGTGCAGCATCTGGCGCGGTTGCAGGCAGAGACGGAGCGCGTCCGCACGCGATTGCGCGCTGTCGAGCGTGATATCTGATCCGCTTGCGGGCGAGACAAGCCTTCCGGAATTCGTCGTATCCCGCGCCCCCGAATACTGGCGAAGTCACGTTACCGGAGGCTTCGCATGTATTCGTCCAATCTGTCCTTGCCCTATTTGCTGCCTAACCAGGCGCAGAAACATGTCACCGTGAACGATACGTTCCGGCAGCTCGATGTCGTCGTACAGCTGGCTGTTCTGTCGGATGAGACCACTGCACAACCAGCCTCACCGGAGGAGGGGGCGCGCTACATCCTGCCGGTGGGCGTGACAGGTGATGATTGGTCCGGAATGCATGCGGGCTCCATCGCGGCCTATCAGGATGGGGCTTGGCAAGAGTATGTACCCAAACCTGGCTGGGTTGCCTGGAACGCTCAGAGCCAGTCTCTTCAGGTCTTCAGCAATGAGGCTTGGAGCGCTCTTGAAGCAGGCGTACCGGACACGCTCGGCATGCTTGGCATCAACACGGCCGCGAGTTCGGGGGCGCGTCTCAGTGTGAAGTCCGATAGCGCGCTGTTCAGCCATGATGATGTTACGCCAGGCACGGGGGATATGAGGCTGCAGGTGAGTCGGCAAAGCGCCCTTGGCACAGCCAGCCTCATCTTTCAGAATGCCTATTCCGGACGGGCCGAAATAGGTCTGGTAGGAGACGACAATTTCCGCATCCGGCTCAGCGAGGATGGCGCAAGCTGGGAGGACTATCTGGTGATTGAGCCTGGGACATTTAGCGCCCGGCTAAATCATTTCCTGGGGCTCGGCTGTGCGGTGCCAGAGAATTTCTGGACCGTGCATCAGGCGGGCGCTGCATTGTTCCAGCCTTATGGCTATGTCGGCACGAACGGAGGCTTTGGGTATGGTCTCTGGTACAATGGCTACCGCAATTCTTCAGGCGGGTGGACCTCCCTCGCCGTGAATGGATCCAATGTCGGGGTAGCCCTTGAACTGCACCCAAGTGGCTTTCACGTACGCCATGAGGCAGCCCCGGCGGGCTTGGCTCCAGCGATCAGGCTGACCGTATCGGATGTGGGCGTTGTGCCGGGACAGGATGACAGCCTTCCGCTCGGCAGTGCTTCAGCAAGATGGACCCAGATCTATGCCGCGTCTGGCACGATCAGTACGTCAGATGCGCGTGAGAAGTCGTTTCTGGGTGGTCTCGATGCCCAGGAAAGGCGGGTCGCTCAGCGTATCCTGGCGGGTATTGGAAAATATCGCTGGAAGGCCGCCGAACAAAGCAAGGGGCAGGCGGCCCGCACACATGTCGGAGTCACGGCGCAGGAAGTCGCGGCCGCGTTTGCGGCAGAGGGGCTTGATGCGGCCAATTATGGCCTATGGTGTCAGGATGACCTTTACGCCGCCGAGGGGCAGCAGGGTCTCAAGTTGCGCGCAACGGGAGAGACCCGCCAGGGCCTACGCCATGATGAGTTGATGCTGTTCCTGATCGGCGCGTTACTGGGGTGACGCGCCGGTCTTGCGGGCTGCGAGCAGGATGGATGTGCTCTGCGCCCGCTGGCGCAAGTCGATCAGTTTGGGGGAAATCTTGCCCCACTGGTACATCATGTGATCCGGATTGGTGGCCATGTCGCAGCTGAACTTCGGCGGCCCCTCATAGACGTCTCCGACAGGCGTCAGCTCCGGATGCTTCATCCAGTTGCGATATCTCTCGAACAGCCTCTGCCTGCCAGCGTCGGGGCTGTCTTCCAGATACATATCAATCGCATGCAGCCACAGCCCGCCAGGCTTCAGCACGCGAAGGCCATCTTTCAGGAAATTGTCCAGATCCTTTGTCGGTACGTGTTCGATCACGGAGATGGAGAAAACGATGTCGAAAGACTGAGGTGCCAGTTTCTCGGAATACTCGCCAAGGAAAACGGGAATGTTCTTCACGCCCTTGAAGACAGATTTCTTCGTCGGTCCATTCCCGGCGCCTTCAAACGTATCGACATTGAAGCAAGTATTCTGTTTGGCCAGTTGTGGCAGCACCCGCGAATCACCTCCGCCGATCTCTGCGATTGTCTGGCCCTGAACCTCCTTCAGCATGTCATAGACGACAAGGTCCTGAATGGATTTCAGGTGGAACTCCCCCCGAGACTTGATCTTCTCGTCCAGCCCCGCGTCCCAGGCTTTCCACAGCGTCGGCTTGCGAACAAAATCAAACATGCAAGGGTCTCTCTATAAAACGGAAGGAAATACATTAGGCTCAAGCTCAAACATCTATCCTCTCGAAATAAAATAGGCATGAGGCAATGTGATGCTCTGGGAAGGATGACTTGGCCGAGATGGCAGGAATTTTATTGTGTGCACATGCCTTGTCTGCACCTTTCATTGAGTTGTGAACCGCTGCAAGGTAATCTCCAGTTGTAAGGAGAGCTTATAGCAGAGAGCCGCGGGCGTCATTTTGCCAGCATTGTTGTGCGCATAAGACTAGTTTAAGGAAATATTTGAAATGTTCACTATCACAAGCCGCCCGCTTTTCGGGAATGCCAGTGATATGGTTCATATTCTTTTCTGGCATTCAAATTAAGTACGCCCATAGCGACGGAAGGGCCAGGAACAGACGCGAAAGGTAAGGTCATCTTACAGGTACTCGTGACTTGAATTTTCAGCTTCTGCATTGTTTATGCGGACACCTCACCTGTCTCGCTTTTTCCTCCAAAACTTTAAGGATTAGTCTGAATGATTTTGCCGGAGTGGCCGAACACGTATCGCAATTCAGAGATCTCTGATGCTTGGGCGGAAAAGGGGTTTGCGACCCTGGCAGAGCTCCGTCGCTGGTTTCCCTCTTTAAGTGGAGCGAAGAATTCCAGCAGGGAACTCACTCACGCCCTGCGTGCATTCAATAGCAGCGACCTGTCTGTTGCGAGTGTTGAGAAGGCTGCCTCGGACGGAGATGCGGAAGCAACCGCGCTTTTGAAGTTATTGCGCCGCGATCCTGCCATTTCATCTCCGCCGTATTCGAAGCTTGCAGGGGAGGAATTTCATCGCCTCAGGGCCATGATCAAGGACGATCCGTCGGTTGTGCATACTGGCTCAAGTCTGGACGTTTATCCGTATTATATTCCTGGGCGGACTTATGGCTTTGACATTGCGTGGGTCCGTGAGATTCTTGGCGTGTCCGCTCAGCGCCTCGAAGACATGAAAGCTGCCCGAACCAGAGATATTGCCATTCTTGTCGGCAACGGTCCTTCGCTTAACAAGACGGATTTGTCGCTGCTTGAAGACCAGGATGTCTTTATCTCCAATTATGCCATCAAGCACGAAGACCTATCGCGTTATGCGAAAGGGGTCGCCGTAACGAATTATCTCGTCGCAGAGCAGGAACCGTATCAGTTCATGCTACGCGATGACATCTGGAAGTTCTTTCCCTTCTGGTTACGGAACACCATAATCCCGGATGACAAGACCATCATGCTGGATGCTCAGGGAGGGGAGCTTTTCTTCTCAGAAGATATTACCAAGCGCATCGCATGGCACTCTACGGTCAGCTTTTTCTGGCTCCAGATTCTGTACCATCTCGGCTACAAAAAGGTGCTGATGATTGGTTTCGATAATTCTTACAATCAGTCCAAGTCTTCCAAGGAAGGCGACATGATCAAGCAGGAGCAGGATGACCCAAATCATTTTGATCCAAGCTATTTCAAGGGCAAGACATGGCAGGCTGCTGATACCTCCAAAATGGAGGAGACCTATGTTATTTCGCGTGACTTTTACGCGGCAAATGGACGTGAGCTTGTCAATTGTACTGTAGGCGGAGCGCTTGAGGCACTGCGTCGTGGAGATCTGGCTGAGGAATTGAAGGCGCCTCCAAAGTCTGTAGATCAGGTGAAGCCAGTCCCGACACGACAGCGCGGTGAGACTTCGCCCAAGATTGCGATCATTACGCCGTTCTGGAAGGGCGATGTGGCCATGGCCGAACGGCACTGGCGTATCACGCGCCGTATTGGCGGGCGGCCTGAAGACCACATCCATCTCTTCAAACATGCTCGCGCAGATCTTCCCCCGGTCACATTTGAAAATGTTATTTGTGCGGATATCGACAAGGCCTATCCGCGAGAATCAAAGCTACCCCACCCGGCTGGGCCAAACCTCACTTTTGTGCATACGGTAAAGCTGCTGGCTGAGTCAGATTATACGCACTTCTTCTGGTTGGAACCTGACTGTGTCCCGACACGGGCAGATTGGCTTGATGCGTTTATTGATGCAGCAGAAGATAATCCGGATGCTCCGATTGTTGGCGTAGGCGGAGGTGCGATTTCGCCGACGGTCCCGCATTGGAAGCATCACTTTGCCGGGTGTTCCCTTTACAATGTGAAGGCGCTGGCAAAGGTCGACTGGTCACGTTTTCTCGAAAAGGAGCTCGACGTATCCTTCGATGTCTGGCTGTCGCGTGAGCTGGGTTATATCAAACTTCTGGACGTTGATGATGAGGACCAGAAAGACACCATCATCTTTGGCCCTCACCGCTACAAATGGGAGTTGGTGGAGCGACCCAGCGCTATTGTGACGGGGATGTTCGAACATTGGCGTCCCCAGAAATTCCTTTCGGAAGACCAGCTCCAATCTTTTGTCGAGTCAGGCAATTTCAGCCTTTTTCATGCGATCAAGGATGAGAAACTTCAGCGCCGTATTCATGCAAATGCGCCGAAATCCGCTTCAACGATAATTATAAACTATAACAACGAAAAATTCTTGCGGGAGGCGATCGAATCATCTCTTGACCAAGATGGAATTGATGGCATCGATTATGAGGTCATTGTCGTTGATGATGGGTCTACGGATGACTCCTTGAGTATCATCGACAGCTTCGGCGACCGCATTCGCGCGATCAAGCTTGAACATGGCCGTCTGAACGGAAACTTCAATCAGCAACGAGCCTTGATGCACGCCATCAAACAGGCAAAAGGCGACGTCATTTTGCTGCTTGATGGGGATGACGCTTGCCGGCCTGAACGCGTCAGCAAGGTGGTTGAGACGTTTGATAATCCAGATGTCGTTCTCGTCCAGCATGCGCTGGAAACCATCACTGAAGATGGGGCCCTTTTAGGCGATACGCGCCCGCTTCAGCAGACGACCATCGTGCGCCCTTGGGATTATCTGGAAAGACAGCAGGCGAACTTTTATCAGCCCACCAGTGGTCTCGCATTCCGGAGAAGTTACATAGAGCTTTGCAGTACGCTCCTTCTCGGGTTTGACCGCTTTCACCGCACCTGGCTGGACGTGCGGCTTACGCGCCTTGCGCCATTTTTTGGTAAGACGGCGACCCTTTGGGGGGCGTTAGCGGCATGGAGACGGCATGGGGCATCCGATTCCATCGAGAGGGATAATATTCGGTCACGTCTGATTGAGCACCATGACTGGATAAATGACGCCGGGCGTCATTTTGGTTTCTCTCTTGGGTATCGGGGTGGACGTAGTGAACTCGGCGTCCGTCAGGAGGATGTTCTGAGGCCCCTTGAGCTGAAACCAGTAATTCGTCTGTCGTATGATGGCGAAGATATCGATCTTAAAATTCAGAATGGTGAAGACATTAATTCTGTGAACGGGGTGTGGCGTCAAAGAATTTCAGTTCTTCTGCCTGCTGACTGTTCCTTCAGTGATGAAGCCGTGAGGTTGATTGAGGACTGTGATCTCATTCTCCCCGTAGAAAATCTCGATCACTTGGAAGCCTGCATTTTCAATCAGGGATCCTACCGCCGTGTTTTTACTGATGGTGCTGGCACATCCAATGGATGGGCATTCATTGTCTGCACGGATGAGCAGGAACTGACATCTGCCAGAATCCGACAGGCCTCAGGTCGCCTGGGCCGTAAGGTTGTGTGTATCGTTGTCGCTCATGGTGATCAAAAGCCGCTTCCTTTGGAGGACGTGGCTCATGCGTTGGGATATCGCACTCTCTTTCCTGTTGAAAATGGAGAGCGCTGGAAGCAGGTAATCACGGATGCGACAGACATGATGCATGTGGATGTGTCGCATGCTGGAGACAATGTGGAGTCATTAAGAGAGAGGCTGAGCATTCGCAGGTATGCAGACCAGACTCCTGCCGGTGAGAGTGTGCCTTTCAACACATCCCAGCTATTGCTGCCGCCGCCGCCTCAGATGAAGCCAGCCTTGCCACGTGATGCCCATGCAGGCGTCGATGAAACCCAAGTTGTGGCCAGACTGATGTCTGGACTGAAAGGTCGTGACCATGTCATGATCGATGTCGGAGCTCATTTCGGGACATCTGCGAAATTTTTCCACAACCTTGGCTGGACTATCCATTGCTTCGAACCAGATCCGGATAACCGTAAGAAACTGGTTGGCCATTTTGGCAAGTCTCCCAACATATCCATTGATACGCGGGCTGTGAGCAATGTGGCAGGAGAGACCTTGCCATTCTACACGTCGCAGGAAAGCACTGGAATCAGTGGACTGAACAAGTTCCGCGAGACACATGTTGCCGCGCTGACCGTGGAGACCACTACAATTGAAGAGGTGATTAATGAGAAAGGCCTGACCCGGATCGATTTTCTCAAGATCGATGTAGAAGGGTTTGACTTTTCTGTTCTGAAGGGAGTGCCGTGGCACAGGCTGAAGCCTGATGTTATCGAGTGTGAATATGAAGATGCGAAAACCGTCTCTATGGGGTACAACTGGCATGAGATCGCCAGATATCTGATAGATCGCGGATATACGGTATATGTCAGTGAGTGGCATCCTATTGTTCGTTACGGGATTGCGCATGACTGGAAGACGGTCGTGCCTTATGCTCAGTCAGAAGCGGTGGACAAGGATAGCTGGGGCAATCTACTCGCTTTTCGGAAAGACCCGGGATACGACGCAGTCCGCAAGGCATTTGATGATTTGGTGAAACTACGCACGCCGGCCCAGGCGGGCGTCCCGCCTTCCGGCAACACAGCATCACCTTCTGCCCTGCCATCGCCAGCAAATGTCAAACGGCCTTTTTATGCCGTGGCTGGAGAGCGGCTGGCGGCAAAATCGCCCCGCGCTTTCGCCGCATTACGTTTTTTGCGGCGCGGCCTGATGGGGGTTGTGCGGCGTAAATGGATGTTGCCTGTTGTCGCACTGCTTGCCTTGCTTGTGGGGCTCACATTCATTCCGCAATTTGGGCTGTCAGCATGGCGTCCCTGGATTTTGGGAGTAGCTGCTTTCTCGGTGGCGATGTTGTCAGTTCTATATCTGGCGCTGCGGGTCTATCAGTATATCAATGTGCTTTCGATGGAGATCCAGACGCTTCGTCGGTCTATCGAATATCTCAAAAAGGCTCAGCAGGCGGACAAAGTCCGGTCGGACGGAATCCTGGGCCGGGAAAATATGCTGAAGAAAGATATGGATCTGTTGAAGCGTGGACATGTCGACATGGATTCTGAATTACAGAAGACTGTGATTCAGGTCGCCGACATTGATAAAAAGCTGACACGCACTGACCAGGAGCTCACACGTACTGATCAAGAGCTGGCACGCGACATCAAACGTACTAAGGTTGAAGCAGATGAAAAGATTAAACGAGCCCATGACTCGCTTGAACAGAGTCTGAAAAGCGCTGAACATACCCTTGCGAACAGGATTGATAAGTTTGAGCAAGTGGTGGCGAAAGGGCTGGAAGAGAAAATACAGGGGATTGAGGGCAAACAGGCAGAATCCAGCCAGACATCCGAGAAATTCGCGCAGGTGGCGGAGGATCGGTTCAATCGGGTAGAATCTCGCATATCTACGGGTGAGCGCCAGATAGGTGAGATCAAGTATCCGGATGCGCCCCAGACCCTGGTCTTGTTCGGCCATCATAAATGTGCCTCGCGCTATTTCCGTGATGAGATCTTCAATCGCATCGCCGAGATGACGGATGCGAGGATTCGCCGGTATCACATTGATAATCCGCCCTTCCACCATTCCCGCATGGATGAGCTGGATCTCTCGAATATTGACTTTACCGACCTGGGTAAGGCCGGGAAAGATGTTGTCATGCTGGCCAATGCGACAGAGCGTTCGCTTGCGAAGATTCAGAGACATACAGAAGACTGGAAGGGAGTTCGTATTATCCGCGATCCCCGCCAGGTTCTTGTTTCAAACTATTTCCATCACAAGCATGATCATAATACCGAATATGCTGGGTGGGTTTGGGACAAGCTTGTAACGGACCAGCCCATCCTTCGGGAGCTGCCGGAAGAAGAGGGTCTGATCTACGAACTGGAGAATATTTCCAAGGAGGTGATCGAAACGCAAATCCTGGCATCACTCGAAGATGACCGAATCCTTACATTCAAACTGGAAGCATTTGAGGAGGATCGCCTGGCCTATCTTCAGCAGATTGCCCAGTTCCTGGGGGTTGCTGATATTGCTGGTATTGCTTTGGGCAAGCGGGGAGGAAGCGACAACAGTAATCTTTGGCAGGCACATTTTACCTCAAAATTGAGGGATATGTTCAAGGAACGTTACGGACAGGCTCTTATTGATCTGGGATATGCCGAGGATATGGATTGGTAGGCGCGTCGTCATATTGATGCGCAAACGGTAATGATGAAACCACGTGACACCCTTAAACGACTGGGTCTATGTGGTTGGGTAAAGAGTACGGGCGGTAGATGTTTTGAGCGAAACTAAAGTCATTTCAGCGGCTCAATTTGTTCATCCACTGGTATTTGTGCGAGATGTATGTGATGGCTTGAAGCGCCACCATGTCTGGCGTGCTTTTGCGTGGGATGAGACAAAGCTCCGATATCATCGCAGTGTGCTGGGGCTATTCTGGATCATTGCAAGCTATGCGCTTTTTGTGGGCGGAATTTCTCTTTTCTTCAGTGGTTTCGCTTCCCTGTCCGCACAGGAATTTACAATTTATGTAGCATTGGGCTATGCGACCTTCACGTTCCTGATGGCCAACATTGCGGATGGCAGTGCCGTTTTCTCGACATCGAGTGCATGGATCAAGAGTACAAATCTTCCTTACTCGATTTATGTGTTCAAAAGCCTTTTCAGGTCACTTTTGCCATTCGTCATGCAGCTGACGGTTGCTTTTGCTCTAATGCTTTATTTTGGAACTTTCGCCAAAGTTTCCTGGCATGCCTTCATGGCATTGCCAGCTTTGGTCATGTTCCTTCTATGTGCGGTCCCATTACAATATGCATTGGGTCTGATTTCTGCCCGTTACGATGATATACAGCATAGTATCAATGCCATCACTCGCTTGTTGATATTTATTACCCCCATTCTTTGGGTCCGTGAGGAAGCTCATGGGACACGGGGTCTGCTGGCTGATCTGAACCCTATGACTCATTTTCTGGAAATATTCCGTAATCCCCTGATGGGCATGGATGCGCGGCCTCTCAGCTGGATGGTGGTGATTGGCGTCACAATCCTGATGTGGCTTTTTGCGGGCCTAATCAGCACGCTGATGCGCCAGCGTCTGCCATTCTGGATCTGATCGGGCTCTTTTTATGAACAGGCATACCCCCATCCCGCAGAAGAAGGCTGACGTCATGTCCGGAGTATCAGACCGCTCCGATTGTCGGGTGATACTCGAAAATGTGTCCTTGGACTTCCCGCTTCATTCCACCGCAAAGCTCGCGCTCATGCAGAACCAGCGTGGGGTGGTGCCGCCGACCAAGGATGCCGACAAACTGATCATGAAGAATGGTCGCATCAAGGGCGTCCATGCGCTCAGGGACCTGTCACTGACAATCAAGTCCGGCGAACGTGTCGGGCTGATTGGATCGAACGGGTCCGGAAAGACGACCCTGTTACAGGTTCTGGCAGGTATCCTGCCGCCGACAAAAGGTAGAGTGACCATCACGGGGCGGCCAACCAGCCTGATTAATATTCACCTGGGTCTGATGCCGCATGCGACAGGGCACCGGAACATCATGCTTCGCGGTCTGGCGGCCGGCCAGGACCGCGACACGATTGAATCCAAACGCGAGGAGATCGCGCAATTCTGCCAGCTTGGAGACTTTCTCGAACTGCCGGTTTCAACCTATTCTGCGGGCATGCGCATGCGCCTCAACTTTGCGATTGCCACGGCGTTCACACCGGAAATCCTGATCCTTGATGAATGGTTGAGTGCGGGTGACCAGGAATTCAAGAAAAATGCCTCCATGCGGATGCGGGAATTCGTGGAGCAGGCGGGTATTCTCGTGCTCGCGTCTCACGGGCCTGACATGCTGCTACAGAATTGCGAACGCGGGATCTGGCTGGACGCTGGCAGGGTTCGCCAGGATGGCGGCATGAAAGAGGTGCTCAAGGCGTATCAAGCCGAGAAGGCCGGCAAAAAGTAGATTTATCCTCCGCCAGCAGCCTCAGTGTCGTCTGTCAGATATCGCTCAAGTGAGTAACGCGCTCAGCTGAAACAGACGCGCTCTGCTTTTGCGGTCTTTTTTCAATATCCGCGCTGAAGGGTCTGACATGGGGCAACCGCCGGTTCATGGTGAAAGGGTTCCACGCCATGGTGCGGGAAAGCGTCCAGACAGAGACTTTCCGCTTCCCGGTTTTCCAGCGATCATTCGCCCGGATGGCAAAAGCGTCCCGAAATCCATGCCAGGTGCCACGCAGGGTGGGCACAAAACATCCAATCATCGCGCTGCGCAGGATTAGATAGACAGAGATCAGTAAATGCGCTGGCAAGGTCAGCAGCAGCAGCGCCAAGGGCATGTTCTTGAAATACGTCCAGATACGGTTACGCGTGCCGTGATAGGATGAAAACGCGCTGTGCCGTCCGGAAATGGCACTGCCGGCATGCTGGATGGCCGCGTCTTTCAGGAACACGCACGGCTCGCCCATCAATTGCAGGCGAAAGCCGATGTCCACGTCTTCGCAATAGCAGAAATACCGCTCATCAAATCCGCCAATGCGGAGGAACAATTCCCGGTCATAGACGGCGCCGGCGCCGCAGGGGCTGAAACATAATCCGGTGTCGGGCAGTCGTGAGACCGGATGCCCAAATCCGCCTCTCCACGGAACGCCCAGCACCAGATAGGCGTCACCTGTTCCATCCAGAATGCCCTCTTCATCCAGGCTGTACTGCGTGCAGGCGAAGACCCTGCAGTCCGGGAAGCGCTGTCCAGCCAGATGCAATTGTTCCAGCCAGTCCGGCGCGGCCGTGGCATCGGGATTGAGCAGGGCCAGCCAGCGACCGCGTGCCAGCTTTGCGGCCTGGTTATTGGCTGCTGCAAAGCCTGTATTGTCCGTGTTTTTCACCAGCTGCGCCTGTGTCAGGCCTGACAGATCCAGCTGATCGGCTGAGCCATCCTGAGAGGCATTATCAATCACGATCAGCTCGAAATTCTGGTAGGTCTGCTGCTTCAGGGACTCAACAGCTGCCTGCAGATAGGCACCGCCATTATAGTTCACGATAATGACGGAATAATCCGGGCCTTTGGCTTCGGTCCCGGGCGACGGGATGTCTGTAGCTTCTGATACGCGTGTCATACTAGTTCCAGAACTACACCCTGCTTCCCCTACATTCTTATAGGCATGTTCCCCTGATCCAGTCGACCCAAGTGCGATAGACAGTGCAGTTCGGAAAAATTAGTTTCATCTGGAACTAATATTCGGACTGCGCTATAATCCTTTTCATGAGCAGCACATCTTTGAAAAATCGCTATCATGATGCCCCGCGCGCGGCCGATTTCACGATTGACCAGGCCTGGGACACCTATAGCGCCGCAGAGCATGACCGGTGGGACCGCCTGTTCCGCCGTCAGCGCGAGATTGCCAAAGGCCGGGCCTGTGAGACGGCCCTGAAGGCGATGGAGGCGCTGGAGCTTTCGGCCTCCGGCATCCCGCATATGGGAGAGCTGTCGGACAAGCTGGAAAAGATCTCCGGCTGGCGCGTCGTGCCGGTCGCAGAGCTGGTGCCGGACGAGGTTTTCTTTGACCATCTGGCCAATCGCCGCTTCCCGGCGGGCGCCTTTATCCGGCCGGAGGCAGAGTTCGACTATCTGCAGGAGCCGGACATCTTCCACGACATTTTCGGTCATGTCCCGCTGCTGGCCAATCCTGTGTTTGCGGACTTCATGGAGGCCTATGGCAAGGGCGGCCAGCGCGCCATGCAGCTGGGCCAGCTGCACAATCTGGCGCGGCTCTACTGGTACACGGTGGAGTTCGGCCTGATCCGCGAGGCAGGCGGCCTGCGCATCTATGGCGCCGGCATCCTGTCCAGCCCGCAGGAAACCGTCTTCGCGCTGGAGGATGACAGCCCGAACCGTGTTGCCTTCGACCTGCAGCGCCTCATGCGTACAAAATACATCATCGACGATTTCCAGCAGACCTATTTCGTCATCGACAGTTTCGATGCGCTGCTGGACGCCTGCTACAAGGATTTTGGGAATGTCTACCAACAGGTCAAAGACCAGCCAGATATTGAGGCTCACGAGACCCTTGCGGAAGATGCATTGTTCAACAAAGGCACGCTGGACTACTTCCGCAAGAAGGCGTCCGTCTAACCCACGCTGAGCGCCAGCAGCCGGCTGATCTGCGCATAGGGCAGGGCGCTTTCGCTGTGCCAGTGAGTGAAGGCCGCCTGCACTTTCTTCATCGCGGATTTGCTCTTGGCTTCCGGCGTCTCCAGCACGTCCTCACGCACCAGCGCGCGGCAGACATCGCCGGATGCGATCCACGTATCATGCCCTGAAAAGCGCAGGAAATACTGCCCCGTTGCGCCGCCAAGGCGAGAGCCTTTCTTGCCGAGATGGTCCAGCAGGCCTGCCTGGTCATCCTGCGGCCAGGCCTTCAGGAATTTGCCAAAGCTGCCATGCTCGGTCGCTGTCTCTGCCACAAAGCGGGCATTCTCCAGCGTCGCCTTGATCTTCTGGCCATTGCGCACGATGCGCGCATCAGAGACCAACTGGCCCAGCATCTCGTCGCCAAAGAAGGCCAGCTTGTGCGGGTCGAACCCCTCAAAGGCCGCTTCAAAGCCCGGCCATTTCGTCTCGATGACTTTCCAGTTGAAGCCGGCATTGAAGACGCACCGCGTCATCGTAGCGAGGTATCGGTCATCCGGCACCTTGGCCAGATCCTTCACGGCGTACGAATTGCGCGACATTTCCAGCACGGCGTCGCGGCTGCCATGATGGCTCGCGGCGAAATCGATGATGCGGTCCATCGTGTTCATGGTTCGGCGTCCTCCCGGAAATTACCTTGTCGCATCACCGCGAAATGTCCAAGAGCCTTGACCGGGCAGGGAAAAGCGGAGATCGCTTGACCATGCATTATGTCCCGCGAATTCTCGTCACCGGCGGTGCCGGTTTTATCGGCTCCTTCCTGTGCGAGCGGCTTCTGGAAACCGGCGCGGAAGTGCTCTGCGTCGACAATTTCTTCACCGGCCGGCGCAGCAATGTCGCCCACCTTCTGGACAATCCGAAGTTTGAGGTGATGCGCCACGACATCACCGTGCCGCTGTTTGTCGAGGTCGACCAGATCTACAATATGGCGTGCCCGGCCAGCCCCATTCACTACCAGTTTGACCCCGTGCAGACGACCAAGACCAGTGTGCATGGCGCGATCAACATGTTGGGCCTGGCCAAGCGGACACGCGCGAAGATCCTGCAGGCCTCCACCTCTGAAGTGTATGGCGACCCGGAAATCCACCCGCAGACCGAAGACTATTGGGGCAATGTGAACCCGCTCGGCCCCCGCGCCTGCTATGATGAGGGCAAGCGCTGCGCCGAGACGCTGTTCTTTGACTATCACCGCCAGCACAATGTGAAGATCAAGGTCGCACGCATCTTCAATACTTATGGCCCGCGCATGCATCCGAATGATGGCCGGGTCGTCTCCAACTTCATTGTCCAGGCCCTGCGCGGGGAAGACATCACGCTGTATGGCGATGGTGAGCAGACGCGCAGCTTCTGCTATGTGTCGGATCTTGTCGACGGCCTGATCCGCCTGATGAACACCGAAGATGATGTCACCGGACCGATCAACCTTGGCAATCCGGGGGAGTTCACCATCCGCCAGCTGGCCGAGCAGATCATCGAGCAGACCGGCTCAAACTCCCAACTCGTCCACAAGCCGCTGCCGCAGGATGATCCGCGCCAGCGCCGCCCGGACATCACCCGCGCCAAGACCACGCTGGACTGGGAGCCGGGCATCCGCCTCGCCGAAGGTCTGAAGCCCACAATCGAATACTTCCGGAATGAGATTGCGGAGATGGCGTAACGCCCAGCACGTTCGCCCGGCATGGCGGGGGCCATCCGGTGGGGGGAGCTGAATTCGGGCAGGAAGTTTTGTATCAGGAGGTGTCGGGGGCGGGCTCGCGGTATGCCGGGTGCAGGTCTGAGAGGGCCATGTGCAGGGCGTCCACAAGCGCGCTCAGGATAAGCGGCTGGGCGTCGTCCGCAAACTCGGCCGGAAGATCACTGCCGAGCGCCGGGCGTTCCCACGCACGCACGCGCGGCGCTTCATATGTATAGAGATTTTTCGGCTTGGGCTTGCGGACGTCCGACACGTATTTCACGCGGACGAATCCGCAGCGCGTGACGTTGAGCAGAAAGTCCTGACCCGTCTCTTTTTGATGAATCGCAATGGCCCACAGCTGCAGCCAGAGCCACGGCCAGAAGACCGGGTGGACATAGGCATAGGCCGGGGCGAAACGCGGATCAGACATGGATCCACTATACACCGGGTGCGGAGGGTGTCGGAAAAGTTTATTT